>Ga0207963_1000053_pt1 | contig 46256 bp, 47 predicted proteins | sample Knorr_S15_td_NAD_FD_185604 | JGI IMG/M metagenome (GOLD analysis project Ga0207963, IMG submission 185604) | Marine microbial communities from Southern Atlantic Ocean transect - Knorr_S15_td_NADW_ad_2500m_LV_A (SPAdes) (version 2) | ecosystem: Environmental > Aquatic > Marine > Oceanic | place...
CACAAAGCCGGGGAGATGTCCAAGATGTTCGCCGATAACCTGAGAAAGGAGCTGGCCAGGGCGGATTCCTGAGCGGCCAACGAACCATTTCTCCGTCACCCCCAGGCTGCGACGGACCTGCTTGTTCTCAGCCGGCATTGGTTGATCGGCAACGAGATTCCCCGGCTGTCGTCTCGGAATGACAATAGAGGTGTGGCGGGAATAAAAGCTGAAAGCCGAAAGCTGTTAGCCTCGATCTCCGAAGCGATTGTAGGACGTGACTTCGGCGGATGGGATGCGGTCCGTTGGGCCGAAGCGGCCCTTGGGATAGCCCAGCGGTGTGAGGCAGACCGTCTCCACATAGTCGGGGATGCCCAGCCAGTCTTTTACCTTCTGTTCTTCCCGCAGGTGAGTGGTGGTGATGCGTGTGCCCAAGCCCAGGGCGCGGGCCGCCAGGAACATGTTCTGTATCGCCAGCCACAGCGATGACGCGTAACGACCGCGCTCGATGGGCTCGCCTTTGGTGTAAGACATATAGCCCATGGAATGGTCGGCGCAGACCAGGATCATGGCCGGGACCTCCGGCATGTGGTTGGCCAGATAGCGGGCCGACGTATACGCAGGCGATTCGCCCGGCAACGGCGTGGCCCCCATGGCCCCCAGCCACAGGTCGCGGTAGAGACCGCCGATCTTCTCGATGAGGTCACGCTCGGTGATGGCGATGTAGTGCCACGGCTGTGCGTTGCCGCCGCTGGGCGCCTTGGTGGCGGCATCGATCATCTTGTCGATGGCCTCTCTCGGCACCGGGTCCGGCTTGTACCGTGTGAACTGCCGTTGGCTGTAGATGGCCTCGAATAGGTCGATGTCGTCCATGGATGTCTCCTTGATCTAAAGCTATCAGCCATCAACATTCAGCTTTTCCGGATCAACCGGCCAGTTCTGAGATGAATACTGGGATCAGGCGGTCGGTCTTTTCTTGGTATTCCTTGTAGGGCGGGAATGCTGCTACTGCAATATCCCAGAGGCGTGCTCGCTCGGCCCCTTCCGGGACTTCATGCACGCGGACCGAATGGACAGCGGTTTCATCACGGACCTCAACATTGGGTTCAGCCACCAAGTTGTGGTACCACACCGGGTGTTTCGGCGCTCCGCCCTGGGAGGCGACCAGGATATAATTGCCGCCATCAACCACGCGCATCAGAGGGGTCTTCCTAACGGCGCCGGTCCTGCGCCCTTTGTTGGTCACGATGATCACCGGCAGGCCTGTATCTCTAAGTGTCAACCCGTCGGTCCCGCCGCTCCCTTCGTATAGCTCCACTTGGTCCGCAACCCAATCTCTGGGGCTAGGTAGGTATTCAGCCATGATCCACTCCTCGTTTACTTTACGTGATTTAGTCTCGCAATAACTCCAGCAGGGCCGATACAACTGCATCGGGCCGCTGGATTGGCAGGTCGTGTCCGGCGCCCTGTACGATGCGGCGGGCAACCAGTCCGGGAAACCTCTTCTCGTCCTCTGTTGGCTCCTGCGAAGGCGCGCCAAATCCGCTGTCGGCGCCCCGCAAGACGATGGATGGCACCTCGATCTGCGGGCCTCGCGCAAGCTCGCGCTCAACTTCAAGAAACCGCTCTTCGCCCGGCGCGTTCCTGTGCCGGTGGCGGTAGGAATGCAGGGAGATTTCCACGAAGTCGGGGTTGTCGAAAGACGGAGCAGACCGCCCAAAGGCTTCGTCGGTGTAGGTCCATTTGGGCGACCAGGTCTCCCAGAGATGCCGGACGATTCCTCTTCGGTTCTCTTCCAGGCCGACGCGCCCCTGGTCGGTATTGAAGTACCACTGATACCAGCGGTTGGCCTCATCCAAAGCCGAGGCGGGTTTTTCCGCGTTAACCGTGTCCTGCACCGAGTAACCGCCGATGGCGACCTGGGCCTTGACCAACTCTGGATGCAGGATCGAGGTGATACAGGCGGCGCGGTTCCCCCAATCGAAGCCTGCCGTGGCGAATCGGCTGATCTGCAACGCTTCTGCGAAGTCGACCACGTCCTGTGCGATGGCAGCTTGTTCGGCCATTCGAGGCGCGTCCGGAGACAGGAAAGTGGTGGAACCGTAACCTCGTAGGTATGGCACCAAAACCCAGTATCCGGCCTCGGCCAACGGCGGCGCAACTTCGTCCCAAGAGCGTATGTCATAGGGAAACCCGTGCAGCAGCATGATGGGGAACCCAGAAGGGTCGCCGTGCTCTTCATACCCGATGTTTAAGACCGGGGTCTGGACGAACTTGTCGCTCAAGATGGTTACTCCGGATAGGGTGAAAGCTAGATCGGCGCCCGGCAGTTGTGCCAGTCAGTATTCTGTTCGTAGGCGTGCGCGACTCTTAGGACCATTTCCTCATCGAAGGGCTTGCCGACGATCTGCAGTCCCATGGGCATGCCGGCGGCGCTGAATCCGCAGGGGACCGATATGGCCGGGGTTCCGGCCAAGTTGAACGGCCCCGTGAAGCTGATGCGTCCGGCTAGTCCGGTGAGGGAGTGCTCTTTGCTCTCGATTCCCGGGACGCTTTCCACAGGGGGAGCGGTGACGGGACCGGTAGGCAGGACCAACACGTCTACCTTTTCCAGGGCGTCCAGTATCTGCTGCCGGAGCACGGCCCGTATCTTCTGGGCCTTGTAGTAAGCCTGAGCCGGGATGATGCTTCCGGTCAGGAATCGGATCTTATTGTTATGGTCCAGTTCATCGAAGTTAGGCTCGAAGAGAGGCCGATGCAGGTTGGCCCATTCAACGCTCAGGATGGACATGGTTAGAGCGCCGGCATTGGGCGCCAATGGGATGGAAACGTCTTCCGAGGATGCCCCCAACTTGCCAAGCACACTGATGGCTTTGGCGACGGTCTCCCTGAATTCCGGGTCGAGGTTGGGTGAGTCCATGCGCTCTTGGATAACGCCCATTTTGATGCCCTGGATGTCTCCAGTCAGCGCGCTCCGGTAGTCCGGCACGGGCACATCCCAGGAATAGGTGTCCTTGGCGTCGTAGCCGGCGATGGCCTGGATAGTTATGGCCGCGTCTTCCACGCTGCGAGAGATGGGCCCAACCGTGTCCATCGACCAAGACCCGCCCAGCACGCCGTAACGGCTGACCCGGCCGTGGGTGGGGCGCAGACCGACGAGACCGCTGAAGTTGGCGGGGCCTCTGATGGAACCGCCGGTGTCTTCGCCCAAAGATGTCGAACAGAGAAATGCTGCAGTTGCCGCGCCGGAACCGCTGCTTGAAGTTCCGGGGTTCCGCTCCAGGTCCCAGGGATTCCGGGGCGTGCCGTAGGGGTGGTTGTAGATCTCAGCCATGGCGAACTCGCTCATGTTGAGCTTGCCCAGCATCACAGCGCCCGCCTCTTTGAGCTTGGCTATGACGGTGGCGTCTTCGCTGGGGATGTTGTCCTTTAGGATGCTGGAGCCGCCGGTGGTCAGGACGCCGGCGGTGTTGAACTGGTCTTTGACAGCCATCGGCACGCCGTGTAACGGCCCCCGATGCTTCCCGGCCGCAATCTCTTGCTCAGCCTGCCGCGCCGACTCAAACGCCTGCTCCCCGGTGATGGTGATGTAGGAATTGAGTTTGGGATCGACTTCTTCGATCCGGTCCAGGTAGGCTTCGGTGGCCTCGACGGGCGAGACCTCTTTAGTCTCGATGAGATTGGAAAGTTGGGAGGCGGTAAGAAAGGGTAGTTCTTTCTTGTCCATGTCCGTTCCTTGTCCGGCCTAAGTTACGCACCGGCTAGACGTGGTTATATTGACTTCGCCGAGGGTAGCCAATAGAGTACCACAACCGTTATGTCAAACTAGGCGAACTTGTGGAAATCAGGAGGTTTTATGACCATTGTATTGGACCACACGATCGTCCCAGTGAACGACCGCGAGCAGTCGGTGGAGTTCTACTCCCGAATATTCGGTTTCGAAGACCTAGGAGAGGTAGGGCGTTTCCTGGCGGTGCGCGTGAACCACAGTCTGAACCTGGATTTTAGCCTGTCAGACGACTTCCGCAGCATCCACTATGCATTCGCCATGGAGCCGGATGAGTTCGAAGCTGCCTTCCAGCGCATCAAAGACTCGAAGATACCCTACGGGGACAGTCCCCGCGCACAGGACAACATGCAAGGACCTGGAATCACACCGGGCGCCAAAGGCGACGGTAAAGCGGTCTACTTCAAGGACCCGAGCGGCCACGTCCTAGAGATCAAAACTTACTAGGATCCCAAGTCAGGCTCAGTCGTCGGGTAGTTCGGCGATGAGATGGCCGTCTTCGACGCTGACCGGGAAACCAACCATCTTGGCGTTGGGTCCATTGACGCAAACGCCCTCAGTATATTCGAAACGCCAGCCGTGGGCCGGGCACATGAAAACGCCCGACCAGTCCAACACTTCCTCGGCCTGATGCGGGCAGACGTTGGATAGCAGCTTGTAGACGCCTTTCCGGCTCCGCGCTAAGAAATACGACCAGTCGCCCACCGTCACCGGCGCGGGCAGTTTGGTGAAGTCGGACTCCATTCCTATATCTATATTGATGGTTTTATATGTAGCCATTGGCTTAGGTTCTTCCTGGTCTCATTTGCTGAGAGGTCTCGGCCAGTATAGCCGATGGGCCGTAGCGCCTCAAGGAAAATAGGGATCGTTCGCGGGCCTTCTTGACGCCGAAGATTTTTTACAGCAATATGTGCTCACTTGAACGGGGACTATGGAGGTTCCGATGGCTGATCTGACCAAAGACGAGATTCGCGCCATGGGTCACGCCGTGGGTCTGGAGATCGAAGACCCTGAGTTGACCGAGGTGATGTACAGTCTGAACGCCCTTCTGGAATCGCTGGACGCCATCAACCCTCCGGGCCTGAACGACGTCGAGCCCCTTCCCATAATCCTCCCTCCGGCATAATTACCCCGCACCACTGAATAAATGAATGGCCCCTGATAATTGGGGTCATTTTCATTTCCCGCATCTCTAGGCCCCCAACCGCACAAAAAATGGAGGCCCCATGAACACGTCTGAGCTGCCATTCCTATCCGCCGGTGACCTCTCGCGCCTGATTCAATCCAAAGAGGTATCGCCGGTCGAGGCCACGGAAGCCTACCTCGACCGCATCGCGTCCCTAGACCACCGCTTCAACAGCTATCTGACAGTCATGCGCGAACAGGCCCTGGCCGACGCCCAACAGGCCGAGGAAGACATCGCTTCGGGTCAGCATAAGGGGCCGATGCACGGGGTGCCGGTGGCGGTGAAAGACCAGTTCTGGAGCAAGGGAGTTCGCAGCACCGGTGGCTCCCGGATACTGGCCGACTTCGTGCCCGGCGAGGATGCCACTGTAATCGCCAATCTCAGAAAAGCCGGGGCTGTGGTTTTGGGCAAGACCAACATGACCGAGTTTGCCATCACCGGGTTCTCCCACCGGTACGCCACACCACGGAACCCGTGGAATACCGACTCCTACACCGGCGGTTCCAGCAGTGGTTCGGGCGCGGCCACGGCGGCCTACCTCTGCGCCACGTCGCTGGGAGAAGACACCGGCGGCTCCATCCGGTTCCCCGCCACTTGGTGCGGGCTGGTTGGATTGCGGCCTAGCTGGGGATTGGTCAGCCGGTATGGGGTAATGCGCGGGGTGTGGAGCATGGACACCGTTGGGCCCATCTCCCGGACGGTGGAGGACGCAGCCATCACCCTAGGCGCGATAGCGGGACACGATCCCAAAGATCGCTACAGTTCCACGGTGCCAGTCCCGGATTACCGACAGGCGCTCGGCGGCGACCTGAACGGCCTGAAGATCGGTGTGATCACCGAGTTCATGGAGTCCGGCCTGGTGGAACCCAAGGTCAGACAAACGGTCTCAGACTCGTTTGCGACGCTCGGTGAACTGGGAGCGACGGTGGAAGAGGTGTCGGTTCCGCTGTCGATGGACGCCGGGGTAGCGTCGGCGGTACTGCTGGCTGTCGAGCCGGCTCTGGCCCAGCAAGACTGGATTAAAGACCAGCTACAGGACTACGGCCATGACGTCAGGATCCTGCTGCTGACCGGCAGCCTGTTGCCCGCACAGGCATACTATAAAGCCCAAAAACTGCGAACGATGTTGCGCCAACAGGTCCTGGATTCCTTGGAAAAATACGATGTTTTGGTGCTGCCGACATCAGGCAAGGGCGCTCAACCGCTGGAACAAGACCCGCCGATCACCAGCAAGGAGACCGCGTCCCGCTTGGCGTTCCTGTTCACGCGCATCTTCAACCTGGCCAGTTGCCCCGCCATGTCGGTCCCCTGTGGCTTCGACGACCGGGGGATGCCCGTGGGCCTGCAGATCGGCGCCCGTCCCGGCGCCGAAGAAACGATCTTCAAAGTAGCCCACGCCTATGAGCAGGCCACTGCATGGCACACCATGCGGCCGCCGGGGGCCTAATGCTATTCAACGAAATATAACTAAGGGCGGTCCGAAGACTAGCCGTGGGTGATCTGTTGCTGGTCGCCCTGTTCGTGATCAAGGTGACCTCGTGGTGACAGAGGGATTTTCGCCTCTCTCAGTACCGAATTATGGTTCGCGCCACCTCGCCTTGGTCCAACGCGGTAAATGCGTCGTTGATTTGGTCTAGTCTAACGGTAGCGCTGATCAGTTCGTCCAGCTTTAGGCGACGGGCCATGTATAGGTCGATGAGCATGGGCATGTCGGCGCGGGGGTAAACCGAACCGTAGGTGCAGCCCATGAGGACCCGGTCCAGGTGCAGGAAATCGGGGTCGATGGTTAGTTCCGCGCCCGTTGGGGCCACGCCAACCACCACTGTCGTGCCGCCGCGCTTGGTGGTCAGAAGGGCCCGGTTGATGGCGTCGGTGGAGCCGATGACCTCAAAGGCGTAATCGGCCATCTCGCCCCGGGTGATGTCCTTCACCTTCTCCACCAGGTCTTCGGTGGCTGCATTCACCAGGTGGGTCGCGCCGAATTGCAGTGCGTGCTCCAGTTTATTCCCATGGATGTCCACGGCGATGATCGCCTCGGCCCCGGCCAATACGGCACCCTGAATCACATTCAGGCCCACGCCGCCCGCGCCGATGACCACCACGCTGCTACCGGGCTTAACCTTGGCAGTGTTGATGACCGCTCCCACCCCGGTGGGCACGCCGCAGCCGATTAAGGCAACTCGGTCCAGTGGAGCGTCCTCGCGGATCTTCACCAAGCTGTCCTCGGGGACCACGGCATATTCGCCAAAGGTGGACAGGCCGTTGAAATGGTGCACTTCCTGGGAGCCGTTGCGGAGGCGGGTTGTGCCGTCCAGCATCTTCCCTCTGAGTTGGTAGCGGGCTTCGCACAAGTTCTGACGTCCCTTGACGCAATAAGAGCAATGGCCGCAGGTGGGCACGAACGACAGCACCACATGGTCGCCGGGTTGGGCGTAGGTGACGCCGGGGCCGATTTCCTCGACGATCCCAGCGCCTTCATGGCCTAACACCACCGGCATGGGGTGATCCCGGTCTCCTTTCATATAGTGCAGGTCGCTGTGGCAGACGCCGCTGGCCGTCAGTTTTACCAGGACCTCGCGTTCCTTGGGTCCGTCCAACTCCAGGTCTTCAACGACAAGTGGCTGGAATTTTTCGTATAAGACTGCTGCTTTCATGGTTCTTCTCTCGTCGCGGGTAAAGAGTGCCGATTTGTCATTCCAGAGACTTCCGGATGGGCGGTTGCTGGTGCCCTATTATCCTCTTGCCAGACAAGCTGAGCAAGCTGGCGGTGACTGCAAAATCAAGCTGGTTCTCCAGACAAAACATGAGCAAACATGGTCGGTCCGGTATCCGAAATCAGTTGACACCACCTAGGCGTGGCCGTACAATCGGTCAGACTTCCAGACCGGTCTTATTAGAACCGGAATATACATTAGTGGATTTGTGTGCGGCTCCAACCCAACGGGCCGCCGCGTTACGGGTCTTCACCGAAACTTCCCTTGGTAACCCAGGGAAATTGGCTAGGTAATCAGCAGATGAAACGCACCCCTGTTAGCACGGCATTAGGAATCTCTTATCCAGTCTTTCAAGCAGGCCTGCCTTGGGTTTCAAACCCAGAGTTGGTGGCGGCTGTTTCCAATGCCGGCGGCCTGGGGATATTGCATCCCACTTCCGGGGTTGAATTGGGCGGCGACCCTGTCGCCGACCTACACGCGGTGGTCCGCAAGGTCCAGCGACTCACGGCAAAGCCCTTCGGCGTGTCTTTCTACCTGCCCCATCCTCAGATAGAGCAATTGATCGAAGCGGCGGCCCAGGAAGGTACCTCCATTGCCATCACCTACGGTGGCAGTCCGGCGCTTTACACCGGGACCCTGAAAGAACACAGCATGACGGTCATTCACCAGGTGTCGACGGTGCGGCATGCCCGCGGCGCTGAGGCCCAGGGTGTGGACATGGTCATAGCCGAGGGATTTGAAGGCGGCGGCCTGCGCGGGGTGGACAAGGTTCCCACAATGGTATTGGTGCCTCAGGTCGTTGGGTCAATCGCCATCCCCGTGATCGCATCAGGCGGAATCGTCGATTCCCGCGGCTATTTGGCCGCAACTGCCCTAGGCGCCATGGGCGTGCAGATGGGGTCAAGATTCGTCGCTACCAAGGAGTGCGTCTCTCACCAGATCTACAAGACCGCGATGTTGGCGGCCATCGACAGCGGGACAATAGTCGTTGGCGGAGACAAATGGCCCACGAGGGTCCTCAAGCAGGGAATCGCAACTCAGATGAAGGAATCCGGACTCGAGAATGGCGACGACCTAGCATCCTGGGAACAGGAACTCGGCATCGACCGGACCAGACCGGCTTTCATCGACGGTGACTTCGAAGCGGGTATCGCCTACACCGGCGCGGGGACCGGACTTATCTCCGAGATTCTGACCGTCCAAGAAGTGTTCAAAGACCTGGTTGACGGCAGTCATTCATTAGCGAGAAAACTCGTCTAGGCAGCTTCTTCGGGCTCAGCCAAGTCCATCTCCATCAGTTCTTCGGCCTTCCGCATGATTTTCTCTCGGCGTTCGCCTTCTATATTTCTGCTGTCTAGGTAGAGGCCCAACGCCTGCATCGGCTGCAAGTCTTCGCCCTCTGATGGGGATATGCGGGTCCGTCTTGTCCCGGCCACCTCCCTGGAGATGGAAGCGATGAAGTGGGCCGGCTCCAACGCTGCGCGAATCTCGGTTTCTTTTAGATGGGCGTCGGATTCCGCCGCCAATGAGATGCGCACGCGGACCACCGCTCCGGCGATCTCCTTCCGGGCGATAGCGCGGACCACTGTAGCGGTGGGGTCAACGTCTTGGGGCTCTACAGTAACGTCCACGGTCACGAAACTCCGGGCATCCAGCTTGTGAAACTCGAATTTTGTCATCCGTTGCCCTAGGGGGGCTGCCGGGTCTAGATCGATGACGCAGAACCCCTTTTCGTCGCCTTCCTCACTGAAGTCGACCCGCTGCAGACTTCCCGAATAGACCACCATGGGCGGGTCGGGCCGCAATATCTGGTGTTTATGGATGTGGCCCAGCGCGACGTATTCTACCTGGGGGCGGTCCAAGGCGCTGACCAACAGCACATGGTCTTGGCCCAGCATCATGGAGCGTTCTGTTCCCACGGTGGCCCCGTTGACCGTGACGTGGCCCGTGAGGATCGCCGGAATCGTTGGGTCCAACTGACTGGCCGCCACTTCGATCCCGTCGGTCAGCCTCTCTTCCAGAGTCTGTCTCACCTGCTCGATTGACATGCCTCGCGAATCCTCCCGGCTCAGGATGGCGCTGCGTCTTGGCCAGGGAACGGCCAAGACCTGCAACAGTCCGGAAGGAGTGGGCACATCGTAGGTTTTCAGGCTGTTGCCCACATGGATATTGGCCACCTCCAGCGTGGGGAAGATATCCACCGCAGTGGCCCGGCTCGAGGCGGCCGGCAGATCGTGGTTCCCGACCAGAAGAAACGTCGGGATACCGGCTTGGGACAGCCGGTTCAGGCGTTTGGCGAATTCCCGCTGATGGGTCTGAGTCGGTTCGCGCCCTTTGTAGGCGTCACCGGCCAACAGCACCAAATCGACCCCTTCATTCAGAGCAAACTCTACCACTTGGTCCAGAGAATCAAGGAAATCTCCCAACCGGGTGGAAAGCCCCGTCTTAGGGTCGGTGCGGCCGTAATTCTCCACACCGATATGGAGGTCTGAAAAATGGAGGATTCTCATCTCAATGGATCCATCGGCTTTCCCAGAGCATCGATCATAATCGTTTGGGCTGCCTCATTAAGATTCACCCCACAGATTATGTTGGCTGATCGGACCGATAAACAAGAGGCGTGGCGACGAGATTTTGGACAGGGCCTGTAGATTTATTGATGATTGCCGCGCCCTTGGTATTGTCCGGCAGATTTGACAACTAGGCGTTGCCTTCCTAGAATCGGATAGTGAGTGTTGGAAGGAACCGTTGTTAATCTTTCGAGGACGATATAAATGACTACCGTTAGGCAGATGTTTGCTCTACAGGAATTGGATATCATTTTAGATCGGGTCCTGCATAATCACGCAAAAGCAGAATATGAACTGAACAACGGCGACAGCATCCAGACCTTGGAATCGGAACTGGAGCGAGATGCAGAATTGCTCTTAGAGTCCGAACTCCAGCAGAAAGCCACCAAACTAGAAGCAGAGTCCCAGAAAGAACGGTCCGAAACCCTCAACTCCCAGCTCTACGGCGGAGAGGTCACCAATCCCCGAGATCTTGAAAGCCTGGAAAAAGAAGCCTCCAACGTCCTCCAACTTGTCGAACAGCAAGAAGTAGTCCTCTCAGAGATTTCCGCAAAGATTGAAGAAGCCCAAACCAAAAAGACTGAATTAGAGAGCCAACTCGGCGAGGCCAAAGCGGCTTGGCGGGTTCGTCAGTCCGAATTGAAGGCCGAACTGCTAGAACTGAATACGGAACGTGCCGGGTTCGAGGGCCAGCGCTCTAAATTGACCGAAGGCCTGGATCCAACATCGCTCCAACGCTACGAGGCGCTCAGAAAATCCAAAGGCGGCCTCGCAGTCGCAAGAGTGGAACGAGGACTGTGCCAGGGTTGCCGTATGTCTCTACCCACCCACCAACAACAGCGGGTCCGTACCGGACAGCAGATGGTCCTCTGCAGCAGTTGTGGCCGGATGCTATTCTTAGTCTGACCCAACCTACCAACCCAGACCAGAAAATGAATGGCCGGTTAAACCGGCCATTTTCCATTTCAGCGGAGCCGCGATTCCCGCAGATTGACCCACTTTTTTGCCTATGCTAGAGTTCGAAACGGAGGGTCATGCAGACCGGGTGACCGCCGTCCCGATTTATCGGGAGGGAGGAAAGTCCGGGCTCCTCTGGGCAGGGTGCTGGGTAACTCCCAGGCCTCGATTCCGGTCCACTCGACCTGGATCGGGGACGGAAAGTGGCACAGAAACATACCGTCCCGACTAGTCGGGATAAGGGTGAAATCGGACGGTAAGAGCGTCCGGCCGTTTGCGGTGACGCAGCGGCGGCTAAACCCCACCCGGAGCAAGGCCAAATAGGGGGACATAGGCGCCCGGCCCGTCCCCGGGTTGGCTGCTTGACTGCGGCGGTAACGCCGCTCCGCCAAAAGCGGACTTCCACCGGCCTAACGGCTGGTGGTTGGGCTAGATAGATGGTCACCGTTCTTCTTTTTCGGGAAGTTCACAGAACCCGGCTTATAGGTCTGCAAAACCCCTCCATCTCCTCATTTGGTCAGACTTCCGCTTCTCTCTATCTCGCGGTATTTCGCCCACGATAACCGTCGGAGCGGTTGATGAATTTAGCGGCAACTATTATGATTGAGTCAGATTCTTGCCCGCCCGCTGATTCGCTGTTTCCGGCAACCGCCACTGGCGATCGACCGGGCCCGGGCCACACCACCAACAGGGGAACTTCCTAACCTTGTACCTGGACATGCATAGCCATTCCGTGTCGTCCGACGACTCCCGGGCCACGGTTGAGCAATACGTAAAATGGATCCAAGTGCTGCGAAAGCGCGGCCATACCGTCGACGGCATCGTGCTAACCGAGCACCGAAAGTTCGACTTTGACAAAGACTATTCCGACCTGGCAACCCAGTATGATGTGCTGGTGTTAAAAGGCTCTGAACTGGACACCCGCTACGGACATTTCCTGGTCTACGGCGTGACCGAAGCCCTGACCCAAGAGATTGATTTTGGCGACGTCCGCATGGATGCTAGGGCCCTTATGCAGGCGGCCCGCCAGCACGACGCCATAGCCCTTCCCGCCCACCCCGGCCGCTTCGGAATCGGTCTAACCGACTACATTGACCAGGGTGAGTCCTTCGACGACGTGGAGATCGTCGAGCGTTTCAACGGCGGCAGCCGGCCTGGCGAGAACGAACGGGCCGACGAACTCTGCGACAGCCATAACCTGCTGGGCATCGGCGGCAGCGATGCCCATCTAACCAGCCACATCGCCACCTGCATGACCGATTTCAAAGCGCCGATCAGGAAGGAGACCGACCTGGTGGAAGCCCTACTCAGCAAGGAGTTCCAGCCGGTTTGGCTGAAAGACGTCTTGACCGGCGATGCCTCAACTTAAGGAGACAAACCCATGGCCATGGAACTTGATTACGACCGGTCTCTATACGGTGTCGAACACCAAGCCGGTCCCTTCGAGATCACTGACGAGATCATAGACCGGGCCAACAGCAGCACCGGCGAGACCGGCGCTGCATTCCGCTCGGACGAAGGCGCCAAAGAGGCCGGATACCGTGGCCGAATCGCTCCTCCAACCCTCTGTTGCATCCTGGTCCGCCAGGTCTCACTACCGGATGTGAAGGTCAAATTCGGCAAGACGCAGATGCATGCGGGCCAGCGCGTCGAACCCAAGGCCCCGGTCTATGCCGGAGACCTTTTGACCGCATCTTCACACCTGAAAGATGTCTACGCCAAGACCGGGCGCTCCGGCACCATGGTCTTCGTGGTCTGGGAGACCACATTCACCAACCAAGACGGCCAGGTCGTGGCCGAGGTCCAAGAGTCCTTCGCCAAGCGAGAATAGCGGCATAGCCGCGTTTTGAGCGGAAAATGGCTGATCTTTCTTTAGGTATGCAGAATGCGGTTCCAAAATAGACAAGACAGATTCAACCGGGGGAATATTGCCCTACTACGATGAGATAGAACTGGGTGACGAGATCGGACCCGTGGAGAAGGTGGCCACCGACGATGAGGTGTCCAATTTCTGCGATGTCTGGGGCGCGCCCACGCCCAATCGGTTCACTGACCCTGCGATCGCCGAAAAAGCTGGGATGAAAGGCACAATCGTCCCTGGCATCATGACCATGGCGATGATGGCCCAACTTCTGACGAACTGGGGCGGCCCCGGCTCAATCAAAGACCTGGACTTGGTTTTCCGGCAGCCGGTGCCCCATAACCGTGTCCTGACCCTGGCGGCCACCATCACCGACCTGCGGGAAGAAGACGGCGAGAATCTGGTGGAATGCGACATCCTCATGACCGGTACCGAGGGCGAACGCTACGTGGGCGGCAAGGCCATAGTAGCCCTACCCAATCGCTAGGCGGGCGGCCCGGCGCGTTTTCTTAGGATCTCTTCTCCCCAGGCGTATTCTCCATCCGGGCTTGGTAGGTTAGAAAATGCTGGAACGGTTGACGCAAATGGCTTTCTTGGTCAAGGACCTGGATGACGGGAAGGAATTGTACCGGCGGCATCTTGGGATGGAGACCTGCCATTCCGAAGACCTGACCAGCTACGGCCTCAAGAACGCTGTCCTTCCGGCGGGTAATGGCACCTTCATCGAACTGCTCCAGCCAACTTCCGCCGACTCCGCCGCAGCGCGTTACCTAGAACGGCGAGGGGAAGCGCCTTACATGCTGATCTTCGAGACCAACGAGTACGACCGCCTCATCCCCCATCTGAAGTCCCTGGGCGTTCGTCTAACGGAAGAACCGGCAACTGGCGACTACCGTCACGCCTTCATACACCCGTCCTCGGCCAATGGCGCTTTTCTGGAGGTCATTGAAGTCACTTCCGGCGACAACCCTTGGCCTGCCGCCGGGCCGGACTGGCAGACATTGGCACACCAGCCGCTGACCAAGCAGATACGGCAGACGGCGGTGTTGGTGCGGGACCTAGATACGGCCATCAAACGGTGGGAAGAGATGTTCGGGATCACCGCCACTAAACGATTCCAAGTCAGCTTCACCGACTTGGAGATCGCAGTACTGCCCCTAAGCGGCAAGGACACATTCATAGAACTGGCCCAACCAACCGGCGGTGACGTTCCCTCGGCCCGGTTCTTGGAACGCTACGGAGAGGGCATCTACCTGACCATCTATGAGATTGAAAACTCCCTAGTCATGGACGATTATCTCAAGGGGCAAGACGCCCGTTACACATCGTCCCGGGTGACATCCAACTACGTGAACCTGGGATTCAACAGCATCTGGCTCCACCCCTCCGGTATGAAGGGGGCATTCACCCAACTGTCACAAGTGCTGGTTGACGACAACCCTTGGCCGCCCGCGGGAGACACTTGGCACCTGGACTAGAGGTCTCGTTTCAATTCCAAATTGACTCGCCCATTACCCTATGATAGAGTCAAATCACTAAAGATACTTGGTCTCATTTAGAGACTGTTGAATAGGACTGCATGCGTAAACGGGTGAACGCCCTGGCCGAACAATTACTGGAGACACTAGAACAGCAGGGCTACCGGACCACATCACCGCGGCGTGCAGTGGCCCAGGTCATCGCCAATCAGGATAAGCACTTCACCGCAGAGGACCTGAGAGAGCAACTGCCTTCTTTGGGCCGGGCCACCATATTCCGGTCTCTTAAGTTGCTAGTTGAAACTGGTGTGCTCTGCCGGGTGTTGCTGGAAGACGGAGATCTCCACTACCAACTAAGCCACCGGGGACATCACCACCACCTGCTCTGCGTCGAATGTGGATCTTCTCAGGACCTGCTCGGCTGTGACATTGAGGAGCTGTTGCAACAGACCTCGGCCAGCCACGGATTTGAACTCAGCGGGCATTGGCTGGAGGTCTACGGGCGGTGCCGGTCATGCAGCACCTAGGGTTATTCAGCGGAACTGGCGGCAGTCTAATCTCTTTTTTCACCCTTATTGATACTTACTCTCAAAAGCAAAATTAATTGATACTTAAACACTTGATCCAGAGGCGATATTGGCCGAAGCCCCGCCTACACAAAGCGATATGGATCGTTCCAGCGGCGATGGCGATTCTGCTTTCGGCCGCGGCCTGCGATTCATCGTCAACCAGCCAAGCTCCCGAGGAGGACCGGTTACAGGTGGTGACAACCACGGCCCTGTTAGCCGATCTGGTGCAGAACGTGGGCGGTGATCTGGTGAATGTGATCGCCTTGGTGCCCCCAGGCGCCGACGTCCATTCCTTCCAGAGCACTCCCTCCGACACCGTGGCGTTGAGCCGGGCCGCATTGGTGGTCTCGAATGGCGGAGGACTTGACCAATTTCTCGACCAAGTGATCGAGGGTTCTACTTCAGACGATGTGGTCCACATACTGGCCGCGGAGCAACTTCTGGACCTGAATGAAAACGACCCTCATTTCTGGCAAAACCCAGTTTTTACCGTGAAGTACGCGGAGGAGATAAGAGATGGACTGATCGAGGCCGACCCGGAAAACTCGGCTGGATATCAGGCGAATTTCGACTCATACAACGACCGATTGACCAAGCTGGACTTTGACATTGCCAGCACCCTGAGCACGGTCGACCCGGACCGTCGGCTGCTAATCACCTTCCACGATGCTTTTGGCCACTTCGGCGCGCGTTACGGATGGGAAGTAACGGCCCTAGTCGGCAGTGATGCCAGCCAGGTGTCCCCTGGCCCGGTTGTAGCGATACTAGAACGGGTACGCGAGCAGGGAGTGCCAGCGGTCTTCGCCGAGCCCCAGTTCAATTCCGGCCTGCTACAGAAGGCCGCCGAAGAAGCCGGAATCGAGGTCGGGCCCATCTACTCCAACGTCCAAAACGGCGAGATCGCTAGCTATATCGACATGATGCTATTCAACGCCAAGAGCCTGGCCAGGCTCCTTAGGTAACCGGGAACGCACCGAATCCATATGAGTGTAGACACAAAAATCAGCACAGGACCGGCCTTGGCCGTCCGCAACCTCTGGGCCGGATACGACGGGAATCCGGTGCTGGAAGCGGTGAATTTTCAAGTTGACCGGGGTGACATGGTGGGCATCATCGGGCCCAACGGCTCGGGTAAATCAACGCTGATTAAGACCGTGCTGGGACTGATTAAGCCTCTGCGTGGCGAAGTTTCGGTCCTGGGCATCGACGGTATTCCCCAGAGGAACCTGGTTGGGTACACCCCCCAGACGGAATTGGTTGATTGGGACTTTCCTGTGACGGTGGCCGACGTGGCGCTCATGGGGCGCTACTCCCGCCGTGGCTTGTTCCACCGCACCACGAAGGAAGACCGCGAGGCCGCCGACGCCTCGCTGGAATTGGTCAAGATGTTCGATCTGCGGGACCGGCTGATCGGCGAGCTATCCGGCGGGCAGCGGCGGCGGGTGCTCTTGGCGAGGGCCATGGCCCATAACCCGGAACTGCTGCTGCTGGACGAGCCCATGGCCGGCTTGGATGCCACCGCCCAACACCAACTGCTGGACCTGCTGGACGAGCTGCGCGCCAAGGGCGCCACTGTGGTGCTCAGCACCCACGACCTGTCTTGTGTATCGTCACGGTGCGACAAAGCGGCCTGCCTCAACCGGCGGCTGATTGCCTTTGGCAAACCGTCGGAAGTGCTGAACGAGCAGGTGCTGGGTGACACCTTTGGCACCCACTTGCTGATGGTGCACCTGGACGGCCAGGCCTACGCTCTCCAACATCACACACACCCGGACGGCACGCCGGAAGTCGATCATTCGGACCACGAGCATGATTGATTTCCTGGTCGAGCCCTGGGAGTTCGCCTTCATGCAGCGGGCCTTACTGGCCGCCTCATTCGCCGCGCTAGTCTGCTCGGTGGTGGGCGTTTTCGTGGTGCTGCGAGGGATGGCCTTCATGGGCGACGCTGTGGCCCACTCGTCCCTGGCCGGCATGTCCGTGGCTTATTTCTTTGGCGGCAGCGTTTTTTGGGGGGCTTTTGCCTGGGCGGTTCCCGCTTCGTTGGCCATAACCTTTATCAGCCGCCGGGCCCATCTCCGCTTGGACACCGCCATCGGCATCATCTTCGCCAGCGGGTTCGCCGTGGGGATCATTCTGATGAGCCGGGTCAGCAACTACACCGCCGACCTTTTTGGGTTGCTCTTCGGAAACGTTTTGGGTGTGTCATGGGGAGAGGTCATGCTCATCGGCGCGGTTGCCGGTGGGGTGCTCTTGGCCATCACGGCTCTCTACAAAGAATTATTATTCACGGCCTATGACGCCACCATGTCCGCCGCATCAGGGATTCCCGTCCGGTTCATCCAGTACCTGCTGCCCCTTCTAGTGGGCATCACCACTGTTGCATCATTAAAAGCTGTGGGAATCGTCTTAGTGTTGGCGCTTTTAGTCACCCCCGCCGCAACCGCAGCCCTCTTGGCCCGCCGGTTGCCGGGGATTATGACCATCAGCGTGATCACCGGGCTAGTCTCCACAGTGGCCGGACTCTACCTGTCTTTCCATGCCGACCTGCCCACCGGCCCAAGCATCGTGGTCGTCGCCACCGGATTGTTCCTGGCGGCTATGCTTTTCTCGCCCAGCAAGGGCGTTGTCTGGCAGGCCTGGCGGCCAACCACTCTGCCTCCTGACCAAGCAACGGTCTAAACCCGCCACTGGCATACCCCTGGCACATCTGGACCCCATTAGCTAAACTGCATTAGCTTTTAAAGCTTGATGTTTTTGTGAGGAAAAAATGTACGACCTGAGTGGAAAAGTTGCCCTGATAACCGGAGCGGGCGGGCGCCACGGCATCGGCCGGAGCATCGCCTTGCGCCTGGCTGACGAAGGGGCGGACGTAGTTGTTACCGACATCGAGGCCAGCGCGACGGCCATTCGCGCTGAGGACCGGCAGGCCGGTTGGGCCGGGCTGAACAGTGTTGTTGAGGAGATCGAAAATAAAGGCCGTCAGGCTCTGGGTCTGTTCTCGGACGTTTCCGATGGCGCCCAGGTGGCCGATATGGTGGCCAAAACCCTGGACCAGTTCGGAAAAATCGATATCCTGGTCAACAACGCCGGGTCACGTCCCGGCAAGGACCGTGTGCCCGTGCTGGAATTGGAAGAAGAGGCCTTCGATGAGGTGCAGCGGGTCAACGTTCGGGGCACTTATCTAGTCTCGCGGGCGGTGGCAACACACATGGTCAATCGGGGCGGCGGCGGCAAGATAATCAACATATCCTCGGGCGCCGGCAAGCGCGGCATCGCCCGTTACGCAGCCTACTGCGCCTCCAAATTTGCTGTCATCGGTTTCACCCAGGCGATGGCCCAAGAGATGGCGGTTAACCAGATCAACGTCAACGCCATCTGCCCCGGGCTAGTGGACACGGAGCGGGTGGACTTCATCGCCGGAGCGTTGGCGCCGGAGGGCGAGTCGGGCGAGGAGTACCGGGCCGACATGGTGCGGGAACGGGCTTTCCGGGTCCCGATGGGCCGTATCGCACAGGGCGACGACATCGCCCGGATGGCAGCTTTCCTAGCCTCTGCGGAGTCCGATTACGTGACCGGTCTTTCCATAAGCGTGTCCGGCGGCTCGGAGATGAGCTAATCGCCGGACAAAACCGTCTCGGCCGCATCCCGCACGGGACGAAGGGGCGGCTTGGCGATGTACATCAGCACCGCCGAAACGAAATAGGCCACTCCCATTGCAAAGTAGAGGATGTAGAAATCCCCGGCTAATACCCTGACTACGGACGCCAAACCCGGTCCAAGACCCAGAGCGATCATCTGCAGAGGCGAAAATACGCCGAGGATGGTGCCGTAGGAACCGCGGCCGAAATACCCGGCCAGCACCATGTTCTCCAATGACCCCAGCCCTCCGGAAAACACTCCCCAGATAACGGCGAAGATCAATGCCTCCCCAACGGAGTCCACCGAGAGCAAGAACGCCATCATCGCGCCGGCTCCAATCATCATGACCATCAAACATCTTCGGGGAGTGATTCGGTCCGCCAGGTAGCCCCAAAAGATATTCGCCACCGCCAAGAACGTGCCCAAACTCAACACGCCGGCTGCGGCTGCGGTAGACAGCCCTGCGTCCTGCACCAGGAACGGGACCAAGCTGAAGCCGGTGGCGCTGGAAGCCAACGTGCCCAGAGCCGTGATGGTCAAAAGCAGCCAAAAAGCGCGAGTACGTACGGCTTCTTTGGCGGTCCAACTAAACTCCGGAGTAGATGCTTGGGGCCTGCCGCTGCCCAGAGAAGCCCCTGCGCCTTCCGGGCTGACCCCGTCGGGTAGCAAGCCTATGTCTTCGGGCCTGCGCCTGACGAGCAGCATGACAGGCACAATCAAGATGAAGCTTAGCACGCCCAGGTACCGGTAGGCTGCCCGCCAACCCTGATGCGCGGCGATCAAAGAAATTATCTGGATGTTAATCGCGCCGGCGATGGGGCGGAAGGTCGACACCAAAGCCAGGGCCATGTTGCGCCGCTGCCGGAAGAAGTTGACAGCTGCGGTACGCGGCACCAGACCCACCAAGACTGGGTTGCTCACAGCGCGGCCGACCACGTACCCGCCGTAGAATTGGAAAACCGAGTTTGAGCCTGCGATAACGAAGAAGGCAATACCCGCGGTCACCAATCCGAAAGGCATGAGCCACCGAGGGCCAAATCGGTCGGCCAATCTCCCGATCAATGGGGCGATGGCGCCGGACAACCAGGTGCCCAGTGTGGCGGCAAAAGCTAGGCTGCCATCATCCCATCCGCTTTCGTCGGTGATGTAAACCTGGACGCCGCCCAGCACAACCTGGGTAAGTCCGCTGGCGGCAAAGGTAGCTACGGACGTGATGGCCAGCACAAGCCATCCGTAATAGAAGGGCGTCCGCAGACGCCAGTTGATCAGTGGCTTAAACATGGACCCCGGGAAGAAGCGGCCTGCCAGAGTAGCGGCCCAATCATACAGCAAGCCATTCTTGGCAACCACGGCCCAATCTTGAATTTTGATTATCAGAAAGGCAGTCCGCTGCTTTGCGCGCAGCTACGGACTACATCTACCAGGTGTTAAATTGGAACTACGCAGTTGCACTAACGTACCGGTGATCAACGGATGCACGTTCGCGACCAACCTGACAACACTGGAGAAGTAAGCCACGGCCACTTTCACGGCGCGGTAGATGGCAAGATATTGGCCGTCGACCGCGGGATCTGGGCCACGAAGATCTTGCTGGCTGCGTTACTGGCTACCGCCGTTGTCCAGTTGGTGGTCGTCGGTTTCACCGGCAGTGTGGCGTTGTTAGCCGACACCATCCGCAACTTTGGCGACGCAGCCACCGCGATCCCATTGTGAGCCGCGTTTACGTTGTCCAGAAAGTTGCCCAACAAGCGCTTCAATTATGGCTATGGGCGAGCTGAGGACTTGGCTGGTCTGTTGATCGTAGTGTCCATTTTGGCCACCGGCATCTACGTCGGCTATAAGTCCATCACACGGCTGAGCGACCCTCCGGAGATCGGCTACATCTGGGTGCTAGCGGCCGCCGCCATCATCGGGTTCATTGGAAATGAAGCCGTGGCCTTGTTCCGGATGAAGATTGGCAATGAGATTGGCAGCGCGGCTTTGGTGGCCGACGATCACCACGCCCGGGTCGATGGACTGACCAGCCTGGCAGTGCTTTTCGAAGCTGTAGGGGTCTGGCTAGGGTTTCCGCTGGCTGACCCGATAGTGGGGCTGGTGATATCTGCCGCTATTTTGCGTATAGTTGTTGAGACATCCAAATCCATGTTTTCCCGGTTGCTGGACGGCGTTGAACCTGAAGTGCCAGACGAGGTCCGGAACGTCTCCTTAGTCACCGGTGGTGTCCGGGGCGTCGCCGAAGTGCGGGTACGTTGGCTGGGACCCAAGATACTGGCGGAAGTGAACATCGCCGTTGACCCTGACTTATCGGTCGCCGCCGGTCATGACATCGCCGAAGATGTGCACCACCAACTGCTCTACAACCTGAAATACCTGTCCAACGCCACGGTGCATGTGGACCCGGTAGGACTGGCCGGCGAAGAATACCACCGGCACGGCATCGGTAACACCGAACATCAAGAATCCCACGTAGACGAACACGAAGAACACGGCCATTCCTATAATTGACGAGGTTAGGCATGCCCCTTGAACGGTCGCAGGTAGAACACATCGCATCTCTGGCCCGCATCGGCCTCACTGACGAAGAGGTCCAGATGTTCGGAGAACAACTTTCTCAGATCCTGGAACAGTTCGAAGTGCTCAAAGAGCTGAACACCACGGGCGTCACTCCCACCGGCCACGCGGGCGGACTTCAAACGGTGATGCGCGAAGACCTCGCTGAGGACTCGTTGGAATCGGAGGACGTGCTCAAGAACGCACCCCGCCGGGAAGGGGAATTCTTCCGGGTGAATTCCGTGCTGGAGGAATAGGGGTGGCCGAACTAAACTGGCTCAGCATCCAGGAAGCCCACTCCCAATTGACCTCCCGGCAGATCAGCTCTGTTGAGCTAACCCAAGCCTGTTTGGACCGGATCGAAGCCGTTGAAGACCGCGTCCAGTCCTTCCTGACTCTGACCCCAGAGACCGCATTGGCGCAGGCCGAAGCTGCCGACCGCATGCTGGCCGCCGGCGAGGGTGGCCCGTTGACCGGAGTGCCCGTACAGATTAAGGACGTGATGTGCACCGAAGGCGTGCCCACCACCTGCGCCTCCCGCATGTTGGAGAACTTCGTGCCGGTCTACAACGCAACAGCGGTGGAGCGGCTACTGGGCCAGGGCGCCGTCATGCTGGGCAAAGGCAACATGGACGAATTCGCCATGGGCTCTTCCTGCGAGAATTCGGCTTTTCATCCGACCATGAACCCCTGGGACCTCGAGCGGGTGCCGGGAGGAAGCAGCGGCGGTGCAGCGGCATCTGTCGCGTCCGGAGAAGCGATATACGCCCTGGGCTCGGATACCGGCGGAAGCGTCAGGCAGCCGGCGGCCCTCTGCGGCGTGGTCGGGCTGAAACCAACCTACGGGCTGGTCAGCCGATACGGACTGATCGCCTTTGCCTCGTCGCTGGACCAGATCGGCCCGGTTGGGCGGACCGTCATGGACTGTGCGCTAGCGTTGAACGCCATCGCCGGGCACGACCCCCGCGACGCCACCTCAGTGCATCAGGAGCCCAAAGACTACGCCGCCAGTTTGGGCCAGGATATCAAGGGGCTGCGACTGGGCGTGCCTGAAGAATACTTCGTGGACGGCATGGAGCCTGGGTCTAGGAAGGCTGTTGATGAGGCGATATTGGCCCTAGAAGGCCTTGGCGCCTCGGTCCGTCCCGTATCGTTGCCCACCACCCGCTATGCATTGGCCTGCTATTACATCATCGCGCCATCGGAATGCTCGGCCAACTTGGCCCGCTACGACGGCGTCAAGTATGGCTACTCATATCAGGACACCAACGATATGTGGGAGGCCTTAGAAAAGACCCGGGAATACGGGTTCGGCCCGGAAGTAACCCGCCGTGTGATGTTGGGCACCTATGCCCTCTCCAGCGGGTACTACGACGCCTACTATCTGAAGGCCCAGCAGGCACGGACGCTGATCAGACAGGACTTCGACCGGGTTTTCCAAGACGTTGATGCACTGGTCACGCCCACTTCGCCCGTGACGGCGTTCAAGATTGGCGAAAAGTCCGGGGACCCAGTGCAGATGTACTTGATCGATGTTTGCACCCTGCCGGTGAACATCTCCGGGCTGCCCGGCTTGTCTGTCCCCTGTGGATTCTCAGACGGTCTGCCGGTGGGCTTGCAGCTGATCGGGCCTCAATTCTCCGAGGAGACCTTACTGCGCACCGCTCACGCCTACGAATCAGCTACCGGATGGAGCAGAGCCCGGCCGAAGCTTTAGGCCAGACAAAAAAGGCCCCGGAGGAATTTCCGAGGCCTTAAAACCATTAGCGTTGTTCCTTACGGACGAATGGCCCGCCAGTCGGTTTCGTTATACTTGTAGTCAGCGTACCTGTCGGCCAAGACTTGGGCGGACTCCATGAAACGGTAAACGTTGCCCATGAAGCTAGGCCGTTCTTGTTCTCCTACCTGAGATTGGTTTCCGTGTGCGCCGATGGTGAAATGGGACTTTCCGAAGGTTAGTGTAGCTATTATGTTGTTCGATCCTTACAAAGTGGGCTGCGGTTTTTGTAGGGCACTATGGCCGAAATCTCGGTCTTACTCCGTTTTTTGTAATCTGTACGTTTATTCGCCCTACCTCAAATCTAGTTACTAACTACCGATTAGTCTAAGATCATTAGTTGGTCAAATGCCTAATTATTAGTAAAATGGACTACAGCGCACCGGCGTATTAAAATTAAACGGTAAACTCGGACCGGACTTCGAGACCGAGTGCGGCAGGCGAACGAAAACCAACTCAGGCGTCGCGGCGAGGAGCACTATGAACTGCGATACACCATGTCCTAAATACGAAAACGCGATGAGAGTCTTAGGCAAAAAATGGACGTGCCTAATCCTGCGTTGTCTATTGGCTGAACCCAGAAGGTTCACCGAGATTTCGGGGTACATCGACGGTCTCAGCGATCGCCTGCTCTCCCAGCGCCTTCAGGAACTGGAAGAAGAGGGCATCGTGCAGCGCCGGGTCTTCGACCGCCGGCCCGTGGTGGTGGAGTATTCCTTAACCCCTAAGGGGCAGGCATTCCGCGAAGTAGCCCAAGCGATCCAGGTCTGGGCCGACGAATGGGCCGGAACGCCCGCCGCCGTATAACCTGCTACCCCTTCTCCGGCTAGGTCCATTTAGACCACGTTTTCCAGATTTTACACGGGAGGCGCTGATGCAGCGCTCCAAGATTAAAGATATCTTCGGCCAGGAACAGGCCGGTGGCGAGGTTTTGGTCCAGGGTTGGGTCAAGACACGACGTTCTTCCAAGTCTGTCACGTTCATTCAGATCACCGACGGCTCGACTCTGCAGGATCTGCAGATAGTGGTCGATGAAAGTAATCCCGGCCACGAGGCCGCCGCCGGCCTCACCACGGGGTGCAGCGTCAGTGTGGAAGGCGTCTTGGTCGAGTCTCCTGGGCAGGGCCAGAAGTATGAGGTCCAGGCCAAAACACTGACGGTCCTGGGCGAATCCGACCCTGAGACCTATCCCCTCCAGAAGAAACGGCACTCCCCCGAATTCCTCCGGGAGATCGCCCATCTGCGGCCCCGCACCAACACCTTTGGCGCTATGGCCCGGGTGCGAAACTCGGTGGCCTATGCAATCCACACCTTCTTCCAAGAACGGGGCTTCCAGTTCATTCAAACGCCCATCATCACTGCCAGCGATGCCGAGGGCGCCGGTTCAATGTTCCAGGTAACCACACTGGACCTGAACAACGTTCCCAAAGACGGCAATGCGGTGAGGCACGAGGACGATTTCTTTGGCAAGCCGGCGTTTCTGACGGTGAGCGGCCAACTGGAGGCGGAGATCTTTGCCCTTGCCCTCTCGGACGTCTACACCTTCGGGCCCACATTCCGTGCTGAGAACTCGAACACCTCCCGCCACCTAGCTGAGTTCTGGATGGTAGAGCCCGAGGTCGCATTCTGCCAGTTGGATGGGTTGACCGAGTTGGCTGAGGACTTTTTGAAACACCTGGCAGGGCATGTGCTGGAAAACTGCAATGAGGACATGGCGTTCTTCAACAAGTGGTACGACGACAGCAACATCGCTACGCTTGAAGGCATAGCCAACTCACAGTTTGAGCGAATCACCTATTCCGAAGCCGTCAAACTGCTGCAGGAATCCGGGGAGAAGTTTGAATACCCGGTCGCATGGGGCACCGATCTACAGTCGGAGCACGAACGCTACCTGACTGAAACGAAGATTCAGAAGCCGGTGATCGTCACCGACTACCCCAAGGGCATCAAAGCCTTCTACATGCGGATGAACGACGACGGAGAGACCGTCCGGGCCATGGACGTGTTGGTGCCGCGCATCGGGGAGATCATCGGCGGCAGCCAGCGCGAGGAGCGCCGTGATATGCTCGAGGGCCGAATGACCGATGCCGGGATCTCCCACGATGAGTATTCCTGGTATCTCGATCTAAGAAGCTACGGCACAGTACCTCACTCTGGATTTGGCCTGGGTTTTGAGCGCACCGTCCAATTCGTGACGGGTGTTTCCAATATCCGGGACGTCATTCCCTTCCCGCGGACGCCCAAGAGCGCGGAGTTCTAGGCTGCCTCCTACCGACCCCGAGAGGGGGCCTATTACCTCCGGATTTATTGAGGCTGCATTCGGCCAAGGAACTTCAATTTTCGCCCGGACCACCGAGCGTCTAAGCCGTATCTTCGCCCAGGCTGGACACGTCCCTCAAGTCTCAGCCAGGTTCCGCGAATGGCAGAGGTGTCAGTCCGCGATCCACGGCCAAGAACCGCCGGGTGAAGAAACTTTCATCCATCAGACCTACTTAGCTTTGCTGGCGCGGCTCGTCGCCCGCGGTTTCGTCGCCCCGCGCCGCCCATTCTCCAGTGATGAAGAACTCCTAGAAGTAATCAACGTCGATTACTTCAGCCGTAGAGGAATCGGAAACTTCGGGGAAGGAGATATATTCTCTTGGATTCCTCCCGAAGACCGCTGGGAGCTGGACTTGGATGATCTGGCGCTGGAAACAGTGCAAGGGCTGGCCGATGATCTCGCTCCCTACGACCTCGCCAACGCCTTACCCGGCATCTTGGACGGCCTGTACCGGCAGACCGCGCCGGCGACCCCACGATGGCTGGCCGAATACATCCTTGAAGATGAGTTGGGGCTGGCCAAAGACCCGGACTTGTCTCTGGTGGACCCGGCATGCGGAACTGGCGTCTTCCTGACCGCCGCCATCGAGGCGATGTCACGAAACGTGGCGGACCCGCTAGACGTACTGTTCGAGGCTCCGGAGAAGATCCGAGGGATGGACCGCGAACCGTTGGCCGTGGCCTTGGCCCGCCTAAATTACCTGCTGGCGCTGGGCGACCTGGTCCAAGAAGAACACCCGCCCTTCTTGCTGCCGGTCTATCTGGCTGACGCCCATAGCGTCCCGGTGGCCGGCCGATCTGAATCGGGGGATGTGGTCTTCACTCTAACAACTACGGCCGGCGATTTCCCTTTACCGGAACCGGTTGTCAAAGACCCGATGATGTTGGACTGGTTGCTGGGCCGGCTCACCAACTACATGGACGGCGCACAACAGCGGCTGCACATACAGCCTGAAGATGTTGCGGTGCAGGAGGTCTTGAACGCCTATTACAACTACTTGACCGCCGCCAAGCCGCGCACGCCGGTGCCCGATGCGTTGACACCGAAACAGGCGGATAGTCTGCTGGAGACCGCCCGACTGCTGGTGCAACTGCACATCCGAGGCGAGGGCACTCTGTGGCTGCACCTAGTGCAAAACATGGCCGCGCCGACGGTTTTCTCTAGGCGTGGTTTCGACCGTCTGGCCAGTCACGGGTCTCCAGCCTTCTTTAAGTCTTGTTCCGAGTTGTACCTGGGGGCGGAAGGACGAGCGGCCATGATAACGCCCCAGTCAAGTCCGACGCCTGATTCGATTCAAATAATCACCGGACCTGGGCAACAGACCAGTCTCCAGATCGAAGGCGGCCCCATCCCCAGCGACAGATCTTGGGCCGATGCCAAAGTCAGTATTCGGGTGACCAAAGACTCCTAGGTTGGCGTGAATCATTTGACGCTATTTCCCGCAGACGAATATAATTAGGCCCCTCGGTGTGTAGCCTTGTACACCTGCTGAACAGGCTGAATTTTCCAGCCGGATCTCTCTGCTAAGGAGCCAAAATGGCCACTCAAGAAGTCATCCTTCACCCCTCCTCGGTTGTGGCCGAGTTGAAAAAGAACAACATCAGCCACGTAGTCTGGCTTCCGGACAGCGAGACGAATTTCATGTTCCAATTGCTGACCAACGAGCCGACTCTGGACCTGGTCCCAGTCTGCCGCGAAGGCGAGACCATGGCCATCGCCGCCGGGCTCTGGGTGGGTGGCAAACGCCCCATAGTCCTGATTCAAAACACCGGCATCTTCGAGGCCGGAGATTCCATCCGCGGACTGGGCTTGGACGTTAACCAGCCACTGGTGATGCTGGTGGGCTACCGCGGCTGGAGCCGGCACGGTCTGACCAAAGACTCTGCCGCCCGGTTCATCGAGCATATTTTGCACGCCTGGGGCATAACGTACTACCTGATCGAGACCGACGAAGACGCCGACCGCATCAGCCTGGCCATCGAAGAGGCCGATCGCACGTCGAAACCGGTGGCCGTCTTAGTCGGCACCGAGTTCGGTTCCTAGAGGCAATCCCATAAATTCCAGCTCATGGTGAGCTTGTATAGGCGCATCTTTCGAGTTCGCCAATCAACAGGAGACTAATCAATGATCGACAATGCTGACGCAGTAAAACTTCTGGACAGCAAGAGAGACGGCGCGATTTTCGTAGCCACCATGAACGCCAACAACGTCCACTTCGGGCTACCCACGGTAACCTCCAACGAGAAACTGGACTTTCCCGTCTCCGGCGCCATGAGCAAGGCCGGAGACGTCGCTTTGGGGCTGGCCCTAGCCCAACCCGACCGCAAAATCCTATGCTTGGACGGCGACGGCAGCCTGCTGATGAACTTGGGCGTTATGGTGACCATCAGTAACAAGGCCCCCAAGAATCTGGTACACGTCCTATTCAACAACAATGTCTACGCCGTCACGGGGGGCCAACCCATCCCTGGCAGCGAACAGGTCGACTGGGAAGACATGGCCAAATCAGCCGGTTACGCCAAGGTTTTCAGCTTCGACAACCTGGAAGACATGACCAACGGCATCGACGAAGCCCTGTCCGCTGTGGGACCGGTGTTCATACACCTACTAGTTAAGCCTGAGATTGAAAACACTCCGGTGCAATTCCGCACGCCGGCCAAGCGGACCGTGCACACCGCCATCGCCGACATTCCCGAGACCTTGGGCGTTAAGCGGTAGCCTGTAGCCCACTACATGGGTAACCAACGAACCGGGGCAGACGTTGTGGCGCTGCCCCGGTTTATCTTTGACCCGGTAGCCTGAGATCTAGGAAGAACTATGATTAAGGACGGCATGGCGTATGCTTAGTGGAGGAATCTTCCCCCGGATCGGCGCGTACGTCGTGTTGGCGCTGGGTTTCTGGCTCCTGTTCCAGGCCTTCGAGGACTCCAACGTGCTTTCGGGGATCGTGGGGGGCCTACTGGTCATAGTGGGAATGTACCTGATGACCGGGGTCTGGCGAAGCATGTTCGCCAAGTATGGCGGCGGGAATTATAGGATACGCAAGGAGAACGAACCCAGTGACAACACGCGGCAGGACAGTACAGACGGGAGCAGGGGGACCGGTGATTCCGTCGATGGAAGCGACGAAGGCGGTAAACTTCCACCGTAAAGACGCTTTGGTGGTCTCCACGTCATTCGCGCTGCGGGAATGGAGCCAAGTGTCGGAACGCCGGGACTTGGACGTTGACCTTTCCGATTGCATGGACCGTGCTCCCGCTGTCGGCCTAGGCCTGGCGCTGGCCCAGCCGGAAGGCAAGGTCCTGATCTTAGATTGCGATTCCACGCTAAGGACCAACCTGGGCGGCCTGGCGACCATCGGCGAGTCCAACCCTGAAAACCTGGTCCATTTCGTGTTCGACGATGTTTCCAGTTCCTCTACTTCCGGCGTCCGCATAAAAGAGATGGACAACCTGGACCTAGCGCAGATCGCCCTGAGTTCGGGCTACGCCAAGACCTATGAATTCGACAAACTGGAAGAGTTTCTAATTGGCATTGAAGAGGTGATGCGCCAGACCGGCCCGGTGTTCGTCAGGGTGAAGGTATTCCGAGACGGGATCCAACTACCGTTCCCCGAAAGGACGATGGCGGAAGGTTGGGCTGAGGTGCGCGATAACCTAACTTCCGGAGAGGAGGAGGCCGAATAATCAGGCCCTAATCAGCAGAGTCTGGGGCGGTGTTGGGCCGGACGACTATCTGGCTGGCCACGTTATAACCGATTGAAACTTTGTCACGCTCGGTCGAAACTTCCATAACTCCCAGGTAGGGCGTAGCCTCCGCCACTGTGATTGGGTGCTCCGGTACAATCATGGATTCGGCCAGGAATTTGAGCAATTGGGAGTCTTCTTCGGGCACCCGGTCCACCACATAGGTCACGCCGGGCTTTGCCGCATCCAAAGTCAGAGCGTCAGCCGGCATCTTGGGCTCGCCGGTCCCGGGTATAGGACGGCCAAAAGGTGAGCGTTTGGGGTATCCCAGCCGTTCCAACAGCTTTTCCTGGAAGTCTTGAGACATGCCGTGCTCCAAGCGGTGGGCCTCATTGTGCGCTTGGTGGAGGTCCATACCTAAGAGCTTAACCACCAGCCACTCTGCCAGCCGGTGCCGCCGGGCAATGTCTTCGCCGCCTTCTAGACCTAGCTTGGTCAACCTGATCCGCTTGTCGGCGCCAACGTCCACCAGGCTCTGCCGCTGCATCCGGCGGACCATACCGGCTACGGAGGGCACGGAGGTACCCAGTCCTTCTGTCTCTGGTAATTGGCGCAGGGTGTCGGTCAACTGCGTGATGGTGGGATTCTCGTCGTCTTCCCACAGCTTGTAGAGGCACAAGAGGTAGTTCTCGGTGCCGGGAGACAGCCGCAGATCGCCGTCACTTGATTCACCATGACCGCTGCCGGCCGGTTTTTTTGGTGGAGCCATTGGAGTCCTTATCGTTTCACCGCGCCAAAAAGAGATGCACAGTTGGGATTTCTCAGTGTTTACGAAAGGGTGGAGGCTTAGATCGTCTCGTCCTCTTCAACCCACACCTTCACGCCTCATTTTTCCCGGTTAGTCTCGAATCAGTGGCCGTGGGCGATTCCAGTATGAGGCACGGCCACCAGCCGGTCTCCAACGAAGGGCCGCAGGTGGTGTCCCTCGCGCAAGCTGACTGAAACGTTGGCGCCCACAGGATAATCGGCGGTATGGGAAAGCAAACACCGGACCGTTGCGCCCGAGGGCAGTTCAACCCGGTAGAGATAGAATGCGCCGCGGAACTCTTTTTCGACCACCACTCCGCCGCCGTCTTCTGCGGGTAGGCAGTCCAAGCAATCAGGCCGGACCATCACTTCAATCTGGTTATGGCCAATGGAGCCAATCTCAGCCAGGACATCCGACTGTATCTCTGGCCAAGCCACAAACCCAACCTCAGTTTTGAGGGTGCCGTCGCTGTGGCTTGCGGGTAGGAAGTCCACCATGCCGATGAACTGGGCCACAAACTTGGTGACCGGGTGATGGAAGATCGTCTCAGGAGAGCCGGTCTGTTCGACTCGGCCTTCGTTCATCACGGCGACCACGTCTCCGACGAATAGCGCTTCTTCCTGATCGTGGGTAACGAAGATGGCGGTGGAATCGCTGGCCTTGAGGATGCCGATAACATCGCGCCGTACCTGTTCCCGCAATTTGGGGTCCAAGTTGGAAAAGGGCTCGTCCAACAGTAAAACTTCGGGTTGGGGAGCCAAGGCCCGGCCGAGGGCAACTCTTTGTTGCTGGCCACCGGACAGTTCATGGGGCATCCTGGTCCGTTGGGCGGTCAGGCCGATAAGAGTGATAACCTCAGCGACACGGTCTTCCCTTCGCTGGCCTTTCGGCAATCCGTAGGCGATGTTCTGTTCCACGGTCAAATGGGGGAATAACGCACCTTCTTGGAAAACCATGCCGACTTTGCGCCGTTCGGGAGGGGTATTTTCTCCGGCCTTATTAACGGTCTGGCCTGCGATGGAGATGACGCCTTCGTCCGGTTCTTCAAATCCTGCGATGAGCCTGAGCGCCGTGGTTTTGCCGCAACCGCTGGGGCCCAGTAGCGCCAGGACTTGGCCTTTGGGGATGCTCAAGTCCAGGCCGGCAACCGCTGAAACACCGTTGAAATGCTTGGCCAAGCCGATGCACTCCAACGCGGGAGCGCCGATATGAGCATTCTCAGATTGATTTTGATTCAGCAGTTTCATTTATTCTCTAGGCTGACTGGAACTGACCGTAAAATCACGCCTCTGGGCGCACAGACAAGTGTATGCATATCGTCCAACAATGTCAATATATAGCATTATTATTCGTCAGGCGATTTCATTACAACTCATGTGCTTTGTTTTATGACAATTACCGGCGATTATTTAGCGGGATTTCGGAGTGCCTGTAACACGGATTACGCCGGCCAGCTATGTCTAACCGTCCTCAATCCAGGCGTCAATTGAATGCGATTATTTGACACCCGACGCACGACAACGTATGCTCATTGCCAATTAAACGTGCATACTTCATTTGATTATTAATAGACCTTTTAAATAAGACATTATCCCAGCGAAACACCGCATCTACCAACGAGGTCTGAGATCCAATTGGGTAACAGCACACGAAAACGAGCCACCATCTGGAGTGTCCTAGCGCTATTACTGTTCGCGGCGTTTATCTCGGCCTGCGGTTCCGACAATGAATCAAGATCGCTCACAGTCTATTCGGGCCGCAGCGAAACGTTAGTAGCCCCGCTGATCCAACGGTTCAAAGAAGCAACCGGAATTAACATCGAAGTCAAATATGCCAGCACTCCCCAACTCGCGGCCACGCTATTGGAAGAGGGCGACAACACCCCGGCCGATGTTTTCTTCGCCCAGGACCCAGGCGGTTTAGGCGCTGTCTCCGGTCTCCTGGATCCCTTACCGAAGAGCGTCCTGATGTCTGTGCCCCAGTGGGCCGTGTCCTCGTCTGGCGTCTGGGTCGGTGTCTCGGGCCGCGCCAGAACCGTGGTTTACAACTCTGAAGAGCTAACGCCGGAAGACCTCCCAGATGACCTGACCGGGTTCACAGATCCTGAATGGAAGGGCCGCATCGGCTGGGCGCCCACCAACGCCTCGTTCCAGACCATGATCACCGCCATGCGCGCGATCTGGGGCGAAGACAAGACGGTCCAATGGCTGAAGGGCATCCAAGCGAACGACCCCAAGGTTTACCCCAAAAACACCCCCCTCGTTGCTGCAGCGGCAGCCGGTGAGATCGATGTCGGCTTGGTCAACCACTATTACCTGCATCGCTTCCTGGCTGAAGAAGGACAATCGTTCGGCGCCCGTAACTACCATCCATCCGCAGGCGGACCGGGGGCCATAGTTATGGTCTCAGGCGTAGGTATCCTCTCGGAGTCGGATAATAAAGGGAACGCCCAGCGGTTCGTCGACTTTCTGCTCTCTGAAGAGTCCCAACGCTATTTCGTTGAGGAAACCTTTGAGTACCCATTGGCCGCCGGCATCCCGGTTGCTGAGGGAGTGACGCCACTGTCCAAGGTCAACAATCCCGATCTTTCCTCCGCAACCCTTTCTGACCTTGAAGGCACACAATCGCTGCTTCGGGAGGCGGGCGTTATCCCGTGAACATAAGTTCGGTAGCCGCAGCCGGGCTGAGGTCGTTGTCCGGAGGCCGCGGCGTCCCACCAGCGACAATCTGGGCCCCGGCCTTGCTCGTTGGCGCCGTTTTACTTCTGCCGTTGGTTTACCTGGTTGTCCGGACTTTCGACGGCGGCGGAGATATCTGGGACCTTTTGTTCAGACAGCGAGTAGCGGAGATCTTGGGCCGGACTGTGCTGCTGGTGGTCACCGTTACCGCGGCTTCCATAATATTAGCATTGCCCTTGGCCTGGCTGACCACTCGCACCGACCTGCCATTCCGGCTCGCCTGGGTTGTTCTCACCGCCCTGCCGTTGGTTATACCCAGCTACGTAGCGGGGTTCATCGTTGTCGCTGCATTGGGGCCCAGGGGAATGCTGCAGGGTGCGTTGGACGGCCCCTTTGGAACCGATCGCTTACCTGACATCCACGGCTTCGCCGGCGCCCTGTTGACCCTAACATTCTTGAGTTTCCCCTACGTGGTGCTAGCTGTCAGGACGGCCATGCTCCGGATCGACCCGGCTATGGAGGAATCGTCTCGTGGGCTTGGGCGCGGCAATTGGGCCACCTTCTTCCTGGTCACCCTGCCGCTGCTCCGGCCAGGAATAACCGCAGGTGGGTTGTTAGTTGCCCTCTATACCCTCTCCGACTTTGGAGCAGTGTCCCTCTTGCGCTATGAGACCTTTACCTGGGCCATTTTCGTGCAATACGAATCGGCGCTGGACCGGACACTGGGCGCAGGACTGTCTTTGTCATTGGTGGCGCTGGCATTGGCGATCGTGGGCCTAGAACTGGTCAGCCGGGGAAGGGCCCGCTATTACAGCAGCTCGACTTCCGCATCCCGGCCGCCCGCCACGGTCAGATTAGGCCGGTGGCGGTGGCCGGCGGTGGCGTTCTGTTCTTCGGTAGTAGCCGTTTCCCTGGCCGCGCCGATGTCTATCCTGGGCTATTGGGTTGTCCGGGGAATTTCCAATGGTGAGCCGCTCGACGTGGTCTGGGAAGCGGTCGGAAACTCGGTCTACATCGCCGGGCTTGCAGCGACTGCTGCCGTGGTTGCCGCCCTGCCCGTTGCGGCGCTTTCAGTGCGGTACCCTGGGCTGCTCAGCGGATTGTTGGAACGGCTCAGTTACATCGGGTTTGCCCTGCCAGGGATCGCCATCGCCTTAGCACTGGTGTTCTTCGGAGCCAGATACGCTTCTCCCTTGTATCAGACCACCGGATTGTTGTTGCTGGCCTACGTCGTCCTTTACCTGTCACCGGCCTTGGGTGCGGTGCGCACGTCGTTGCTGCAAATCAGCCCTCGGATTGAGGAAGCAGCCAGAGGTCTCGGCAACAGTCCTATCCGCGCATTCTCCTCTGTGACCCTGCCGGTAGCCCGGCCCGGTCTGCTGGCCGGATGGGCCTTGGTCTTCTTATTGGTGATGAAAGAGCTGCCGGCAACCCTGATACTCAGTCCCATCGGCTTCAACACTCTCGCCACTTCTATCTGGTCGGCAGCGTCCGAGGCGTTCTTCGCCCGGGCGGCGTTGCCCGCACTGCTGCTGATCGCCGCATCGGCGGTCCCTCTGGCCTTCCTAATCCTCCGCGAGCGGCGGTAGGTTATAATCTACCGGGCCATCGCTTCGGCCTGCCATTTTCATAATTTCGGGAGTAGTGCGTTGCCTCAGGACAACACCCTCAGAGTCATCTTGCCCGGCAAACTGATCGACGGGGTCAGCGATAAAACACAAGAAGGCATGGCCGTGGCCATCCAAGGAAGTGTTATCGAATGGGTCGGCCCAGCCTCCCAAGCAGAGAGTCTGGACAGCGGCGGCGCCCAAACGGAGACCCTGGATTTTTCCGGCGGCACGCTGTTGGCGGGTTTATTCGACATCCACACGCACACCAACATGCCCGGAGACGGCCGCACCGGCGAACAGGTAAATGACGACGACACCGACGAGGTCCGTTTGCTCCGATCAGCCCAAAACACCGCCCTCGCCGTGGCGTCCGGCGTCACCACCATGTGCGATTGCGGGTCTTGGAACCGGAACGCCTTCGCCCTGAAAGAGGGGCTGGCCCTAGGAATCGTGGAAGGCCCTCGAGTTTTGGTCTCCGGGCCTCCACTGACTGTGAAGCTCGGCCACCTCTGGTATATGGGCGGCGAAACCGTTGGCGTGGACGCGGTGCGATCGCGGGTCGTGGAATTGGTCGATCAGGGGGCTGATTTCATCAAGGTAGCCGCTTCCGGCGGCAGCACTTCAACCAGCGACCCTTACTCGGCGGCCTACTCGGTTGAGGAGTTAAGCGCCATCGTGGACGAGGCCCACAACAGGGACCGCCCCGTCCTAGCGCATTGCCGGTGCACCGACGCCATCAACGTCGCATTAGACGCCGGCGTGGACACGATATTGCACTGCGCCTTCTACGACAACGACGGCAGCTACCGGTTCGACCAGAAAACCGCCAACCGCTTGGCTGTCTCCGAAGTTTGGCTGAACCCGACGATGGGACTGGGGAATGCGAACCGTGAACGGCTGATCAAGATAAAGGCAGAGCGTGAATTGACGCCCGATGAAGAAGACCGGCTGGAACGCTCCACTGTCTCCGGGGCGAACTCTCTGGCCCAGTTCAGCGCTCTGGTCACAGCCGGAGTGAAGCTGGTTGGAGGCTCGGACTGCGGATGGAGCTACTATCCATTCGGCGACTTTCAAGGCGAGATAATGTCTCTCCACAAAGCCGGTCTATCGCCGCTAGAGGCCATCTACGCCGGCACACGCAGTCCGGCTGCAGCCCTGCGTAACCTGGACACTATCGGAACCGTGGAGACAGGCAAAAAGGCAGACCTGCTAGTCGTAAACGGCGACCCCAGCCAGGACCTGGAGTGCCTGCGGGACGTGGTTGCAGTATTCAAGGGCGGGAGCAGGGTTGCCACGGCTAAAGAAAGGGCGGCCCTGGGCTAGTACTCATGCACCATTGGGAGAAGGGTGGGCCCATCAGCATCGGCTGGCCGGACCATGACGCCCCTGAGCGGGAATACACCATCGTGGAAGTGGAGCTCCTGGGCCAAGTTTTCCGCGGCCGGGTCACCGACGGCAAGAAAGAGGGCGGTTTCCTAGTGGTCTTCGATTGCCCGGAAGTGGTCTTGGAGATGCTGGCCGAACAGGCGACTAGCCGGCTTGGATTCAAGGTGATCGTTTCTAATCTCAGATGCAGCATCGAAGGGACCATTCTCCGCAGCTTCGATTACGAATGGTATCCCACTCCGGAGTTTGCCGACCGCCCCAGCGACCTGGCCCGTACCATCTCCGAGACATTGGAGGAGATGCGGGGTTCTGGCTGAGCGGGCCAGGCTCCGAGCGGTCCCGTAGCCGTTGGACTTACTCCAGAGTCGATTGTATTATTATGTCCGGTAAATTTACCCACCTTAGGTGGACCCACAGCAGGAGGGAATTTTGAAGAAAGTTACTATGAGCAGCGTGGCCAAGACCAAGGCCGAGATGAGCGGCGGTCTGATGACCGGCACCCAAGTCTGGCGGCAAGCCATCTTGGACCCTGCGGACAGCAATAATTTCAACTTCAGTATCGTCGCCTTCGACGCCGGTTCTCGGAACAAGTTCCACAAGCATTCCGGCGACCAGATCCTGATCATCACGGATGGCACCGGCACCGTCGCCACTGACAACGAGTCTCTAACCGTTTCCGAGGGTGACGTGATCATCATCCCCGCCGGCGAGAACCACTGGCACGGCGCCCCCGACTCCACCTCCATGGCCCACATCACCATCACGGTCAAGGGCAGCGAGACCGAACAAACCGAAGCTTAGTGCCCGGCCCCTTCGGCCAGGCAAACGAAACGAGAGTCCCTGAGATATTGACCATCTCCGGGACTCTTTGCGTTTCAAGGTAATAATAATGTGCCCGCCAGTTTTGTGGCCCGCTCATGGTGAGCTCCGACTGGAGTGGCGAGTCTTGATGAAATCGGACCTGTCGAACCACCGGCCGCCCAACAGCCATGACTTGCGAAGCATCCTTCGACAAGCTAAGGATGAGCGGATATAGGGAGACATCAGTCTTCCTTCGTGATTCCGGCTCTTATTCCTTAACAGCCTCGGCAATGATGCGGATGGTCTCGGCTAAGTCGCGGTCCTTGTTTCGGCTTTCCGGGTTCTCGTCTCCCAGGGCAGTGGCGCCGATCATGCGGTATATGTCGGCCACGCCTTTGAAGATATTGGGCGTCATGCCCAAATCGCTGAATGTCTTTTCGATCTCTTCCATCTCACTGACCCAACGGCGGGACTTGGCAGGCATGGTCGGCATCCAGCCTTCCATGCGTGAGACAACTGCCGGCTGGCTGCCGCTGAACTCGGCCATCAACTCCTTGGTTAGACCCAGTTTTTCGGCTGCGATCAGCAATTCCGCGTGAAGAGCTGTTGTGCCTTTAGTCATCGCGGCGTAGCACATCTTGATTCCGGAAGCCCGGCCCAACTGAGGACCCAGGTTCCGCACGTCCAAACCGAAGTCACGGAGTTGTTCAAACTCGGTAGCGTTGTCACCTGAAACGTAGACCCGAGGGCTGGAACCGTTTCGGGGTGGCCCGCCGATTATCGAGGCGTCCACATATCGGGCGCCGGCTCCCTGCAATACGCCTTCCATCTCCTTGCTCAGTTCAGGGGCGATAGCGTTGCATTCGGCGAACAACAGATCGGTCCCGGTGGCTTTCACGGCATCGGCGATTTCACGGCACAGACCGGGCACAGCCTCGGAGACGGTGACCGTCATCAAAACGTCCGACTGCTCAACTAATTCGTTGAGATTGGGTACGTCGGTGATCCCAGCTTGGTCTGAAAGTTCCCGTGTCCGCTTGCTGCGGCCCGCCAGGCAGGTCAGCACCCGAAGTTCGTTCTCCTTCAACAGTTGGCCGATCGCATGCCCCATGTCGCCGGGGCTAAGTATTGCTACCGATTCTATGGACAATTCAGTCTCCTCTCACTATCACTTTTAATTATTCGCGGGTGTGTTTCTTTCCGATTAATCGGGCTCGCCCGGGCTGGGCTGGCCGACGCTGATCGGATGGACGCTAGGTGCTAGGTTGGGCACCCGGCGTGGTTTCAGGTTGCTGTAGGCCATGACCATCGCGAACACAGCCGCCTCAACCAATACGACAGCCGCCCCGGACGAGACATCGACGAAGAAGCTTAGGTAGATGCCCACGAACCCACAGGCGGCGCCCAAGCCGGTGGAGAGCAGCAGCACGGTGCGGAACCGGTCGCTGAGCATCCTCGCTGAAACCGGCGGTATCACCGTTGCGCCAGCGATGAGCAACACTCCCAACACTTGCATGGAGACCACAATCGTGGCAGCCAAGACCAACGAAAATAGGGTCTCCACCCATCCGGTGGGCACGCCGTAGAACTGGGCCACCTCGCCGTCGAAAGTCGCGAACAAGAGATATTTGTAGGCCACGAACAGCACCGCGATGGTCGCCAAGGTGACCACTAATATAGCCATCAGGTCGCCAAGCGTAACGCCCAAAATATTCCCAAAAAGGGCGGCTTCAAAGTCGCGGGTGAATGACTTGTACCGGCTGATAAGCACGATGCCCAGTGCGAAGCTGGCGGTGGTGATCACGCCGATGGCCGCATCGGCCGCTATCTTGCGCTTCTTAGCGGTGAGTGCGATCAATTGGGCGCAGAAGAACCCCCAGACCGTGGCGCCGATCAGGAAGTTTATGGACAGCACAAAGCTAACTACCGCGCCGCCGAGTACGGCATGGGACAGGCCATGCCCGATGTAGGACATGCGCTTCAGCACGATGTAAACCCCAATCATGCCGCATAAGCCGCCGACCAGGGTAGCGGCTATGATACCTCGCACAAAAAACTCATAATCGAAGGGCTCAAACATGGCTCGACTCTTCGTCTGAGGCCGAATGCTCATGAGCGTGACGCACGTGGTCATGGGCGTGACTGTCATCGTGTTCCGACCCTTCTCGATGGTCTCTAACATGCCTGGCATCGATCTCCGGATCGAAACCGTGTTCGCGGACATGGACCGCTTCGTCTTCAGGGTTGCCGCCGGGCTCGTGCACATGGACCGGAGGCAACGACACCTTTCCGTCGCTGTCCCCGTTCCTCCCGTAGGAATGAGGGCTCTCGGCCACGATGGTCATGCCTTCGTAGTGGATGACCGGCATCTCGGCGCCGTAGGTCAGCCGCAATACCTCTGTCGTTATCACTTCGGAAGGCGGCCCTTCAGCCAAGATACGGCCCGCCAGGCATACGATCCAGGGGAGATGCACCGCCACGGCGTTGATCTCATGGGTCGTGATGATTATCGTCACGCCGTCGTGGTTAAGGTCGTGGAGCAGGTGCATCACGTCGTCTCTGGTCTTGATGTCCACGCCCGACGTGGGCTCATCCAACAGCAGCAACTGAGGGCTGCTGATCAGGGCGCGGGCCAGAAATACCCGCTGTTGCTGCCCGCCAGACAACTCCCGAATATGCCGGTCTGCTAGGTCCAAGATACCCAGGCGGCCCATCATCTCGGCGGCCAAGTCCTTCTCTTCTTTCCGGTACCAGGGGAAAAGTTTGTTCTCCATGGTGCGGCCCATCATCACAACTTCTTGGACCGTGACCGGGAAATTCCAGTCGATGGTCTCCAGTTGTGGCACGTAGCCGACCCTGGGCCGTTTCTTGGTGGTGGCGACACCATTGACCAATACCTCGCCTTCATAGAGGTCGACCGCCCCCAGCACGGTCCGCAAGAGGGTAGTCTTGCCCGAGCCGCTGGGGCCCAGCAGGCCCACGAAATCGCCGGGCATGATAGTCAGGCTGACGTCGGTCAGGACTCGCTGCTTCTCGTAGCCGCAGGTTACGGCCTTGATCTCAACTGTCGGCTCGCCGGGCTCACCTGGCCCGGACTGATGTGGCATTGGATGTAGCATGGTTTTCCTTGTTTATGTCCTTCCAGCGGTCCGCAAACTTTTGGATGCTCGCTTTAATGGTGGTGGTGCGGGTTCACATCCGGCATGTCCGGCAGCGGGCCGGGCCGGCGGTCATCATGCCCGCCGTGTTCCTCACCGTGTGCTTCGTGATGTCCGTTGTGCTCGCCACCGGCTGTCGCACCGACCAACTGGGTGGCCACCAATTGGGAATACAGGCCGTGGCTTGCCAACAGGTCGTGGTGGCTGCCCTGCTCCACCGCGTGGCCGTTGTCCAAAACTACTATCCGGTCGGCGTCCCTGATGGTGGATAACCGGTGGGCGATCACCACTGTGGTGCGGCCCGCCATCAATGTCTCCAACGCCTGACGGACCTGGCGTTCATTGACCGCGTCCAGATGGGAAGTGGCCTCGTCCAAGATCAGCACTGGGGCATTTTTCAATATCGCACGGGCGATGGATATCCGCTGCCGTTGTCCCCCGGAGAGCTGCATGCCCCGCTCGCCCACCAGAGTGTCGTACCCATCGGGGAAGGCGGTGATGAACTCATGGGCGTTGGCCTGCTGGGCCGCGGCTTCAATCTCGTTGTCCGATGCCTCGATCTTTCCCAATCGCAGGTTGTCCCGGATGCTAGCGTTGAAGAGGTAGGTGTCCTGTGAAACCAGGGCGATCTGGCGGCGCAGGTCGTCCAATTCGTAATCGCGGAGGTTGTGTCCGTTCAAGCGGACGTGGCCTTCGCCAGGGTCCCAGAACCGCATGACCAGGTTGGCGCAGGTGGTCTTGCCGGCGCCTGACCGGCCGACCAAGGCCACGGTCTGACCCGCCTCGACATCAAAGCTCACACCGTGCAGGGCCTGGGCCTCGCCGTGCCCGTATGAGAACCCGACGTGGTCGAAGCTTATGGCCGGCGATAGGGCGTTTTCGTGGGCCTGAACACCGGGCCCATCCACGACCGGCACCGGCTCATCGTGGACCACGAACAGACGCCGGGCCGCGGCCAGGGTCTCCATCAACTGCTTGATAGTCCGGGCGATGTCCGAGATGGGGGCGAAAGCCGCCACGGAAAGGATCACCGACAGGATCAACTGTGGCCGTGAGATCTCACCCTCGATCATAAGCCAGGCGCCCATAGTCAACACGGCCAGCCCACCGAGGGCGGTCATCCCTTCGATGAACCCGATCTGAAAGGCACGTTCCTTGAGGAATCGGAGCTGGAAATGGGCGAACCGCCAGCTGTTGTCCACCATCTCAGCGGTACGGGCGGGTCCCTGGCCAAATGCTGAGATCTCCCGCATCCCCTGGATACTGTCCACCATATGGGCGTGTACGTCGCCCAATTGGCTGCGCAGTTCATCACCCAGTCCCTCGGACCGTTTCTGGGCCATGAAGGGGCTGATGGCAACGGCCAGCAGGAAGGGGGAAAGCACCAGCGCGATAGGCCAGGCGACGAACGCCAGCGTGGCAAGCACGCCCGCCGGGACCAGGATGGCCACGAATGCCGGGGTGATGGTGTGGGCGAAGAAGAACTCCACCAATTCAACATCCCCTCCGACAATGCTCACCAAGTCTCCCGAGCGGCGGCGCACCATGTAGGCCGGAGTAAGGGGGTCCAATTTGTTGTAAACGTCCACCCGCATCTCGGCCAACAGCCTGTAGGCCAGGTCGTGGGCCACCCAGGACTCGGCCCAGGTGAAGAAGGCCGCCAGAGGCACAAAGACCCCCAACAAGACGAGTAGCACCGTCAGGTCTCCTCCGGTGATCACCTGGCCCACCAGAAGGGCGCTGATCACGCTGAGGCCGATGATCGAGCTGTGGTGGGCGAGTCCCAACAAGAATGTTAGGGCCAACTCGCCCCGCCAAGGCCGCACCAATTGGAACAGCCTTCGCCAGACCGTCAAGAACCCGATACGCGATGCCGGAGCGTGGGCAGCGCCGCCTGACGGGACGGCATGATGATGGTGTCCCTCGCCTTGATGGGCCGGTTGGGGCACGAACGCCGACGCATCCTGCACCGCAGCGTGTGTCGAGGCGTCATGGCCGTGGGCGTCTTGATGTCCGCCAGGCTCTTCTTCGTCGAGCTCCCGCTGCTGGGCCATCAACTCGGCGTAGACCCCACCGGCGGCAACCAACTCGCCGTGATTTCCGGACTCGACCAGGCGCCCGTCTTCCAACACGATTATCCTGTCGGCTTTGACCACGCTGGAAAGCCGGTGGGCAATTATGAGCGTGGTCCGGCCCTCCATCAGGTGGTCCAGGGCTACCTGGATCACAGCCTCGTTCTCGGCATCGACGTTCGACAGGGCCTCGTCTAGGATCAAGATCGGCGCATCTTTCAGCACGGCCCTGGCGATGGCTATACGTTGTTTCTGCCCGCCGGACAGCCGCACCGCCCGCTCGCCGACTATCGTGTCGTAGCCCTGGGGCAGGTGGCTGATGAAGTCATGCGCGTTGGCCGTTTTGGCCGCCACTTCCAGTTGTTCCTGGGTTGCGTTTGGTCCGCCGAAACGCAGGTTCTCGGCAACGGTCCCGTGGAACAGGTAGGTGTCTTGAGTCACGACGGCGACCTGGTCCCGCAGTTGACTCAAGGAAATCTCACGGATATCTGTGCCGCCCAGCAGTACCCGGCCGCTCTGGGGGTCGAAGAAGCGCAAGATCGACCAGACGATGGTGGACTTGCCGGCGCCACTGGGGCCAACTAAGCCCAGGGTCTCGCCGGCGTTAAGGGTGAACGATAGGTCGTGAAGCGCCGGGCGCCGACCGCCGCTGTAGGCGTAGTTGACGCCCTCGAATGTCACTTCAGGGGCTAGTTGCAGCGGTGAAGGACTGGTTGCGGCGTCAGCCACATCAACCGGAGCATCCATGATGTCGAAGATGCCTTCGGCCGACGACATGGCAATCATTCCGTCGTGATAAAGCTGGACCAATTCCCGCAACGGCCGGAAGATCTCCACTCCCAGCATAAGCACGATAAGCAGCGAACGTAATTCCAGTTCACCATCGCTGACCCGCACAGCGCCCCAGGCCAGGGCCACGGCGGCCCCGGAGGCGATGCCGAGGATGGTCAACGCGCTGGTGGCGCTATTGGCGGCCAGCACTCCCATGGTTGTGCGGAACAACGCCCTAGCCCGGTCAGCCAACAGAAGACCGCGGGCTTTGCTTTGACCGAACGCCTTGAGCGTCGGCAGGCCTTGCACCGCGTCCAGGAAGTCGGCGCCCAAGGCGCCGTAGGCGTCCCTCCGGGCCATGCTGCTGGTGCGGGTCCACCGGTGAAAAATATTGGGCAGGACCAGAGTCAACAAAGCGAACGCCAGGAAGACCAGTCCGGTCCGAAAGTCGATGATGGCCATGAACGCGAATATCAGTACCGGGGCTAGGGCCGCCACGATCATCTGTGGCAGGTAGCGGCCAAAGAAGGCTTCCAGCCGCTCAACGCCTTCGGCCAGCGACATCAACACGTCGCCGGTGCGGCTCTGGTCGAAATAGCCGGGACCCAGGGCCAGGCAGTGCTGGTACAGCCTCTCCCGCAGCGCAACCTTGACCACGTTGGCGGTGTGGTGGCTAATGACCTCTTGAAGATACTGCAAACCACTCCGCACGAGGATCAACGCAATCATGCCCGCCAATGGCCACATTATGGACGAGAACTCGGCGCCTTCGTGGATGATCTTGAAGATTACGACTGCGGCCACGGCCAAGCGCGCTACCCCGGCTACAACAGCCAGCATGCCGACTACAGCGGCGAACAGGATCCGCCACCGGACGCCCTTGGCAAGTGCAAGTAATCGTGGATGCAGATACATGTTTTGCCTCCTTTACTGTGGGTAGACGGCGCCGCTTGCGCCGTCAAAGACGTTCCTTATATCCAGCCCGGTTACGGCGCTGGCGTCTCCGCCCAAAGCCGGGATCATCACCGCCAAGTTCTGCTTCATCAGCCCGAGGTAGGTGTGGCCCGGGTCTCCCGGTTTACCGGGAAGGTCGTCATCGGCAAGGTCGTCGATGAACTGGGCATCGGCTTCGCTGGCGATGGCCTCCAGCACGTCACTGGAGAACACCTCAGAACCGAACACGGCCGGCAGTCCCAGTTCTTTCACCTGATCGATCAGTTCGGCCACCTCTCTAACCGACGGCTGAGAGAAATTCGACGGCTGTACCGCGCCGATGACTTCCATGCCGTACTGCTTGGCAAAGTAAGCCCAGGAGTCGTGGTAGGTCAGCAGCTTGCGGTTCCCTTCCGGCACGGTGGCCACTGCGGCCCTGATCGCTTGGTCCATCTTTTCGACTTTGCCACGGAATATTTCTAGGTTCCCGGCATAATATGCGGCGTTGTCCGGGTCAAGCGCCGCCAGTCGGTCCTGCACCAACTCGGCGTAGCGCAGGCCCAGGTTCGGGTCCGGCCAGAGATGAGGGTTGGGATGGCCCGCCGATTCCGGGAAGGTAAAATCGAACTGCCACTCATCGGGAGTAACCGACCGGTCGCCCAGGGCCAGGATCACGGCATCGTCTTTCTTGTTGGACTCGGCCAAAGCCAGTGTCGGTTCCTCCAAAAACAGCCCATTGATGATTATCAGGTCGGCGCCGGCCATGAGCTTGGCCATGGACGGGGTTGGCTCAAAGGTGTGGGAATTCACGCCTTCGGGCACCACGCCCTCCAAGATGATCCGCGGACCGCCGATATTTTCGACGATACTGGTGATTGGCGAAACGGTGGTGACGACCTTAAGTCGTGTGTCCTCCCGGTCCGCGTTTTGAGATGTGTTTTCTGAATCGCCACCGCAGGCGCCGATAACCAGAGCTACAACGAGGACCGCCCAAAGTCTAATACCGGGAATGATACGGGCCATCTATTCTTGATTACCTTTGGGGTTAACGCCTGCTTCCTGGCATTTGGCGCAGACGCCGCTGACGGCAAAATGTTCCAGGTCCGGCTCGAAACCAAATTCCTTGTTCAGGGTGTCTCGGAACTCCGCCAGGTAGTGGGGGCTGAGATTGAAGGCACCGTTACAGGCGCGGCAGACCATGTGGTGATGATGACCGTCAGGGTCGGTGAGCTCAAAATGCAGCCGGTCGCCGATAGCCACTTCTGTCACTACGCCCAGGCCCTTGAACAGGTGCAGCGTACGGTAGACCGTAGCGATGTCCATGTATGGGTAGGCTTTCTTAGCCGCCTGAAAGACCTCATCCACGCCCATGTGGCCGTCGCCGGAGGTACCTTCGCCGGAAGCAATTATCGACAGCACTATCAAACGTTGGGGCGTTAGCCGGTGACCTTTGAGACGCAGGGTCTCGATGGCCTTTTCATGCTTAATCATATGAGCCCACCCTGTCTGTGATTCGGCCAGTGCGAATAAAAGTTATTGCAACCGTTTGCGATTACTAATTCTAGCACCAAGGGGTTTGCTGTCAAGACAGGTAACGGCAATAAGAGAAATCTATAGCGAACTCGGGCCACGCCTTGAATCTGTCAGGTACCGGCGCGCATCACCCCGTACATGTGCCGATATAGCTTGAACCCCTCTTTGATCAGCAGCCAGGCCCCGGACCCGCTGGTGGGGCGCACGTGGTCAAAGGAAAGAAGCTCGGTATACCGGACGCCGCCCCGGTCCGCCATGGCCGCGGCTAACCTCCGGGACTCCGCCGACGGCACGAGACCATCGTCCCGGTCGTGCAACACCAGCAGCTTGGCTTTGATGTCGTCCAAATACCGGCTTGGGGAGATTTGGTCCATGGCTTCCCTGAATTCCTCGGGCAAAGTCAGGTACAATCCAGCCGCCTCTTCCGGTGAGACTCCCTCCAGAAGCCGGGCTATGGTCTGGCCGGCGGATGTCATAGGTTGGCCATCGGTTGACTCACCATTCAGGTATTTCTCGGTCAGTAGTTCTATGTCCACCGGGTCGTCCAAAGTCTCAATGAGTTCATTGGCGAAGACTTTAAGGGTCAGCCGGTCAGGCTGCCAAGGAGTCCGCACCCCTTGGTCGATACGGGACCGGGTGACGACCTGGAGTAGCAGGTCTCCAGCATCGAAGTAGGGCCCAAAGGCATTTACGAACCGCACTCTGTCTCTGATCCGTGGGTCTGCGGCCGCCACCAAAGAGAAAGATGCCCCAACGCAAAACCCGCCGATTCCAACCCGCTCTGGGTCCACCCATTCTTGCCGTTCGAGGAACTGGAACGCCCGGACCAGTTTGTCTATCTCGGCCGGATCAATATTATGCTGCAGGGCCATGGTGGGCGACCAATGGAACATGACCACAAAACCACTGCGAGCCAGCGCCTCGCCCAGATTTACCACATCTTTGTCGTCCCGTCCGGCCGCGTTGGCGCCCAGAAACAATAGGACAGCGGCCCGGCGCTCGCTGTCGGGGATGCGGTAGACGTCGGCCACACCCGTTCCTGTCTCCTGAGGATAGGTCACTTCGTGGCGGACCGGGTCCCCGGTGAGCCAAGGCTGCGGCTTAAAGGGCATATCCAGTACTTGGGGAACGAAAAGGGCCGCCCTGAATGCGGCCTTTCCTTGGGGCGTCACCGCGATGAAGGTCGTGAGGAGAAATGCGAGCACCACTACCGCTAGGAAAGCTCGTCTCATCCCCACCACTACGAACCGTCTCAGCGCCGCACTCATGTCATGTTTCCAATGGGCCTTGCGGGACTCTTCAGACGCTGACGCGGGAGATCATAATCCCCGAGGCCACCCTGGTGGCCGCCATAGCCAAGAAGACTATCGGCCAGGGGCTGCCGGCCATGTCCAGCACGGCGGCGAAGATCAGGGCCTGGGCCCCAGCGTAGG
>Ga0207963_1000054_pt1 | contig 46108 bp, 26 predicted proteins | sample Knorr_S15_td_NAD_FD_185604 | JGI IMG/M metagenome (GOLD analysis project Ga0207963, IMG submission 185604) | Marine microbial communities from Southern Atlantic Ocean transect - Knorr_S15_td_NADW_ad_2500m_LV_A (SPAdes) (version 2) | ecosystem: Environmental > Aquatic > Marine > Oceanic | place...
ACCTTTTGTCCATACAACACACACTGTGATGATCAGGGCACCTGCAAACGCCAGTGATGAGGATTTCAAGATTTACGTGACCGTCCGTGACAGCGCTAACAACACCTACCCGGATGTCGAGATACACATTAAGACCTCTCGTCCCGCACTGAGGATCGATTCCCATCAGCTGTACGGCGGTGGCATCGACCTAGTCGCCTACCAGACCGCGCTGTACTACGTGAACGTCACGAACTCCGGGCTCATCGACGCCAGCCTGGTGCAGTTGAACGGGACGCTGTGCAGAGACATCTACTGCGATTCGCCACTCCCCGTGACCGGGACAGACATCATGGACGTCCCCGCGTCCTCGACGGTGACCTTCGAGATAATGCTGGACCTGTCTGAGATCCCCCCCGACACCTACTACATACATTTCGACATTAACGAGACGGGCTTCGACTCGGTCGAGGACTACTCCTCCAAGCAGGTCAAGGTCCGCTCACCCCCGATCGAGGAGACGACCGACTGGATCGGCTGGCTGCTCGGCGGCCTGCTGCTGGTGGCTCTGCTGCTATTGACCAGAGGTGGCGGCGGAAGGCGGAGGTCGAGCGCTCCCTTCTGATAGCGAGTACTCGACCTATAGGGCTATGACTCGTACAGCCCGCACGCGAGGCGAGAGTGGTACGCGATGCAGCCCATGGACAACCTCGAGCTGCTGCCCGAGCCCGAAGAGCCCAGGCTGCTCACCACGATCGACCGCGATGCTCCCGGATACCCAGGCGAGGCCTACGGAGTCTCGGACGAAGAGGCCAAGGAACTCAGGTGGCCCGCTGCTCCCATAAGGAGGATACTATGGCCTTGGGGTGCCATCACCTTCGCTCTGGGCACGGTGTTCATGCTGGTCGTCTTGCCGTACATCAACGCCTATCTGGCCCCGGTTCTGCCCGAGTCCGAATGGGCTTACGAGTCCACCGGAATCAGGGAGCTGCAGGACTCAGGGCTCACCGGGGAAGGGGTCCGCGTCTGCATGGTCGACACCGGCATAGACCTCGAGCACCCCGACTTCGCCAATCTGACGCTCGCCGGGTTCCGTGACTTCTACGAAGGCCAGCACGACGACATCAGGGACATCGGCGAGGAGTTCCACGGGACTCTGATGGCCGGTCTGCTGGTAGCCGACGGCAAGTATTACGGAGCAGCCCCCGGAATCGACTTGTCGGTCGCCCTTGCCCTCGGTCCTGCTGGGGCCTCCGGTCAGGAGGACATGGTCGCACAGGCGATAAGGTGGTGCAGGATCACCGAGAACGCCGACATAATCAGCCTTAGCCTAGGCAGCGATCCAGGCAGCGGCATGGGCATACAGTCCGAGACCGTGATCGCCGTCCAAGAGGCCTTGGACGCGGGCATTTTCGTGGTAGCCGCAGCGGGCAACACGGGTGGGGCCGGTGTCGGCGACGTCTCCGTGCCCGGAAATGTCGAGGGCGTCATCGCCGTGGGCGCATCCAGCCGGAACGGGAACATCTGGTCGGGCAGCGCCGAGGGTTCTCCCGTGGACCCCTACACCGGGGAGAACAGGTCCTACCCCAATCAGAAGCCGGAGGTCTCTGCCCCCGGCGTTCTGCTGTTCTCCACAGCCTCGACCGTAATCACCCCTCCATACGCCTACTCCACGGGGACCAGCGACTCGACCGTCCTCGTCACCGGGGCTCTCGCCCTCATTCTCGAATGGCACGGCGAGGCACTGGCTGGGGACGACGGAATCCTCGACCCCACCGAGATGGCGATCGTGAAGAGGAGCTTGGCGAGTTCCTGCGACAAGGATTCCATCGGAGGGAGCTCACACCACCCGAGCGGAGGCTACGGCCGTCTGGACGCGGTTCAATGGGCTTCTGACATAGCATTCGAACTGAATCTGGCGTGACGTGAGGTATCATCAATGCCGCGCCTGTATCAATCGAGCCTCTGGCTCGATACTACCCTATGATTAAATCCGCCCCCGATTCCCCGAAACGCATGGCTAGCATCGGAAGGCGGCGCAGTCACATCCTCGTCTTGCTGATGCTGACGAGCCTGTTCGTCGCTCTGGTCGGCCCGGCTGCCCCGGTCTCGGCCAACAACGAGACGACCTCGGGGACCATCTCCGGCACCGAGACCTGGTGGGGCAACCACGCCCTGACCGGCGACGTCGTCATCGGATCCGGCGCCAAACTGATTATCCAGCCTGGAACGACTGTCACCTTCCCCAACGGCACCTACCTCGACGTCCGCGGCAATCTGTGTGCAGGGGTCATGGCCTGCGGTGCCGCAGGCAATGCCAACACCGCGCAGAGGATCACCTTCCGGTGGACCGACCCCGCCAACGGCAGCGCCACCGGCGAGTGCTATGGCATGAGCCACGGCAACCAGCAGATCTGGGTGAGGGACCCCTCCTGCTACGAAGGCGTGCTGATTCGCAACACCATCGACCTGTCTCAGACCGGGTTCAGGTACATCAGGATCGACGGGGCGTGGGGCATACCCTACTACATCCCGACCGTCTACGAGTGGAGGTACGGCGCGCTGGTCATCGATGGCGCCAGCCCGACGCTGATCGAGCTGGAGTTCACTGACATCAACACCACCAGCGTGTTGACCACGAACCTCGCGCAGCCCCGGTTCGTCGGCGGCGAGTATGTGGTCGGAACCGACGACGAGAGCGAGGTGAGGGGCTCGGCCGTGCAGATCTACAGCTCTGGCACGCCGATCACGCCACTGGTGCTCGAATCTCCAGTCTTCTACGGGACCAACGTCGGCTGCGACCGCTTTGCGCCGAGCCGACCAGCGCTCTGGGCCGAGGACACCTTCATCGAGATCGACGGCGCGACCGCCGTCGGCGACTACGGCCTGAGCATGCGCCACTCATCGGGCAGGATCTCCAACTCCGAGTTGACCGTCAACTGCAACGGCATCGACATCAACAGCAGGAAGGCAGTCGCGAACGTGGACTACTCAATCGAGATTATCTCGAATGAGATCACGACTGGCGATGGCTCGCCCATCACCGTCTTTGACGGTGGTTTGGTCATCATCAGGGACAACGAACTCGAAGGCGCGGGGGAGGCTTCGGGGATCTCCATCGAATCGAGCGAGGTGCAGATCTACAACAACGACATCGGCCCGGTCGGTGGCTGGAACGGGCTGTGGCTGCTCGGCTCCTTCGACGTGGTGGCCGAGAACAACACCATCCACGACACTGCCAGGGAGCCCATCCGAGCAGGCGAGTACGGCTCTTCAGCACCCAACCCCCAGGCGGCCCGCGTCTATCTGGCCAACAACACGATCTCTAGTGATGGGACAGGCGTGTGCCAGGCCACCAGGTACGATGACTGGGACGGTGACTTCACCTGCCCTGCGGTCCACGCCTACAGGACCGGTGTCACGATGTACGACAACACGATCAACATCCCCGATTCTGGAGACGCCGATGGAATCAGGGCGGTGGGCGCGCTTCTGGACATCCGGCGGAACACCTTCAACGTACCAGGCACAGGTGTGATAGTCAAGCAATATGACGATGGCTACGCCGGCTCGCAGCAGTACGGTACTCTCGGCTTCTTCTCGCAGAACACGTGGTCGGGAGTCGGGATGACGTACAATGTCACCAAGAGCTCGATAACCGTGCAGTCGGAGTACATTCCGAGCCCGCCTCCCGACGAGTACCCCGCCCTGTTGTCCTGGTCCGGCCCACAGGCATATTATGCCAACGACTTCCAGACGAACATCGTCACGACATTCGTCCAGGACTGCCCCAACTGCGCCGACCTGACGCCCAGGAATTTCCCCCTGGCGTTGAACATGGACAACAACTCGACCACGTTCACCTTCGCAAATCTGTCAAATCTCGATCGCACGAAGATCTACATTGAGACCACAACCGCACCCGCTACAGTTCAGGTTCGGCGAGCAGAGATGGTTCGCTTCCAGACATTGGTCAACGGCGAGCGCGTCACAGATGCGAACGTGCTCATCGAGGACGCTCTGGGCAACGACCTCTACTCCCTGTACACCGAGAGCGACGGTTACACCCCGTGGGTCGCCCTTCCATCGGACTTCCATCTCGATTTCAGAGGGCTCGCGGGGGGCGACAATCCTGACCACTTCGCCGATGACGAGTACGAGGACTCATGCTCCGACGGAATCGACAATGACGGCGATCTCACCATAGACAACGACGACGAGGACTGCGACACCTCGGCCGGAACCCGGGAGCTGTCCCGCTACTACTACACAGCATACAGGTTCGGCTTCGGCTACGACAGGAGCGATTTCACGCTGGTGGACTCAACCCTGCAGGACACCATCAACCTCCTGAACGTGGGTCCGACGGTCTCCGTCACGCAGTCGGACGGCCACTCCTACCGCAGGATAGTGAACGTCACCGGCAGCGCCCACGACGGGCAGTTGGCGGGGGTTTACGCCACCGACGAGCTGGCTCAGTGGGACCAGGGGGGCTACGTCCACGAGGTACAGGTCAGGGACCCGTTCACCAGTGAGTGGAGCAACGCAGGGCTCGCCGTGGACACCAGCGGCATGGCCGAGGGGCAGGTCACTAAGACGAACAGGCCGTTCAGCTCGTGGTACTACGCGATCGACATGAGCAACCGGGAGGAGGGCGACTACGTCTTCGAGTTCAGGGCGTTCGACGGCATCGACTACAGTCCGATCATCTCCAAGAGCATCAAACTCAACACCCAGCCCCCCACCATCTCGGTCACCTCCCCGAGCTCCTTCTCGACGCACTCGGAGGGCACCGTTACCTTCGAGGGCACCGCCTTCGACCACTACGGCTGCCCGATGCAGTGCAGCGTCGACATCCAGGACATCTACTTCCAGATCGAGGGCCCCAGTTTCCTCGTCACGACCCCGGCCGAAGGAGGCGCTGAGTGGAGCTGGACTTGGGACTTCAGCGGCCAGCCTCGCGATATCGCCACCTACACATTCACCGTCTGGGCGTCTGACACGGACTTCTGCGAGAGCGTGGTGGACGAATGCATTCCCGCGGTCCTCACGCTGACCATCGACAACTCGAACAGCCCGCCGTTCATCAGCGTCATCTCGCCACAGGACGGGCAAAGGCTATCCGTTTCGGAGGAAACCGTGTTCGAGGGCGTCGCCCGGGACAACGACGGTTCGGTCTCCAGAGTCGACATCGAGGTCCAGGACGTCGTCAACAACTACCTGATGGTCTACTCCACCTCGGTGACTGATTTCGCTCCGAATGGCGCTTGGTCGCTGGCATGGGACTCGACGCAGCTGATGCATGACCATCAGTACCTGATCCGATTCCGCTCTTACGACGGCTATGACTACAGCGATTGGACTGAGATGTTCATCGTCGCCGACAACCCGCCCGACGCGGACAACAACCCGCCCACTTTCGACCCGTCGGGCTGGAGCAGCGAAATCACCCTGTTCTGCGAGACCAACTCCCAGGCCCAGGACCGCTGCACGAGGGCCGAGATCAACCTGCTCGACCACTTCGAGGACGCAGACCCCGGCCAAGAGCTCATCCTCGCCGTGTACGACGATGAGGCACGTGACTCCGACGACCACTTCGGCATGGTGATTAACGTCGGCATGAACGGAATGGCGATCTACAACCCGGTCTCCATGTTCTTCTACGACACCGACATAGCGACTTGGACCCTCGAGAACGTCGTCTTCGTGGCTACAGACACGTACGGCTCGAAGATTAACTCCGCACCCATCACCTTCACTGTCGTAGGCTTGGAGTTCCAGATCACGCCGCCCGAGGACGACATGGTGCCCTCTGGCGGAGTAGCGGTCTTCACGGGAATCGGACTCCCCGGCAAGACGGTCTCCGTGACCATCTCCGGGAACAACGTCAACAACACCCTCGTGGGCGCAGATTCGACCTGGTCACTGGGAATCCCTGCCTCTAGGATAGACGGCTCGGCCACTCCTGTCTTCACGTACGGCGGCAACTCCTTCGAGAGCGCGGATTACACAATCAGTGTTGGCGGCTCTGGGGGAGGCGGGTTGGGAATGGGCACGATCATCCTCATCCTGTTGGTCTTAATCGCAGCCATCGGCGGATTCGTCTACTTCTTCGTCGAACTGGAGGACGAGGAGGACGAGGAGTTCGACGGTACCTCTGAGGTTAAGGAGGAGGCCGAGGAGGACGCCTACGCGTGGGCCAAGGAGGTTTACGCGGAACCTGGCATTAGAGAGGAGCCCCCACCTGAGCCCGAGTCAAGGCTGCAGAAGCACGACGAGCATCCCGGATGGCTCTGGGACCCCGATGAGGCGGAGTGGGTGCCCGATCCGGATCACTCTGACGCGTGAGCCGGGCCCACCCTTGTCTCACCAACATTATTGAGTGGACGATTGCGCTCGCGGTGCGTGTCCGCCATAGCCGTGCCCCGGCCAGGGGTTCAGGAGAGAATCCTCCTGCACCTGCGTGATTACGTCGACCACGCCGACAAGGTCGAGGTCCCGTTCGCTCTGTCCCAGATGGGAATCGCCAACGCCGTGGCCATAGCCCGCTCGAACGTCCCTAGGGCGATAGCCGGGATGAGGGAGCAGGGGCACCTGATCGAGAGACAGGCCCACGTTACCGGGGTGTCTCGCAAGAGGAAGGCGTACTTCCTGACCGAGGACGGCGCCAACATCGCAGACGACATCTGGTCCAAGGTGAGCACCCAGCCGGTCCGTCTGGTGCACCCCGACGGCCGCTCCGAGACGCTCGAGCTCGCTCAGGCACTCGAGGCGACTGACCTGCCTCTGAGGCACGTCGACTTCCTGAGATACCTCGATGAGACAGGGACCGTCGATCTATCAACGCTCTCGGCCGAGCTGATTGAGAGGGACCTGTCCAAGCACATCGAGAAGCAGCTCGTCACGTCGCTGAACGACCTGCCGAAGACCCGCCGCTTCTTCGGCAGGGCGAACGAGCTGGAGAACATGGTCGCTCTGCTCGAGGACCAATCCAGCTCCATACTTGTGCCGGGAATCGCCGGCATAGGGAAGACGGCCCTAGCCGGCAAGTTGCTCGAGGGCTTCACTCACAGGCGAAACCTCCTGTATCACCGCTGCCAGGACTGGGAGGGCTCGCGAGCCTTCCTGGAAGCCACCTCGGAGTGGCTGTCGGCCATGGGCTACAACGATCTCTCAGATTACCTCGCCGCCACTCCGGTGCCCAAGGCGTCTATGGCGGTCAATCTGATTCTCGAGGGATTGCAGGACTCTCCCTCGCTGATCGTGATAGACGACCTGCACAAGGTCGGTGACGAGACGCTGATCTCCGCCCTGAGGTCACTCACTCTGAGGATCCCGGAGTTCGAAGACGTGGGTCTGGTGATGTTCTCCCGCTCATTCAGGATGGTCGTCCCCGAGTCGGACTCCACCGGTCGCATAGTGACTCTGGTCATGCCCCTAGAGGGTCTGGATCAGGATTCCAGCCGGCAGATTCTGACGGCCATGCCGAATCTCGATATGGTCCAGTTCCTGCACATCTACACGCTCTCGAGGGGGCATCCGCTGGTACTGGAGCTCATCAACCGGGGAAACGTCGGAGAGACCTTCCACGCAACGCTGGAGGCCTTCGTCGAGCAGGAGATCTTCAGTCGACTCTCGGGCTCTGAGAAGAGGCTGCTTGGCTCCATCGCCGTGTTCCGCGAGCCGATGCCCCTCGAGGCCATCAGTGGGGTCGAGGCTGAGACGGACCTTCTGGACGGCCTCGTCGAGAAGGGCCTCGCTCGCCAGGCTGACAGCGAGAACTACGACGTCCACGACCTAGTCAGGGAGTTCCTGACTCGATCAATGAATGAGTCGCTGCGCCAGGAGCTCCACGCCAACGCCTCCGTCTGGTACCGTTCCCGCGGCGGCAGCGCAGCCGAGAGGATAGAGTACATCCACCATCTCAACGAATCCGGAGACACCGACGGCCTCGCCGAGGTTCTCACCGCCGAGGGCCACAATCTCGTCAGCGCGGGACACACCGAGCTGCTTGGGATCCTCAGGCCGCTCGAGCGCGAGGGCTACGGACCTAGAAGCTGGTGTGTGATCAAGGAGCTGCGAGGCGACATCCTGTCCATACAGGGTCGATGGGACGAGGCCGAGGCCGAGTACGACGGAGCTGTCGCGCTCGCGCGCAGGCACAAGATGAGCAAGGTACTCGCTCGCCTGTTGTCGGCCCGAGCCGACATCGCCGTCAAGCGCGGTGCGATGGACGACGCCCTGGAGCTGCACCGCAAGGCGCTGGAGATTCAGATCGCGATGAGGGATGCCGTAGGCGCTGCACGCTCCTACAACAACATGGGCTACATTTTCCGACGCAGGAAGGACGACCGCCACGCTCTCGAGGTCTACGGCAACGTCGAGAACCTGCTCGAGTCCGAGGACGACCCGGAGCTGTGCGACGCGCGCATCAGCCTCGCAACCGCCTTCTTGGAGATGGGCGAGCTCGACCGAGCCAGAGATCACGCAATGGTCGCCTTCGAGGAGACCGAGGACAAGGACATGGACATCCTGCACGCACGCGCTCGGGCTGTCTTGGGGAGGTACTACGCCCGAGCGAAGGAGAACGAACTCGCGATGCAATACTACTCCGGAGCCCTCGAGATCCTCTCAGAGCAAGCCGATCCGCACAGCGCCGTCGAGGTCCAGATTCTACTGGGTCAGGTGCTGGACGACGCCGGTCGCGGGGGGGAGGCTGCAGAGCACTACCTCGAAGGACTTGCTCTGGCCGAGGCGAACGACTTCAGGATGCTCCAAGGTGAGTTGCTCGCCCGGCTGGGCGAGGTCGAGAGCGACCGCTCGCAGAAGATGGAGTACCTGCAGCGCTCACTTTCCGTCTTCAGGGAGCTCGGCGCTGTCGACAGTATGAGAGAGGTGCAGACCGCTGTCCACAGAGCGGTCATGGGACACTAAGCCGCCTCACCCCCCCCTCGGGCTCCACCTGACCCAGCCAATGGCTGAACTCCGGTCCGTCCTGTTTCGAGATCGACAGGTCCCCCGAGTAGCGATCGCCGATGTGCAGGAGCACTTCGCTCTCAGCCAGATGCGGAGCGTTGTTCTTCTCAGACAGGTGGCACAGCACGATGCTGTCTAGGCCCGGGTGCAGTATCTCGGCGAGCATCTCGGCCGTCTGCGAGTTCGAGAGGTGGCCTCCCCTGCTTGAAATCCTCCTCTTGAGCGATTCGGGGTAGGGCCCGCCCATCAGACGCTGGTTATCGTAATTCGCCTCGACGGAGACGTGGCTGCATCCGCTCAGATGCCTCTTCAGCTCGACCGTAGGCTCACCGAGGTCGGTCACGATGCCCGCTCTGCGCCCGTCGCCGTTGGTGGCGATCACGGCGACGTTGTCAGCATCCTCGTGAGGCACTGGGATCGGCAGCAGGCTGAGATCGTCCGAGATGCTGATCCTCTCCAAGTCCCCGAAGGTCCTGCACTCGGAGATCGGCTCCCACCCCATCCTCGACGCCGTCCCCAGATTGGCATGCAGGCTCGCGTCCCACAGCTTAGCAGCACGCATCGCCGAACGCGAGTGGTCAGCGTGGTGATGAGTGACGAGGATACCGTCTATCGAAGTCGGCTCGACACCCACTAGCCCCAATCTAATTTCCATCTGGCGCAGCGAGAATCCGCAATCCACCAGAACTCGGGTGCTACCTGATTTCAGCAACGTCGAGTTGCCTCTGCTGCCCGAGCCGAGATGAGTAATCTCCATTCCCACGGTAATCGAGAGCATCCGGCCAATCGCTCCCCTTGAATGAATCCGTCCGGTAGGTTCTCCGACTGTGATTCAGGGCTTCCGACGGCTCTGCCGTCGCGCGTGTGTGACTGCAACGTGTCCGAACGGCGCTCCATCATCATCATAAGTCAGCCAAGGGCGCTCGAATCCGTCTAGACGAGGTCATATCATGCGTCGCAAGCAGACAGCGCTACTCATGACACTCCTGCTCCTCGGTGGTTTGGCTTTCGTCTCCCAGACCCGCCCCCAGTCACCCGTTTCATCGACCGATCCGATTACAGCGGACAGAGGGGGTCCCCCTGTCACCGACGAGGACGGCGACAGAATACCCGATTTGCACGAGTCGGTATTCGGCGATGTCAGATTGATTGAGACCAGCACGGGGGTGGTCAGTGTCAGGGGCTTGGACCCCACCAACGGGACCGACAACATGTCCGATCACGACAACGACGGCGCCAGCGCCCTCCTTGAGTTCTGCTGGCCCTACACCCTCGATGTGTGCTTCGACAGGCTCTCCCTGACTGGCAAGCCGCCACATCTGACCGATTCCGGCCTCCGGGAGTACCTCGACCCCAGAAATGCCGACACCGACGGTGACGGTCTGCCCGACGGTTACGAGATCTACATGTGCACCGAGGGGGGACTGGGCTACCAGAACGCAACCAATGCATGGCAGTGCCTGTGGTTCGACCCCCTCGATCCCTCTGACTCTACCGAGGACATCGACCGCTGCGAGGACTTCAGCTTCGGCTGCGGTGACGGCTTCGACGTCAACCGAGACGGATTCATCGACGCCGGTGAGCGTTACACCAACTTGGAGGAGTACCTGTACGGCACCCCCGACGACTGGCTGACAGAGAGAGACGGGCTTTGGTGCGCCGGGCAGATCGCTGGGCTTAGCCCAGATGCCTGTCAGAGCGATGTCGAGAGGGCAACCGGAGACAACGGCTGGCTCGGGAGCGACCCCACCAAGGCGGACTCGGACTACTACACCTGGTCAGAGGTAATTGCAATCGGACTCGCCGTCCCCGGGGATGGGATACCCGACGGCTGGGAGGTCCACTACGGCTTGGACCCACGGAACTCCAGCGACGCCATCCTGGACAGCGACTCGGACGGATGGGACCTCGACAGGGACGGCTTCCTGATCCCCGACATCTCGACCTCCACCGCCCACTGGGGCGAGGCCTTCAGCAACTACGAGGAGTACATGGTTCACTTCGACGACGGGGCTTGGGTCACCCCTGGTCTCAGAGGCACTTCGTCCTCGGACTCCGAGGGAGGGGTGATTTCCTTCGACCAAGGCACGAGCCCGGGGCTTGTGGACGGGGCGGTCCACACCGTGCTGTCCGACTCTGCGAGGGACAGGCTGCTAATCGGCTCGAGATACGGAATCTCCGCCGTCGACCCGTTCGAGGGCACCGCATCGCTGCACGGGTTGCCCTCGGGGATGGAGATGCACACCATGATGCGATGGTCCCCCGGTGACTCGGACTTCCTGCTGATCGGCTCCAACCTCGGATTCCACTGCATCACGCTCGAAAGCGGACTGCCCGTGATGGACTCCATGTCTGACTCTGACATCGGCCCCGTCAAGAACATCTTCGCCCTCCAGACGGGCAGTGGCGACCTCGACCTGATCCTGTTCGGCCAGAACTCTGCCGTTTGGACCGTCACTGTGATGGATCAGGGCGAGGACGAGGACGCTCTGGTCGGCGAGCCCGAGTACAACGACGCGATGGCCGACACGCTGTCAGGCTCCAACACCGAGGTCAACACGGCCTTGCATGTGCCGATGGAGGGACGAGGCCCACTACTCTTAGTTGGGACCGATGCCGGGCTCATCGCTTGGAACACCACCGACGGCTCGGCCTCCGCCGGCGACCCATGGTGGGTCTTCGACCGCGATAACGCGGAGGATTTCGTCCAGCGGGCAGACCTGCTGAACGTCTCCAAGTCCGCCGTGGTCAACGCGCTGGTACTAGCCGGCCCCTTGGACGCCGTCGGCGGCGTCGAGGAGGTCACTGGAATCTGGGTAGGCACCGCCGGAGGCCTGCAACTGCTCGACCTAGACCTCCTGATTCAGATGCCTTACGCGGCCTTCGACTCCGAGAGGATGTACAACATCGACAGATGGGCCGAGGGCGCCAACGACGTTCGCTCGGTGCTGCCTATGAACGGCATGGTGGTCATCGGCTCCAGAGACGGGACATGGGCCCTCGAAGGCGGCCATTCGGGCGTCCTAGGCATTTACCTCAACCATACTAGGATCCCCGGTTTGGTCACCTCCCTGACCACTCTGGAGCACGGCGGGGATCTGTGGGTATTCGCAGGCATCTCACCGGGCCGATATATGAACATCATGCCGATCGATCCGACGTCCAGCGACTCGGACCTCGACGGTATGCCCGATGGCTGGGAGTTCATCTACGGCCTCGACCCGACTGATCCCCACGACCGTTATCGCGACGCCGACGCAGACGGCGTCCATTTCACCTCCTCCGACGGCTTCGAGTTCGACAGAGACTGGACTAACTTGGACGAGTACAGGTTCGTATCCACGACCTCGGGCGGATTCAACGGCACCGACCCGAGGGACATTGACTCGGACGGCGATGGACTCACCGACGGCGAGGAGTACTGGGGCTGGTTCGCCGACTCGACTAACTTCGACTGCCACTACCTCAATCACGAGTACATCTGCGACGAGGAGACTGGCACGCTTGCCGAGCAGGTCCACCTCGAGGGGTGGCTGGGCTCGGGCGCGGGCGGGGGCACTGACGGTCCAACCGACCCCACCAACCCGGATACCGACGGGGACGGGATGCCCGACGGCTGGGAGATGGAGCACCGCAGGTGGATCGGCGATGCCTACAACGGCGGGAATCTCTGGACGCTGGACCCTAGGGACCCGACGGACAAGGATGAGGACGCCGATGGCGACGGACTCAGCAATCTGTGTGAGTATATGTGGGGCAACCTGCTCGAGACAGTCCTGCGCGAGGGCCTGCCGACGCACGGGGAGACCGCCGAGGCTGCGACCAATTGGACCAAGACCGACCCCAATGACATCGATTCCGACGGCGACTCCCTGCCCGACGGCTGGGAGGCCCGTTACACCTGCACTTGGAACAGGGACAACGCGGGAATCAACCCACTCAACGGATCAGACTACCTCAACAACCCCGACGGCGATGGCTTCGACATCAACCACGATGGGATACTCGACCTTGAGGAGAGACTGGTCAACTGGCTCGAGTACCACCTCAAGTCGGAGATACTGTACGGCGACCAGTCCGCTTCGGGCATGGCTTACCCGGAGAACTTCACCACCCAGTTGTGGGACGAGACCTGGCTCGACTTCGCGGGGGACTCGTTCGGCCACTTCACCAGCCCCGCATACCGCAGCCTAGTCAACGGGACGACGCCTCGGGATGTCGGTTCCGCCAACCCGTTGAGCGCCGACTCCGACCGCGACGGGATGCCAGACGGATGGGAGTTCTACTACGCCAGATGGAGCCTGTTCGACGAGCAGTGGACCCTCAATCCCGTCGACGAGAGGGACCGACTTGGTGACCCAGACGGCGACGGGATGAACAACTGGGAGGAGTACAACGTCATCGACGGCAACCTCAGCGAGACCGACGGACTGATCACCGTGCCGCAGTTCTACCTGCTCAGCGTCGGTGGCGAACTGCTGGCATCTCCCTGGCTCTCCGCGGAGTCCGCCGCCTCCTTCGGTATGTTCCTGTCAGACGAGCAGGTCAACAAGAGCGGAAGGACCGCTGACCCCAACGACCCCGACACTGATGACGACGGCCTGCTCGATGGCATCGAGCTGATATTCACGCGCTGGAACTCGACTGACAAGGTCTGGACACTCAACCCTCTCGTCGCGGGCGACGGTAACTACGACTCAGACCGCGACGGCATCACCGACCTCGTCGAGCTCAACCTGACGCTGAACAACCCGGCGAACGGAGGGCTGTCGCCGCCCGATGCGCCGCGCATGTGGGAGGAGGCCGAGCAACTGGACCCCGATGAGTCGGTGAACAGGGTCTACAGGATTCTGTTCAACAAGGAGGGTAGGGCTCAGCTGGCCATTGCCCAGTTCCAGGAGTGGCAGCAGGGGATGCCCGCCAAACCGGTCATCTCAGCGCTGCTCGGGGCATCAGACCCGAATTCCGAGGACACCGACAGGGACGGCATGAGCGACGGCTACGAGTACTGGTTCACAGAGTGGAATCTCGAGGAGAACATCTGGGAGATGAATCTCCTGACCGACAACGACGTCCACAGGGACTCAGACGACGACTCGTTCGACTGCAACAACGACGGGCACATCTCCGACTCCGAATCCTACGACAACCTCGCCGAGTACGACGCGAGGGTCTACGGCAAGCGCTCAGCCATCGACACCATCCCGAACGGCACCGGCTTGGTCTCGTATGGTGCTGATGCTGTCACGGCGCAGATCGAAGAGAACGGAATGACGTACGAGGCCGCCTTCGGCCAGTTGTACGTCATGTTCTCCACCAAGAGCCTCGTATCCGCCGAACGTGCCGGGCTGATCAACGAGATCGATGTCGACACGTTCAACTACAGTTTGGCCGGGGTCAGCGACCCGACAGATAGTGACTCCGACAGGGACGGGATGCCCGACGGCTGGGAGTTCTGCTATTCCATCTACGGCGAGTTCCTGCCCGTCAACGCATACCGCTGGTCGATGAACCCGATCAACCCCCTCGACGTCGCCTATGACCCCGACGCCGACGGCTGGTACGACAGGAACTGGGCCGACGTTCCAGCCGAGCAGGGCACTTGGGAGGACAGGCAGTTCACGCCCGCAGCGGTAGACCAGCAGATCGGCCAGGGCTTCCTCGGTCTGTACTTCAGCAATCTGATGGAGTATGAGAACGGCACGCTCCCGCTCGATCCCGATTCCGATGACGATTCGATGGTGATGATTCCGATCATGCAGAACGGTGCTGTGATCGACTACGTCCAGGACACCAACCTCTCGGACGGTCGTGAGGTGTTCAAGTACGGCACCAACCCGCTGGACAACGACACCGACGGCGACATGATGCCCGACTTCTACGAGTACTACAGGGGATGGAACGAGGCTAACGACAACTGGTCGTCCTACCTCAAGATCTCAGTCGTGTGGCAGCAGATCACCGCGACCAACTGGAAACCAGTCAACATCTCCGGTGCCAACATAGCGAGGCCCGAGTTGGATTGGGTGTGGTTCACCCACGACGCCACCGACCCGTCTGATGCCGGCCAAGACGCCGATAACGACGGCGGCTGGGACTGCTCCAGCGGCAGTTGCATCTACGTCCCGTACAACAACTTCCAGGAGTACTACGGCCTTGTCAACGCCTCTCTGGCATCCCCGACGCTGGTCAGGCAGGCCAACCTCTACGACTGCTCGGGCAGCATCGTCCATGAGTGGTGGCAGTTGCGCGAGTCACTGTTGGGGACCTGCTCGGGCAGTGCGGCGCTCAGTTCCAACTACTTTCGCATGTACAGGGCGAACAACGCCGACATGCTCTATGCCCTGATAGTCAACGACAACGACGGCGACTACGAGGACGTCGACACCAGCGACGACGAGGTCCTGGTGAACGGCGCTTGGACCGACGAGTACCACAGGTTCGCCGGCGACCAGTACCACCTGCCGAACACCGGCTTGGGCGAGTATGTCTACGGATGGTGGCAGATTGACATAGACGGGGATCAGATCGCCGACGGCACCGACCCGACCAACTGGGACACCGACGGTGACTGGCTGAACGACTTCTTCGAGATTGAGGATGACATGCTCGACGGCGTCCGCGGCAACAGCGGCTCGCCCATCAGGTACGACGACCGGACGACGTCGTAAGCACAGACTGCATTCATGTGCGACAGCTCGCTCCCGGCCTCATGGCCGACGACGCGCTACCGGCCCCTGACGCACCAGTCGAGGAGCGACTGCTGTTCCTTCAAGAGAACATGGTCAACTTCGCCAATCAGTTCAGCATGCCAGTGGTCGAGGTCGCACTGGTCCTCTCGAAGTACATACGGATACTGCTCGAGTCACTCGAGACGGCAGCCGCTAGGAACGGCGAGGAACTGCCTGAGGGGCTGACCGAGCCGTGGGGGACAGATGTCGAGGGCGAGGCTCCGAGGATCGACTCATTCCCTCTCGAGACGCTTCTTGGGAGCTTGGATGAGGACAGGATGGACATCCTCGACACCCTGATTAGGACGATTCTCAACGAGACCCGCTTGCCGTTCGCACCTGCGCTGACGCTGCTCAGGGAATGGGAGTCGATGGTCAGGGTGCAGCTCGCCAACTCCAGCAGCCCAGGGCAACTGTTCAGCCCGATCGACTTGCCCGATGGATTCTGATTGCTGAATCAGTTCCTGGGGCTCACTTAGGTTGACTGGGCGCGAGCGACGATGCCGCTGGAGACCCACCAGGCATCCGCTATCGACCAGATGAAGAGGATGGGCCAGAGCACCACGGACAGAATCAGCGGCAGTTGGATGACGAACCAACCGAATCCCTTGCCGTGCTGCCGGTTGAAGTGCTGTCCGAGATACAGGAACGGGACTAGTGAGAGGGCCAGAGCCACTAGTGGACGCAGAGTCCCCCATGGACCGATTCCCCCGCTCAACTCGTTCCAGATGACGCCGACAACGCCTAGGGTACTGGCCTCTTCGGGCTCCTCGTCGGGCACGACACTCACCACGTACTCCTCGGCCATCGGCAGGCCACCCAATGCCCCGATGCATGAATATGACGCCGACTGGCTCGGCGAAAAGGCGAACAGCACCTCTCGACACCGCTGCCATGTGAGCGAGCCGAGAATCCTCGTCACGGCATTCCCGCCGTTCTCGAATTTAGAGACGAACGTCTCAGAATCCGTCTTGGAGCGTCTCGAGAGGGATGGGATCGACGGCCTTGATGTAGTGACACGGATGCTTAGCGTGGACGAGGCCGGCTCAAACGCTGTGGCTACTGAAATCAGAGACGGCATCGAGGTGGATGGCATACTCCACCTCGGACTGGCTCAGAGGAGGACTGGAATCTGTCTCGAGAGGCTGGCTCGCAACAGCTACTCGATGACCGAGCCAGACAACTCTGGAAGACTGGAAGAGACCGGCAGTATCGTCGCCTGCGGCCCCGACGCCCTGGAGACGACGGCTTCCATCCACGTTCTGGACGAGGAGTTCGAGCACGACGCCGATGTGCAGTGGAGCAAAGACCCGGGCGGCTACGTGTGCAACGAGACCATCTACAGGACGCTCTACGAGTTGCAAGCCAGCACCGGACCCGCATTGCCTGCGATTTTCGTGCACCTGCCGCCCGAGAGCGAGATTCTGCTCGACCAGCAGGTGGCGGTGGTCCATAGGGTCGCGAGATGTCTGGTGACCAGACCCAAGTATGAGGTCGTCGGCGCTCTGTTGTTCGACGACAGGGGCAGGATTCTGTCCTGCCGCAGACCCAATGAGGACGCTTGGGGGGGGTGGTGGGAGTTCCCGGGAGGGAAGATTGACTCAGACGAGGACCCGCCCACGGCACTTCTCCGCGAGCTTGAGGAGGAGCTGGGAATCTCGCCAACACCCAAGGAGAAGGTCGCCCACATCGACTACGAGTACGATGACAGGTCGGTGAGCCTACAGATCTGGAACTGCGGAGTCATCGATCCCTCGGCGTTCGCTCTCGCCGAGCACGAGGCGGCTCGTTGGCTCTCGCAAGACGAGTTGCTGGATGTGCAATGGCTCCCAGCAGACCTGCCGATTATCGATAAATGGCGCCGAGAGGGCCTACCAGAGCCCTAGTCCCCGCCGATTGTGCGGTTGCCCATGCGGTCGAACCACTCCACGGGCTCGCCATCCTCGGACATCGCCAATTCGTCTCCGACGCTGCGTGGGACCGAGTTGCGACCGGCGTGCCAGGTCTGCTGCTCGAGCCAGACCGCCAGCCCCTCTCCGGTCAGGCCGATGCGCATCTCACCGCCAATCGGCCTCTCATCGATGACGAAGGAGGCCTTCCCCGCCAGAGCAGCCTGTCTCGAAAGGGAGAATCCCGTCGAGTCGATCTCCAGCTCCAGCGTCATAGCATCGAGGGCGGTATCGAGGATTCTCTGATTCCTCGCAGCTTCCAGAAGCGTGTCCAGCGATTCAGAGGAACCGGTAATCAAGACGCCCTCCCTCTTATTGGGGAATGGCGCGTTCCCGGGTACGTGATCAGGCACCCAATCGGGGAAAATGGCCTTGACTGACTCTACGACCATCTGCGGGTCTTCATGCGGTTGCACGACGGTGGACACGCTGAGCATCGGTGCCATACCCTCTCGTGCAGGTGGTCGGCCATGAGTTCTCTGCCCGAGCGCGTTCCCACGAGCGCGAATGATTCAAACGATGGGTGAATGGGCCGACTCCATGGCCCAGCGCTCACCGATGCTCGGCGCAGCACTCCTCATCGCCCCGACGATGTGCGTGGTCGCGCTGCGCTATGGCTCGGCAGCTCTCGAGGAGGTCATCTCGCAGGATGACACACTGAGGTACTCGATACACTCCGCCGCCCTACTGATCGGAGTTGTGATGTTCATGAGATACCGAAAGGTCAAGGATCACGAGTTTCACCGTTCCAGGGCGATACGCAAACTCTCGAAGACTTACTCCAAGGAGGACAGGGGCCTCTGGGAGAAGGGCGAGGCGGCGATTGAGCGCCTCGAGGCGAAGGCCAGCGAGCCGCAGACCGGGCGGGCGGCGTTGGAGTCCCAGGCGCTCAAGTCTGGAACCGTCGGCGCCCTGAACACCGAGCGCTCCGAGGAGGAGATCCCCGACGACGATCCCGAGGTGGAGGTCAGGACTCAGGTCACGGGGATGGGCACGATGGTGGATGAGCAGGTCATCGCCAAGCCCAAGGAAACCGGCATCCTCTCCAGAACGGCCAGTTCCATCAACAGCAGATTGGACGCATCCGCCCAGCGCCGCTTGGAGAAGCGTTCTGCCAAGGCAGCAGCAAAGGCGGCAGCCAAGAAGGCCTCCGCGAGAAGCGACTCTGACACTCAGTGGTCGGCCCCGTCCGCCTCGTCTTTGGCCCGCTCTGTCGCCTCCTGCGGCTCCTGTGGGGCCCTGAACAACTCGGGGACGCCGTACTGCACCTCATGCGGCGACTTCCTCTCTTGAGCGGGGAGGGGTTGAAAACGGTCGGCCATGAGCCTGCGACAGGTGGGTGACGTGTCCGGCAAGCGCGATTACTACGAAGTCCTCGGACTATCCAAAGACGCCACTGACACCGAGGTCAAGAGGGCATTCAGGTCTCTCGCGAGGCAGCACCACCCCGACAAGAACCCCGACGACACCGAGTCCGAGAAGCGGTTCAAGGAGGTCCAAGAGGCGTATGCTGTTCTCTCCGACGCGGATGAGCGCAGGAAGTACGACATGTTCGGCCACGAACAGCCGGGTGGGTCACCGTTCGGCCCCGGCGGCTTCCAAGGCATCAACATCAGCATCGACGACCTCTTCGGTGGCGGCTTCGAGAGCATCTTCAGCCAACTCTTCAGCGGAACCAGAGGCACTCGAAGAAATCGCGGCCAAGACCTCTTAGTGCAACACGAGGTCCCTTTTCAAGCCGCAATGGCGGGTCTTGAGGACGAGATCGAGATCGACGTGCTGAAGGTCTGCGCAAAGTGCGACGGCACAGGCTCAGAGAGTCCAGATGGAGTTCGGGAGTGCCCCACCTGCGATGGCAGAGGCAGGTTGCAGAGGATCGAGAGGGCCGGCCCGTTCACCAAGCAAGTCGTATCGGACTGCCCAACCTGCAGGGGCGAGGGCAGGATAGTACAGGACCCGTGCTCTGGCTGCAGAGGGCATGGCAGAGCCAGCCAGGCCAAGCAGATCAGGTTCATGGTGCCGGCAGGCATCTCCAGCGGCACCAGACTCAGGATGAGGGGGCATGGCGAGGCGCCGAAGGGCAACAGGGGCAATTCCGGTGACCTCTACATACAAATCGAAGTCGAGTCGCACCCGTGGTTCGAGAGGGACGGGCCAGACCTGCTCATGGCTCTGCCTCTCGGTTATGTGGACCTAGTCCTCGGGATCGAGGTCGAGATTCCTCATATCGATGGGAAGTCGCTGTCCATCAAGGTCCCAGCAGGCTCGAAGCCCGGTGAGACTCTGACGATAGCGGACCGCGGCTTACCCGGAGCCCGAGGCCGCCGCGGCAGGGGCTCGGTCACCGTCCTGCTCAAGTTGGACATGCCCGGCAGGGTGTCACGAGGGCTCAGGAAGAGCCTAGAGGGCATGCGCGACCAGATAGGCACCGACATGGACTCACTGCAGGACCGGATTCGAGACGAGGCCAGAGGCCGTCGCAGAGGCTGATCATCCGGACTTGTCCCAGTCCAAAGCCCTGTTGGGAACGGCTGCCAGCGGCTGGTCGTCCACGAGTCCGGAGAGTTGGAAGCCGAGGCTGGACGGGCTCCCTTCCAGAGTCAGGCTGAGGAACATGCTGCTGCCAGCCGGCATCGTGTCGAGGAATATCTCGTCCCCCAGGAAGAGGTGGCTCGGGGAGACTGCGGTTATTCCGACCTTGGACCCCTCTGGTGCGTGGACCCTCATTGCGGCGAGTTCCCAAGGCTCGTCGGCCACTCGTATTCCCAAGAGCAGTGTTGCATCACCTTCACTGATTCGCCAGACGCAGATCTCGACTTGCTCGGTCATATGACGCAGTAGCGGCTCGCCCCAGTCCTGGACGACAAACCTCCACGGGCTGTCTCCCAGTTGCCGGAGGGCGTATTCGACCTCACCCTCGTCGATCGTTTCCTCGGCCAGAGCCTCGGCAAGCCTCTCGCGCAGGCGACGCAACTTGCGGCGTTCGTGTTCCTCGATATCCGAGGCGAGGGGCATGCCACCGAAAATCGCTCCTCTGTTCCACCAGATTACCAGCAACAAAGGCGAGAGCAGGAAGACCCCTGCGAAGATGTAGAAGTCCTTCGCGCGGTACGACAGGTCCTGAAACTCCTCCTCAGCTGGTTCGTAAGGTCCCATCCAAGGTAGAGAGAAATGGTACTCCACAGTCTGGTCCCCGGCTGTCATCTCGATCACCAAGGCGTGAGTCCCAGGGGGCACTATCATCATCGAGCCATTCGTGGAATTCACGACGTCGCCGGTTTCCTGGTTCAAGGCGAGCAATCGGTAGGCTGCTGCTGATTCCCCGATCTTGTTCACCCGAACGTACGAACCGTTCTCCTCTGTGATGCTGATTGCGAATACGTCTATTGCGTCATCCGGCCCCAGAGTTCCGCGGAAGTTGAACGGGCCGGGCATGATGGTTTGCCATCTGTCGTCCAAGCCCCCGACCCCCCACAAACGATCCGGTGCATCCCCGACTAGCCAGCCATCGCCGGGATCATCGGTTTCCATGCGAATGCCCCAGGCCACCGTCCCCCCGGAGGTCATTCGAAACTCGATTGTGTCCGTCTGCTCAGTGGTCTGAATCGAATCGGGACATGAATTTGCGTTCTGAGTAACGACGACTGTCGAACCATCGTGCTCATGCATCACGATGTCCAGATTCACGGCCCCTTGGCCGCCCGTGAACATGCAATGCGGTTCGATGTGCATCTTGGGCCCGGCTTCGATGAGCAGAGAGTCGCCCCCGCTGTCCCCGCCGGCTATGTGCCCGTAGTAAACGGGCGAGGAATAGCCGCCGAAGGGGAGAGCATCACCGTGAGTCCACGGGTTGCCCAATTCGCCTCCTCCGGGCGCCTCCGTGTCATCGTCATAGCGGATGACTTCGAACTCGTAGGGCGAGTAGTCAGCCACAGTGGCGTGGACCATCCGGAGCCAGAGCTCCCCGTCGGCGGGATAGTCGAAGTAATGCGTATCTAGCTCGTCGGAGGAGATGCTGTCGAGAAGGGTCTTGGAATCCTCGCTCCTCTGCCAGATCTCTACGTTCATCTCATCCGGACCCCTCAGGCGGTTGAGCAGCATCACGTCCCCTGCGTCCCCGACGATGTGCAATGCGTCCTTGTCGCTCAGGTTCTCTAGCGCGCCGACATAGAGAACGCCCTCTGACAACAGGTCGATCGCGGCGCAGTTGTGCAACTGGCACGGCGAAGCAGTGTCGATCTGAGGGTAGTCTCCCTGCGCACCCGGAGGGGGTACAATGTTCGGAAGATCGTCGTGCTCGGTCCAGTCCTCCTGCCAACTCATAACCACGTCGAGGTCGAGGTGGGCCACATCCGTGCCGGAGTCGGCCAGCAACTTCCAGGAGACGATGTCGTCGACCCAACCCGACCATTGGACGTGATGCGAGTCCGAATGGCTAGTCTCATTGCCGTCAACGGTCACGACAAGTTCCATGCCTGGGCAACTCACTTCGGTACACGTCACGCCGATCCACACTGGCCCGTTGGTGCTGAACTCCTCATCCTGCAGGGTTACTCGGTCGTCATCCTGCGCCATGGCGCTGATGCTGAACGCAGAGAGCACCAGAACCGCTGCTAAGAGCCACGCTCGCGCGCCTTGCACGTACCCGCCGACTCGGCTCCACCTTAGAATCCTTCAAGCGAACCGCGTCAGTGCGATGCGCCATGTCCGAGCGACCGCTGGCCCGCGGTGTGGCTGCACGCCACCGTTTCGGCAGGCTGATGTCGCTCGGGGACAGGAATCAGCCTGTGGCATGGACTCCCGGGCTGGTATTGGGCCCTCAAGACCCTGAACTGCCTCCCGCCCTCGCCCCGTTCGCAAGCCTCAGGGAAGGAGGATCCCCACCCGCGAGAATCAAGCTCTCTACACGTGCCAATCTCTGCTATCCGTTCGATTGCGAGGACATCTGGGAGGCCACCGAGGGGCTGGTCCTTCCTCCTAGCCTCGCCGAGTCTGATTCGGGCGAGTTCGCGAGCGGTGCGCAGGTGCTTCCCGTCTCATGGCAGGCGATGCATCACGATCGGAGCCTCAACGACGCCGATCTCGAGCCATCGGTGGTGGTCTTGGTAGACGCACCGCAGTTGGCCAAGCGGCCGGGGATGCTCGTCGATGCCCTCGATGCCTTGAGGGTGCGATTCCCGACCTCGCTGCTCTGGACTCCCGGCATCGCCGGTCCCGACAACTGCGCTCTGCTCGCTTGGATGGGGGTCGATCTGTTCGACATGGCCCGATCGAGGCACGCATCGTCGCTCGGTGTGCTGCTCTCGGAGGACGGTCCTAGAGACGTTGAGGAGACAATCGACGAGAGCGCGGACATGGATGCCCAATGCGCGGCTTGGTCGCGTGCTATCGCAGCTACCAGGACAGCAATCAGAAACGGTTCGCTGCGCGAGCTTGCCGAGCGCCAGAGCACTTCGAGCCCTCGTTCGGTCGAGCGACTGCGCCGACACGACGCCAAGATGCGCGAGCACGAGGGTTGGCGCGCCGGTCTGGCAAGAGTCGTGGGTAGTGAGCGCACGCTCAGGTGCCACACCTACACGAGCCGTGAAGACGCTCTCATACACGATTGGCGCAACAGGGTCGCGGACGAGCACGAGCCCCCGGAGCACCAGCGCGACGTCCTCGTCCTGCTGCCCTGCTCAGCCATCAAGCCGTACAGGGTGTCCCAGAGCCACAGGAGGTTCCGCAGGGCCATACAGTCCAACGGGGCCCATCAGGTGATGGTCACAGCCCCGCTGGGGCTGGTGCCGAGGGAGTTGGAGGAGATATGGCCCGCGGCGAACTACGACATACCCGTGACCGGCGATTGGGACTCCGACGAGCTCGCCGTAATCCGTGACATGGTTGCGCGGCTGGCGTCAAGGGTCGGATACTCGCTAATTATCAACCACTCCGGAGTGGAAATCGAGGTCAGAGCCCTCGAGGTCGTCGATACTCGAGGCGACGATTCCGCCGGCTCAGAGGAGGCTCTGGAGCGCTTGAAATCCGAAGTCAATCGCGCCGCGGAGGATCTGAGGCTACCCAATCTCAAGAAGGGCCGGCACAGACTGGCCCAGCTGCGAGCGCTGTCGCGGTTCCAACACGGCACCGACACTTGGCTCGAAGGCGCATCAATCCAAGGCCGCCCGCCGATATTCACCATCAAGAGGGAAGGCGTGCAGATAGCCCAATGGAACCCACGCACAGGGCGGTTCGCCTTCTCGAAGTCCTGTCTGCCACTGCTGGACGCCTGCGATGCGCTGCCGAGAGTGCTCCTCAGAACTGGAGTGGAATGGCGCGGCGACTTGTTCGCGACGAACGTCGAGAGCGCCGAGGCGGGAATCAGGGCAGGCGACGAGGTTCTGGTGATGCAAGACGGCGGGCTGGTCGGATCAGCGCGTGCCGAAGCACCCGGGTGGGAGTGGCCTAATGGCCCGGGTAGGCTGGCACGAGCACATCACCGGTTGTGAGCCCACCCTCCGGGTGGTTTGCGTAGCGATTAAAGAGGGAGAGCAGGTCGGCCGGACGCCTGAGTGGTCTGAATGGCACGAATGCACAGCGGTGGAAAGGGTCGCAGCGGATCCAGCAAGCCCAGCGTGAGCGAGGCCCCAGCATGGTCGGCCACGGACAAGAAGGAAGTGGAGGACCTAATCGTCAGCTTGGCACAGGAAGGGCATTCGACCTCTGTAATCGGAACCCTCCTGCGTGACCAGCACGCAGTACCCGATGCCCGCTTGGTCATGGGCGAGCGAATCTCCCAGACTCTGGCCCGCAACGGCATCTCACCGAGGTACCCTGAGGACATGATGAACCTCATGCGCAGGGCCTTGGGTCTCATAGACCACCTCGCCGGCAACCGTAAGGACCTCCACAACCGCCGCCAACTCGAGCTCTGCGAGTCGAAGATCCGCCGCCTCGCTAGGTACTACAAGAGCACCGGTCAACTCGATGAGAGTTGGGCCTACAAGCGCGATCAGTTGCGACTGATGGTCGAGTGATTTCTGCGCAGGGAATTTGAACCCCGGCTCCACAGCCCCCCCCAATGCGCGCTCTCCTCGAGACCGAACTGCTCACCCCCGTCGCCGGAGTTCTCTCACAGGCCGCCGACGAGTTGCGCAGTTGCAACGAGACGATACTCCTGCTCGCAGCACCATCCCTTCCGGGTGCTCTGGCCATCGCCCCAATCGAGGCGGCGTTGGTCGACGCCGGACTCCCGTACCGGCGCCGCTTCAGACTGGAGGCCCCTTCCGAGGGGGCATGGGTGCATATTCTCGGACCGGCTGAGGAGAGCGGTCCCCGCCTTGCTTCCGGGCCTCCTCAACTCACTCTGGCCGGCGTCGTGGTCGATGGCCTGACGGGACATCAGGGCGATGCTCGGAAGGGACCGCTCACCGCAGTGGCCCAGGCCCATGCCCTGGCTCAGGCGATCTGTCCGGGAGGCGCGAGAGTGCGACGGCTCAGACCTTGGGCGATCTCTGGCAATTGGCTCCACTCTGCTCTGGACACCACCTACGACCCGGTTTTTACGGCCCTGCGTGACGCTCTGGTGAAGGAAGGCTCGATTCGTGTCGTCCCCCTGCCCGAGGTGCCCGAGCCGAACGTCAGCGCCAATTCGTGGATAGACCCAACCGCGTTGGACGCGATCGCCTCACGCTGGGCCACATTGGATCTCGAGGGCCGGGCACGCGCCCTCTCTCATCTGATGCGTCCCGGCCTCGCACGCTCTACCCCATCCACTGCCAGACTGGAGGAGATCGGCTGGCACTGCGTGCTTGGGCCCGGCTGGTCCACCGATCTGGCGGGGCAGGTCTCATCCGCCGCAGGGCTGTGGAAGGAGAATCCAGCTCCAGTAGCAGCGGGGAAGCTAGTTGACTCACTTCTCAGGAGGGGTCAGAAATGATTACTCTTCGACCCTGAGCATGCTCTTGCAGTTAGGGCACTCCAGTCTCAGGGGGCGTACGTCAGAATCCACGGGCACAGAGGTGCCGCAGGCCGGGCAATCTATGTGCGGGCCGCCTTTACGTTCGCTGATTCTCTGCATGGTCTCCCTTTTTGGGGATACCAAGGCAACGGGGAATACCAACAGCACGGAAGATAACACTACTCCGAGAACTATCGGCATCGGCATCCCGAGCACGTAGATCACCAGAGCCAAAGCACCTAGGGAGACCACCGTGACCAAGGCGGGCACACTCGCCCTCTTCTTCGTCAGGGACATACCCAGTCCGATGGCGGCAGAGAGTATCAAGACACAAAACATCGCACCGAACAGAGAACTGTACATGGTGTTACCCGAGGGTTGGAACTCCAGTCTGAAATCCAAATCAGGATCTAGATCCGGCTGATCGATGGTAATCACTTCGAGAATTAACCATCGCCGGTGAGAATACTCAATCTCGTCGGCAGAGACGGCACCTAGGTCCTCTAGCATGGTGGCCCTGATCTCCGCATCTAGATCGACCTCGGTCCAGTACTCCTCGAGCGAGGAGCGCACGAAGGTCTCGACTAGCACCTGCCTCTCACCGCTACTGGTGCTGTAAGAAGTGTCGATGACGATGGTGATGGCATCAGCGCTGAAGGCCCTGGTGCCGCCCATGTCGATGGTAATCTCAGTAGGCCCGAGGTCGATCGGATTGACTCCTACAATCGCCTCGACCTCGAGTGAGAGGCCATTGGACATGAATGAGCGCATGTTCGCTGCGGAACCGGTCAGGTGGCCCTGCAGCGCGAGCAACTCTGAATCATCGACGCGTCCATTGTGCTTGTCCGCAGTTGGGACCGAGTCAGAGTACGAGTTCAGGTTGCGCCACCAACTGCTCGAACTGAGGCTCTGGTTGCCGATGTTGTCCAGTCCCCAGCGCATCCACTGGGACATCGCTCCATCGAAGCTGATTATGACCTCGCGGTCTGTCTTGTAACCGTCCCACTTAGCATCGATATCGAGGTTCAATGAGGAGCCGCCGGTCCGCAGGGGCTCGTTCGCGGGGTACCAGCCTCCTGTGTTTCCGGTGTCCTCACCGATGGTGATGTCATGGGTGCGACTGGTATCGATACTCAGTCCGCTCTGCGGTATGAGGTGGAAGTCGACACGGACGTTGCCGCCTTCCGAGGACTCAGGCACCTCCCATACGAAGGTCACCTCGACCCCATCCTCCAGTCCAGTGGCTATCGGCATCTGGCTGACCTCGGCGTTTTGCACCGCGATACCCCCAGTGGAACCGGACCACATGCGGTCGTCGAAGCCCGATGTGAGAACGATCGGGAAGTAGACGAGTCGCCCGAGGACGCTGGCGTCCTTCATCTCGATGTCAACCAACGGGAATCTCATCGAGACGTGGGCATCGTGCTCCTCCGAGCCCCAGAGGAACCTGATTCCGGCATCATCCCCTGGCTGCGCGAACATCAGGCTCTGCACACTCAGAGTGAGCTCAACCAGATCACCGTCTCGGACATCTCCCTGCTCGACATCCACGGTAATCTGCAACTCGCCCGAACCTGTCAGATACGGGTCAATACCGGAATTTCCCTCGTAGAACGAGCCACCGATCTTGACCTCGAGGGTGGAGTTGATGGTAACCCCGACAGCACCCTCGACCTCGTAGGGGATGCGAAAGTCCCAGCTGGCGTTGGGGTAGCTGCCCTCGATGCCCCAGACCACGCCCCAAGTACCGATATTTATCTCGCCGAAGATGGAGGGGGTGACCAAGGTCGACTCGGAATCGTCCTCGTCTTCCTCCAAGTCGCCGTCGAATGGCGTGAGCGTCCCAACGTCAGCCTCGCCCAGCAGGTAGAGCCTGAACTCGGTGGAGTTGCAGCACGTCACATCGTCCTGAGCGACCACCGCCATCGGGGACATGCTCATGGCCAGCATCAGAGCCACCAGAGCGAGGGCATTGGGCCCGTGCCGACGCGTCATCGGTCTATGTGGCTGGCCCGCCTCCCTTGAATCCGCCGCCTCGCGGAACCACGCGTACGCGGTTCGCGAGGGCGGCGCCGTAGGCGCCGTATCTTCCTATCCATGCAGCCAGAGCAGGCTCGCAGGCCCTTTTTCAGGGAGTTCGTCGAGCTTGGCGAAGCCGACTCTCTCGAGTTGGTATATCTCGCCGACTTCCAATTCGAAGTCCTCGAGCAGCCCGCTCTCCGAAACTATGCGTCCTCCTTCCGGCCTGTGCAGTACCGCATCACGCCCCATGCTGGCGGGAAGCCAGTGAACTACAGGTCGGTCGTCGGACCTGTCCCAGGACCCGACCGCGGCCGATTCTCCTGAGGCCTCGATGTCCGCGTACTCCTTCAGCCGGATGCTGCCGGCCGCGGCATCTGCGGACTGGACGGCCACCGACTCGCCCACGCTCCACTCCCGGAACCCCTCAATAGTGCCGCCGGGGTGCTTCGGGATGGTAATCTGCGAGCCCGGTCCGCCGGGCGCCGAACTGCGGTCCAAGGCCAGCATCACCGGGTCTCGCACGAAGCTACGGCGCTCGGTCAAGGCGTCGATCCGCTTGGCGTTGAACGACTCTATTGTCTGCATCGAGATCGAGATGTCCTTCTGGGTCAGTCCGAGGTCAATCCAGAAGTCCAGAAGCGATTGCGCGCGGAATCCCCTCCGCTGCAGCGCCTTGAGCGTAGGAAGGCGCGCATCGTCCCAGCCGGAGTACTCTCCGGCTTCGATGGAGGCGCGCATCCTGGAGGTGGAGAACCCACCGAACTCGTGGACCTTGATCCGCCCCCAGTACAGCGTTTCGGGGTAGTCCCATCCAAAGTGCTCGTAGAGCAGGGTCTGTTTGCGAGTGCTGTCCATCAGGTCCTTTCCCCTGACGATGTGCGTGACACCCTGCTCGTGATCCTCGATGGCGCTCTGGAAGTCCAGCAGCGGCCACACCTTGTAGCGCTCACCGACCATGGGGTGAGGGGCGTACTGAATCCTCAGGGCAGGCCAGTCGCGCAGGGCGGGGTTGGGTAGCGTCATATCGGTCTTCACCCTTACCACTGCATCCCCCTCCGCAATCTCGCCGGCGTTCATCGCGTTCCAGTCGGACAGGCTGTCTGAGGCAGCCCTGTCCCTGCACGGGCAGTCTTTCTTTTCCTCGCGCAGTTTCCTGAATTCCGCCGCGCTGCAACTGCAGACGTAGCCGAAGCCCCCAGCAATCATCCGCTCGGCATGCTCGAGGTAGACCGGCATCCTCTCGCTGGCCCGGATGACCATGTCGGCAGGCCTTCCTGCCAGCCATTCGTACTCGTCCGCTATCCAGCCGTAGGCGTCCGGGACCGGCGGCTTGACTTTAGTGTCGGTATCATCAAATCGCAGCACCACCTTGCCGCCGTACATCCTCGCGTACTCGGAGTTGATCGCAACGCCACGGGAATGGCCCAGAGACAGCGGGCCGTTGGGATTGGGCGCGAACCTCAGGACGACGCCTCCGGACGTATCGCCGGGTAACTCGCGCAGCCCCTGCGCCTTCTGGTGCTTCCGGCGCTTGAGGGCCTCCGGTGCGGACTGCTCGAGCTCGGCTCGAACAGCATCCACCCCTTGGCTCGCCGCCATCGAGTTAGCAGCGGCGACCTCGGCATCTACCAGGGCCATAATCTCGCGAGCCATCCGACGAAGGTCCTCACGCTCTGCCAGCAGCCTGCCCAGCACGCTGCCTGACTGCCCCTCGCCTGCATACTCAACCGCATTCTGCAGTGCGTACTTGCGCACGGCCGAGACTATGTCGGGGTCCCAATCTGCAGGATCGGCCATGATATCTGGCAATACGGCGAAAAAGCAGCATTTCACGCTTCTCGTGCTCACCACTCATCGAGGGACGATTGAACGGGGGCAGCCCCATCAGCGGACCTTGCTGGAACAGGTGTCCCGTGGGCCTCATACCAAGCATCCGAGACAGTGGACCAGCTCCATCGGAGGCAGTCATGGGGCAGCTCCCCAGAGACGAGCCCTCGGACGGCTTGGCGGGTAATCTGGTCGGATGGGTATCCCGAACCCAGCCGAATCCCCACTTCCGCCTCGAGCCTCGCCACTCCGGCGTCTCGCTCGACCTTGGCCAGTATACTCGCAGCCCCGGCTACCCTGTCATCCGAGTCCATGCCGTGGCGTGCGACTACCTGCCACGAGGACCAGCCCTCGCCGAGACGGGAGGCCAGTCTCTTTGCGAAGCGCTCCTCGTCGACATCGCAGGCATCGGCCATGACCCGCCCCTCACCCTCACGAGGCGAGGCCGCCTCTATGGCCTCGCCGAAGAGCTCTATCTCCAGGCTGTTCAAGTCTGACGAGATGCTGTTCACATCAATCCTACTGGCTTCGCAGACCACGAGGCCGATCCCCCATTCGCGGGCTCCGGCCTCGGCGTGAATACGCTTCGCCACGGCTTCCCTGCGCTGACTGCTGAGATCCTTCGAATCGCGTGCCCCGATGCTCTTCAGGACCCCGCTGTCGCTCTCTGGAATGCACAGGGCGCAGACCACCAGCGGGCCGATGACCGGGCCTCGCCCGGCTTCGTCCACTCCCGTGCGCAGCGCGCTCACAGCTCCAATTCGAAGTCTGACGGACCATCATCATCTCTGCGCTTCTTGGGCACGACCCTGCGAGTTTCTGGCTCGGCCGGGTCGAGCATCACGTTGCTGGGGTGGGGCATCTCGCCCTCGGTCATCTCCTCTGCCATCTTGTGGGCCGCGTCTATCGCGTCCTGGGTCTGGTGCTTGTCCAGTACGTCGCTGGCGGAATCCACCACCTCCTTGCGCGGGCCGGCACGAGGCTGCTCGGCGGGCCCACCGGCCTTCTCCATGAAGTCAGCCTCGAACCCCTCTGCTGCTACTTGCGGGCTGTCTACGAGCTCAGGCGCCCCGCCACCGCCTCCATCGAACTTTGCCATCCACTCCTCGGCCTTCTCCTCCGGCGGTGGGGTCGGGCCCCTCAGGGCGAGCTCACGCTCCTTCCTGACCCGAATCGCGATCACCACCCCGATGCTCCCAGCGATGACCACGATGGCAATCAGGATGAACTCGAGCCAGACCTCCAGCCAGTCAATCATAGCCCAGTGCCAGAGGTCGTCTACAGACTCGTGCGGCGCTACGTAGGCAGCCGGCACCAACGCCGAGTCCTCGCCGGTGAAGGAGATGCCAGGCTCGCGCATCGACCGGACTTCGACCGTCAGCACTGCGGTGGTCTCCACGGGAGCCTCTAGCGGCACAGCCATCCAAGCGCTGAAACTCACCGAGCCGCCTGAGGGCACGTTCAATATCTCGAACGAGCGAGGGGAGTTGGATTCGGTTCCGGTCGAAGCCCCCTGTGGGGGGATCAAGCCGAAGTCGGTGGCCAGGTTGATGTCCAGATTGACCACTAGGCCGTCCGGTTCGTTGCCGGCGTTAGTGAGGCTCCAGAAGGAGGTCAGGTTGTTGTCTTCGCCGAGTTGGGAAGAGACTCTCTCCACCAGCCACTCGTAGTGCTCGCCGACGGTGACTTCGATAGTGACCTGAGTAGGGGACCAGTCATCTGCGTACAACTCGACGACTATGCTACCTACCAGGTCAGCAGGCGTTCGGTTAGCCACAGTGCAAGAGACCACTATACCGCTCATAGACTGGCCTGGGCCCAGCGTGAAGCGTGACTGCCCCAACTCGGCCGAGAGCCATTCAGGGGTCTGGCCTATCACCAGATCGAACGTCGACGACACGTCTCCGGTGTTCTCGACTCTCAGGGAGCCATGACAGGTCTCGCCGGGGGAGGTATCGCCGGAGCAGCCGTCTCCGACCAGCGTCATAGTCCCGCCGGTGCGCGGGATGATGCTCACCCTCTGGGAGGCGATTGAGACATCCGACGGAGCCGCAGTGCTCCACACATGGATGTCGAAGGATAGCGTTCCGGGATAACGCTCGGGCGATTGGACCTGCAGATGGACCTCGCCCGACTCGTTGGGCGACATGGCTGCGAGCTGCGCCTTGTTCAACACGATTGCTGCCCATCCATCGTCTGAGAACGCCAAGCCCGCGGTGCCGGTCTGAGAGCCGTTCTCGTCGGTCTGCGCGATCCGGACCTCTAGGTCGCGCACCGAGTTGCCGAGGTTCCTTGCCGTCACGAAGAGGTCAATCACCTCGCCGGGGGATAGGGAGGCGTTGCCACCGCCCTCGTCGATGGCGGCAGCGTGGTAGAACCCGTACTCCAGCGAGAAGTTGTACCAGTCACGCCCACCGTCGGAGCCCGTGGTCAGCCGCATGCTGAATCCGTGCAGCGAGCCTGCTAGTGGGTAGCCCCCGGACACTTCAGGCGCAGTGATGGAGAACTGCACCCACTGGGGGGTGTCTGAGGCGGCATAGTATGTGTGCCCGACTTCAGGATGCTCGGGGTTCGACCAGACAATCGACCAGCCCTCGGGACCGTTGATCTCTACGAGTGCGGTGTCGTCGACCTCGGCGTGGTTGGTGAAGTTGAAGTTGAGTCCGATGGTGCTGCCGGGGTCGATGTCGAAGACCGAGCCCGAATCCGGACCGAATTCGGTGCCAGGGGGTCCGATTTCGAATGGGTAAAGGTAGTCTGGAGTCTCATTGAGCACAGTTGCAGCAGCGGTTTCCTGCAATTCGAGTGCTCTTGCTGGGGAGATCTGCCCGGGATAGGCGCGCCCTACCGCTGACTCACCGGTAATCACCGCGTGAAAAACGCATGCGGAGAGGTACGTTCCATCTATTGACGGATGCGAACCGTCGCTAGAAAATAGAGTCGAAAATGCAGTCGAGCCGGCGCTTGGATCAACTCCCGTATCGGCGATTGCGTCGTACAGATGTTTGTACGCCAACCCTACTGGTGCGATGAAGGCGGGTTCCGCTTGCGTGGTGATATTCTCAAGATACATCTCGTACCCCTGCTGCAAATGAAGTTGCATCGAAGGATAATCTGGGTTTCGCCACTGATTGTTTGAATCCCCATCCTTGTAACCCCATGTCATGAACAGAATGGTACTTCCACCGGCGTTCAAGGCACGCTGATTAAGATAAATCGCAGCGTCCTTACTGTCCTGCCAGTATTGAGAGTCGGTTGGGAATGAAGGCACTTGGCTCTGGTCTTGGAGAATCACGTAATCGTTCGGCTCATCGAGTGCAATGTCCCACTGATTGCCACTTTCCCTGGCTCGGTCTTCGTGTTCGTAGAGTTTCAACCCACCACCGGTCAGTGCGGAGACTTCGGCATTCTCCCCCCCATCGGTGAGGACGTCATCTAGTACAGAAGCGAGATTGTTCTGGTTGGTATATGAATTGCCGAGCATCAACACATCGAGGGTACTCGTTTTAGCGCGGGAATCCGCATCTTCATTCGGTGGATCCAAGGTGCTCGGCGAATGGTTAGATGCAATCAGCAAGAAAATGAGAATCATGGTCAACTGACTCTCATTCATAGGCGACACCCATCATTCTCACTCTTTTATCCCTCCCCCTCGCGATAGCGAATCATACGAAGTGTTGATGGTCTAGGGTGCTGTTGCATGCCCATGGCACTGAAGTGGCCCTTCGGGAAGAAGGGAGCCGAGCCGCGCCAAGCGAAGATCCCCAAGAAGAGGCGGGTCGTCGAGTACGAGAGGAAGCCGGACCGCTCTGCCGAGGAGACGATGGCGGACCGCAGCCACCTCGATGACAAGGGCTTCAAGGACGCCATGGCACTGCTCGGCGTCGAGCCGAAGAAGAAGTGAGCGGGCTCAGAGGACAGGGTCCGGTATCAGTCGGCCCATGGCGTCGATGTCGAATTCCCCTGCTTGTATGGGCGACCTGAGCCCGAACTCGTGACTCACTGCAGGGTCGACCTCGCCGAACTGCCCAACTACCTCCTCAGATACCATGACCCCAGCTCCCCTGCCGTCAATCCAAGGCCCGTCTTGGGCGCCTAACGCTACGAAGCGGGCCTCTCCGACCTCGGCTCCGAGGTCCCTCAGGAGGGCCTGCGCGATGCCCTTGGCAGCGGTGAACCCGCCCCCTACCTCTGCGCACGCCCACGCGACCCTCGTCGCGTTGGCCGTGTCACGCACCACTGTGCCCAGTTCGTACACCCTCTGAGGCAACTCGTGGTGGCGGTTGGCCGCTAGCAGCCTCAACAGCGAGGGGAGGATGTACTGCCGCAGCATGGTATGATCGCCCGTAATCGGGTTCGCGATCACCGACATCCCCCCTTCATGCGGCCATCTGAGGAGCTCGAACTGGTCCCTCTCGTTCGAGAGGGTCAGGCTCTGCGTCTCTTGGATGCCCAGCGCACGCAGGCTCGCGCGTGCCCTGCGGTTCAGGTGTGAGGACTTGAGTGGAATGGCGTCCATGTGGAGCGCCGACAGTTGCTCTGGCATGTTGTCGTAGCCGTAGCCGATTGCGATGTCCTCGACGACGTCGATGGGGTGCATTATGTCGCTGCGCCATCGCGGCATCACTACGACATGCTCTTGCTCGCCAACCGCGCAGTCGGCCCACCTCTCAACCGAGTTCGCCCCGTCGGTGACTGTCCGTGACTCGATCAGCTGCCCGCCCATCCTCGTCAGCGCGGCCGCGATCTCATCAGAACCAAGGTCCAGTCCAAGGATCTTCTGTATCAGGCGATGCGGTATGCGATGCTCACGCGCATCGCCTCGGGGAGTGGAAGTGGTCGCACCGTCGTGACCGGTGACGTGGACGCTCTCGACGTTGCCGCCCCTCTCCGCGAGTGAGAGGCAGACCAGCATCAGGCAGGCCTCGCAGGCCCTCTGGTCCCATCCGGTCACGTCGATGAAGAAGTCAGAGGTCGCCTCAGTGACCGTGGTGTGGTCACCGTTGATGATCGGCGGGAAGGAGAGTATGTCGTCGTTGGAGTCCAGAATCACAGGGTACGAGTCCAGCTCCTCCATGAGGTGGGCGTATTCCATCCCCTTGGGATGCTCGCCGAGAATCTGTTCTATGCTCATCTCCTCGGTCATCCCAAGAGGCACGAAGGAGTGGGATGCCGGGACGGTGACCACCCTGAACGGCGCCGCTAGGGCCGACAGGTCGTGAACCCCTATCGACGAGAATCTCCGCTTTCTGCCAAGAGTCAGATGCAGCTTCTCCTGGTGGTCCATCAACGACTGGATGAACTCGTCCCTCTCCGCGCTCGTGCTCCCTGTGTCCACCCCTCTCACGATGGCGGCGAGTATCACAGGTCTGACTTCGGCCAGTGAGGGGTCGACCACCAGTTCGACGCCGCTGTCCGAGACCTCCATCGAGGGGTCTTCCACAACTGAGCCGAGGAATGAGCGGGCCGCTCTGGCTATCGTCTCGTGGCTTAGCAGGTCTGGGCGGTCGGGGAAGACCTCGACATCGACGGCCTCGTCGTCGTTGCCCTCGACCGGGCAGCCGATCGCCGGCAGCCAGTCGGACCACCCCGCCGCATCGTGCCCAGCGCCGTTGATTTCCTGTATGTACCTCAGGAGCGCGTGCTGGAGGTTCAGAGTAGGCATGTCTCACCTCAGTTGCCCAGCCACATCGGTAGCGGGCGGTCGTAGCCCACGAGGCGCAGGCCGCTGATAGCCGCGGTGTCGTAGTCCAAGGCGCGCAGGTTGCGGCGGGTGACCTTCTCCAAGCCGTCCACGCCGAGTTCGCGCATCCACCCCCTCAGGGTCGAGTCGAGCCAAGACAGCAGATCCTCGAGCCCCTCCTCGGGCGGTGGCGCAACGATGACCGGGCACCCCGCTCCTACTGCGATCAGGAGGTCCTCGGCGCTCGGTGACTCATCGAGCTCTATCATCAGATGACGGCCTTGCTCGATCAGGTTCATCGCTCTTGCCGCAAGACCGATCCTCGGCAGCGCCGAGGCCGCACGGCCACCTCCGGGGGCAGCAGCGTCAATCACCGCACCATCGAGGTCCAGTTCGACCACCAGTCTGAACAGGTGATCGACCCGGTCCACGCAGTCTCGAAGCAGCACCAGAGAGTCCTCGGGCATCCTGCTTGAGATTGAGACCAGCACCGCCTCGATCTCGGCGTCATTGAGCGGTGGCAGACTCGCTAGGTCGAGGACGACTCCGGCGCAGCTGGTCAGGAAAGAAGCGCAATCCACAAGTTCCGACTCGCCGACTAGCAGAAGGTCGCTTGAACGCGGCGAAGTCCTCACTAGGGCAGGTTGCTCTGCTGCCATCCCCCCTCCCCACTCGTATGCGGATTCGCACTCGACCAGCCAAGGTAGGGGGAACAGCACCCCCCCTTCGTCGGAGCCGAGCGGCATCAGGAGAGTGTACGGGTCAAGAGGCGAGTGGTCCGAGAGCCGGTCTGTGTTTGACGGGACCAGAGCGATGCTCTCGAAGCCCTCGGCCACCGATGACTCGGGGCTCTCAGCCACAGTGGGTGCTGAGTCTGATGGGACTAGCACGAGAGCATCATCCTCGAGAGTCAGGCCCAGCGGCTCGAGGTGCTCCGAGAGTTGCGATATCTCCGAGGCGTCTATGCCTCGCATGGCAGTCCCTTCGCCGGGCGGCGGGCAGCTGCCTGCGATGACCACTCGCCCGCCGGTCATGCCGACTCCGGGCTCTGAGCCGACCGAGCCGAGGACGATCACGGTGCCGTCACCCATCCCGGCCCCGACCCTCTTGCCAGCATGCCCGCGCACGATGACCGTACCTCCGAGCATACCGGCGCCGGCCTCGTCACCGGCAGAGCCCTGGACTGTGATCGACCCGCCGGTCATCCTGTGTCCCAACCGGTCGCCGACGTCCTTCTCGACGACTATACGGCCGTCTTGCTGGAACGCCCCGAGCATCGAAGTGCTCGAGCCTTGGAGAGTGAAGCTGCCACCGCGGTTCATCGCTCCGGCGCACTCGCCTAGGTCGCCTAGGAGGAGAACCCTGGATTTCGGGGGTAGATGAGTGATGGCTCCTATCTCCCCGTTCTTGGGCTTCTCGTCACCTCCGCGCCCCCATCCTATCCTGACCAAAAGGTCCCTTTCGAGAGCCTCGGAGAGCATTCCCTCGAGGTCACGGCTGAGTTTGATGCTCTTCGTAGTGACCTCGCGCACGGTTCTCCCTGCCCGGACGTGGTGCTAGTAGTCTTCATTCTGACGGGCAGCGAGACGCCCCACAGGTGCTTAGGCGCAGGTAATCCAGCCCGCGGGGCAAAGGGTATGTTGATAGAGGGCAGTCAAGGGCGTCAAATCGCCGAAAGCGGCGCTTCGTGGGGTCATGGCGTTGATCAAGGTCGCCATCAATGGCTACGGGACTATCGGTAAGAGAGTAGCCGATGCAGTGGACGCCCAAGACGACATGGAGGTCGTCGGCGTCTCTAAGACCGGCCCGAGCTTCGGCTGCGAACTCGCTGCGAAGAAGGGCTTTCCCCTCTACTGCACCACCGACGAGTCCGCGCGCATCGCCTCGTTCTCCTCAGGAGGCTACGAGTGTCGAGGCGGCCTTTCCGACCTGCTTGCGATCGCCGACATCGTCGTCGACTGCGCACCGGGCAAGATGGGCGCTGACAACCTATCGAAGTACACGGCCGCAGGCGTCAAGCACGTGTTCCAAGGCGGAGAGAAGCACTCCCTGACCGGATTGTCATACTCCTCCAATGCGAATCACGCCGAGAACCTCGACGCAGACGGCACCCGCGTAGTCTCATGCAACACCACCGGGCTCTCGCGTACCCTCGTCCCACTGTACGAGCACTGCGGCTCGCTCAAGGTCGAGTGCACGATGATTCGTCGCGCCGCTGACCCCGGAGACTCGAATAAGGGCCCGATCAACGCCATCAAGCCAGTGCTCAAGGTGCCCAGCCACCACGGTTCCGACCTTATGACCGTCAAGCCTGAGATCGAGATCAACTCACTGGCGGTCGCCGTGCCCACCACCCTGATGCACGTACACACCATCATTGCCGACCTGCCCGAGGGTCACGGACTGACGACCGAGTCGGTCATCGAGATGTGGAGGGGCACACCGAGAGTCGTCGTCATGCACGGCGAGCGGCACCGTCTGACCACCACTGCCGAGGTAATGGAGATGGCACGCGACATAGGCCGTAAGTGGGGCGACCTGCACGAGATATTCGTGTGGGAGGACGGCGTCAAGCTGGTTGGTGACCGACTGTACTACTTCCAGGCCATCCACCAAGAGAGCGACGTCATCCCCGAGAACATCGACTGCATCCGCGCACTGATGGGCACAGAGCCCGACTGGCGGGTCTCTGTGGCCAAGACCGACAGGGCGATTTCAGACTACTACAACCTCTGAAGGCGACTCCAAGGTCGTGAGCACAAGCATACACCTAGCGTGAACGGTCAAAAAGTCCCCGTGAGTCGGCTGTATTCATGACTAGCGTACGCTTTGTCATACCTGTACTCGCAGCATTGCTCCTATCCACATGGGGAGGGGTGCTAGCCAGCGTCTCCGAAGACGCTGGAATACCGGTCTCCGAGGCAGGTGAGACGACATCGACCGAGTCCCATTCCTGGACCTCCATCTCAGTCGTCAGGCCATCGACCTACTCCCTGCGAGAAGCCTCTGGGGTGATACACTCGCCATTCGGCTCCTTCGACCCAATCAGGGACGTAATCCCGCTCGGCCCCGAGAACCTGTACGACCCATCTGCCATGCAACGCACAGGGATGCTACTGGTCCAGTCGACTAGCGCGGACATGACTCCGCTGCAGGAGTCCCTCTCCGCCATGGTCGTCTCTGTGATAGACGTCGTCCCCGACGACACCGTGGTCATCCGCGTGGACTCCGAGCGCGTCGATGGCATCATCGAACAGCTCGGCAGGCTGCCCAGCGTCAGGTGGGCCGGCCAACTGCCGATAGCGTGGCGAGTCTCCTCTGAGTTGGTCCCTCTGGCAGGCCGTCAGGGCATCGTGGTTGATCTCGACGTCACTCCGTCTCCCGACCTCAGGCCCGAGGAGCTCGCGGCCCTGTCACAGGACCTCGAGTCGATCTCAGGAGAGATCGGACCTCGAGGCGTCTGTGACGCCTACCTGTGCCAACCGCGCTCGGTCGATGCCGCGTGGATTCCCGTGCTCGCCATGGACGGCAGGATTCTCCATATCGGCTCCGCCTCTCAGATCACCATCCACAACGACAACGCGCGTGCTATAGGCGGCATCGATTCGGCCTTCCTCAGCTCGGGTGACACTCTGAACGGAAGTGGGGAAGTTCTCGCCATCTCGGATACCGGGCTCGACGGTGACCACGGTGACTTCGGCAATAGGATTCGGGCCATATATCATCAGTTCGGCCCGGATAACTCTGCCCTCGACAGGAACAGCGGGCACGGGACTCACGTGACCGCGACCCTGCTGGGCGACGGCTCGGGCGACTCCACCACCGTCGGCATGGTCCCAGCCGCCACCTTCCACTTCTACCAGCTCGAAGCCGACAGTTCGGGGCTGCTTGCTCGCTGGGGCTCCCTCTACAATATGTTCAGCCACGCCTGGCAGAACAGCGCGCGCATACAGACCAACAGCTGGGGCAACGAGAACCTAGTCGGCGAGTATAGCTCCGACTCGAGGTCCGCCGACTCTTTCCTAGTGGACTACCCACGCTTCCTCGTCCTCTTCTCCGCTGGCGATCTGGGCTCCAGCGGCGCGAACAGCGTCACCCCCCCCGGGACGGCGAAGAACGTGCTCACGGTAGGGGCTTCCACGACCGGCGCTTACGGCAGCACGGCCGAGGGCTCCGTCGCTGGCTTCTCATCTAGAGGTACCACCCTCGACGGGCGCATCAAGCCCGACTTGGTCGCGCCCGGGGTGATGATATGCTCGGCCAGAGCCGAGGAGGCTCAGTTCGCCAATGGAGGCTCGTGCTCCAGCGCCACCCACAGCGACGGCACCACTCCACTTTACATGACGCTGAACGGCTCCTCGATGGCCACGCCCGTGGCCGCAGGAGCGGCCGCTATGGTCAGACAGTACCTCAGGGAATACGAAGGCATCACCGAGCCGCGCTCCGACCTGATTCGAGCCATCATGATCAACGGCGCCGAGGACATCGGCGCAGCAGACGTGCCCAATGCGATGGAGGGATGGGGTCAACTGGACCTCGCAAACAGCCTCTACCCGACTTCCAGTGGTCAGGCGCTCTCCGTGATGTACGATTACTCTCGCGAGCTCCTGCCTGGTCACAGCTTCCTCTACACCTTCGACGTGGACGGAGCATCGGGGATGGACATCACCCTCGTCTGGAACGACAGAGAGGGCTCGGCTGTAGCCGACCAAAGCGCGCCGAGGCTGGTCAATGATCTGGATCTCAAGGCGACTTCCCCCGATGGCACCGAGTACCTCGGCAATGACTTCGCCAACGGCATGAGTGTAACCGGCGGCTCGGCAGACCGCCTGAACAACATCGAGAGGATACGCCTGCCGGCAGGTCCGACGGGTCTGTGGACCATCGAGGTCGGACACGCCGGCGGCGGTATGCAGAACTTCGCCCTCGTGCTGAGCGGCTTGGTCGTGGAGCGCGAGGACTCCGATCTCACCGTCTTCGCGGGCTCGCTGTCGAGCTCTGTGGAGAGCCCGCTGCAGGGGGACACCTTCCTCGTCGAGGCGGCGTGGAAGAACCAAGCCGCAGCGCCCACCGGCGCCTACTCGATCGAGATCGAGGACATCACCGACGGAGTCATCATCCACACCTCCGGGCGCTCCTCGCTGGACGGGGGGATGCTGGACTCGCTGTCGTTCCCGCACTCCTTCTCTACGACAGGACTCCACACGTTGGAGTTACGGCTGGACTCTGCATCGGAGGTCGAAGAGCTGAACGACGAGGTCAATGGTGTCGACAACAATCGCATCCTACTGCTCATCAACGTCTCGCAGATAGGCGTCCGACTCACGCCTCTGCTGGAGGACGGCACCGTGCCCAAAAACCCGGCCGAGTTAGAGCAGGCCAAGACCCGCACACTCGACCCGAGGACGGCGAGCTGGGTACTCTTCGAGCTCGAGATGCGCAACGAGGGAACCTCGCAGATATCGGTCGGGCTGAGCGTTTCGCCTGTGCAGCTACTGAGCAACGACGGCGTTCTGTATCAGCCTCAGGACGAGTGGTGGAAGTTGATCAACGAGTCCGGACCGTGGACGCTGGCTCCCTTTGGAGAGGAGGAGGATCGCATCGTGGTCACTCTCAACATGTCGGATATGGACACCGACATCTCGAACCCGTCCGACGCCGTTTACGCCCTCCCGGGGACTTTCGTCTCCGACTTGACCCTGTTTGACACGAACGCCCCCACCGTAGCCCACGGCATCAGGCTCACCGTTATCGTGGAGAGAGTGGAGGGCCTGTTCACCATAGTCGCTGGGACCGGGGGCCTAGGCGCCGAGCCCGGCGATTTCGCCGTCTTCTCTCTCTCCATCAAGAACACGGGCAACGGCCCGACGCAGTACACCGTCAGTTGCGAGACCACTGAGCGCTGGACCATACACCTCGGCAACAGCCAGTCCTCCGAGTTGACGCTCGAGCCGCTGAACCGACTGCAGTTCCTACCCCTGCCGATACGTATCAGGGTCCCTACGGCCCAAGATGGCGAGCCCGCGGCAGGCACCACCGAGGACGTCGAGTGCATCACCACCTCGGTCAACGATCCGAGTCTGCAGACTAACGAGCATACCACGGTCGAGGTATTCGAGAGCCTCGACTTCTCTCCGGAGTTGTTCGACTCAGACGGAGCCGCGCTCGGCCCTCTGGCCCTCGCTCTGCCGAGATTCGTCCTGAACAGCGACACCATATCCACCGAATTGGTCGTATCCAACCAGGGTAACGTGCCCATGCAGTTCGTCGTCCAGGCGTTCTCGTCACTGAACAGTTGGCCCATCCAGCTCACTGAGGGAAGCGACGTGCAATCGGAGGAGATCTCCCTCGACATAGTTGCGGGCTCCTCGAAATCAGTCACCATCGTCACCATCGTGCCTCCGGCCGCGGAGATGGGGGACTCCAACACCATCACCATCCGCACGACCCTAGCGGACGGCCCTACCGTCACCAATGCCACTCGTCTCGTGGTGCAGGAGATCGCGGCATTGGACCTGTCATGGGATGACACCATGTCCATCGCCCTCGGGCGCCCCGGTACTGCTGACATCCTCGCTCACAACATAGGAAACGTCGAATTGTCCGTCAGCCTGACGATGGGCAGCCTCCCTGCAGACTGGTCGGGCGGCTTCCTGTCCGGCAGGGACTTCTCTATGGATATGAACAGGGAGGCGACCATCTCCGTCGGTGTCGACCTACCCGGCAGCCTTCCTGCAGGGCCACTGGAGCAGACAGTCTCAGTCATCATCGAGGCAACCACTCCCAGTGGTGAGACCTCCGTATACACCGTCGAGATGGCCATAGAAGTGGTGCCCTCGATCTGGATCGGACTCTCCTTCGATTCCACGGCTATCGAGGACATCGGCTCCGAAGGCGACTCCTTCGAAGTCGTTGTCACCAATCTTGGCAATACCGTCAGCGATATCGATATCGAGGCAATCGGCCCCGATGACTGGACCATAGAAGTCAGTCCGTCATTAATCCTAGCGCTGGGCGCGGGCGAATCCGCGGTGGTCACAGTCACCGCGGTCCCCGGTGACGACGCCGCCCACGGACTGGCTGAAATCACTCTCCTCGCGAACTCGACGGGCAGCGACGCGAGCACCACTGTCACCGACGGAACCTTGGAGGTGGGGGTGAGCAAGGCAAGGGAGTCCTCACGCGGTGGCCTTGGCGGTCTGCTTGACTATCTGGGACTGCCTAACTGGACCTTGGCGCTGGTCTTCCTCACGCTGCTCGGCTCGGTCGTGGCCGCAGGCGTCAGGATGCGCAGGTCATCCGAGTCGTCGCTCAGGCCCGAGGAGGAGCTGATTCCGCCCGGCTCCGCCCTCCTCGCTGGAACCCAGTCCGAGCGCAAGGCCGCTGCCCTAGACACATCCGCTTCGGGAGAGGTCATGACGGGTGGGGTCAGTGATGAAGAGGTCCAAACCGCCATCGCCCAGTCGTCCCCGTCGCTGAAACCCCCCTCGTCTCCAGAGGGGGCTCACCCCTTGCCACTCGGCGGGCTTCCCGAGGGTTGGACCATGGAGCAGTGGGTAGCTTATGGCCACCTGTGGTGGGAGCAGAACAAGCCTTAGGCTGCGCTTGGCTTATCACCCACGCCACGTCCGTCGAGCCGATGAGCGGCTCAGTCGTCCTGTTCGGCCCCCCGGGCGCGGGCAAGGGGACGCAAGCGGGCAGGATCGTCGCTCGCACCGGGAAGCCTCAGATATCGACTGGCGACATGCTCCGCGCCGCGGTGGCCGCTGGCTCCGAGCTAGGTATGGAGGCCAAGGGCTACATGGACGCCGGGGTCCTCGTGCCCGACGTCATCATCATCGGGCTAATTGCCGAGAGGCTGCAGGACGATGACGCCTCCTCGGGGGTCCTGTTCGACGGCTACCCACGCACCATCCCTCAGGCCGAGGCCCTGTCACAGGTGGCAGAGGTCTACGCCGTCATCTCAATCGAGGTCCCGGACGATGCGGTAGTCGAGCGCATCGTCGGCAGGAGGATGGACCCCGAGACCGGCGACATCTACCATGTCGCCTTCAATCCGGCTCCCTCCGGGATATCCAGCCGTCTCATCCAGCGCGAGGACGACAACGAGCAGACCGTCAGGAAACGGCTCTCGGCTTACCACCAGCAGACGGCCCCGTTAGCCGACTGGTACGTGCAGAGGGGCCTGCTGGTCAGAATCGACGGAGACCGCTCGATTGACGAAGTCGGCATGGCCATAGAGGAAGCCCTCTCCGGTGCCCTGTGAGGTCAGGATGACGAAGCCGCGCCGTCATGGCAGTAGGGACTCGAAGAGGAAGAGGAGGGCCTCGAGGGCCGTCGATGAGCTGTCATCCCTGCTGAAGGACTCCGATGCCATCGACCCTCGGCTCGCCGACGCCGCCGCGCGTGACATACTCCGCATAGGCAAGCGTCACGGCGAGCGTCCTGACTCCGGCACATCGCGACTGATCTGCCGGGGCTGCGAATCAGCCCTGATTCCCGGGCGTACCGCCCGAACCCGGATCACAGGGGGCATGCTCGTCATAACCTGCGAGAACTGCGGCAGAATCGAGCGCTCTGGCCCGGACTTCTCGGGGGGCGATTCTGATTAGCCCCGGCATCCCCGACTCCGTGCGGCGCCAGGCCAAGGATAAGACGACATCAGTCACCGTCAGGATTGGCAAGGATGGGGTCACCGACTCGGTGGTCCAGGAACTCAGCGACCAACTCTCCAAGCGTGGCCTAGTGAAGGTGAAGGCCAATCGGGGAGTGGCCAATGGTGCTGCAGAGAGGTCTGAGATGTTCGGCCTCCTCGCAGAAGCCACTGGCTCGAGGTTGGTCCACCACCGAGGCAACGTCGCCGTGTTCTGGTCTGGGAACTACTGAGGACGCCGAAAACTATCCTCTCTGAGGATAGGGTTGCATGGTCACTTATTTAGAGGCCCCAATGGTCGGCAAGCCATGCTCAGTCACGAACAGGTGGTTCTGGCTGTTTTCATAGTGTCATTCATACTCATCCTGTCCGAATCCACACACCGCACGATCGCGGCTTGGTTCGGTTCGACGGTCATGCTCCTATACGGTCATGCGACCGGCGTCTTTCACCTCCACGAGGTCTACGATAGCGCTGGAGAGTTGGTCAAAACATACTCTCTCGAACACACGATGCTTGGTTGGATCGAGTTCGAGGTAATCGGACTACTGCTTGGCATGATGGTCTTCGCCGCCATCCTCGAGCTCTGCGGATTCTTCGAGTTCATCGCCATAAAGGCGGCGAAGATGAGCGGGGGCGACCCGTGGAAACTCATCGTCCTGCTCGGCACCTTCACCACCGTGATCTCACTGGTCATCGACAACGTCACGGCAATCATCATCATCGCCCCAGTCACCCTGAGAATCTGCAACAGGATGGAGATCAATCCAATACCCCCTCTGATCGCCGAGGCCATCCTCTCCGACACAGGCGGCGTCGCATCCATGGTCGGCGACCCGCCTAATGTGATGATAGCCACCGAGGCAGCCAATCTCGGACTCGACCACCTATTCGGCTTCAACGGGTTCCTGCTACGCTTAGGCCTCCTGACTTTGGTGGCATGGATCGTAACGCTGGGTTACATGCGCTGGTACTACCGCGACTGGGCCGACTCGAAGCCTGCGAATGTGGACTCCATCCTCGCCGAGGACGAGTGGGATGCCGTCGAGGACAAGAGGCTCATGTACACCACCTTGGCCATCCTGCTCCTGACGGTGATGACGTTCTCCGCCAAGGAGTTCCTTGGTCTAGCAATCGAGATCCACGCCATCGCACTGACCGGAGCAGGTCTGGCGCTCGTCGCGGCCCGCCCTAAGGACCACGAGCTCAGGGGCGGTCTCATGCACATGGTCACCGAGAGGATCGAGTGGGCCGCCCTGCTGTTCTTCGCCGGCCTGTTCATCCTAGTCGGAGCGGTCGGCAACGTAGGCTACATGTCCGATCTGGCATATTGGATCTACGACAACTTCGGTAGCAACCAGGTGATGCTCGCCGTAGCCGTCGTCTGGGTCTCGGCTATCGCCAGCGCGGTCATCGACAACATCCCCTTCACCGCCGCGATGATCCCAGTGATCGTAAGCATCGGCGAAGCCGACCCGAGCATCGACATAGCACCTCTGTTCTGGGCTCTCGCCATGGGGGCTGGATTCGGTGGCAACGCCACTCCCATCGGCTCCAGCGCCAACGTGATGACCGTAGCCATCAGCGAGCGCGGGCCGAGACCGATCACCACTGCGGAGTGGGCTAGGGTGGGCCTGCCTGTGATGGTCATCACCTGCATCATCGCGACCGTCTTCATCATCGTCTTCCACGGCGTCCTCTACACCAGCTTCTGACGCCTCGCCTGACCGACTCTCCGACAGCGTGAAGCGTGAGTCCGGGCAGCGAGGCCAGTGTACGAATGCCCGATATGCGGACTGGTGTCCGCCGGCTCCCCGTCGTGCCCTGCATGCGGCAGCGACGAGGGCTCGGGACCAGCCCCGGTCACCGAGTTGGAGCACTCTGACACAGAATCCTCGCCCGAGCCCATCGACCTCCCTTTCGACCTCGACAGAGACGCTTCGATACCTGCTTCCTCTGAGCTCCCATTCGACTTGGACGTGGCCCCCGAGCCCCCTGCTGAGGGTAGTTTGCTGTTCGGCCTCGAGGACAGCCCCGGGGCACTCTCCTCTACCTCCTTGGCATTCGGCTTGGATCACATCCCAGAGAACGATGATGACTGACCCTACTTTCACCGCCCCCTAGGGGGGCGGGTGAATCCCGCTTAGTTCAAATACCAAAAGTAGGTCGCCAACCTGCATTTAGTGCGCTTTGGTACTATCAGGTACCATAGTAAGTGGTTGAGGCCGCTCAGCCCTGCGGGGAGACGGAGTGGCCTGAGATACCTGAATTGATATGCCTGGACACCAGAGGACTCACAAAGGTGGGATTGTAGAATCACAAGATGCTACAACCCGACTGGGGGATGGC
>Ga0207963_1000056_pt1 | contig 45726 bp, 39 predicted proteins | sample Knorr_S15_td_NAD_FD_185604 | JGI IMG/M metagenome (GOLD analysis project Ga0207963, IMG submission 185604) | Marine microbial communities from Southern Atlantic Ocean transect - Knorr_S15_td_NADW_ad_2500m_LV_A (SPAdes) (version 2) | ecosystem: Environmental > Aquatic > Marine > Oceanic | place...
AGTGATGTGATTGAACTTAATGCTGGTGACGAACAAGGTTTATTTTATGGCTTGGTCACTTTATTGCAACTGAACCAAACGTATCATAAATTAATCCCATGCGGCACAATCATAGACCAACCGCGTTTTGATTGGCGTGGACAGCACTTAGATTGTGTTAGGCATTTTTATGCTGTCGAAAGCATTTTAAAACTTCTGGATTTAATGAGCTTGTTTAAACTCAATAAGTTTCATTGGCATGGCACAGACGATGAAGCATTTCGCTTCAAGCTTGATAGTAATCCTGAGCTTGCCACTGCCACTGCTAAAAGAGGGAATAACCTTTTAGTTCCACCTATTTTTGGTTCAGGCCCTAGTCCAACCGGAGGTTGCTATGACTCTAGCGCTATCAAGCGAGTTATTGAGCGAGCTTCATCTAATTATATTGATGTAATGCCTGAGTTTGATTTACCGGGGCATAACTTGTCGTTAATTCAACTCTTTCCTACCACCCGCGATCCAAGAGATAAAAGCAATGAAGTTTCAATTCAAGGTTATTTTCAAAATACTTTAAATCCTGCAATGCCTGAAACCTATTCAATTGTTGAGCCATTAATTGATGATCTTTGTAAATTATTTCCGGGTGAATATATTCATTTAGGTGGGGATGAGGTGTCACCTGAAAGCTGGAAATGTTCTCCTGCAGTTGAGGCTTTAAAAGCGAAATACGATCTCGAAACTAATAAAGATGTCGCATCTTGGTTTATTAATAAACTCTCCGCCAGAGTCGAGTCTAATGGTAAAAAAACGGCTGCATGGCAAGAAGCTGAAGAAGGTAATTACCTTGAAAAAAAATCAGATAAGCTGTTGTTTGCTTGGCAAAATCTTGAGTCTGGTTATAAATTAGCAAGAAAGGGCTTTAAGGTTGTATTGTGTCCTGCTGAGCATATTTATTTTGATATGGCTCAAAGTCAAACTTATAGTGATCGAGGTGTGAATTGGGCTGCAATTGTCTCCTTAGAGGATACTGTTGATTGGCAGATTATCCCTCTTGATGAGCCTGAACTTGAGTCAAATATTGAAGGAATACAGGGACATCTTTGGAGTGAAACAATAACCCAAGATAGCCATATGGAAGCAATGCTTTGCCCTAGAATTATAGGTCTCTCAGAGAGTGCTTGGGCAGCTGAGGATAATAAGCGTACTGGCGTTGAATTGTGCGCTTTAGCCTATAATAGTTTTAGAGACTTATTTGAACAAATAGGTTGGGAGTATTATCGAAGTGAAAATTTTGATATTATGCCTACTTCAAATACTATTAATGAGGAGGGTTTGACTAGTGAATCAGTTCATACAAATGTTTAAACCCAAAACTAAAGCGCAAACAACAACTCTTTTTGCATGGGCTCTAATCTCCCCGGCGGCGATATATATGCTTTTAATAGTTGTCTGGCCATTAGTTGAAACATTTCGTCTTTCTTTTACTAATTCAAACATAGGTACCTTAATTGAGGGTTATGATTATATCGGTTGGGCTAACTATGAAAAAGCACTCGGTGGACGCAAGTTTCCTGCGATTGTCAATCGAACCTTTTATTGGATGTTTCTTTCAGTTGGACTCAAAATGATATTGGGCTTGATTGGCGCTACTTTGCTGGCAAGCAATATAAGGGCTCGTGGTGTTATCCGCGCCTTAGTCATGCCACCCTGGATCATACCTATAGCAATAGGTTGTTTTGGCTGGTTGTGGTTATACAATGGTCATTTCGGCCTACTTTCAAATTTCATCGAGATGGTTGGTATAACCGATGGTCCGTTCAGCTTCTTGGCCTACAAGAAAAGCGCCTTTTATTCAGCAGTTGTGACCGATGTTTGGATTGGAACGCCGATGGTGACTTTATTCTTTTTGGCTGCCATGCAGGGCGTCCCAAGGGATTTATATGAGGCCGCTTATGTCGATGGCGCGTCTCGTTGGTATCGTTTCCGTAGAATCACAATGCCTCAAATTATGCCTACTGTGATTACGATGGCTCTGCTCTCTGCCATCTGGACTTTTAATTCTTTCGAAATTATTTGGATTTTGACCGAGGGCGGTCCTCGTGGTGCAACCACCACTCTCATAATTGATACCTTCAAAACAGCTATTTTCAGTTATAAATTTGGTGCAGGTGCGACTCGAGCAGTGCTCGTTGTTTTAATTTTGAGTGTGTTCTCTCTTATCTACCTGGCTGTGTTAGGAAGAGTTAGCAAAAAATTTGGTTATGCCGGGGTAGTAAAATGATGGATAAATATTCACTGCCTCACAAGATTTTAATTTATTTTAGTATTGCATTATTCTTAACATTCATGCTACTACCATTTGTTGAAATGTTTATGGCATCACTTAGACCTTTAACTCACCTTTTTCACCGCCCGACGCTGGAGCTAGGGGAAACGATAGGCTTTGCCGATTTTATCAGTCGATTTTGGTCTAAGGATTTTAGTTTTCAAGCTTATTCAGATATTTGGGTGACGGTGCCACAACTACCTCGATATATATTTAATAGCGTATTTTTAGCTACTGCGGTTACTATTTTCTCATTGATTTTGGTGATTCCTGCTGCATATGCCTACGCACGCTTTAACTTTCGTGGAAAATCAGTCAGTCTGACACTATTTTTGGCTGTCAACATGTTCTCTGGTGCAGTTTTGCTGATTCCATTATATAAATTGTTACGAATGTATGGTATGTTGAATACTTATTGGGCAATGATTATTCCTGGTGTCGCATTTCTTGTGCCAACAGGAATCTGGTTGCTGAAATCATTTATGGAGAAGATACCATATGAATTAGAGGAGGCGTCATTTGTGGATGGAGCATCACGCCTTTATACATTGCGTAGAGTGATTCTGCCTTTAGCAGTGCCCGGTTTAGTTGTCGTTGGCGTTGCAATATTTATTGGCGCCTATGCACAACAGTTTTTATTCGCAATTACGTTTAACCAAGATAGAGACTACATGCCACTTCCAGCTGGCATATTCGAGTTCATTGGTTACCAAGACGTATTGTGGAACGAAATGATGGCAGCTAGCCTAGTTGGAATTCTGCCCGTGCTGTTAATCTTCATGTTTATGCAGAAACATCTCATAGCAGGATTAACACACGGGGCAGTAAAGCAGTGAGAAGTAAAATACTCACATAAACCGTTACCAGAAAAGTAAAAAATATCTGGTAGCACAATGTAAAAATAAAGGAGAAGTAAAAATGAAATATATAAAACGAACACTCTTCTTACTTGTGATGGGCCTAGGATTAATGGCACCAGTACAAGCGGAAGAGGTACACATGGTTATGTGTGGTGGCGAAATACGTGAAGCCGATAAAGTAGTTATAGCTGCTTTTGAAGCTAGTCATGCTGGTGTCACTGTTAATGCAGAAGCGGTTCCTTGGGGCACGTGTCAGGATAAAACAATGACGCTTGCTGCTGCTGGTGATCCAGTAGGACTAGCTTATATTGGCTCTCGTACCTTGAAGCAACTAGGTCGTAGTGGTCTAATTCTTCCAGTAAATATTTCTGAGGAAAAACAGGCGTTGTATCAGCCTGGTATTCTTGCCACTGTTACTGATGGTGGTCAATTCTGGGGTTTCCCACATGCTTTCTCTACGAAAGCGCTATTCATCAACTGTGGTTTAGTTGAAGCAGCGGGTGAAGCTTGTGTTGCGCCAAGAACTTGGACAGGACTTTATAATATGGCTAAGGCTGTTAATGACAATACCTCAGCTGCAGGTATTGGCATAACTGGAAAGGACTTTGATAACACTATGCACCAATTCCTTAACTACCTATATAGTAATGGTGGTTCTGTAAGTGATGCAGCTACTGGTGAGATAACTTTCAACAGTCCTGAGACTATTGAGACACTAGAGTTCTATGGTAAATTAGCTGGTGTTGCTCAGGAAGGTCCTATGGGATATGAGCGTTCTCAACTGACTCAGTTGTACAATGATGGTCAGATTGGAATGTACATCAATGGTCCATGGGGCGCAGGTCAACACAATGCAAATATTGCAGAAATAGTTGTACCGATCCCTGCTGGCCCAAGTGGCGAGAGTGGAACATTGTTGATTACTGACTCTGTTGCAGTATTCAAAGGTTCTGCAAATGAAGGTCTTGCAATGGAGTTAGCTGATGCTCTTACATCTGGTGAGGCTCAATATGACCTTGATTCGAGCTGGGGTTTAACACCAATTATGCAATATGAGAAAATGCGTGATGATGTTTACTACAGTACTGACTATTGGCAAGTATTTGTAGATTCAATCGGCAGAGGTGGACCAGAGCCAATGTTTGAAGACTTCAAAGCACTTCAAATGGGTATCAACAGCGCCATCCAAGGCATGATCTTGGGTGAAGGTTCTGCTGCTGATCTAGTGGCAGAGGCTGCAGAAACTCTAGCAGAGGGTCTTTAAGTCAATTAGTTGACTAGTATAGGAGCAACGGTGACGTTGCTCCTATACTTATAAGGCTAACTTCAAAAACATACTTATCTGTTTTTAACAAATTTTAAGTATGTTTTTCAGGTTTACCTTGGGTGTAAGAAAAATAATAATTTAATTGCATATCGTGATTGATGTGCCATAATCAAGGACATAAATATGGCGACTTTAAAGCTGGAAAATATTTTTAAAAGTTTTGGTGAAACCGAGGTTTTAAAAGACATTAACCTGAGTATTGATGACAAGGGGTTTGTTGTTTTTGTTGGTCCTTCGGGTTGTGGAAAAACGACATTATTAAGAATTATCTGTGGTTTAGAAGAGGCTACTAGCGGCAAGGTATTTATTGATGAAGAGGATGTTTCCAATGCACAGCCAGTTGATCGAGGTATTTCTATGGTATTTCAGTCCTACGCGCTATATCCACATTTGTCCGTATTTGAAAACATTGCCTTTCCACTCAGAGTTGCAAAAATTAATGAAGCTGAATTAAAGGAGCGAGTTGATCGTGCTGCTGAAATACTGCAATTAACTGATCGTTTAGATTTTAAGCCCGGACAGCTTTCTGGTGGCCAGCGCCAAAGGGTTGCTATAGGTAGATCAATTGTTCGAAATCCTAGAGTCTTTCTATTTGACGAGCCGTTGTCTAACTTGGATGCAGCTCTTCGTGGTGATATGAGGGTTGAGTTGGCTAAATTACACCAAAACTTAAAAACCACAATGGTCTATGTCACCCATGACCAAATCGAAGCTATGACGATGGCTGACAAAATTGTGGTTTTGAATGATGGTGTAGTACAGCAATTTGGAGCACCAATGGAGTTGTATCACCATCCTACAACAAAGTTTGTTGCTGGTTTTATTGGCCATCCAAAAATGAATTTTCTAAAGACAACCAATACTGTTGTTGACAGTAGCGAGTTGAAAGTGAACATTGGTGCAGAAACCATTTCTTTACCTGTTGAAATAGGAGAAACAAAGTCAGGGGATATAATCGAGCTTGGTATTCGCCCTGAAGACCTTAGGCTTAGCTCTGATAATCAGGGATTGTCAATGAATGTAGAGGTTGTAGAGCATATAGGTGCAACAGTAATCATCTATGGCCCTGCTGCTGGTAATGATGACTTTTGCGCGGTATTGCCTGGCGATACTCTAATTCATCCTGGAGAAACAATCAGCTTGCTTATAAATTCTTCAAGGTGTCATGCTTTTAATTCACAAGGAATAGCACTGCGCAGAAAACAGGTAGCTGAAGTTAATTAGGGGAATAATTATGAGAACTGGTATTGTTGGTTTAGGGTTAAGGGCTGGCAATGTTCTTAAGATGATGCAAGCCGATATGCCAGAGTTGGAATTGGTCGGTTACGTCGATCCAGAACCTTGCGGATTACCACTACTTGAAGGTATCACAAACCAACTTCAACAATATGAAAGTGTAGAAACTATGATTGCCAAGTGCAGCATTGACCTACTTTGGGTGGCATCACCAAACCATCTTCACTTGGGCCATATTAGGGCCGGATTAGAGGCAGGATTAAAAGTTTTTACAGAAAAGCCAATCGTTATCACTAAGTCAGAAAGCTTCAGTCTTGCTAAATTAATACATAAGTACGGTGAAAACCAACTAATGGTGGGTCTTGTGTTGCGTTATTCCCAGCATATGAGAGAATTACGACGTGCAATAGATGCAGGAATGTTAGGTCGAATTACATCGATAGAAGCCAATGAACATATTGCGCCCTATCACGGGTCATTTTTCATGCGTGACTGGCGCCGTTTAGAAAAATATTCGGGTGGCTTCATGTTGGAAAAGTGTTGTCATGACTTAGATATATACAACAATGTTGTGGGTGACAGGCCGATTAGAGTTGCAAGTTTTGGTGGGAGAGGTAATTTTGTCCCTGAGGAGTCTCCGGGTAATCAGCATGATGACGTTTATCAGCAAAAATTATCATACTGGGAAAGTGTCGATGATCCATTTACTAGTGACGCTGATATTGTTGACCATCAAAATGCATTATTAGAATATCCAAACGATGTTAGTTTTTCTTTCCATACAAGCATTAATGTTCCTGACGAACATCGACGCTTTTGTATTATAGGTAGTCGTGGAATGGCAGAAGGGGACTTTATGCGAGGCAATCTTCGAATCACTGATGCACGAACAGGAAAGTGCCTAGAGAATCACAAATTTAATTATTTGAGTACAGAAATTGCTGGAAATTATCCCGCTCATTACGGTGCTGATCAGTTAATGTGTGCAGACATCATAGCATATCTTCGTGGTAAATCAGATTCATTGCCTGTTGGTCCTAAAGATGCTATAGAGGCGGGCTTAGTTGCGATGGCAATAGATGAAAGTCGAATCAAGGGGAAAATTATCGATATGACTGAAACATGGAAAGAGCTGGACTCATTGTATTGATTGAAGAGAGTGTCTAATGATTAAAGGAATCAGCTACTTATCTCTTGAAAATGGGCTCGAAGGCGGACACCCTATTGATTCAGCCCTCAAACAAACCAAATCTCATGGCTTCGATGCACTTGAACTGGCGATATCGACTCAAGGCGTACTCACTACTTCAACCACTCAAAATGAGTGTCACCAAATTCGCCAACAAATTGATGATTCTGGCCTTTTTGTCGACAGTCTAGCGAGCGGTATGAGTTGGGCGATCAATCCAACGAGTGATAATGAGGCTATGCGAAAACAATCAGTTAATCTTCATAAAGACGCACTGAAGGTGGCAAGCTATCTGGATTGCAAAGCGCTGTTGTATGTTCCTGGAGTTGTCAAAAGCCCCATTTCTAGTGAGATAGTTCGCTACGATAGAGCCCTTGAGCGTGCACGAAATGCGATCAATGAGTTGCTACCAATAGCTGAAGACCTGGACATAGATTTGTGTATTGAAAATGTATGGAATGGTCTATTTTATTCACCAATTGAACTGCGAGACTTTGTAGATTCTTTTGATTCAGAGAAGTTGGGTGTTTATTTAGATGTCGGTAACTTAATTGGCTATCAGCAATACCCACCGCATTGGGTTGAATTGTTAGGCCCTAGAATTAAAAGAGTCCAGATCAAAGATTATCGAGAAAATTTTGATTGGACTGGCAGTTTTAGTTTCTGTGATTTAGGCACGGGTGATGTACCTTGGAAAGAGACAATAGATTCCATCAAAGCGATTAACTATAAAAGTACAATTGTTGCCGAAATGTTGCCTTGGGATAAGACGCTTTTGGCTCGCACATCGGCTGCAATGAATCAGTTATTTGACTTCAATAGTTCAACTTAAATCTATTAAGCATTATGGCTAAAAAACTAAAAGTTGGCGTTATTGGTTTAGGTAGCATGGGCTCAACCCATTTAGATATTTATTCACAAATCAGTGAAGTAGAGGTAGTTGCTGTTGCCGATCCAAAAAAAAATCGGCTTGATGGTTCTAGCAAAGCTGAAGGCAATATTAGCGGTCAGGCCCAGGGTAGTGTTGTAGGGTTTGAAGCCAAAAAATATCTTGACGGAATGGATTTGATTGATGATCCAGACATTGAACTAGTCGATATTTGTGTTGGCACAGATTTACATTTCGTTTTTGTTGAGGCAGCGTTAGCGAAAGGCAAACATGTCTTAGTTGAAAAACCATTAGCGCGGACTTACGATGAAGCCAAAAAGATAGTTGAACTGGCATTGAATTCTTCCACTAATATCATGTCAGCGATGTGTTTACGCTATTGGCCTGCTTGGGTTTGGCTGAAGAAAGTGATAGACAACAAACAATATGGTAGATGTCTTTCTTTGACTTGTAAGCGCCAAACCAGCCACCCACCAGGGACATTTTATTCCAATGATGATGAATGTGGAGGTGCGCTACTAGACCTTCATGTTCATGACACTGATTTTATTAATTATTGTTTTGGAATGCCAAAGGCGGTTTTCAGTCAAGGCTATAAAGGACCTAGTGGAGGTATTGACCATGTGGCTACTCATTACATTTACGACCAGTCTCAAAACGCCCCTTTAGTAACTGCTGAGGGGACATGGACAATGCAAGAAGGTTATGGATTCAATATGTCTTACACAGCAAATTTTGAAAAGGCGACGGCTTGTTATTTATTAGATGATGAAGAAACACTAACATTATTTCGATCAAGCTATGAACCTGAAATCATAAAGTTGGATGAAGGAATGGGCTATGAATTTGAAATCCGTTCTTTTGTAGATGAAATTCTAAGAGGTGAAAAAAGTGACATGACCTTATTAAATCAGGCTGCTAAATCAATTGCAATTATTGAGGCTGAGCAAGTTAGTATTAGATCTTGTTCAGTTGTTACTTTAAGTGTTTAATTATAAATAAAAAACTACAAAGTGAACTGTGATCGCTTGATTATTTATCCTAGCTAATAAGAGCCAAGTTTATATTCATCCCAAACTTCTTGAGCAAGGATTTGAATGTACTCATCATCATTCTCAATGGCAAGTTTCATCCAAAATCTGGCTTCAAGTATATTTTTATCAGAACCTTTACCGAGAAGATACATGCGACCAAGGTTGTATTGTGCAGGCGCATCACCCTGTTCAGCAGCCTTTATAAACCAACTGAAAGCGAGATAATCGTTTTGAGTTACACCATTTCCTCTAAGGTACAGGTTTGCTAAATTGTATTGCGCATCAACATAGCCTTGATCAGCTGATTTTTTATACCAATTAGCGGCCTCTTGAGAATCCTGAGCTGTTCCCTTGCCATGTGCATACATCCAAGCTACATTATATTGTGCTCTAGCATCTCCTTGCTCGGCAACTTGAAGCCATTCTAGAATCGCCCCTTGATAGTCACCTTCTGCATAAGCATTATCTCCATCTCCGTAGTCAGCATTAGAACTTCCAATTAGAATGAATGATAATAAAAAAAGAGATAGTATTTTTTTTAGGGACATGGCTTTCCTCAATAAATTTAAACAACATAAATTCTAACGATAGTTAGGGCGCTATATTAACATACTTGAATGCAATTATGGGGGCTTGAAAGAGCCTGTTTTTATTAACTAAATAACTCTTTCAGTTTAAAATGGAATGTTAGTTTTATTTTTATCATCTAGTATTCCGTTTATATCTGCAGAGCAGTTAAATTATATTCATTTTTACTATACATATTTATGTCATCCAATTATAAATTATGAGAAAAACTAAACTTAAGTCACTCACTTGTTTTTTTGTTTTGTTTGGATGTCTAATGGGCACTTCTCAGGCAGTTGCTGACGAGATAAAAGTTGCCGTAGCAAGTAACTTTTATCCAACCATGAAAGTAATTGCAAAGCGCTATGAGTTAAAAACAGCCGGCTCTACAGGACATCACAAAGTGATACTAATTCCTGGCTCTTCAGGTAAACATTATGCCCAAATCATGAATGGCGCCCCTTTTGACATATTTTTTTCTGCAGACATAGAGCGAGCAAGACTGTTGGAGCAAGAAGGAAAAATCGTAGCTGGAACGAGGTTTACCTATGCACTTGGTAAATTAATTCTTTGGAGTTCAATAGATAACTATGTTGACTCAAAAGGTGCGGTACTCAATAAGAAAGATTTTCGATATTTGGCCATAGCCAATCCTAAACTTTCTCCATATGGAAAATCTGCTGAAGAAGCTTTAAAGTCACTCAAACTTTGGACGAATTTGAAAGAGAGGTTAGTGCAGGGTGAAAATATTGCACAGACATTCCAGTTTATCTTTAGTGGTAATGCTAAACTAGGATTTGTTGCTTATTCACAAATTATGAACCCCGGTCTCTCCATTGATGGCTCATTCTGGGAGGTGCCTCAGTCGATTTATAAACCAATAGAGCAACAAGCAGTTCTATTAAAGGACAGTTATATTGGGAGAGATTTTCTGTCCTTTGTTAAAAGCGATGAGTCTTTGAGTATTACTTATGAATCTGGATATGGCTTACCATAATGTTAAACGAATTTGATATTACTGCTCTTTTCATTACATTAAAGCTGGCAGGAGTTAGTACACTTATTCTTTTGTTATTAGGAACACCACTTGCATGGTGGCTTTCGCAAACCCGCTGGAAACTAAAAACTATATTGGAAGCTATAATTGCACTTCCATTAGTATTACCTCCAACAGTATTAGGTTTTTATCTGCTGATAACTCTTGGGCCTAACGGTCCAGTTGGTGGAATGTTAGAGTCGCTCGGAGGAGCATCGATAGCTTTCACTTTTACAGGTCTGGTAGTCGGCTCTGTCATTTACTCGATGCCTTTTGTGGTTCAACCCCTGCAGAATGCTTTTAGTGGAATTGGTCGTCGCCCAATGGAGGTTGCTGCCACTTTACGTGCTTCACCACTAGACCGGTTTTTTAGTATTGCAGTGCCATTAGCACGTTCTGGTTTTATAACTGCTGCTGTATTAGGATTTGCTCATACAGTAGGAGAGTTTGGCGTTGTGTTGATGATTGGTGGCAATATCCCTGGTGAAACTCAAGTCCTCTCGATTGCAATCTATGACCATGTTGAGGCACTTGAGTATGGACAGGCGCACTGGCTTGCTGGAGGATTGTTGTTGCTTTCCTTTTTAATGTTGATGATGGTCTATATTTTTAATCGTCGATTCTCACTTATGCAAAGTGATAACCAATGATTGAGTGTCAGCTAAAAATTAAGCAAGGGGGTTTTACTCTAGATGTGGAGTTTTGTGCTCCTGCTAAAGGGGTCACTGTCGTCTTTGGATCTTCGGGTTGTGGTAAGACCACATTATTGCGAGCTCTTGCTGGCTTGGAAAAAAGTGATGATGGGTTTCTAAAAGTGGGTGACTCGATTTGGCAGGATGGCAAAAATTTTATACCACCACACATGCGCTCAGTTGGCTATGTTTTTCAGGAGGCTAGCCTATTTGATCATCTAAATGTGCGAGGGAATCTTGAGTATGGAGCTAGGCGAGCAAAAGAAGCGGGAAAAGATTTTATGGGACGTGCACTGGATTTATTAGATATAAGGCCATTACTTGAGAGGACAACAGAACAGTTATCTGGAGGGGAGAGGCAGCGAGTAGCTATTGCGAGAGCTTTGGCAGTTAATCCCGATATTTTATTAATGGACGAACCTCTGTCAGCTCTAGATTTAAAGCGAAAGAAGGAAATTTTGCCTTATCTTGATTCTCTTCATCATGAACTAGATATTCCACTCATCTATGTCACACACTCACCCGATGAGGCCTCACGATTGGCGGACCATCTAGTACTACTGGAAGAGGGGAGTGTTGTTGGAAGTGGTGCCATTGATGAGATGCTGACTAGGTTTGATCTTCCCATCTCTCATGGTGGTGATGCGACCTCATTGATTGAAGCTACAGTTGTTGGTCATGACGACCGGTTTAATCTGATGTATCTTAATTTTTCTGGTGGTCAGTTCACTGTAACGGATAGGGAATTGCCATTGGAAAGTAAAGTGCGTTTAAGAGTTTCAGCGCGTGACGTGAGCCTAACTCAAGAGCTACAAACTGATACTAGTATTCTGAATATTTTCTCAGCAATAGTGGATGAAATAGTTCCAGAGGGCCGATCGCAAGTGATGGTTCGACTAAAAATAAAAGACGTTACTATGTTGTCTTGTATAACACGTAAATCGGCTGAACTGCTTAACCTTAATCCTGGAAAACAGGTATACGCACAAATAAAGAGTGTTGCATTGTTATCATAGGTACTATGAATAAGGCTTTTGAGCGTTACACATTATTGCTAATCGGTATGCTGGCATTATTTGGAGTCAGTGTTCAGTTCATTATTTCTATTAATAGGGCAATCGCTGAAGACAATTCTGTTAGTCAAGTTGTCATTAATATGTTGGCTTATTTCACCATTCTTACAAATACTTTTGCTACTGTTGTTCTTACTATTGTGGGTCTATTGCCTAATTCTCGAATAGGAAAAGTTTTTGCCACACCCAAAGTTTTTGGTTGTGTTGTAACATCCATGCTTTGGGTTGCTATTGGGTTTCATGTACTTTTAAATGATTATTGGTCGCCTGATGGCATGGAGGCAGTAACGAATTATTTGAACCATTATATTGTACCAAGTGCGTTACTTATAATCTGGCTAGTATTTCCACCCAAAACCCAAATTCCTAAACGAACACCGATTCTTTGGGAAATTTATCCAGTGATTTATGGAATCTATGTCATCCTACGGGGCGAGTTAATTGACAAGTATCCTTACCCCTTTTTCGATGTCAATGTCATAGGCTACCCTAAGGCGCTGTTCAATGGTTTAGTGATATTGCTGGTTATTTTGGGTATTGGTTATTTTGTTAGGGCGACAGTCAACCTATCTTCAAGGTTGCAGAGATAACCAGTCTAGATGACTTTTTCAGCAAACCTTAGTCTTTCAACTGGGCGTTCATCAATGAAGACGTGAATAATCGCGGTAATTGCTGCAATTATTGCCGCCCACCACCACACTTGATCATAAGAACCAGTAGTATCAAACAGGTAGCCGCCCAGCCATACTCCAGAAAAAGAACCTATTTGATGATTTAAAAACACAACGCCGTATAGGGTTCCCATGTATCTCAGACCAAACATCTGTGCTACCAAGCCTGAAGTTGGTGGCACTGTTGCTAACCAAAGCAATCCGGTGGCAAAGGAGAAGGCATAAACCGTGAAAGTTGTAATAGGAATTATAAGAAATAGCACAATAACTATTGACCTTGCTCCATAAATAAACGCTAGTATCCATTTTTTCGAGTAGAGTCCAGAAAGATGACCAGCAGTTAGAGAGCCTATGATATTACATAGTCCAATAATTGATAAACTCGCCGCAGCTACAGAGCTATCAAAACCGTTGTCTGAGAGATAAGCAGGCATATGAACAGTAATAAAGGCTAGCTGAAAACCACAAACAAAAAAACCTGCAATAAGTAGCCAGTAGTGAATGTGATTAGATGCCTCGCTAAGCGCCTCCCGAAGATTTTGTCTTGGTTCGTTGTCTATCTCAGAGCTGCTTGCTTCATGGTTCTTGAAAGCGGGTGCAAAAAGGATCATTGATAGGGAACCTATTGCCATTATCACGAGTGCCATTTGCCAGCCATAAGCGACAAGAAATTCTCTTGCTACTGGTATGAATAAGAATTGTCCTGCTGAGCCTGCTGCAGTTCCAATACCTAAAGCAATAGCTCTTTTTTCGGGTCTAACCATTCTAGCCATTGCGGGTAGAACAACGCCTAGGCCTGTGCCTGCAATTCCCATTCCTATTAAGATGCCAGCACCTAAGTGAAGGTCAAGAAATCCATCTGCAGTTGCCGTAATGTAGAGACCTAGTGCATAGAGTATTGTGCCAACTATTATTACTTTTGCAGTGCCATATTTGTCAGCAATGGCTCCTGCTATGGGCTGAGATAAGCCCCACAAGAGATTTTGTAAAGCCAAAGAGAAGGCAAAAATTTCACGACCATAACCGAATGACTCTGATACAGGCTTTAAGAACAGACCTAGTGAAGACCTGAAACCGAAGTTAATTGTCAAAAGTATGCAGGCGGCAATGATTGAAAAACTTAATAATTTCTTGTATTGACCCATGTTCTTTGTTTTGAGCAGTTACAAAGCGACAGTATAACCACAATGATTTGATTTTCTAATATATTGTTATTAATATACAATCTAGCTATTCTAGTTATATCTTGATGGTTACTAAACTGGTATAGTTTGCTGGTTATTACATAATCATAGAATAGGAGTTTATCAATGCGTGTACTCGTTTTTCAGCATATCGATTGTGAGCATCCAGGCTCACTTAGACAGTTTTTAGCAGAAGACAAAGTCGAATGGGATGCGGTTAACCTACATCTTGGAGAACCGATTCCTAATTTAAATGAGTACGATGCACTTTGGGTGATGGGTGGCCCGATGGATGTTTGGGATATTGAAGAATGTCCTTGGCTGGTTGCGGAAAAGGCAGCCATTCGTGAATGGGTGAGTGTTTTAGGTAAGCCTTATTTGGGGTTATGCCTTGGGCATCAACTATTAGCTGATGCATTGGGAGGGACGTGTGGACCCCAAAAGACCCCTGAGATTGGTGTCCTTGAAATAGAACTCACTAAAGAGGGAAAAGTAGACCCTCTCTTTCAAGGTACAGCAAATAAACAACAGTGCCTTCAATGGCATTCAGTAAGAGTCGCACAGGCCCCTGAAGGGGCAGTTATTTTGGCAAAATCTGATGTCTGTTCAGTTCAGGCAATGAGAATCGGTTCGAATGCCTGGTCGATGCAATATCATGTTGAGATTGAACCAGACACTGTAGATAATTGGGGAGCGGTTCCAGCTTATGCTGAAGCTTTGAGGTCAACACTAGGCGATGGCGCTTTGTCAACTATGAAGGCTGACACTGATGCCAACATGAGTCAGTGCTTGAGTTGTGCGAGGCAAATTTATCAAAATTTTATGCAAACTTTGAGGTAGGTTTAAGTGCTTAATTTCATGATAGATTTCAATTAGATACAAGATAAATTACAATATTGTAATTTAGCAAATTAACAAATAGAAAAAAATTGTTAATTTAATGATTGACATCGAAAATAATTCAAGGTATCTTTCCGTGATTTTCACCAGTTTAATATTATTAGTTAACTAAGAGGACGTAATGAGCGAAGAAGACGATTTTGATTTAAACGACCTAGATGATAAAGAGCTTGTAGAGCAAATTCAAGACGACCTATACGACGGCCTCGATGAAGAAGTCACTGAAGGTACAGAAATACTTCTTGCTCGTGGTTGGGATGCGAATGATGTCTTGGCTGATGCCTTGGTTGCGGGTATGAAAATTGTTGGAATTGATTTTAGAGATGGTATCTTATTTGTGCCCGAGGTGCTTAAGTGTGCGGGAGCAATGAAAGGTGGTATGAAAATTTTACGTCCAATTCTTGCTGAAGCTGCAGAAGATACCTCTTTAGGTAAGTTTGTAATTGGCACTGTTAAGGGCGATATTCATGATATTGGTCAAAAATTAGTTTCCATGATGTGTGAAGGTTCAGGTTTTGAGGTGATTAATTTAGGGATCAACAATCCAGTGGAAAATTACTTAGAAGCGATCGATGAACATGGGCCTGTTATTGTAGGTATGTCTGCTCTTCTCACTACGACAATGCCTTATATGGGTGTAGTGGTTGAGGAAATGGAAAAAAGGGGCTTGCGTAAAGATGTTCACCTCATGTGTGGAGGTGCACCGCTTAATCAGGAGTTTGCTGATTCTATAGGTGTACCAGCCTATGGTCGAGATGCCGCACGGAGCGCCGAAATGGCTGAAGAGTACGTGCGCAGTTTGGGTAAACGGCGTGGTCACCGATAAGAAAAATACCGATCCAGCTAAAAAACGATTGGTTTTAGGCTGTGGGGCACTTGTATACGATCTGCTGAGACTGATAAAACAAAACCCAGCATTATCTGATAAAGTCAATTTGCAGTGTCTACCAGCCAGCTGGCATAATACACCGCAACTGATTGCTCCTGGGGTTGAAGAGTACTTGGCCGAGAATTCCCATCTTTATAAGGAGATATACATCGCTTATGCTGACTGCGGAACAGGCGGAGCTCTAGACCGGGTATTGAAAAAATATAATGCAAAGCGCATTAGTGGCGCACACTGTTATGAATTCTTTGCTGGCTCTGATGTATTCGAACAATTATCAGAACAAGAGCTGGGCACTTTCTATCTTACAGATTACTTGGTCAAAAATTTTCATCGAATAATGATTAAGGGTTTGGGTCTTGATAAGCACCCTGAGTTGTTTGATATATACTTTGAGAATTATAAAAAATTGGTCTATTTGGCGCAAACTGAAAATGAACAGTTGCAAAAAGATGCAGAGCAGTATGCTAAAGATTTTGGATTTGAATATGAATACAGATTGGTTGGCACAGGCGGTCTTGATTCTGTTTTTGAAGAAATCGATTTAGTGCCTTTGGCAACTGAAGAAGAGAAATAACATGTACAGAGCGAGACTTTTTGCTAGTAGACATGCTAGGGCCTATGAGGTGATCTATAACGCAACATCACCAGTGATATTATCGACCCTAAACATTATCAATAAACTCACAAAGGGAAAGCTAGATAAACCAATTACTTGGTCCGAAAAGATTGTCAAGGGGTTTCTTTTTGATTGTCAAATGTGTGGTAATTGTGTACTCTCTTCTACAGGTATGGCTTGCCCCATGAATTGCCCTAAAACACTTAGAAATGGTCCATGTGGTGGGGTACGTGCTAATGGTAATTGTGAAGTCAAGCCGGAAATGAAATGTGTTTGGGTTGAGGCTTGGAGTGGTTCGGAAAAAATGAAAAATAATCTTGCAATTCAAGAAATACAATTTGCTGTTGATCATTCACATCGAGGAAGCAGCGCCTGGATTAGGCTTGCAAAAGAAGACAAACAGATAACTTAACAATGAGTATTCCAGAAACAAATAATCAAGCTTATACCTATCACCCGGGAGAGTTGCTACCTGGGCTAGAGGGGCATATTTCTCGAGGTAGATTTGAGCGCGTATTACGAAATGGAGATTTTGCAGTGACAGCTGAACTTGCGCCACCAGACTCTACCGACAGAAATGAAGTTTTTGAACAAGCTGCCCTGTTTGATGGTTTTGTTGATGCCATTAATGCGACTGACGGATCTGGAGCGAATTGCCATATGTCGAGTGTTGTGGTGTGCGCGCTACTCAGTTATATTGGTTATTCTCCTATTATGCAGATTTCTTGTCGTGATAGAAATCGAATAGCCATACAAGGAGATCTCTTGGGTGCGGGTGCTCTAAGTGTTTGTAACGTTCTTGCATTAACAGGAGACGATGTTAGTGCGGGTGATCATCCTGAAGCAAAGCGTGTTTTTGATTTAGACAGCATCTCTCTTATTACACTAATTAAACAAATTCGAGATGAAGGCTCTTTTTTGAGCGGTAGAACAATAACTAATCCTCCACAAATGTTTGTTGGGACTTCAATTAATCCTTTTGTACCGCCAGTTGAATCCAGAATATTGCAACTTGAAAAAAAGATAAATGCTGGTGCAGACTTTATTCAAACTCAGTATTGCTTTGATATGCCAATGTTTAAAGATTTTATGTCGAAAGCGGTTGATAAAGGTTTAACAGAAAAAGCTTTTTTCTTGCCTGGCGTCGGAACACTAGCTTCAGCGAGAACTGCGAGATGGATAAAAAATAACGTTCCTGGGGTCCATATCCCAGATTCAATTTTTAAACGTTTAGAGGGTGCGCAGGATCAAAAAAAAGAAGGACAGAAAATTTGTACTGAACTAATGCAACAGGTGAAGGAGATTGAAGGCGTCAGTGGCGTGCATGTAATGGCATATAAGCAAGAAGAATGTGTCGCACAAATGGTACAAGATTCTGGTGTATTGGGTGATAGAAAGCCCTGGTCACCGAAGGATGAATATTAATTAATTTATGGAGTAAATAAAAGTGTCAATAACAACAACATTATCATCAGCAACAAAAGAGGTCAAAATTGGCTTTTCACAACCTTTTGTCATGATTGGGGAGCGTATTAATCCAACGGGTAGAAAAATCCTAGCCGAGGAGATGAAAGTAGCTGATTACTCGCGTGTCGAGGCGGACGCCATTGCGCAGGTTGCAGCGGGTGCTCAAATGCTAGATGTTAATGCCGGCATTCCTCTTGCAGATGAGCCAGCAATTCTTGCAGAATCAATTCGTCGTATTCAGGCTGTTGTAGATGTCCCACTTTCTATTGATTCATCAATCATTGAAGCTTTAGAAGCTGGCCTTGCTGCTTATCAGGGTCGTCCATTGGTCAACTCTACAACAGGTGAAACAGAGGTGCTTGAACGAGTTCTACCTTTGGTTAAAAAATATGATGCTGCAGTTGTTGCAATTTCGAATGACGAGACTGGCATCAGTGAAGACCCAAACGAGAGATTCAAAATAGCAAAAAAGATAGTAGAGCATGCTGCTGATTATGGAATAAAGCCACAAGATGTAGTTGTTGACCCTTTGGTTATGCCAATCGGGGCGATTTCACAGGCAGGTAATCAGGTTTTTGAATTGGTTCGTCGTCTGCGTGCCGAATTGAAAGTTAATACTACTTGTGGTGCTTCAAACGTTAGTTTTGGGTTGCCACAACGAAGTGGCATTAATAATGCTTTCTTACCAATGCTTATTGCAGCAGGTATGACGTCGGCCATAGTTAACCCACTTCATCCTGAGTTAGTTCAAGCGATTAGAGCGGCAGACGTATTAACTGGGATTGATGATGGTTGCAGTAGTTGGATTGCTGCCTACAGGGAACCTTCATCTGAAGGAAATAATTCTAAGGAAGGTCGACGTCGAAGAAGGCGTGCTTGATTATTAACACTATGACTAGCATTAAATATAACGGCTCTTGTGTTTGTGGTCAGACCACCTATGAGGCCTTTGACTTGGCAGATGTATCGTATTGTCATTGTGAACAGTGTCGCAAAATGACGGGTCATTATATGGCAGCATGTCAGGTAAAAAGAGATAAAATAAAAATCAAAGGTGAGATTAAGTGGTTCTATACACATAAAGGATCACGACATGGTTTTTGCGATAATTGTGGTGCGCATATGTTTTGGCAAAACGACACTCAACCAACCATCAGCGTCACAGCAGGGAGTCTTGAAGATGCTAAGAATTTGGGAGTATGGCACCATATATTCACCGAAGAGAAAGGTTGTTATTACGAAATTAATCCCAACGAGCCACAATCTGAAGGTTATGGCGATAGAAAAATAGACGGAGCAGTATAGTCGTGGAGGACACTCAGAAAATTTGTTTCACTCCTTCAGGTCGTAAATACCGAGGCGAGATAGGTGACACCTTGTTGCAGGTTGCTCAGGATGCCGGGGTAGCGGTTCGTTCCTTATGTGGTGGTTATGGTCAATGTCACCAATGCTGGATTGAGATTTCAGAGGGCAAGCACTCCAAATTTAAAGTTGATTGTAAGGCTGAAAATGTGAGTGGTATAACCAGCATTGAAAGACAGTTAATTGCTGATAATCCTAGATACAAGGGTAAACGTTTGGCATGTCAAACTTGCATTCAAGGAGATTTGGTTATAGATGTCCCTGAAGAGAGTCAGGAGCATAAGGCCTATATCAGTAAAAAAAATCCAAAACAAGATTATTCTGTTTCTAGCGCAATCAGACTTTTAGATTGTGAACTAGAAGAGTCAACGTTAGACGAAAATCCTTCAGCTACAGAAAACTTATTGGAGCAACTTGACAAGCAGGGCATAAAAGCAAGAGTTGACTTCAGTTTATTGAGAGGACTACAACCTTTGATTCATGAAAGCAAAGGTAATTTAACTGTTGCAGTGCGTGATGAAAATGAAGTTGTAGCTGTCTATCCTCAAGGTAAACAAAAAATTATTGGTGCTGCAATTGATATCGGTTCTACAACCCTAGCACTTTATGTCTATGACTTGCAAAATGGAAAGTTGGTGTATGAATCATCTGCAATGAATCCACAGATTCGTTATGGTGAGGATCTCATGAGTAGGGTTTCTTATGTGATGATGAATAAGGGTGGCGATAAAAAATTGACAGTTGCTGTACGCACCAAGATTACTGAAATGTTGCATGAAGCTTGTGAGGTTTTAGAACTTCAACGAGATAAATTATTAGAGGTTGTTCTTGTAGGTAACCCAATTATGCATCATATTTTTTTCGGCATCTCTCCAGTCGAGCTCGGACAGGCGCCTTTTACAGTGGCAACAAGGAACTGGCTGGATGTTGATGCTCAAGACTTAGGTTTCGATTTATATCCCAAAACTAGAATATCCTTTTTGCCATTGATTGCTGGCCATGTTGGTGCAGACGCTGCAGCTGCATACCTGAGTCAGATGGATATAATGCATTCTAAAACAGCTTTGCTTGTTGATATTGGCACTAATGCTGAGATTATGCTTGCAAAGGAAGGTAGAGTTTATGCAACCTCATCTCCGACTGGTCCTGCTTTTGAAGGTGCGGAAATTAGTTCTGGAGTGCGGGCAACTTACGGTGCGATTGAAAGAGTTAGAATTGATAAAGATACGTTAAATGTACGTTATAAAGTTATTGGTTGCGATGCCTGGTCTGACGAACCGAACTTTGAATTAGTTAAAATGAAGGCTATAGGGATTTGCGGTAGTGGCATTATCGAAGCTATTGTCTCTTTTGCTGAGGCTGGCATTATCGACCAAACTGGTCTTTTTGTTGAATCAATTGCGCCAGAACGTTTCTCAAAAAATGGCAACATGACTAGGTTTTTATTGGTCGATCAGGGTGACCAGTCAATTTATGTTGAACAAGTAGATATACGCTCAATTCAATTAGCGAAAGCCGCACTTTCTGCAGGCGTTTCGATATTGATGGACTACCTTGAATGCACTGAATTTGATCAAGTATTATTGGCAGGAGCCTTTGGTGCTCATTTAGATGCTAGATATGTCGCCCTATTAGATATTATTCCAACCGCAACAGAAGATCAAATTATTTCTGTAGGAAATGCCGCGGGGATTGGTGCAAGTGCCGCCCTATTGGATGTTAGTAAACGAAAAATAATTATTGACGCGGTAGAAAAAGTTGTCAAAATTGAGACTGCTACCGAGCCAAGATTCCAAGAGTTTTTTGTTGATGCAATGAAATTCAGTGTATCACCAGTAAAGGAGCAAAAAACGAACAAAGTAAGACGCCGAAAAAGAGTGTCATAGCAATTAAATAGAAAAAGGAGAAGGTAGTGCCCAGAGAAAGAAGAAGGCGAAGAAGAGGTCCTGCAGAGTCTGAAGCACAAGAGGTGCCTAAAGCGCCAGCTTATATTAAACGCAAAATACCTCACTACAGTATTCTTAGTGATGATGAACTAAGTGTTATTGAAGAAAATGCAGACACTATTTTAGAAAAAGTAGGAATTGTATTTTCTGAAGACCAAGAGACTCTTGACATTCTTTCATCAGCTGGTGCTAGTATTGATGGTGAGCGTGTTCGTTTCCCGAGGGGAATGTGCAGAAAAATTATACAAGACTCGGCACCAAAAGAATTTATCCAGCACGCACGTAATCCAGAAAGAAGTGTGGTTATTGGTGGTGATAATATGGTTCTTGTTCCTGCTTATGGTCCTCCATTTGTGCATAACCTTGATGAAGGTCGCCGCTATGCAACGATTGAAGATTTTCGTAATTTTGTTAAATTAGCTTATATGTCGGACAACCTGCACCACTCTGGTGGTACGATTTGTGAACCTGTAGATTTGCCTGTAAATAAGCGTCATTTTGATATGGTTTATAGTCACATTAAGTATTCCGACAAGGCCTTTATGGGATCAGTGACAGCAGCTGAGAGAGCTCAAGATAGTGTTGACATGGCAAAAATTGTTTTTGGTGATGAATTTGTAGACAATAATTGCGTCCTAATTAGCCTAATTAATGCGAGTTCGCCGATGGCATTTGACGCAACTATGTTGGGTGCACTAAAAGTTTATGCGCGCAATAATCAGGCAACGATTGTAACGCCGTTTATTGTTGCCGGTGCCATGGCACCAGTGACAGCTGCAGGCGTTACTGCTCAAAGTCTTGCCGAAGGTATGGCCGGTATGGCACTAACACAATTAATAAGGCCCGGCACCCCAGTCGTTTATGGCAACTTTGTAACTGCAATGTCTATGAAGTCAGGGGCTCCTACTTTTGGCACTCCTGAGGCAGGCCACATGATGAACATTTCTGGTGCCCTAGCTAGACGTCTAGGTGTGCCATTCAGAAGCGGTGGAGGTTTTAATGGTGCTAAGATGCCTGACGCGCAAGCGGGCTATGAAGCAGCAAACACTATACAGGCAACCATCAACTCAAGCGTTAACTTTAATTTGCATACGGCTGGTTGGTTAGAAGGTGGTTTATGTATGAGTTATGAAAAGTTTGTAATGGATGCGGACCAGGCAGGCATGATGCGAGTTTCAGTAGAAGGTGTTGACATGAGCGAAAATGGTCAGGCAATGGATGCCATTTATGAAGTTGGTCCACAGTCACATTTCCTAGGATGTGAGCACACCAAGAAAAATTTTAAGGTGGCCTTTTATATGTCAGATGTGCTCGATGATAATAGTTTTGAGCAGTGGGTTGAAGATGGTTCAAGGGATACCGCAATGATTGCCAATGAGAAATATAAGAAAATGCTCTCAGATTATGAATTGCCACCACTTGATCCAGCGATTGATGAGGCTTTACTAGCCTACATAAAAGAACGCAAAGATAGCTTCGAAGATTCTAATATATAATGATGAGGTGGAGCTCGCAGTGATTTTAATTCAAGCAGTTATGAATTTTATTACTCAAGCATGATTGATTTTGTAAGATAATATTCCGGATTGCATTTATAGAAAAGATTAAAGGGTCATTTTCACTGGAGCAGGGCGATTCCAAGTGTTTATGAGTTTTTATATCTTTCTATTTTTTTTGCTTTCGTACATAGTCAGGAGAAGAGATGAGCGAATATAAAACAGATATTGATATTGCAAGAGAAGTTACAGGTGAGCATATTAATGACATTGGTGCAAAACTTAATATCAGGAAAGAGGATTTGGTGCCTTTTGGACATGACAAAGCCAAGATTGCATGGAATGCCATTGATGGTGTACAAAAAAACAAAGACGGTAAGCTTATCTTAGTGACTGCGGTAACTCCTACACCAGCTGGTGAAGGTAAAACTACTACTTCTGTTGGTCTTACTGACGGTCTTAATAAAATTGGTAAACAAACGACAGTTTGCCTGCGTGAGCCCAGCTTAGGTCCATGTTTTGGTATGAAAGGTGGAGCCGCAGGTGGAGGATATGCCCAAGTAATACCAATGGAAGATATTAACCTTCACTTTACTGGAGACTTCCACGCAATTACATCAGCGCATAGTTTACTTTCTGCAATGATTGATAACCATATTTATTGGGGTAACTCAACCAATATTGATAGTAGAAAAGTTGCCTTCCGTCGTGTTGTCGATATGAATGATCGTTCACTGCGAACAATCACTTCTTCTTTGGGTGGTTCAACTAATGGCTACCCTCGCGAAGATGGTTTTGATATTACGGTAGCTTCCGAAGTGATGGCTATTTTTTGCTTGTCACAAAACTTGACAGAACTTGAAGAAAGATTGGGCAATATTATCGTTGCCTATACTCGTGACATGACTCCCGTTAGAGCAAAGCAAATTAACGCACATCACGCTATGACTGTGCTACTAAAAGATGCATTTAGACCAAACCTAGTGCAGACTTTGGAGGGCAACCCTGCACTAATTCATGGTGGTCCATTTGCTAACATAGCACATGGTTGTAACTCGGTGATTGCAACTAAGACAGCACTTAAGTTGTCAGACTATGTTGTTACAGAGGCTGGTTTCGGTGCAGACCTGGGTGCTGAAAAATTCTTTAATATTAAATGTCGTAAAGCAGGACTAACTCCGGATGCAGTTGTATTAGTTGCAACTGTTAGAGCTCTTAAACATCAAGGTGGAACTGCGAAAGACGACTTAAATACCGAAAACACCGAAGCTCTTTTTAAAGGCTGTACAAATTTAGGCAGACATATTCGCAACTTAAGCCAATTCGGCGTACCGCTAGTTGTTGGCATCAACAAATTTGTTTCTGATACCGAAGCCGAATTCCAAGTAATCAGAGATTATTGCGAACAATTCAATGTTGAGGTAAGCGTCACTAGTCATTGGGAGCATGGTGGAGATGGTGCAATTGATTTAGCAGAAAAGGTTGTTAAGTTGGCTGATTCAGGTGCCTCTCAATTCAAGACATTGTACGATGACGAGATGCCACTTTTGGAAAAAGTAGAAACGATAGCTAAAACTCTTTACCATGCAGATGAAGTTTTAGCTGACAAGGCAGTTAGAGACAAATTTAACTGGTACCAAGATAATGGTTTCGGGCATTTGCCAGTTTGTATTGCCAAAACGCAATACAGCTTTTCTACGGATCCACAGTTATTAGGTGCACCTACTGGCCATTCAATATCAATTCGTGAAGTAAGACTTTCAGCAGGCGCTGAATTTGTTGTGGTTGTTTGTGGCGCTATTATGACTATGCCTGGATTACCTAGAGTGCCGGCTGCTAATAAAATTAAATTGGATGAGAACGGATTAGTGCAAGGTCTGTTCTAAAAGATGAACGTTACCGATACAGTTGACTACGAGATTCATAGGGTTGAGGATTCAGTCCTCCAGGATTCGAGTGATTGTATCGCCATAGAAGAGCCGCTTGAAATAGCTATTCGTTACTTTAAAAATGACGAATGGATAGTTGAACCATTAATGGTTACCATGAGAACCCCGGGTGACGACGAATCTCTGGTAAGTGGGCTGCTTTTTTCTGAAGGTATTATTCAGGACAAAGCTGCAATTGATAAGATTGTTCCAAGTGGAGAAAATGAAGGTAAGTACGATGTTGATAATTCTCTGATTGTTACTTTAACGAAAGGCAATCAGTTAGATTTAAAGAATTTGCAACGTCATTTTATGGTTAATTCTAGTTGTGGTGTTTGTGGCAAGGGCACTCTAAATGCGATAGAGATTGCTTATGAGCCAGAGATCGATAAAAGAGGTCCGATAGTGAGTGTTGATCTGATTACAAAATTGCCCGATATATTAAGTGAGAGGCAAGAGCAGTTCGCCAATACCGGAGGTGTTCATGCCAGTGCTTTATTGAGTGAGGGAGGTGAGATCCTTCATTTGGCTGAAGATGTTGGAAGACATAATGCGTTAGATAAACTGATTGGTTATATTAGGTGTAATGACATGTTGCGCCCTCTTGAGCAGTTTGTAATGTGTTCGGGTCGTTTGGGATTCGATATCATTCAAAAAGCATTGATGTCAGATATTGGAATGATTGTAGGTATCGGAGCTCCAACCTCATTAGCCCTAGATTTAGCAGGGAAATTTGATATTACTTTAATTGGTTTTATCAAAAAAAAGAAATATAATATTTATACTGGTGCATGGCGCATCAAAGAAAGGTTTTAGGAGAATCAATGTCTAGAAATATCAGTTTATTGTCAGGTAAAAAAGACGACAAAAACAGTTTGTTTGGTAAGATTGCTGCAAGCCCATCTGATAGCAGTGACAACCAACTCGCCGGTGAATACAATATGGGTATTTCAACCATCCATAGTACGAAGAGTTTTTATGACTTTTTAAGTGAAGATTTTAAAAGTAAGAAAGCTTATGTTTGCCAAGGAAGCGCTTGTCTTTGTCGAGGTACACAAGACGCTGTTATTGATAAATTAAGCGACAAGTTTGGTGCTAAGAATATTGGTGAGATGATTTGTCTAGGTAGATGTTATGAAAATAGTGCCTTTCACTATGACGGTCAAAACTATTCAGGCAAAGACATCAATAAACTAGATCAGATTGTTGCAGGTAAGCACACGAGCACTAAATATGAAATGAAGTCATATGCAGATGTTTCATTCTTGGTTGAAGACGAAGTCTTCTCTAGTTATGACGATTTTAAAGATTTACTACAAACCTCTTTTGCCTCTGATAAGGCTGATTTAATTACCACACTGAAAGAATCAGGCCTTCGTGGACGCGGTGGTGCAGGCTTTCCAACAGGCATGAAGTGGGAATTTTGCCAGGCTCAAGAAGCTAGTGCGAAATATGTTGTTTGTAATGCTGACGAGGGTGATCCTGGTGCATTTTCTGATAGATATTTACTTGAAGAGCAAACTCTAAAGGTGCTCTTTGGTATGGTTATTTGTGGCTATATTATTGGCTCAAAGCAGGGTTTTTTATATATTCGTGGTGAGTATCCTGAATCCATTAAGGCGAACAATGATGCCTTAGCAAAGCTTCGTGAGTTGGGGCTACTAGGTAAAAACATTCTTGGTAGTGGTTTTGACTTTGACATGAGTGTTGTTGAAGGTCAGGGCGCATATATTTGTGGTGAAGAGACGGCACTGATAGCTTCTATTGAAGGTCGACGCCCTGAGGTGGATGTACGTCCTCCATTTCCAACAGTCGAAGGCTTGTACAAAAAACCAACAGTTGTTAATAATGTCGAAAGTTTAGCGGCTGTTCCTGTTATTTTTAAACTTGGTGGTGAGTCCTTTAAGAAAATTGGTAATGGCAAATCAACAGGAACGAAACTTATTTCTCTAGATGGCTACTTCAACAATCCAGGCCTTTATGAGGTCGATATGGCAGCTCCTATGGATTTCATTATTGATGAAATTGGTGGCGGTTTCAATGACGATATTAAGGCTATACAGGTCGGGGGGCCACTCGGTGGAGTTGTGCCAGTTGATATTCTCAGGACGCTTACACTAGATTTCGAATCCTTTGATGAGGGTGGTTTTCTGCTCGGTCATGCAAGTTTTGTATGTATTCCTAAATCATTTTCGGCAGTTGAGTATGCAAAACACTTGTTCGCATTTACAGCTCATGAGTCTTGTGGCAAGTGCTTCCCATGTCGATTGGGTGCAACTCGTGGCAAAGAAATGTTAGAGTCAGCTTTAGAAAAAGATCAAAAATTCTCAGAAGAATTGATCAATGATTTATTGGAAACAATGGAATTAGGTTCGTTATGTGCCTTAGGCGGTGGCCTGCCACTTGCAATTAAAAATTTACTCGAGCACTGTGCTGACGAGTTTGAACCTTTAATGGAGAAGTAGCATGTCAGATAATCCACAAGGCGTATTCATTGATGATGTTGAGTTTCCATTTGATGACTCAACCTCTGTCTTAGAATTTAGTAACAAATCCTTGGGTGAAAAAATTATCCCAACACTTTGTGATGACGACAATCTAAGACCTTATGGCGCTTGTCGTGTTTGCTCAGTTGAAGTTCAACACACTGAAGATGGCCCCAAGAGAACAGTAGCGTCATGCCATACACCGATTAATCCTGGTATGCGAATCTATACAAATTCTGATAGTATTAAAACGCTTCGTAAAAACATCGTTGAATTAGTTTTGAGTGACCACCCACCAGAGTGCTTAACTTGTGAAGTAAACGGTAACTGTGAGTTACAAGATGTTGCTGCAAGTGTTGGTGTTAGACAAATTCGTTACGCAAAGGGAGAGAATCACCTTAACCGTGAAAAAGATTTGTCGCATGCCTATATGCGTATGGATCTTTCTAAGTGTATTAACTGTTCCCGATGCGTTCGTGCCTGTGATGAAGTTCAGGGCCAGTTCACACTGACGATGACAGGTCGTGGTTTTGAATCACGAATTACAACTGATAACGATATGCTGTTCGGTGATTCTTCTTGTGTTTCGTGCGGTGCTTGTGCGCAAACTTGTCCAACATCAGCGATTTCAGATGTTTTCCAGTCAAAATCAGTCGAAGCTGATAAGACGGTTCGCACAACCTGTTCATATTGTGGTGTAGGCTGCAACCTGGAGGTTGCAGTAAAGAATGATGAAGTGTTGTCAATAAGAGCACCTCAAGATGCAGTCAATGCTGGACATACCTGTCTGAAAGGTCGCTATGCCTTTAAATTCTATAACCATGAAGACAGACTCACATCACCACTCATTAGAAAAAACGGTGAACTGGTTCCTTGCTCATGGGATGAAGCCTTAGACTTTATCAAAGACAAATTTGAATCAATCAGAGCTGAACATGGTCCGGATGCGATCGCCGGGATCTCATCGGCGCGTTGCACTAACGAAGAAAACTACATGTTTCAAAAAATGATTCGTCAATTAGTGGGTACTAACAATATTGACTGTTGTGCTCGAGTTTGTCACTCACCAACTGCTTGGGGAATGCAGCAATCTTTTGGTACTGGAGCTGGAACGAACTCAGCTTATGATATCCCTTTAGCCGATTTAATGATAATTATTGGCGCCAACCCGACAGCTGCTCACCCTGTCACGGGGGCTAAAATTAAACAGCAAGCGATGGCTGGTGCAACACTTATTGTGATTGATCCAGTGAGGACTGAATTGGCTCGTATGGCTGACTACCATTTACAACTTAAGCCAGGTACAAATGTTGCCGTACTTAACATGATGCAATATTTCATTGTTGAAGCTGGCCTTGTCGACCATGAGTTTATTAAAGAACGTTGTGAAGGTAGTGAAGAGGTCCTTGAAAAAATCAAAGGGATTGATGTTGATGCAATGGCTGAAGTTAGTGGTCTAGACAAAGAAAAAGTTAAAGCAGTAGCTCTTGCTTATGCAACTGCTAACAATGCAATGGAGTTCCATGGCTTAGGTGTCACTGAACACTCTCAGGGCTCTCAAACAGTGATGCTGATTTCTAACTTGGCTATGATGACAGGTAACATTGGTCGGCCAGGTGTTGGTGTTAACCCACTACGTGGTCAGAATAATGTACAAGGTGCTGCAGACATGGGATGTCAACCACACCATGGTCCAGGTTACTTATGGATGGACCAAAAGGAAGTACAAGATTTTTATGAGGACAAATTAGGACTGCCAACACCTACAACGCCCGGTAAAAAGATCCCTGAAATGTTTGATGGAGCAGTAGATGGCTCCCTGAAAGCTTTGTGGATCTTTGCCGAGGATGTTGTGCAAACAGACCCGAACACTCACCACGTTGTCAAGGCTATGAATGCACTAGACTTGCTTGTTGTTCAGGAAATTTTCATGAGTGAAACAGCAAGAATGGCAGATGTTGTTCTGCCTGGTACAACCTTCCTAGAAAAGAGTGGAACATTTACTAATACTGAGCGTCGAGTTCAACAGGTTAATGCAGCTGTTAAGCCACTTTCTGGCACTAAAACAGATGGTCAAATCATTGTTGAAATGATGCGCAAGTTAGGTTTTGACCAACCTGATTATGATGCTGCTGAAGTGCTCAAAGAGGTTGCCAGTGTTGTTTCTTTTTTCGAAGGTATTACTTGGGAAGGTTTAGGTGCCAGTCCTACTGGACTGCAGTGGCCTGTTAACAAGAAGGGTGAAGATACGCAGATACTGCATATTGGAGAATTCAAACGTGGTAAGGGTAAGTTCCATTACTATGATTGGAGGGAAAGTGAGGAGCTAGTTAAACACAAGAATGAGTATCCATTTATTCTTACCACTAGTCGTGAACTTCAACACTACAACTGTGCAACGATGACTAGAAGAACCTCGAATGTTGAGCTTCTTCCGAAAGACGTTATCATGATTAATCCTAAGGATGCAAAAGCAAAGGAACTTCTAACTGGTGATCGTGCAACATTGAAGTCTGACCGCGGCGAAATCACTCTTGATGTTGAAGTGACTGACCGCGTCAAGAGGGGTGTTGTAAGAACAACCTTCCACTTTCCTGAAGTGTTAATTAACGAGGTGACAAGTGCCGTTACGGATGAAGAAACGAAATGTCCTGAATACAAGGTCGTTGCTGTTGACGTCCTAAAAGCTTCCTAAACTTATCATCGAAGTGAGTCACTAACTCACTTTTAATAGCGTCTTTTTATAGCACCTTTGTTTAGGATTCTTCCAGCAATTTCCTCTATTGATGTATGGCTCGTGTCAAGAAATGGCACTTGATTTTGTACAAACATATCTTCTGCTAGGTTGACTTCTTTACGGCATTGGTCGATTGAAGCATAACTACTGTTCGAACGCCTTTCATCACGAATACTTTGCAGACGAACAGGGTTGATACTTAGTCCAAATAGTTTATTTTTGTTCTTTTGAAGAATTTTTGGTAGTTTTATTGTTTTTAGATCTTCCTCTATCAGTGGATAGTTTGCTGCAAATATTCCATATTGCAAAGCAAGAAACAGACATGTTGGGGTTTTCCCAGAACGAGAAACACCTGTTAGGATAATATCAGCTCTGCCATAGTTCTTTATATTGAGGCCATCATCACAACTGAGAGCGAAATTAATACTATGGATACGCTTTCCATAGTTATTTTCATCTGCCATACTATGCAATAAGCCCACAGTTTGAGATGATTTAGTACCAAGTGTTTCTTCTAATTTAGAGATAAAAGTTTCAAAAAAATCGAAGAAAATACCACTACTATTGATTAATAATTGTCGATACTCTTTTGAGATTTGGGTACTAAAAATTAAGGCAGGTTGGCCATCAGCTTCAGAAGCTTTTTTAACTTGATTTGCAGCATGTTTTGCCTTCGAGAGTGTGTCAATAAATGCTATGTTGACACGCTTAAATTCTATATCATTAAATTGAGTGAGCAAACTATTTCCAAACGCTTCTGCCGTCATGCCTGTTCTATCTGAAATAAAGAAAACGGTTCTCATAGGGTTTTAATATAATCTAAAGGGCTCCAAGCCGATGCCAGGTTTCAACTACTGTATCAGGATTGAGGGAGATGCTGGTGATTTTTTGTTGTAAAAGCCATTCTGCAAAATCCACATGATCAGAAGGGCCCTGCCCACAGATGCCAATATACTTTCCTTGACGATGGCAGGCCTCAATGGCCATAGCAATCAATTTTTTTACTGCATCATTCCTTTCATCAAAACCATCTGCAATTAATCCAGAGTCTCTATCCATCCCAAGCGTCAGCTGGGTTAGGTCATTTGACCCAATGGAGAAGCCATCAAAGTACTGTAAAAAATCATCCGCTAGAATGGCATTGGACGGTAGTTCGCACATCATAATAATTCGCAATTCATCTTTACCACGTTCCAACCCATTTTCTTTTAATAGTTCGATGACATTTGCAGCCTCCTCCGTTGTGCGAACGAATGGAATCATAATCTCTACATTTCGCATACCCATGTCATTTCTAACTTTTTTAATTGCTTGACATTCCAATTCAAAGCATTCTCTGAATTCTGTTGAAATATAACGTGACGCACCTCTAAAGCCGATCATTGGATTCTCTTCATGGGGCTCGTAAAGATCTCCTGCAAGTAGGTTTGCGTATTCATTGGATTTAAAATCAGACATGCGGATAATGACGGGTGAATGGGAAAAACTTGCAGCAATTGTGGCAATTCCTTCAGTAAGCTTTTCAACATAAAAATCAACAGGGGATTTGTAACAAGCAGTTCTTCTTTCAATCTCAGACTTCAGTTTTTTTGGTAGTTGCTCAAATTCAAGCAAAGCTTTTGGATGAATTCCAATTGTATTGTTAATAATAAATTCAAGTCTTGCCAGTCCGACACCGGCATTCGGTAGGTTTGCAAAGTCAAAAGAACGAGAAGGGTTGCCAACATTCATCATGATTTTTACGGGCACTTCTGGCAAGTCATTAATTTCTGTATAGGTGTGTTCAAATTTTAAAATTCCTTGATAAACTTGGCCCGTGTCACCATCTGCACAAGAGGCGGTAATTGATTGAGAATCTTCAAGTAATTTGGTTGCGTTACCAGTGCCGACTATTGCAGGCACTCCGAGTTCTCTGGCTATAATAGCCGCGTGGCATGTCCTTCCACCTCGATTGGTAATAATTGCTGAAGCTAGCTTCATGACAGGTTCCCAATCGGGATCAGTCATATCTGTAACAAGGACATCACCTTTTTTTACTTGGTTCATCTCGGACAAATCTTGTATAACTCGAACTTTGCCGGTGCCAATTTTTTGGCCTATTGCGCGACCTTCAATGAGAATATTTGAAGTCTCTTGGAGTCGGTAGCGTTCAATTTTCTGAGAATTATTTTGTCGACTTTTGACGGTCTCAGGTCTTGCTTGAACGATGTAGAGTTTACCGTCATTGCCGTCAAGAGCCCACTCTATATCCATAGCTCTTCCATAGTGTAATTCAATTACCATTGCATACTGTGCGAGTTGCTCTATTTGAGTGTCGTTCAAACTAAATTGCAGTCGCTTCTTCTTTATAACAGAAACAGTTTGCACGGAAATATTTGATTTAGCATCTGCATAAATCATTTTGATGGACTTTGAACCTAACTTGCGAGATAAAATTGCAGGACGGCCAGAGCTTAATGTCGGTTTGTGGACATAAAATTCGTCAGGGTTGACGGATCCTTGGACTACCGTTTCACCTAGCCCATATGCTGAAGTAATAAAGACAACATCATTAAAGCCTGACTCTGTATCAAGAGTAAACATGACACCACTTGAACCAATATCACTTCGAACCATTTGCTGAACTCCGGCAGAAAGCGAAACTATTTCATGTTTAAATCCTTGGTGCACTCTGTAGGAAATCGCTCTGTCGTTATATAACGAAGCAAAGACCTTTTTAATAGCAAGCAAAATATCATCGATGCCACTAATGTTCAAAAAGGTCTCCTGTTGTCCAGCGAACGAAGCTTCAGGCAGATCCTCTGCTGTTGCAGATGAGCGCACTGCAAAAGTTACGTCTGGACCCAACTGACCCGTTAAAGTTTGATAACTGTTAACAATAGATTCGTAAAGTTCTTTCGGAAAAGGAGCCTCTTCAACCCACTGGCGAATAACTGCACCCGTTTGTGTTAGGTCCTCAATATTGGCAATATCAAGAGATAAAAGTAGCTCATTGATTTGATGTCTCAGATTTGAATGACTCAAAAAAGATTCAAACGCTTCCGCGGTTGTAGCAAAACCACCAGGCACCTGGATGCCTTGTGAACTTAGTCCACTAATCATTTCGCCTAAGGAAGCATTTTTCCCGCCAACTTTTTCTATGTCAGATATGCTGACATCATTTAACCAGACTACGTTTTCAGTCATCACAGTCCTAGAATATTAATCAATCAGCTAACAATCATTTTAAGAAAAGATCAATTTTGAATAAAATGATTACAAAAAGACACGTTTTGTAATATAAGTTTTATATCAAAAAAAGTATAATTTTAATATACTAAAAATGAAATACGTTAAAGAATGCTTCCGATTAATATTTATTTTTGATAATTTCATTATCAGACTATATTTCAAGTGAAAATTATTATCAGTTTATGCACGAATAGTACCTTTTCCGGCAGAAAAAATGGCAAAAAAAATGTATAATATTCGGTTTTGTATAAATCAAGGTCTAGCATGACTTCACGGAGAGAATTAGCGAATGCAATTCGTGCTTTAAGTATGGACGCTGTCCAAAAAGCAAAGTCTGGACACCCAGGTGCCCCAATGGGAATGGCTGACATTGCCGAAGTTTTATGGAATAACCATTTAAAGTATAACCCTGCCAATTCAAATTGGGCTGATCGAGATCGCTTTGTTTTATCCAACGGCCATGGCTCGATGTTGATTTATTCTTTATTGCACCTGACAGGTTTTGATTTAAGTATTGATGAAATAAAAAATTTTCGTCAGTTGCATGCCAAAACTCCAGGGCATCCTGAGTATGGTTACGCGGATGGAGTAGAAACAACGACTGGACCATTAGCTCAAGGTATTTCAAATGCTGTTGGTATGGCAATTACAGAGAGAACTCTTGCTGCGCATTTCAACAAAACCGGGCACTCTATTGTAGACCACTATACCTATGTGTTTATGGGAGATGGTTGCTTGATGGAAGGTTTGTCGCATGAGGCTTGTTCGATGGCTGGAACATTAGGCTTGGGTAAATTAATTGCTTTTTGGGATGATAACGATATCTCAATTGACGGCCACATTGGTGACTGGATGGAGAAAGGTGTCCCGGGAAGATTTAAATCATATGACTGGCATGTAATTGCCGATGTTGATGGACATGACTCAGTTGCAGTTAACGCCGCTATTGTGGAAGCAAAGTCAATTAAAGATAGGCCAACCCTTATTTGCACACGCACAGTGATTGGTTTTGGTGCACCCAACTTGGCCGGTACACACGATTGTCATGGTGCACCTCTGGGTGATGAAGAGGTCGCTAAAACTCGCGAACAGCTTGGTTGGCATCATGAGCCTTTTATAATCCCAGATGAAATTTATGAAGGCTGGAACCATATAGCACAAGGAGCTGAAGTTGAAGAAGATTGGAACGAGAGATTTAAGGCTTATAGGGCTGAATTTCCGGAAGACGCAGCCGAGTTTGAACGTCGTATGTCAGGTGAACTGCCTGCTAATTTTGTTGACGAAATGGACAAATACATTGCCAAAACTCAAGAAGAAATGCCTAATATTGCCTCCAGAAAAGCCTCGCAAAATGCGATTGAAGCAATGGGACCTATTGTTCCTGAATTGTTTGGAGGGTCAGCTGATTTAACAGGTTCTAACTTGACCAAATGGTCTGGCAGTGTTGTTGTTAATGCTGATAATGCGAACGGTAATTATATTTCATGGGGTGTTCGTGAGTTTGGTATGGCAACGATGATGAATGGAATGGTTCTTCATGGTGGACTCAAGGTTTATAGTGCAACATTCCTGATGTTTATGGAGTATATGCGTAACGCTCTTCGTATGTCAGCAATGATGAAAATCGGTTCTATCTTCGTTTATAGTCATGATTCAATTGGTCTAGGTGAAGACGGTCCAACGCATCAGGCAGTTGAACAACTATCTACTATTCGAGTAATTCCTAACTTTCAAACTTGGCGAGCATGTGATGCAATTGAATCAGCGGTTTCTTGGAAAATGGCAATGCTGAGAGTTGATGCACCAACGGCATTAATTTTCTCGCGCCAAAACTTGACTCCAATGGAGCGTACGGATGACCAAGTAAGGAATATTGAAAAAGGTGGCTACGTTCTCAAGGACTGTGAAGGTGAAGCTGAAATTATTTTAATTGCTACTGGATCAGAGGTTGGCTTAGCAGTTGAATCCGCTGAAGCAATGACTGATAAGAAAGTACGAGTGGTTTCAATGCCATCTACTAATGCATTTGATGATCAAGATCAGGATTACAAAGATTCTGTTTTAACACCTGGAGTTAAACGTGTGGCAATTGAAGCCGGCGTTGCAGAGTCGTGGTACAAATATATCGGTCTTGACGGTGATGTTGTGGTTATGTCGACATTTGGTGAATCTGCACCTGCGGGAGATTTGTTTAAACATTTTGGCTTTACAGTAGAGAAGGTAGTTTCAACTGTTGAGTCAGTGTTAGGTTAAAATATTGAGGAGTAAAAAGATGACAGTTAAAGTTGGTATTAATGGTTTTGGTCGCATCGGTCGTATGGTTTTTCGTGCGATTGAGAAAGATTTTGACGGCTTAGAAGTTGTAGGAATTAACGACCTACTTGACAACGACTATTTGGCTTACATGCTCAGGTATGATTCAGTTCATGGTCGTTTTGGTAAAGATGTCGCTGTTGAAGGCGATAATTTTGTTATTGATGGTAAAAAGATTCGTTTAACTGCAGAGCGTAACCCTGTTGATTTAAAGTGGGACGAGATCGGAGCAGACTTAGTGATTGACTGTACAGGATTCTTCTTGACAGAAGATAGTTGTCAAGCTCACATTGAAGCGGGCGCAAAAAAAGTCATTCAATCAGCTCCTTCCAAAGACGGAACCCCTATGTTTGTTTATGGCGTTAACCATAATTCATATGATGGTCAAGCGATCATCTCAGCAGCCTCTTGTACAACTAATTGTTTGGCGCCGATTGCCAAAGTACTTCATGATGAGTGGGGCATTAAGCGCGGCTTAATGACAACTGTACATGCTGCAACGGCAACTCAAAAAGTTGTAGATGGCCCTTCAATGAAAGACTGGAGAGGTGGTCGTGGTATTTTGGAAAATATTATTCCTTCATCAACTGGAGCTGCTAAAGCAGTGGGTGTCGTGTTGCCTGAGTTAAACGGTAAATTAACTGGAATGGCTTTTCGTATACCAACCTCTAATGTTTCAGTAGTGGATTTAACTGCTGAGTTAAATAATGAATCTGACTATGAATCTATCTGTGCAGCAATGAAATCTGCTTCAGAAGGCTCTATGAAAGGAGTTTTAGGTTACACAGATGAGAAGGTGGTTTCAACTGACTTCATTGGTAGTACTTGCGCATCAACCTTTGACGCTGAGGCTGGTATGGCGATGGATTCAACATTTGTTAAGCTGGTTTCTTGGTATGACAATGAGTACAGTTATACATGCAACCTGCTGCGTTTGGCTGGGCATATTACCGAATAAATTATTTGAATTTATGGGGAAAAATTGATGAATGTACTTAAAATGACCGACCTGGATTTATCAGGTAAGCGGGTTTTAATTAGGCAGGATTTAAATGTCCCAATTAAGGATGGTGAGGTTACGAGTGATAAACGTATTGTAGCTTCTCTACCAACTATTATTCATGCAATAGAAGCTGGCGCCAAAGTGATGTTAACTACACACCTCGGTAGGCCAACTGCTGGTGAGTTTGATGCAAAGTTCTCATTAGAGCCTGTAGCTAAACATCTCACCAAATTACTCGGTCAGCCAGTGAATCTTGTATCCAATTGGCTTGATGGTGTGGAGTTAGAAGATGGTGAAGTTGTACTTTGTGAAAATGTACGATTCAACGAAGGTGAAAAGGAGAACGACGAGACTTTATCAAAAAAAATGGCGGCCTTGTGTGATGTCTGTGTACAAGATGCCTTTGGTACGGCACACAGGACTCATTCATCGACCTATGGAGTCACACAGTTTGCACCTATTTCTTGTGCAGGGCCACTTCTTGTTGCAGAGCTAGAAGCTCTCGGAAAGGCATTTGACAACCCAAAGAGACCAATGGTGGCAATTGTTGGTGGCTCAAAAGTGTCAACTAAGTTGACTGTATTAGATGCCCTTTCAAAAATTGTTGATCAATTAGTAGTTGGTGGTGGCATTGCTAATACTTTTATTGCTGCCCAAGGCCATGTTGTTGGTCAATCTTTGTGTGAACATGACCTCATTCCAACGGCCCAAGCATTGATGAAGGATTGTCCAATTCCTGTGCCAACAGATGTAGTTTGTGGTAAGGAGTTTTCTGAGTTTGCAACTGCAGAAATTAAAAGCTCAAGTAATGTTGCTGTAGATGATATGATTTTTGATATTGGTCCTAATTCTGCCAGTGAATTAGCTGAGATTATGCACAATGCTGGTACGATTGTTTGGAATGGACCTGTTGGCGTGTTCGAGCTTGACCAATTCGCAAGTGGCACTGAAAGCTTGGCAAATGCGATTGCAGAATCCAAAGCTTTTTCAATTGCAGGTGGTGGTGACACTCTTGCTGCACTAGATAAATTCAATGTTGAAGATAGAATTTCCTATATATCAACCGGTGGTGGCGCCTTCTTAGAATTTCTAGAAGGTAAGAAATTACCAGTAGTAGAAGTTTTAGAAAGCAGAACAGAGGAATAATTATTAATAGACGAACTAAAATTCTAGCAACACTGGGTCCAGCAACCGATAAGCCAGGAGTATTGGAAGGTATCTTAGATGCTGGTGTAAATGTTGTGCGCATCAATTTTTCTCATGGCGTAGAAGAAGAGCATTTGAGCCGTGTTGCGGCAGTGAGAGACTATGCAAAAGAAAACGATACCTACATCGGTATCTTAATGGACCTTCAAGGTCCAAAGATTCGTATATCTGCTTTCAAAAATGACAAAGTTGAATTAAAAAATGGCTCCAAGTTTACACTTGATGCAAATTTAGATGAAAACAAAGGTGATCAAAATTCTGTTGGCATTGCATATAAGTCTTTACCCAATGACGTTAAAGCCGGAGATGTCCTGCTATTAGATGATGGAAAAATAATTCTTGAAGTGGAGCGTACTGAAGGCTCAAAGATTCTAACAACCGTCATTCAAGCAGGTATTCTACATAACAATAAAGGCGTCAATTTGCGTGGCGGAGGATTAAGCGCTCACGCCCTTACTGATAAAGACAAGAAAGATATTTTGATTGCAGCAAAGGCTGATGCTGACTACGTTGCTTTATCTTTTCCTGTCAATGCAGATGATGTACGTGAAACTAAAAAACTTTTAAAAGAAGCCGGTTCAAGAGCAAGCGTTATCTCGAAAATTGAACGAGCTGAATCATTAGCAGACGACGTAATTCAAGAGATATTAAATGAGTCAGCGGGAATTATGGTTGCTCGTGGGGATCTAGGGGTTGAAATCGGAGACGCACAGTTACCAGCAGTGCAGAAAAAGCTTATAAAATTGTCTCGATCTAGTGACAAAGTTGTGATTACAGCGACACAAATGTTAGAGTCAATGATTGCTAATCCCATTGCCACTCGGGCAGAGGTGTTTGATGTTGCCAATGCCGTTCTTGATGGCACAGATGCTGTAATGCTTTCAGCAGAAACTGCCGTTGGTGAATATCCAGTCAATGCCGTTAAAACAATGAGCGATGTTTGTCTTGAGGCCGAAAAAAGTCGAAGAGCAACCTTATCTAATCACAGACTTCACTCGCACTTTGAAGACGTTGATTATTCAATCGCTATGAGTGCCATGTATGCTGCAAATCATATGGGTGCAAAAGTTGTTGCAGCACTGACTCAAACAGGAAATACTGCTCTGGTGATGTCTAGAATTAGTTCAAATATTTCAATTTTTGCGATGTCTGATAGTGAGAAAACATTACAAAAGGTAACTTTGTATAGGGGTGTATACCCTTGCGGCGTGGAAAAAACAAGTGCTGATGATTGGTATGCCATTAACAGCCATGTGATAGAAAATCTTCAGAAAAAAATGGCTGTTGAAAATGGGGATTTGGTAATAATAACGAAGGGAATGCACAAAGATAAATCAGGCGGAACAAACATGATAAAGATTGTTCGTGTTGGAGAAGGAAATTATTAAATAATAAAAATAGAGGGATGAAAAATAATGATTGATAAACAAGATGAATTGAGAGAAACAGCCAATCGCCTAGCAACAAAAGGAAAAGGTTTACTGGCGGTTGATGAATCTACTCCAACGATTGGCAAACGCCTTGCTGGTATCAATATGGAAAATACAGAAGAGAACCGTCAGGCTTATCGTGGCATGCTGTTTACTACAGACGGCCTTGGTGAGTACATAAGTGGTACTATTCTTTTTGAAGAGACGCTATATCAAAATCATGCAGATGGTGAAACCATGGTTTCAAAACTTGATAAGTTGGGAATAATTCCTGGAATTAAAGTGGACAAAGGTTTACGCCCACTTACAGGAGCTCACGCAGTTGAAACTTGGTGTCAGGGTTTAGAAGGCTTAGCTGAGCGAACAGCAGAGTATTATAAGCGTGGTGCACGTTTTTCAAAATGGCGTGCTGTATTACAAATTACTGCTGATGGATGTCCTACTGATCTTGCTATCAAAGAAAATGCTTGGGGATTAGCTCGTTACGCTAGAATTTGTCAAGAATCTGGTCTTGTACCAATTGTTGAGCCTGAGATTCTCATGGATGGTGACCATGCCATTGAGCGTACAGCAAAAGTCCAAGAAAGAATTCTAACGGAGGTTTATAGGGCATGTGCAGAAAACGGTGTTTTCCTAGAAGGTAGCTTATTAAAGCCTTCAATGACTGTTTCAGGTGCCGATAACAATAATAAAGCAGGTTCTGAAGAAGTTGCTAAGACGACTGTCCGCACAATGGAGCGTTGTGTACCTGCAGCCGTTCCAGGGATCATGTTTCTTTCTGGTGGTTTAACTGAAGAGGATGCTTCTGTATATCTTAATACTATGAATAGTATTGATCGTACAAGTTCACGGAGCTTCGCATTTTCTTACGGCAGAGCATTACAGCAATCTTGTTTGCAGGCATGGCAGGGTAATGATATTGTGGCTGGTCAAAAAGCTTTAATGGCAAGAGCACAAGCAAATTCTGAAGCCTCTACAGGTGATTATGTTGCAGGGTCCCAGCCCTCTTCGCAAGATACCCTGTTCGAAGCTGGATATAAATACTAGTAAATCTTATATTTAGGTAAGTTAGGCTCGCAGATTAGCTAAAACATAGAGCGTATAATAAAGGGCCCGTAAATTACGGGCCCTTTGTATTGGAATGATGAAAAGAAAATGAAGCAAAGTAAATATTTTCCAGTAATTATTGTTGGTGGTGGCCATGCAGGCGCAGAGGCGGCAGTTGCTTCAGCACGCATGGGTGTTGATACATTATTAATTACACATAATATTGAAACACTAGGTCAGATGAGCTGTAATCCAGCTATTGGAGGTATTGGGAAAGGACATCTTGTCAAAGAAATAGATGCTATGGGTGGTTTAATGGCCAAAGCAATAGACAAATCTGGCATACAATTTAGAACATTAAACGCCTCAAAGGGGCCAGCTGTAAGAGCCACCAGAGCCCAAGCAGATAGAATATTGTATAAAGCAGAAATTAGAAGTCAACTTGAAAATCAAGAAAATTTGACTCTATTCCAACAGCCAGTTGATGACCTAATTATTGAGAATTATCAAGTAAAAGGTGTCATCACTCAAATGGGTTTAGAATTTTTTGCAGATAAAGTCGTTCTTACGTCAGGTACTTTTTTAGGAGGCGTGATACACATTGGTAAGCAAAATTACCAAGGAGGTCGTGCGGGTGATGCTTCTGCTAACGTTTTATCACAGAAATTACGTTCTTATGATTTAGGAGTTGGAAGATTAAAGACAGGTACCCCTCCTCGTTTGGATGGAAAGACTATTAACTTTGATGTTTTGCAAAAACAACATGGCGATACCCCTTTGCCAAGTTTTTCATTTATGGGTAGTTCAACAGATCACCCTCAGCAGATTCCTTGCTTTATTACACACACTAATTCTAAAACACATGAATATATACGTAATGGCTTGAAAGATTCACCGATGTATAGTGGCAATATTGAAGGTGTAGGACCACGGTATTGCCCTTCGATTGAAGATAAAGTTGTACGATTTTCAGAAAGAGACTCTCATCAAATATTTGTCGAGCCAGAAGGACTGACCACTCATGAGGTATACCCAAATGGAATCTCCACCTCTTTGCCTTATGAAGTGCAAGAAGACTTTGTTCGCTCAATCAAGGGTTTTGAAAATGCAAAAATCATCCGCCCAGGTTATGCTATTGAATACGATTTTTTTGATCCACGTGGTTTAAAACAAACGCTTGAAGTTAAAAAGATATCTGGATTGTTTTTTGCTGGTCAAATTAATGGCACAACAGGTTATGAAGAGGCAGCTGCGCAAGGTATCCTTGCTGGCATCAATGCCGCCTTACAGGTGCAAGAAAAATCCCCATGGCTTGCCAAACGAGATGAGTCATATATTGGCGTTATGGTTGATGATTTGACAACTAAGGGAGCGAGTGAACCTTATAGAATGTTTACTTCACGAGCTGAATATCGATTATTGCTTCGTGAAGATAATGCTGACGAAAGACTAACACCTCAGGCACGAGAGTTAGGCCTTATTGATGATCTTCGCTGGCGTTCATTTAGTGGTAAGTATGAGCAAGTGGCAACAGAAAAGAAACGCTTAAAGACTTTTTGGATTCAGGCAGGTGATGCTGAAGCTGAAGCTGTACTGGGAATAAAACTAAGCCATGAATATAATTTGAAAGCATTGCTTAAAAGACCCAATATAGATTACAAAACGCTTAGTAAAATTGAGAAGGCCAAGCCATTTTTGGAAGACACTATACTCATTGAGCAAGTTGAAAATCAAATTAAATATGAGGGTTATATCAAACGACAGTTAGATGAGATTGAAAAATATCGCAAAAATGAAGATACTCATTTATCAGCTGCTATTGATTACACTAAGATTAAAGCATTATCTAACGAGGTTAGACAAAAGTTAAACGAACAAAAACCTGAAACAATTGGACAGGCTAGTAGAATTCAAGGTGTAACACCTGCATCTATCTCTATTCTTCTGGTGTATTTAAAAACCTATAAAACTCCGTCGTGAGTGAAAAAAAACGGTTACTCTGTGAAGGAGCAGAGTTGATGAATATCTCACTTTCAGATAAACAAATCCAGCAATTACTTTGTTATCTTTCACTCATTCTTAAATGGAATAGGATCTATAACCTGAGTGCTATTCGGGATCCCATTGAATCGGTTAAAAAACATTTGTTAGACAGTTTATCAATTATTCATTTTGTGCAACCTGGTTTGCTATTAGATGTGGGCTCAGGTGCAGGATTGCCAGGCATTGTGATAGCAATCATGAAGCCTGAAACCGAGGTGTTTGTATTAGATAGTGTAGGTAAAAAGTGCCGATTTATGCAAGCTGTAAAATCCGAATTAGCCCTTGAAAACTTAAGCGTAGTAAATAGTAGAGTTGAATCCTTTAAATCTAAGAAATCTTTTTCTCAAATTACTTCAAGAGCTTTTGCAGAAGCAAGTAAAACAATCCAATTAACTAAACATCTTCTCGAAGAAAATGGTCGCTACTTGTTGATGAAAGGCAGTAATATTCATGAAGAGGATGTCGATAATTTTAATGTAAAGGTACATTCAATGACGGTGCCTTTTGTTTCAGACAAGCGTTCACTTTTAGAAATTCAGTTATAATTTTTGCTATGCAAATCGTTGATTCTCATTGCCATATTGACCGTGTTGATTTAGATGCATTTGGAGGTAGCATTGAATCAATGTTGGAACACGCTGACGGCTTATCAGTATCAAAATTTTTGTGCGTATGCATTGATTTAGAGCACTTTGATCAAGTGCACAACTTGGCATTGGCTCACCCAAGTATTTTCGCATCGGTCGGAGTTCATCCAACAGAAACGAATTGTAAAGACCCGGAAGTCGATGAGTTACTGGTTTACGCAAAAAGCGACAGGGTGATTGCGATTGGTGAGACTGGTCTAGATTACTTTCACATTAAAAAAGACGATGCTGACTGGCAAAGAGAGCGTTTTCGTCGCCATATTTCAGCTTCAAACGAGTCTGGTAAGCCGATGATCGTTCACATGAGAGATGCAAAAAAAGATACCATTAGAATTCTATCTGAGGAAAAAGCTGAGGCAGGAGTTATGCATTGTTTTACTGAAGATTGGGATACAGCTAAGGCTGCATTGGACCTTGGAATGTATATTTCTTTTTCAGGAATTTTGACATTCAATAGCGCAAAACCTTTGCGTGAAGTTGCCAAGAAAATTCCCGCTGATCGTCTTTTAGTAGAAACGGACTGTCCTTATTTGACACCGATGCCCTTCCGCGGAAAACCTAATAGTCCAGCTTATACTTATTATGTTGTAGAAAGACTCGCTGAAATTCGAAATACCAGTATTGATGAAATGGCAGCGGTCACAACGCAAAATTTTAATCAATTATTTTTTTCGTGATTTTATGACTATTCATGTCACAGCTAGACTTGTAACAGTTGACGAGTTTTCAATAGGGCAGCGGCTAGACAATTATTTATTAAAGCAACTCAAAGGTGTTCCTAAATCTCACATTTATCGAATTATTCGTAAGGGTGAAGTAAGGGTCAATAAAGGTAGAAAAAAAGCAGAGTACAAGCTGCAATTGGAAGATATTGTGCGCATCCCTCCTATAAAAACTGCTTCTGAAAAAGTCATAAAACCCTCGGATAATTTAATTGATGTACTTAATCAGTCAATTCTATACGAGGACAATGGTTTGATGATTCTTAATAAGCATCACGGCATGGCTGTACATGGTGGAAGTAATGTCAGTGTTGGTTTGGTTGAGGCCTTGAAGACTAAATATAAACAACCAATTGAGCTTGTTCATCGGCTTGACAGGTCCACTTCAGGATGTTTGATTTTGGCAAAAAAACGATCGGTTTTAAAAGCATTACATGAGCAACTGGTACAGCACCAAATGGAAAAACGTTACATAGCTCTAGTCAAAAATTCTTGGAGTAAAAAACGCCATACTGTTGATGCTCCGATTTATCAAAATTCTAGATATAGTGTGATTGATGCTAAGGGAAAGCAAGCAGTAAGTCATTTTCATCCGCTGAAGAATTTTCAAAAAGATGACTTCAGCGCCTCCTTAGTTGAAGTTGTAATCGAAACTGGCCGAACCCATCAAATTCGTGTGCATGCAAAATATGCAGACCACCCAATTGCACAGGACGATAAGTACGGTGACCACTTGTTTGATAAGGTGATGAAGGAAAAGGGGTTGAATCGACTATTTTTGCATGCCAAGTCAGTTACTTTTACAAATCCTACGACAAACGAAATCCAAAAAGTAATCGCACCATTGCCAATCGAACTTGAGAATTTTTTAAACAAGTTATGAATGCTTATTTCCGTTTAATGCGTCTTAATAAACCGATTGGTATATATTTACTTTTGTGGCCAACTTATTGGGCGCTATTTTTAAGTGCTGGAGGTTGGCCCGATATTGATTTATTAATCATATTCACTTTTGGTGTAATTATTACGCGTTCTGCAGGCTGTGTAATTAACGATTATGCTGATCGCGATATTGATAAACATATTGCTCGAACTCGTGATAGACCTATTACTGCAGGAGAAATTAGCCCAAAAGCAGCTTTACTATTATTTTTTGCTTTAGGATTGGTAGCTTTCGCTTTGGTGCTGTTAACCAATACATTAACCATCAAGATCTCATTTATTGCATTAGCTCTCGCTGTTTTGTATCCCTTTACTAAGCGTTGGACAAATCTACCACAGTTAATTTTGGGTTTAGCATTTGCAATGAGTGTGCCTATGGCATTTAGCGCTCAAACCGGTACTGTAACAGCATCAGCTGTATGGATTTTTTTGGCAACCGTGCTCTGGACGTTAATTTACGACACCCTTTATGCAATGGCAGATAGAGACGAAGATTTAAAAATTGGAGTCAAATCAACAGCGATTTTGTTTGCAAAATACGACCAAATTTTCATCACTTTGCTGCAAATTTTATTAATGATAGTGTTTATAAAAATTGGAAATTTATTCGATTTAGGGGCAATTTATGATACTTCATTAATAATTATTTTATTGTTTATGATTTATCATCAATTTTTGATCAAGAAACGTCAAAAAATGGACTATTTTAAGGCCTTCATAAACAACCATTTCATTGGTATGACACTGTTTTTAGGTATCTTTCTATCTATAGCTATTTAACGATATTTTCTGTTGTTTTTTTGCAACAATTGCGACTTTCTCTATAAAATTTCTTCTATTATTAGTGTTTTTTCCTCAAAAAAACTTGACATGCTGTTTTTGGTACTATAAAAAGTGCACCAATCAACTAAATATGTTGGTTGTCTTTTATAATTTAAAGGAGTATTGTTATGTTAATGGATACTGTAACCGGATGGATCAAAAAGTTAACTGAAGCAGGTGTAGCAGCAATCGCACTTGCAGTAGTTGTACAAGTAATCTTTGGGTCTGGCGCTGCATTCCTTCCTGGGGATGTAATTGCTAGCCTAACTAGTATTATCAGTTCGCTTGGCGGCGCCGGCTTAGTCGGTTTAGTTGCTGCGGCCTTGTTATACAAGATCTTTACACGTTAAAAGTAACATATTAACTCAATAAAAGACCCGCCGAGAGGCGGGTTTTTTTATACTTAATTTCATTATTTTTCTGTAATTTT
>Ga0207963_1000059_pt1 | contig 45401 bp, 43 predicted proteins | sample Knorr_S15_td_NAD_FD_185604 | JGI IMG/M metagenome (GOLD analysis project Ga0207963, IMG submission 185604) | Marine microbial communities from Southern Atlantic Ocean transect - Knorr_S15_td_NADW_ad_2500m_LV_A (SPAdes) (version 2) | ecosystem: Environmental > Aquatic > Marine > Oceanic | place...
TGAATTTCTGCGCTGGCACAATAGTGGCACAACTTGGCACAACAATCGTTTATGATGTTCGCCAGATACCAGTGGTGGAATTGGGCTGAACCAAGCAGAAAAGGCAGTAGATGATGTTCACCATCGTTCTGGTTCATCCCCAGATACCGCCCAACACAGGCAACATTCTTCGGCTGTGTGCCAACACCGGCTGTGCGCTCCATCTCATCGAACCATTGGGCTTTGAAGTCGATGACAAACAACTGCGCCGGGCTGGCCTGGATTACGCCGGTGCCGCGAGCTTTTCTGTACATGCTGATTACAGTTCTTTTGCAGCTAGCGTACAGCCCGCGCGCATCTTTACCTTTTCAACCCAACACGAACGCAGACCGGACCAGTGCTGTTATCAAGATGGTGATACCTTGATATTTGGATCAGAAACCGCGGGGTTACCCGAAACCATCCGTGAAACAGCCCCTGAAACTCACCGAGTGGTCATCCCGATGCAACCGGGCAATCGGAGCCTGAATCTATCCAACGCGGTCGCCATTGCTGTTTATGAAGGCTGGCGGCAATTGGGCTACGCAGGTGCAGAACCCCGCTGATCGCTGCGCTACACTCCATTTTAGCCTCCTAATTAAGACGACACACATTTGGGTTGAGTCCAGTGAGTATTGCCTCGGAACTGATTTCACTAACGGCGGATGTCTGTCGACAGCACTCGCTGCCCCAGGTGTCCTGGCTCCACCTGCCTCCGGAGAACCCGCGCGACTCCCACCACAAAAAATTTGGTGTTCTGGTGCTCGCTGACGGCAGCTGTGGTTTTTTCTTTACCCGTTTGGGTGACAGTCTGAAACAACTGCGCGATAAAATCGACGAAAAACAGATACTGGGCACACCGGTACTGGAACTTGCCGAAGGATACAGCGACGATAACCTGGTAAAGCGAACGCTGGGATTAGGCGCATTGAATGCGATTGCTCAGCATGTCTTCAGCCGTTCAACTGGTGTACTGCAGAACAGTACCGATCCACTGGGCCAGCTGGATTTAGACACCAGCCACCGAGTGGGCATGGTAGGGTTTTTCAGGCCGCTCGTACGAATGCTGAAGGACCAGCGCGTTCCTGTAACTGTCATTGAACAAGACGAAGGTTATCTTGATTACGAAGGGCAGGTCGATGTCACCCTGGATGTCGGGGCACTTAAGCGCTGTGACCGCGTTCTGATTACCGCCTCGACACTGCTCAATGATTCGCTGGACTCAATACTGGCAAGCTGTGCTGCTGATGCGCGTGTTGCACTCATCGGGCCCACGGTAGGTTGTTTACCCGATCCCTTTTTCGCCCGTGGTATCGATGTCGTCGGGGGCAGTCGCGTCGCCAACCTTTGCGGCTTGAAGAAACACATGGTATCCGGCGAGAACTGGGGGAATTCGGTCACAAAGTACTGTATTACCCAGAAACAGTATCCCGGTGCGCACTGCCTTTTCTAACCAGATATATCAAGTGAGATGCTGTGTGCGCAATCGGTTTTAACAATTGCTGCTTGCGGGATACAAAACGACCGGCTATAAGTAGCAGAATCACACCTAAGTGGCGTGAAAGGTGCACCCTCCCGAATAGCCTGCATCAGATGTCCAAGGTTTCGATACGGAGTGTGCAAAATGCATTTGTGCCGTTCGATGTTTCGCCTTAATGTGAAGGAGGAGATTAAGATCATGAAAAAGCTTTTTAGAGGAGTATCTGTCGGTTTGCTGGGATGCGCACTGATGTTCAGTGCTTTAACCAGCAGTGCGGAACGCTCGGTCAAGGTGTTGGGGTGGGGCGCTCAGTCAGGTCCACTGAAATCATTTGGCGTGAACTCAGAGACCGCCCTTCGTTCAGCTGTTGCCGAAATCAATGCGGCTGGCGGCGTTAAATTGGGTGATGGCTCGATGGTCCCCATCGAAGTTATCGGCTATGAAGACAGCGCTTGCAAAAAGGATCAGAACATTGCAATCCTGCGCAAAACAGCTTCCACCACCGACGCAATTGTTGGCATGGGCACAACCTGTTCCGGCAGCTGCCAAGCGATGTTCGGCGTGCTTCAGAAAAAAGTTGGTGATGCGTCGGATTCAGGGCTGCAGATGCCGATCCTTGCTGACACTTGCATCCGCCCGGGCCTTGCCAAAATTTCTGAATGGGCTTTTCGCAACGTACCAAATGAAATCGCTATGTACGACGCGCTGTTCGCATGGCTGAGTCAGCAACACCCTGACATCAAAACCTTCAGTGGTGGCACAGAAACTGATCAGGGACATTCGTTCATTACCCACACGGCCGTTATCGTACAGGCCGCAATCAAACATGGTTTCGACTGGGTGGGCCCAGCTGTCCCGGAACTCGGTCCCAAAGTCAAACAGGGTATGAAGGAACTGCAAGCCGCTGCCAAAACACAACACTGGCTGATGGGTGATACCAACTACAGCGTGCAAGCCCGCAAAATCAAGAAACAAAATCCTGACATGATACTGGTGTCCTCACACCCGTTTTCGGCATGCGGTTTCTTAAAGGAAATCAAGCGTCAACGCGTCAAACCCAAATTATTGGTCGGCTTAACCAGCTCGGCGAGTCAGGAAACGCTTAACGGCTGTATGAAGGAAGCCGAAGGTATCATTATTCCAACCGGTTTTGCACCCATCACGGCACAAGCCCAAAAAGCCAACACCATCGTCACTAAGGCCGGCGGTTTTCTGGACCTGCACAGCGCAGCCGCATGGGAAAATGCATACTTGGTTAAAGCAGCTGTTGAAGCTGCAGGTATCACGGCCAAGTCTGAGACCTTGGCTGAAGATCGTGCCAAATTTCGAGATGCGCTCGCAACGATAACAGCCATTGATGGTTTAATTGGTCCGGTCACACGTGACACAGCTACGGGTGAAGCCAGCAAACCCTATGTCTTTGTTCAAGTCGTCGACGGTAAGTGGAAAGTGATTCACGATCCTCGCGGTTAAATAGACTAAAACTATCTGAAATCCCGCGGTGCACATTTGGGCATCGCGGGATTTTCTCTTCAAAAAACTGACCAGCCATGGAAGACTTCTGGTATGAAGTTGTAGAGGTTAGCCAGTCAATTGCAGACGGATTGCTCTTTGGGTCCACCTATGCGCTGATCGGCATAGGCTTTACCTTGATTTTCGGGGCCATGGGAAAACTCAATATGGCCTACGCTGCGGCGGCGCTAGGTGGCGCCTACGCCGGCCTCGCCGGGTTTGTTCTAATCAAAGCGCCGTTGGTCCTCGTGTTCGGTATTTCCGCTATTGCAACTGCTGCGCTTGGCTACGCGATTTACTTTACGTGTTTTCGGTTTATTCCAGTTAATAATCATCTGGCATCGTTGATGGCGTCGGTAGGCGCTCTTTTCTTTATCGACGAAGTGGTGGTGCATGTGACTCGTGGTTCTCCGCTGACCTTTCCGAGTATGTTTGGTGACGTGTATTTTGAACTCGGTCCTTACGGAATCCGAGGTGACCTAGTCTTCGTCTTTATTATTGGACTGATCAGCACCGGGGTTCTACTCTACATACTGTTTAGAACCCGCCTGGGTCTGGCAACGCGCGCCGTCGCTCAGCAGGATATCGCTGCACGACTTTGCGGTATCGGTGTACACAGCACCAACTCGGTCACCTTTGCAATTGCCGGTGTCCTAGGGGGTATCGCCGGCGCAATGACGGCGGCGGCTGTTGGTGTGCTATCCCCTGTGATGACAGTGCCACTAACCGTCAAAGGCATTATCGTCGCAGTGATCGGCGGACTAGGCTCGATACCGGGTGCGATTATTGCGGGTCTATTTGTTGGAGGGTTCGAGAACGTTATTCTCTATTTCCGCGGTATTGATGAAAGGGACATGTATGTGGTTGCCCTGCTGTTCGTGTTTCTTGTCTTCAGGCCGAACGGCTTATTTGGCACTGCCATCACAAGAGATTGAGCCAATAAATACCTTGGGCGTTTGTGGGTTCTTTAAATGGACTACTACCTAAACCTGATCAACACCATCGGCATTCATACCCTGTTGGGTTTGTCGGCTTACCTGTTGCTTCTAACTGGGCAGGTCTCTTTGGCGCAGGCCGGTTTTTTCGGGATCGGGGCCTATACCGCTGCAATTGTCACCGTAATCTTCGAGTGGAGCATTCTGAGCGCTATTGGTGCTGCGATGCTGGTCTCTGGCGGCGTGGCGTTCCTAGTTGGATTTCCGGCCCTCCGGGTCCGCGGCTTGATGCTGGTAGTCGCTACTCTTGCATTCAGCGAATTTGCGCGGATGTTTTTCTACAACCTTAAGTGGCGGGTTGTGCGCGACGGTGCCGAAATCGGTCCGGATGGCACCATGGGTTTTGCCGAAATTCGGTACTTCAACAATAACGGCTGGCTCAACTGGGAAGTGACGATCTTCCTGTGGGTCTTCGTCGCTGTCGTGATGGCACTTATCTGGTGGTCGGATCAGACCCGTATCGGTGCAGTTCTGCGGGCGGTCGGCGAAGATGAACTGGCGGCTAACAGTACCGGCATTAACGTGACGGTCGTTAAGGTTGCGGCGATGACGGCCGGGGGAATCGTAGCCGGGCTGGCCGGTAGCCTCTATGCCCACCAGGTAACCGATCTGGATCACCACACATTCACCGTTTTGTTAGCCACGTTTGCCATTGCCTACCCAATTCTGGGTGGGTTATCGAATGTCTTCGGCACCCTGATTGCCGTATTGTTTATTCAAGGGCTGCTGGTCGAAGGCCTGCGTTTTCTCGGCGATTGGAGAATGCTGTTATTCGGTGCTCTGATAATCGTTGCGATGAATATCAAACCACTGGGTCTTTTTGACAATCAGACTATCCGGATTCTTCGAAAAGCTTTGGGCGTAAAGCGCCAGCGCGATTCTGTCTGATGCAGGCTTAGCATGTTAAAAATCAATACAGTGTCCAAACATTTCGGCGGTGTCAAGGCCGTTGATAATCTAGATCTCCAAGTAGAAAGTGGTGAGATTTATGGACTGATCGGGCCCAACGGCTCGGGTAAGAGTACGTTAGTCAACGTAGTATGCGGCGTGCTCAAACCCACCGCGGGTGACGTCATATTTGAGGGCCGCTCGATGGCGGGCCAAACCCCCAGTACCCGTCTGAGAAACGGCATTGCTCGAACATTTCAGAATATTAGATTGTTCGGTGGATTGACCGTGTGGCAAAACCTGTGGGTCGCTCGAAATTCTACCGAGGACATCCGATCGCAAAGCATCCTGAGACGATGGCTGGGCAGCGGTACTGCTTTAAAAAAAGAGATCGAGACTATGTTGGAATTTTCCAATCTGGCTGACAAAGCTGATGTTCTTGCATCTAACTTAGCCTTTGGCGAACAACGGCGCTTGGAGCTGGCCAGAGCTGTTGCCGCCAAACCTCGATTGCTGCTTCTGGACGAACCGGCTGCCGGAATGAACCAGGCAGAAGTGGCGGAACTCGAACAGCGGATCCGCAGCCTGCGAGAGCAGGGTATAACCATCCTGCTAGTCGAGCATGTCATGCAGCTTGTAATGGGCGTGACAGATCGTATTGCAGTACTTAATTTTGGCTCGAAGATTGCTGAAGGCTCGCCGAACGACATCCAAGAAAATACGGCTGTACAAGAAGCCTATTTAGGTCATTCTGACCAGGGCTAGGACAGAATGCTGAAAGTTGAGAACATCGTCACTCGTTATGGCGCTATTGAAGCACTCAAAGGAATGAGCCTTGACGCCCAACATGGCGAAGTCACCTGCCTGCTGGGTCCCAACGGCGCCGGTAAGACAACAACCATGTTCACCATAGCCGGAATACTCAGCCCTCACAGTGGCTCCATCACGCTGGATGGAAACGATTTGACCCATCAGTCGGCACCCGCCATCGTACGTAAAGGAATTTCCCTGGTACCGGAAAACCGGCTGGTCTTCCCAGAAATGTCCGTGGCAGACAACCTCGCTGCTGGGGCCTATTGTCGATCACGAAGCGAACGAACGGCCATTAATCAAGACCTCGCTGAAGTCTTCGACCGGTTTCCACAACTGAAAGAACGGCGCGAACAACTCGGTGGTACCCTTTCGGGCGGGGAACAACAGATGCTTGCAATTGGTCGTGCTTTGATGGCCCGACCCAAGATTCTGATGATGGATGAGCCTTCGCTGGGTCTCGCGCCGCTGATTGTCGACGAAATCTTCAAGATCATTCAACAGCTCAACCAAGAAGGGGTAACAATTCTTCTGGTTGAGCAGAATGCCCGCATGGCACTCAAGGTCGCCCACAAGCTCTATCTTTTAGAGCAAGGTGCTGTCACCTTTGAAGGGAGCCCGACAGAAATGCAACAAAACGAACTTATCCAGCGTGCCTATCTGGGCGCAGGGGCAGACTAAAACCGACCACCTAACGCAGGTCCGGTCCGGTTCTGAAGATGACTGACTTCGTTCAAAACTGTATTGACGGGTTGATGTTCGGTTCGGGTTACGCCTTACTAGCGCTTGGATTTACCTTGGTGTTCGGCGTGATGAAACGCCTGAACCTGTCTTTCGGGCCGAGTATCATGCTCGGTGCTTACGCGGGCACCTGGGTCTATCTCAATATTTCAGACAATGCCTGGCTCGTAGCACTGGCTACAGTGATCGCGACCATCGCTGTCGGCATCTATGTGGAACGGCTTTGCTTCAGGGCCATACGACACGATGCCACCATCGCTTCGATGGTGTCAAGTTTTGCGATTTGGATGCAGCTTGAAGAGGTCGCCATGCACCTGCTTCCTGAACGTACCTATCCTTTTCCAGCTTTCTTCACAACAACAACCATTGAGTTTGGCCCGTTTTACGCACGCAGCGAACATATCACCATGTTGCTGCTGACACTGTTGCTCTTGGTGTTGTTGCATGTATTTTTGTTTAGAACCCGACCGGGCCTTGCACTGAGATCGGTGTCTGATAATCCTCTGGCATCAGCCTACATGGGAATTAACAATTCAAACATTCTTTTCCTCGCCTTTGCCCTGGTATCGGTGCTGGGTGGGTTAGCGGGTTTCCTAATTTTGTCGGCGGACACCCAAGTGACCCCATATTTTGGACTCTGGGCAACCTTTAAGGGTCTGATTGCCATGATGCTCGGTGGCATGGGCTCATTACCCGGGGCTATCCTCGGTGGTCTGTTACTGGGGATAGTTGAAGCCAATGCGTTTTGGTACGGCGGACCTGTGATCCGTGATTTATCTGCCTATCTGCTGTTGTTTGTTATGTTGATAGTTCGACCTGGCGGTCTGATTGGACAGAAGATTGTGGCTGAGCAGCGCGCTGCCGACGAACGGGTCTGAGCGGCGGGCTGTATACCCATGCCTAACGAATATGTGCTAACGATCATCTCGAACATCGGGATGATCTCGCTGATTGCACTGTCTGCTTACCTGCTGCTGGTCACAGGACAAATCTCCTTCGGACAACAGGCTTTCTTCGGGATCAGCGCCTATGCAGGTGCGATAGCCACCACTTTGTGGGGGTGGCCATTCTGGCTGGCTTTAATATTCGGCAGCGGATTAGCAGCACTGATAGCTGGCCTTATCGGCGTGTTAACACTTCGGATCAGCGGCATGTATTTCTCGATTGCAACACTTGCCTTTGCGGAAATGATTCGTCTATTGTTGTTTAAACTGACCTACCAGGTCGAGATCGATGGCGAATTAGTCGGCCCAAATGGAGCCGAGGGATTTGGTGAGATTCGCTGGATTTTTGATCACAATATTAGCGTACTGGAATACACACTGATGATTTATGCCGTCCTACTGCTGGTGTTGTTTGGAATGGTATTGCTTGAACGATCGCGGCTGGGAATGATTTTCAGGATGCTGGGTGGTGATGTTCTACTCACAAGGACACAGGGCCTCAACCCGGTACGCTACAAAATTGCTGCGGCTATCATTGCCGGGTTCATAGCAGGCCTTGGCGGTACGTTCTATGCACATTCATTTACCTACATCGAACCACAGATTTTTAACGTGATGCTCGGCGTACATTCTCTCGCCTATGGGCTGATTGGGGGTTTGGGTACAGTACTCGGGCCTCTGATCGGCGTCGCGATTGATATCGGTTTTTTGGAATCCATCCGCATCCTTCAAGGATACCGCATGATCGTGTTTGGTGGTCTGGTTGCCGTTATGCTGATTTTCATGCCACGCGGCATACTCGATGAGGCGCGTGTTTACTGGATCAAGTCCGTCATACGGAGATGGTTCAATGCTTGAGCTACGATCTGTCAGCAAGGTCTTCGGTGAATTGAGCGCACTCCACCAGGTAGATCTCTGGATCCCACCCGGCAAGGTCAGTGGTCTGATAGGACCCAATGGCTCAGGTAAAACTACGCTAGTCAACATCATTACCGGTATTTATGCACCGGATACTGGCCAAGTATTGTTCAATGGCGTTGACATCGTCGGCTCAACTGCTGATCAGATTACCCGTTTTGGCGTTGCCCGTACGTTTCAAAACATCCGAGTTTTCAGTCGTATGACTGTACTTGAGAATGTGCTTGCTGCATTGATCAGCCTCGGCGATCCATCCTGGCGAGTACTCCTTGGATTCACGAAATGTGCAAATGATCCGCGATTAAATATGGCTCTCAAAGCACTGGAGACGGTTGATCTCTTAAATGAAGCCGGCGTTGTCGCGGGTGAACTGTCATTACCCTTACGCCGCCGGCTCGAAATTGCTCGTGCCTTCGTTCGCGATCCAGAACTACTTCTACTCGATGAGCCTGCGGGTGGCATGACGCCTACAGAAACTGCGAACGTCGCTAGCCTGATTCGGGAACGAATTGCCCCCGGCCGCACTTGTCTGGTAATCGAACATAAAATGGACCTGATCTCGGACGTCTGCCAACACCTGTGCGTACTGAACCATGGGGAGAAGATTGCCGAGGGGTCACCTGACACTGTACTGGAGCAGCCACAGGTGATCGAGGCTTACCTCGGACGGGACTGAATCAGATGCTGCACGTCTCCAACCTCGATGTACGCTACGGTGAAGTACAGGCCGTGACATCGGTGGATATCGAAATCAATTTGGGAGAGATCGTCTCCATCACCGGTGCCAACGGCGCCGGGAAAAGCTCGGTTTTAAACGCGATCTCGGGTATCCACTGCCCCAGTGGTGGTGAGATTTTATTTGAAGGTGAAAATATTACGGGACTGAAGCCACATGCCGTCGTTCGTAAAGGCATCGTACAGGTCCCTGAGGGACGCCAGCTGTTCGCGACCCTGAGCGTCCGTGAGAATTTGCTGGCAGGGCGCCATACAAACAGCGGCTTCGTGCTCAATCACAACATCCCGGAACAAATCCTGTCACAGTTTCCGGTTCTCAGAGACCGGCTTGATTCGCTGGGGTCCAGTCTGAGCGGTGGTCAGGCGCAGATGCTGGCACTGGCCCGGGGATTGATGAATAGCCCAAAACTATTATTGCTCGATGAGCCCACCCTCGGCCTTGCGCCGATCGCGGTCAGTGAGGTGTTCAAACTCATCAGCCGGTTACGTGACCAGGGTCTTACGATTCTCCTGGTCGAACAAAATGTCCGTCAGGCACTGGCGATATCAGACCGTGCTTACGTCCTGGAAAGCGGCCGCACGGTGATGGAAGGCACAGGTCAGGCGCTGCTGAATGATGATCGATTGGTACAGGCCTATTTGGGGATAAACCAGCGCCAAACCGTGTACACATGAAAATAACGTCAAACTTTCAGACCGCTCCACCGACTGATCAGGTACGGCCTTGAAGGTAAGTCCTCGGTTCTGGCGTGAGAACTCCATATTGGGCGCATGCGTCTGTGCGCTGGGTCTGGGTGTATGAGTCGGCAGCGAGCCTTCCTGGTTCATCGATCATGCCGTACCGACTGCCAATGGCCTGGTCTTCGAAAACCCCCGCCCAATCTCAACGTTCCGACTCATTGATTTTGATCGGGGGGCTTTTTCAGTGGACGAGTTAAAGGGCAAATGGTCGTTTGTCTATTTCGGGTACAGCGCGTGTAGTCAGGTCTGTAATGAGACTTTGACGAAACTTAATCGCCTAATACTCGCCCTTTCTTCACAGGAAAATGCTCAACCGATTCAGCCGGATGAGGCTCGAGTGCATTTTGAGGTAGGACTCTATCCACCCAGTTCGAAAACTAGAACCGTCTCGCAGTAACGCGCTCGCCAGAATTCCGACCAGAAACACAAAGAGCAGAAAACTGGTCAGTCGTAGTGGAAGCCGATGTACAACAACGGTCATTTTGAATTTAGCTCAAAATCTATTTAAGTTAATATTGCCAAGAATTCAGGCCTAACGGGAACGTCAATATGTTCAAACTACGGTTGTTATCAATCATAGGGTTTACCCTGCCGCTTCTAGTAATACCCACTTCATCGCAGGCCGCTGACAAAAAATCAGCTCAGGTAGAATGCGCCGCAACCGACATCCGACTGACCTATGACTGCATGATTACACTGACCAATAAAAAAACTGAACAGGCCATCGATGATGCCGAATTTACGGTTTCAGCAGACATGACCTCAATGCCAGGTGCGCATACGATAAAGCCTGTTGCCGTTATTAATCTTGGCAAGGGGATGTACCAGGTTCACTTGCCACTGGAGATGTATGGAGAATGGGCGCTGACGATGGACTTTAGCCAGCCACAGCGCGATCGTGTTGTCACCAAAGTTGTCATTACCAAAACGGGCGGCGGTAGTACCCATAGCCACGATTAACACAAACTTTAGATAACGCGTCTACGGACCCCGGTGTGTTCCGGTCAGCGAGCCTTTTGCCAACCTGATTCCTACACATCCCGACCACCGTCGTCGATATCCGTTAACAGCCTCCGCATGATTTTCCCGCTTGAGGTTTGTGGCACACTGTCAACGAACTGCACCGCCCGGGGGACCTTATAAGCAGCAAGCTGCTCGCGACAGAACTCGACGATCTCCTGACCGGTCGCCGCCATTTCTGGTTTGAGAACAACATACGCCTTCGCAAGTTCTCCTTTGGCTTCGTCCGGTATACGACCAACCGCTGCCAGAGCCACCGCCGGGTGGCCACAGATTACGCGTTCAAGTTCAGCCGGATACACGTTATACCCCGCCGACAGGATCATATCTTTTTTCCGATCTACGATTGCAAAATAGCCCTGCTCATCCTGTGTGGCTATGTCACCTGTGTGCAGCCAGCCACCTGGTTCCATGACTTCATTTGTGGCGGCATCATTGCGATAGTAGCCCTTCATCACCAAGGGGCCTTGAAACATCAGTTCGCCTTCTTCCCCATAAGCCAAGTCCTGGCCAGGATCGTCTACGGCGACGATCTTTCCAGTACTGCCTGGTATTGCGGGACCGATCGTACCTGGTTTGTTTTCACCGTAGAGCGGGTTGGCGGTTGCCAGGCCTGCGAGTTCGGTCATGCCCCAGAGTTCCAGCACCGGACACCCCGCACGCGTCTGCCATTCATGGGACTTGGCTACGGGTAGCGTCTGTCCACCGACACAAGCCCGCGTCAGCGACGACAGGTTGTACTTTTCAAATTTTGGATGTGCCAGCAAATAGTAATAGACGGTCGGTACGCCATCCAGCAGGGTCGCACCGTGCTCTTGAATCGCCGAAAATACTGCTGTTTCTTCGAAGCGCGCCAAAATGACCAGCGTCATCCCATACATAAAGCTGGCGTTAAACACACACGAGCCATAGACGTGTGGCAAAGGCAGTGGGTTGACCAAAATATCCCTGCTCGTTCGAACATGCATCAGGGCCGTGCCTTCAGCGCTCGACACTATGTTGCGATGTGAGTGCATGGCACCTTTAGGATGCCCCGTTGTACCCGACGTGTAGCAGATCGCTGCCAGTTCGTCTCGCCCCTGCTCTGCGGCTTCATATTGATCGGCACCCGCCTTCAACCAGTCATTGAAAGATGTGGCCCCGACAGGTAATTCATTACCGAACAGTACGACCTCGTTGAGCACCCCAGTGCCTTTGAGATCCAGCAGAGCCTCGGCTTTGTCGGCCGAGCCTAAGACCGCTTTGGCACCGTTGTCTTCCAGAACGTACTTGACTTCGTCTGCCGTCAACATTACGTTGATTGGATTTATCACCGCGCCGACCTTGGCGATTGCGTGATAGCTGACGACCCACTCCCAACAGTTGTGTGAATACAACGTGACTCGGTCCCCAGGGCGGACTCCCACGCTGTCGAGGCCGTTGGCAACACGGCAGGCCATAGCATCAATTTCCTTATAACTAAAGCTTTTGTCTTCGATGATCAGCGCGGTTTTGTCACCGAAAAGTTTTGCACTGTCTCGGGAAATCTCTCCAAGGGTAGTTATCATTGTTTGATCCTCTTTATCTTCGCCCTAATCTACACAAACACGCATTCTAGGGATGTCGACTGTGTTACAGCACCGGCACTGTTTTTTGTAGTGATGACCGGTCAGACAACTGGTCACACCATTCAACCAGCCTAGGGTGTTCTTCACGCCACTTGAAGTCCGGGTTCCACTGCTCGAGCTGTAGTGCAGTAATCAGCGTCAACTGCGCCATATTGTTGAAATCCCCGTGCATCGCCGAATTGTCGATCTCTGCTTCCCAGGAATCAACAAGGCGCGCCGCGCGCGTTTGTTCGTGATTAACTATGCCAGGTGACCACTCACCATCTGGTCGAAACCTTTCCCGAATCCACACGCTCAGCCCGTCCATAAGGCTCCGCGCCATCGATTCTAGCCTCCGCACATGTAGTCCCCCAGTCCCCGAAGGCGGTTCAAAGCGGGGTGCCGAATCAAGGTGATCCAGATAACTACACACCAGTTGAGATTCTTCTAGTCGTGTGCCGTCGGACAGAACGAGGCAGGGGACACGGCCAGACGGATTAACCTCGTAATAGGGACTGTCTGCCTGTCGGGTCTTGGCGATGATCTGCTCGACTTTGCCATCAAGTTCTTTTTCGAGTACCACGATCCGGGCCAGACGTGCATACGGAGAGGTCAGAGTCACGTACAGTTTCACCGGATTGTTGATGTCACCCATGACTACTTTCCTCGGGTCTTTCGCTGATGTGCTTGTAGTTGCTACCGATTGTAGCGAATACGCCCGCCAATGAGCTGCTCGATTTCAAACGAAGTTCGGTTGACCCTCGAGGTCTTAACGGGTGCTTTGTCATTCATGTTTATAATCATCGGCATGTTATATGCGGTACGCGGGGTGTTTCTATGTGTGTTCCTGATGGTGGCGATCGAAGCTGCCGGTCAGGATCAATTACGCATAGCCAGCGACCTTCATGCCCTCGGCCGCGAGTCTGACCTTCATAAAATCCCTGTTGTCTTGTTTTTCAGCAGCGCGGAATGTGAATATTGCGAACTGGTCCGGGACGAGTTTTTCAATCATCTTTCGACCGACCCGGCGTTTATGGACAGGTTATTGTTGCTGGAGATCCGCATAGACGGCAACCAACCATTGCTCAACTTCAACAGACAGCCAACTACCCATGCCGGTTTTGCAGAACAGTGTGTTGTCGAGCTCGTGCCAACGATTCAATTCACCGATGGTGTGGGTGAGCTTCTGGTAGAGGACATTGTGGGGTTGGGTACACTCGCGTTTTACGGAGCTTACCTTGAACAGGGTATCGAACAATCGCTTAGCGCTTTACGTCTGAGAGACTGATCGTCGCATGACCACTACAGTAACTGACCCGTCCCAGGCACCGCTTGAGTTTTCCGATCAGCAGGTGCTGCCAGAGTGGATAGATTTTAATGGCCACATGAATGTTGCTTATTATGTTATGGCGTTCGACCATGGTGTAGACGGACTGACCAGCTACCTAGACATCGGCCCCGAAGGCATTGAGGCTCGTGGTACATCCACCTTTACCCTCGAGATGCATACCAACTACCTCCAGGAACTGCACCTGGACGACCCCATACGTCTGACCTGTCAGCTGCTGGATTACGACAGTAAACGCGTGCACTTTTTCTTCAACATGTACCATACAGAAGAAGATTATTTGGCTGCAACCTGCGAACAGCTGCTGCTGCATGTGAATCTGGAAGAGCGGCGCTCAAGCCCGTTTCCACAGTCTGCCGTGTCAAAGCTTGAGACATTGATGTTGCTTCACCGTCAGCTGCCTCGCCCTGAAAAAGCCGGGCGCTCCATCGGCATTCGTCGACGCTGAGTCAGCGACAACGTTTATTTTCGAAGACGTCCCAGGATGCCTTCGAGCTCGTCCAGGCTGTTGTATTCGATGACCACCCGGCCACCCTGACCTCGGTGCTCCAAACTGACTGTCGCGGCCAGCCGTTGCGAGAGCTCCTCTTCCAACTGACGCAAGTCAGCATCTCTAGACGCGGGTTTGCGTTTTTTCTTCCGCGTGCCACTGAGATAGCGCCGCACCAACTGCTCGGTCTGGCGTACGGAAAGTCGCTGCTGGATAACTGTGTCGGCCGCGGCCAGTTGTTGCTCACGCGGCAGTGACAGTATTGCCCGGGCATGCCCTGCTTCCAAGCGTCCGTTCTCGAGATGCGCCCGGACGGCCGGGTCCAGATTCAGTAGCCGCAGTAGGTTGCTCACCGCTGCCCTCGAGCGTCCTATGCTGTCTGCAACCTGCTGATGCGTAAGACCAAACTCGTCCAACAGCCGTCTTAGTCCGTTCGCTTCTTCAATCGGATTGAGGTTTTCACGCTGAATGTTCTCAATCAGACCCACTGCCAGCGCTATTTCGTCGGCCACGCGACGAACCACTGACGGGATAACGCCAAGACCGGCCATCTGTGCCGCGCGCCAGCGCCGTTCCCCAGCAATAATTTCGTAGTCACCCGCGCTGGTCTCCCGTACCACAATCGGTTGCACCACGCCGTGTGTGCGGATCGAGTCCGCAAGTTCGGTTAAAGCGGTCTCATCCATATTGGTTCGTACCTGATACCGCCCCGCTCGAATCGTTGCGACGGGTAGATGGCGGAGCTCGCCGTCACTTTGTGCAGCGACTTTATCGACCCCAACAAGCAATGCACCCAGACCTTTGCCTAACCTCGCTTTTTTATTCATGGCACGCCTCCTGCCGGCTCGGCCGGGGTATTGTTTTGAGCTGAAGTGGCATCCATCATCTCTCCCGCCAGCGCCAGGTGGGCCAGACTGCCCAGGCATTTTTCGTCATAGTCGATCACAGGCTTACCGTAACTGGGCGCTTCTGCTAAGCGGACATTGCGTGGGATCACGGTGCGAAACAGTTTGTCGCCAAAATGTAGGCTCAGTTGCTCCGAGACTTCTCGGGTCAAGCTGTTCCGTCCATCGTACATGGTTCTCAGCAGGCCCTCGATCACAAGACCTGGGTTGGCGCTCTGTCGTACCCGGGCCACGGTTTCCAGCAGCCCAGTCAAACCTTCCAGTGCATAGTACTCGCATTGCACCGGAATCAGCACCGAGTGTGCCGCAACGAGTGCATTGATTGTCAACACGTTCAGCGCAGGTGGACAGTCTATAAAGACGTAGTCGTACCCCGTTTCGTCTCCCAGCGCCGAGCGCAAACGGTAGTTGTCGTTTCCCTGCTCCCCGCCGAGTTCAGCTTGCGCGCCTGCCAATCCGCTCTCTGCCGGCAGAAGATCAAGTCCATCGCGCACAACGACCACGGCGTCACGCAGTGTGCAGGCACCCAGCAACAACTGGTAACTCGAGCCCGTCAGATTGACGCGATCCACACCGCAACCTACTGTGGCGTTGGCTTGTGGGTCGAGATCGACCAATAACACTCGCCGGTGCATGCGTGCGAGTGACGCACCAAGATTAATAGTGGTGGTCGTTTTGCCGACACCGCCTTTCTGGTTGGTCACCGCAATAATGCGCGTCATATCAGGTCAATGGTCATGGCCGCTTCGAGATCAGTTATCAAAAACCACAGCGTGGCGTTCGGCATCAAGTCCCGGCACCTCAAGCCGCACCACATCAGCCCGGCGGCGGAGAGAATCAGGCAGTTCACGGATTTCCGTCTCCGGGAAGGTGCCCTTCATCACGATCACGCGAACCCCCTCGCCGCGAAGATGTCGAGTCATGTCCATCAGCGCCGGCAGCGCGGCAACCGCCCGCGACACAAGCGTATCAAAATTCTCTGTGGGTCGGTAATTTTCAACCCGGCTGTGGACAACTTCCACGCTGGTGAGGTCCAGGGTTGCACAAGCCTGTCGCATAAAAGCCACCCGTTTGCCACGGCTGTCAAGCAAGGTCCACTGATCGGCCGGTCGACAGATAGCCAGCGGCAGCCCTGGAAATCCAGCGCCTGCGCCAATGTCCAGATGACGCCGACCTTTTAATAAAGGCGCAATCGACAAGCTGTCCAGCAAGTGCCGCGACACTGCGTCCGTGCGGCAGAGCGCGCCAGTGAGGTTATGGACCTTGTTCCAGGTATACAGCAGTTCCAGAAACTGTGTGCACCGCTGCGTGGCTGACTCATCCAAAATCCAGCCTGCACGCGCAGACTTTGTGCTGAGTTGATTCGCCAGTTCCTGCTGATCGGGCAACGCTCGACCTCGATCAGGCCGCAGACTGCAGCGATCGTTTCTTAAGGTACACCAGCAACAGCGAAATTGCTGTCGGCGTAACCCCCGAGATACGGCCCGCCTGACCTAATGTGGACGGCCGGTGTGCCGTGAGCGTTTGGCGGACTTCGTTGGACAGTCCGCGTACCTCCCGGAAATCCAAGCCTTCGGGAATTTCCGTTTCCTCGTGACGGCGACGACGCTGAATTTCATCCTGCTGGCGTTCAATATAGCCAGCATAACGTGCTTCGTTTTCCAGCTGCTCGATGACTTCAGGAAAATCAATTCCGGATCCAACGCCCGGCAGCGTCACAAGTTCGCGGTAACCGGTCTCCGGCCGCAGCAGCAGATCTGCCAATCGGTATTCGCGCGTCAGTGACTGGCCCAATAATTTTTCGACAGCTGCGGCAGCAGCAGTATTAGGCCGGATCCAAGTATCCTGGAACCGTTGTCGCTCCCTGACCAACACTTCGCGCTTTTCATTGAAATACTGCCACCGTTCATCGTTCACCAGCCTCAGGGTTCGTCCCACTTCTGTAAGCCGCAGGTCCGCGTTGTCTTCTCTGAGCTGTAATCGGTACTCAGCCCGCGAAGTAAACATACGGTAAGGCTCCGTGACACCGCGCGTCACCAGATCATCAATCATGACGCCGATGTAGGCTTCGTCGCGGCGCGGCGTCCACGGCTCGAGCCCCTGTGTGCGACGAGCGGCGTTCAACCCGGCAACCAAACCCTGGCCGGCCGCCTCTTCGTAACCGGTGGTGCCATTGATCTGTCCTGCAAAATACAACCCCGCTATGGCCAAAGTTTCCAACGATAGGCGCAGATCTCTGGGATCAAAGTAGTCATACTCAATCGCATAGCCTGGTCGTGTGATGATGGCATTCTCAAAACCCCGGATACTCCGAACCAGGTCCCACTGCACATCGAATGGCAGACTGGTAGAGATACCGTTCGGATAGACTTCGTGTGTATCCAGGCCTTCGGGCTCGACAAAAATCTGATGTGACGCCCGCTCGGCAAACCGCACAACTTTATCTTCTACCGAAGGACAATACCGCGGTCCTGTGCCCTCAATCACACCGCTGAACAACGGGGAGCGCCCGAGGCCAGAACGGATAATCTCGTGAGTACGTTCGTTGGTGTGGGTGATATGACAGGAAACCTGGCGAGGGTGCTGTCCGGGATTTCCCAGAAAAGAAAATACCGGCACTGGCGCGTCGCCAGGCTGCGCCTCCAACGGATCATAGTCGATGGTTCGCCCGTCCAGTCGAGGGGGCGTGCCGGTTTTCAGCCGCCCCGTGCGCAAGGGCAGGCTGCGCAGACTCTTGGCCAGCACAGCTGATGGCGGATCGCCGGCCCGGCCGCCTTCATGATTGTCTAGCCCGACATGTATGCGTCCAGCAAGAAAAGTTCCCGCCGTCAGCACCACGGACCGGGCGTCAACAGTCAGTCCACTCTGCGTAACGATACCGGTTACGCAATCGTTCTCGATAACCAGACCGTCCACGGCCTGTTGAAAAAGGCTCAGGTTCGGCTGGTTTTCAACACGCTGACGAATCGCCTGTCTGTACAGCACCCGGTCAGCCTGAGCACGAGTCGCCCGCACCGCCGGACCTTTTCTAGCGTTGAGGATGCGGAACTGTATTCCGGCTCGATCAATTGCCTGTGCCATCGCCCCACCCAAGGCATCGATTTCTTTGACGATATGGCCCTTGCCAATTCCGCCAATGGCCGGGTTACAGGACATCTGTCCGATGGTCTCTATACTGTGGGTGATCAGCAGCGTTCGGGCGCCCGTCCGCGCGGCGGCGAGCGCCGCTTCGGTACCTGCATGCCCACCGCCGATTACGATGACATCAAACTGGTCTGGGTATTTCATTTGCCAGCATGCCTGCCTAGTTCTTGCTCCAATAATAGTCGTAGCGACTGTGAATCTGACTGGTAAACGATACCGCCTCAGCATGGGATAGGCTGGTATCGTCAGGAAACCAGACGGCGGTATAGAGTTTTGTGCCGTGCTGTTCTTTCAAGGTTTTCAATTGCACATGCAATTGTGCCCTCGACAGCTCAACGTATCCGTCCCCACCCGGCAACTTGAGAGCATAGTGGTGGCCAGTTTCATCCTTCCAGTACTGTATGCGAACCACATAGCGGCCCACCTTGCTTCGCGCCGGTTTGATCAGCCGATTGTACTCGTACTCAAGTTCCGTATTGCGGGCTTTCAGGATCTCAAGTGCTTCAAGATCTTCTTTTAGCAAATCCCGTTCCTGCTTGAACGCCGCTACCTCGTCCGCATGTTTGGCGCGCAGGGTCTCCAATTCTACTTTGGTCAGCTTGTACTGTTCGCCCACCGCTTCGAGCTGGCCCGTCAACGAGGCTTTTTCTTCGGACAACGATGTGGCCCGCGCCTCAAGTGACTGCTTGTCCTGTGTCAACCTTTGGTTTGCTGCCTCAAGCTGTTCGCGTGCTTGCGCAACCACAGCCATTTCCTGTTGCAGTGTCTGCTTCAGGGTGGCCAGTTCCGCCAGCCGACGCGCCAGGGAACGCTTCTCTTCGGAAAGACGGGCAGCATCCTCTTTATACTTTCTCTGGGCCGAAGCCAGTTGCTCTTTCAGTGTCTCCAGCCGTGCTACCTGCGCGCGCAACACAGAGTTCTTCTCGAACAGCTCGTCACGTTTCTGCGCTAACTCCGCATTCTCATCAGTTTCAAGCAATAGCTTGAGCTGTAAATCTCGTCTAAATTGTTCAGCAACGCTCAGCTTGTCAATCAGGGTGAGGGTGTCCTGCTCCGCCTCTTGTCGACCTGCCTCGTCCTGTGCTTTTGCCTGCGTTAACTCAGCGTAAGCATCTCGCAGGGACTGGATTTCGTTTCTCAGCTTGACGATCTCACTCCGCTGGTTACTGCGCGCATCCTCGAGTGTTGTGATCTTTCCGGTCGCTTCCTGGTGCTCGGTCTGCAGCCGGTCATATTCGTGCTGCAGGGACTGGATTTTGTTGCTCAGCTTCACGATCTCGATCTGTAAGTCGCTGCGAGCAGACTGAAGCGAAGTGGTCTCGCTTGAGGCCTCCTCGTAGGCTGATCTCAGCTGATCATGCTCGTGCTGCAGTGCGCGCTTCAGCTCGCCCAATGCCGCAAGTTCTGTGCGCAGGGTAGTATTACGCTCAGCAAGTCCCGCTTTGTCTTTCTGCAACGCCGACAGTGAAGCAGTCAGGCGTTTGATCTGTTCCTTGAGTTGCTCGCGAACCGCTTCAATATCTAGCAGCCGGCGTCCCTGTCCAACAACGGTTTCGGTCAGCACGGCTTTTTCTTTGTCGATCTCGGCTTTTTCTCCAGCCAGCGCCTCATACTGCGCCTCAAGGGCTTTTTTGAACGTCACCAGCTCGGCCAGCTCACGGGCAAGGGAGCGTTTTTCCGCTGATAATGCCGTTCGCTGGGTCGTCAGGCCAGCTTTGTCTTGCGCCAGCTGCTGGCCCGTCGATACTGCTCGGTCTCGTTCTCCGGAGACCTCGGCAAGGTTCTGTTCCAACACCGCCTTCAGCGCCGTGAGTTCTGCTAACTGGCGCACCAACATAAGCTTGTCTTCGGCGAGTTTCGCGCTCCGTGCTTCGAGTGATTGGCTATTGTGTTGCAGCTTTTGATTGGCTGACTCGAGCTGTGCGCGCGCTTCGGTCGCTATACCTAAATCCTGTTGTAGCGTTTGTTTCAGGGCAGCCAGTTCGGCCAGCTTTCGCACCAGTGACAGGTTTTCTTCAGACAACACCGTAGTCTGCGTCTGCAGGGTCTGTTTGCCCTGTTGTAACGTGGCCTTTTCGGCCTCAACAAACTTGTATTCACCAAGCAGTTCGGTGATCTGGTTCTCCAGTTTCGCACGCACCGACACCAGTGCTTGGTGTTTTTCCGTCATGGACAGCAAATCAACCTTCAGGCTGTCCCGTTCCTGACCGATTTGACCCTTGTCTTCAAGCAACGTCAGGCGAACCTGCTCTAGCGCCGCGACATCCCGCAGCAGCACATCAATCCGCGACTGGCGATCGACTCCAGTCGCCAGTGCTTGCTCGCGTTCGTTTTCAGTCTCGCCCAGCTGCAACTGTAGGGTAGCGACTTCACTGCCCAGTGCCGCAATTCTCGATTCAAGCGTTGCTTTTTTCTCCGATAGAACCATCTTGTCCAAGGTTAGCTGATCGCGTGACAATCTGACTGTATCCAGTTCCTTGGTGAGCCCCTGAACTGTTTCTTTCAGGCCGGTTTTTTCACCCTGCAGGCGCCCGCGGTCGCCGAGCAGTCCCGCGATCTGGCTTTCAAGCTGAAGACGCAGTTCAATCAAGGCGTTGTGTTTTTCATCCAGAGACATAAGCTCACCGGACAATTGATCTCTTGTTTCAATCAGGTTGCGCTTGTCACCTGCCAGGCTGTCGCGGACCTGTTCGAGTGCCGAGACATCTCGTAGTAGCTCGTCTATTCGCGACTGCCGCTCGGCGGAGGTGCCCTGAACCTGATCGCGCTCTATGCTCGTTGCAGACAGCTGCTGTTCAAGACCTGAGATTTCATTGCCAAGTGCGACTATTCTCGATTCCAGTGTTCCCTGTACGCCCTGCAACGAAGACTTATCCAAAACCAGTTGATCGCGGGCCGCGGAAACGGTTGTGTTCCGTTCGATTAATTCCGCTTTCTCGTCCGATAGTGCTGTCCGTTCACCGATCAACGCCGCGACTTCGTTTTCAAGCTCCAGTCGCAGCGCCTCCAGTGACTGATGCTTCTGCGCGAGAGATAGCAGTTCGCCTTCCAGGTTATCCCGTTCACCAGTCAGTTGCCCTCGCTCGTCGGTCAAGTTGTCGCGGACCTGTTCTAGCGCCGCGACATCTCGCAGTAGATCGTCTATTCGCGACTGCCGCTTCTCCGACACCGCTTCCGCCCGCTCGTGCCTGGCCTCGGTCTCACCGAGCTTGAGGTGCAACGCGGCGACCTCGTCACCAAGGGAGGATGTCTTGAGCTCGAGTGCCGTGCGTTCGGTCGTGACCTGCTGCTCGTATGCCATCGTGGCTCTCAACTGTCGAACCAACTCCATGTTTCGGATCAGGATGACCACCAGCGCAAGCAGAAATATCATGACGATAACGGTCATGACATCGGTAAACGACGGCCAGACGCTGTCCTCGTTGGTGCCTATCTGACCTGATGGCGAGACCCTAAGGTCTACAAACCCCTCGGTACGAATCATCGCCGCGGGGTTTTGAGCCGGAACCCTTCTCTGAGGAGCTCGATCATCTGCTCCAGTGCGCCACTGTTGCGCTGCATCTCGTCGCGATAGCTGGAGAGGAGTTCCTTTAGCTCATCAGCCACCTCGGCGTACTGTGCCTGAGAGGCATCGAGCCTTTTCACCAGTGCGGCAGCAGCCCGAATAATGTCAGAGAAATCCTCTATGACTGTCTCCGTGGTGACCTGAAATCGAGGCAGCAAGACGGTCGCTGTGGCCTCTTCAACTCGACTGATCACGTGCGTCTGCACGTCTGTCAGGCGAAGGTAAAAATAACCGAAAAATAAATAAGCCAAAATGGCTGTCATGGTCGTGGATAAGGCAGCCGACATACCGTGGATAACCATCCCCAAGCCGCCGATCTCGGTCGCCGTGGCCACCATGTTAGAGGCACCGAAAAGTGCAACGGACAGCGAAACAATGGTGCCAAACACACCGGTCAAAATGAGAACGTTCTGAACAAACCTAGGAAAACTGTTACGACTGGATTCATCAGCCACAAGGGTAGCCGCCAAAGCATTATGGTTGACCGGCGATCGGCGATCGTGGAGGTCGCGCAGCGTGCGATAACGCCTCAGAATGATGGTGCCTTCCGCCACACCTCTCTCTGGATCCGTGCCACTGTCCATATTGTCCAGAAACTGTCCCATCGCCTGTTCTTCAAGGCTGTAGCTGATAAAAAGCCGTACCAGTTGATACATCCCGGACAAAAATAGCAGAACGATACCGCCGTTGATGAACCAGCCCACCTGGGTCAGTTGATTCCTCAGATAGACCTCCGACAGAAACTCCCGCTGCCACAGGACTACCGACAGACAGATTACAGCAAGCACTGCAAGCTGAATCAGGATCGGCTTGATATAGCTGGTTTGACGCATGAACACGGGCATTATGGGCTGTCGGTCATTGTGAAATCACCCTCGGCCAGGCGACGATACGTTAGTCCTGATTATCCCATGATTTCCAGCTCAACTTCATGACAAATTGTGTCTTTGTCCAGGTTTTCTACCCCCGTTGTCGCCGCCTGTTTGAGCCCAGGCTACGCGGGCTGCTCGGGTATCGCTTGTGAGTCTGCAGGTAATTCATTATACTATGTAGTAGTACTAACGATTTGGGAGTGCCGTTCTTGCCAGCGCCTCGAAAGCCCCCCCCATCCTGGTGGTTGCTGGGATACCTTGCCCAATATCAACCTCAAGCACTGCTGACAACACTGGAAAAAGCGGGCCTACCCGCCGATCGCGTTCATCAGGTGGCTGTAGAAACAGCCCAAAACCTACCCAGTCAGGACTATCGTCGCCTGTCTAAGACCTGGGCCGTGCGTCGGTTACGCTACCGCAAAGTACCGCAGACCTAATCGGGAAAATACGGATTGTATCAGTTAGTAGTACATTCATTAGGATTGATGGAGGGAACAGTTCAACCCGATCTGCTTTCCGAGACCCGGATTGCCAGAATACACAGCATTTCGAATAAGATGGTGGCGGCGTGCAAGGCAGTGTTGCCTGATGGGTCGAGGGGGGGAGAGACTTCGACGACATCGCCACCGATAAAATCCAGTCCTGTGAGTTCGCGAATCAGACGTTGTGCTTCGCGCATGGTGATGCCGCCGGCCTCGGGTGTGCCGGTGCCGGGCGCATAGACCGGATCCAAACCGTCGACGTCGAAGGTCAGATACGCCGGCCCGTTACCCACCACGCGTTTGGCTTCCTGGGCTACCGCCTGCCAGCCCAGATCTTCGAATTCTTCGATGGTAATCACCCGCATCCCGCTGTCCCGCGAGTAGTCGAGGCCATCGGCGAAGTTCTGGCCACCGCGAATCCCGATCTGTACGGTTCTCCGGGGATCGATCAACCCCTCTTCTGTCGCCAGACGAAACGGTGCGCCATGATGAAATTTTGACCCGGAAATCGCCGGCCAGGTATCAGTGTGGGCATCAATATGGACCAGCCCCAGCGGTTGATCGTAGCCGGGCGCCAGTGCTTTTAGAATCGGGTAGGTGACTGAATGATCGCCCCCAACGGCCAGAGGGCGGACCCCCGTTTTAGCAATGGCCAGAAAATACCGTTCGATATCGTTGATGGCCTGGTCCAGGTTGAATAAGTCATTAAAGCGGACGTCACCCAGGTCTGCTACGCGGGCCCGGTCATACGGCCGCTCCCCCGTTGCGACATTGATCGCGCGCATCAGGGTTGACTCATTTCGCACTTCCCGGGGGCCATAACGCGCCCCGGTTCGGCAGGTCAAGCCACCGTCGTAGGGTATTCCGATGATCCCGATATCCACCCCATCGAGCGATTCGACGAGCGGCGTACGCATAAAGGTCGCCACTTCAGTAAAGCGAGGCGCCTGCATGGGCTCATAGGGCTCGCCGGTAATATCGGTTCGCTGGTAAAAATCTTTTTGCTCTGTGTTTGACATCCTCAATCTCCTGGTCGCTGTCCCGTTATGCGGGCTTAGTCACCGCACGTCCTTGAATTGTGCGCTGTTTCGACCCTTTGTGACACCACCAAGTTCTTCGGCTATCAGGACGGTGTTCTAGCCAATGCCGGTGGTCACTACGGCGATTGTGCGCAGACCCAGGCTTTAGTCGATAGACTCACCTCAAACAACCTGTGCGCCAGATGGTTTTTCCGCTGAGCACTAACGGCCCATAAGACAAACTCGGAGTAACCCCATGTCTGACCGTTACATTGACTACGACAAACTACTGATCGAACGCCCGGCCGACGGAATCCTGAAGATCACATTCAATAAGCCTGAGAGCTTTAACTCGGTGGATTCTCAAACACACTCTCAGCTGACCGAAATATGGCGCGACATCGATGCGGATTCGACCGTGCGCGCGGTTCTCGTAACCGGGGCAGGAAAGGCGTTCTCTGCGGGCGGTGATTTTGACCTGATCGAGGAAATCATGGACGACCCGCAAACGAGGATGCGAGTCTGGAAGGAAGCGCGTGACCTGGTTTACAACATTATCAATTGCAACAAAGTCATCGTTTCAGCGATTAACGGCCCGGCGGTTGGCGCGGGTCTGGTGGTGGGCCTGTTGGCTGACGTATCTATTGCAGGTAAAGCGGCTCGCATTGTGGATGGTCACACGCGTCTAGGGGTGGCCGCCGGAGACGTTGCCTGCATCATTTGGCCCCTGCTGTGCGGCATGGCCAAATCCAAATACTACCTGCTAACCTGCAGGCCACTGAAAGGCGAGGAGGCTGAACGCATCGGTCTGGTGTCCTTGTGCGTAGACGACGACCAGCTACAAGAGACAGCACTGGAGATAGCGACCGAACTGGCGAATGGGGCACAGAGTGCGATCCGCTGGACCAAGTACGCCTTAAACAACTGGCTTCGGATGGCCGGGCCCACGTTTGATACGTCGACTGCGCTCGAAATGCTTGGCTTCACGGGCACCGAAGTGAAAGAGGGTCTGGCTTCCCTCAAAGAAAAACGATCGCCTCAGTTTGCTAAAGATTGTCCGCTGTAACTGCGCTGTACAACCAGTCGAACCCCTGGTGTTACCCCGCACGCACATCAATCCTCCAGGTCACTGGGTAACCGAACCAAAGCTGCCTTACAGCCAGGCAGTGCGTTGTGGTGAACTGATCTTCACAACCGGGCAGGTTGCATTGGATACAGATCTTACTGTCATCGCCGCGACTGATTCACGTGGCCAGATCCGCGCGGCGGTTGATGATCGTTTTAGGGATTAGATATCTACTGGCTTTTTATAGACTATTTGCCGATACAGAACTTACATTATTTTTATTAAGGCTTTTTTGTATTTTTTGTTCCCAAAGCATCTAAGTGGGGAACAAATTTATTGCGAACCTGACGATATATCCCCCGTCCGTCACGCGATGGCCAAGACAACAACCGTTGCCGTCATTGATCAGCACAAGCTAGTTTGCGACCGGTAGAAGCGGTTGGTGCTATGGCACCTTTGGAACTGGGCAAACTATGTAGAATCAGTTTACCCAACGAAAATTTTTGGATAAGTCAGGACATAGGACTATGCCAGCCACGACACTCAACCGATACGCACCAGAACGACACATCAAAGCGCCAACCGGGAATGAACTTCAGTGCAAGCACTGGGGGGCCGAGGCCCCGATGCGAATGCTGATGAACAACCTGGATCCTGAGGTTGCGGAAAACCCGGCCGAACTGATCGTCTACGGTGGGGTCGGTCGGGCTGCCCGCGACTGGGACAGTTTCGATCAAATTATAAGTTCGCTCAAGAACCTCGAGGAGAACGAAACACTGCTCGTCCAATCGGGTAAGCCCGTCGGTGTGTTCCAGACCCATGAAGAAGCTCCCCGGGTGCTGATTGCCAACTCGAACCTGGTTCCTCACTGGGCAACACTGGAACACTTCTCAGAACTGGATCAACAGGGCCTGATGATGTACGGACAGATGACGGCTGGATCCTGGATCTATATCGGCTCCCAGGGCATCGTCCAGGGGACCTATGAAACGTTTGCGGAACTGGCCCGACAGCACTTTAACGGTTCGTTCGAGGGCCGGTGGATACTGACAGCGGGGCTCGGCGGTATGGGCGGCGCCCAGCCGCTGGCAGCGACCATGAACGGCGCCTCGATGATCGCCGTGGAATGCAACATGCAGTCGATTGAGTCGCGCCTGCGGACACGCTACCTGGATGCGTGGGCCGACAATCTGGACGACGCCCTTAAGCTGGTCGAGGATGCCCACAACAATGGCCGGGCCATCTCGGTGGGTTTGCTGGGTAACGCCGCCGACGTGTTTCCGGATATCGCAGCGCGTTCCCGGCAGGATCCCAGATACCTGCCCGATGTGGTGACCGATCAGACCTCCGCCCATGATCCCCAGGCCGGCTATCTGCCCCAGGGCTGGTCAGTTGACGATTGGATCGAGCGCCGGCGAACTGACCCGGCCGGTGTTGCTGACGCAGCCAAAGCATCCATGGCGGTTCAGGTGCGGGCGATGCTGGATTTCTGGGAGCGGGGAATTCCGGTGGTGGACTACGGCAACAATATCCGCCAGATGGCTCAGGAAGTCGGGGTCAAGAACGCTTTCGACTATCCTGGATTTGTGCCCGCTTACGTCAGGCCACTGTTCTGCACTGGTACAGGGCCTTTCAGGTGGGCGGCGCTGTCGGGGGACCCCGAAGACATCTACAAAACCGACGTAAAGGTCAAGGAACTCATCCCGGATAACCCGCACCTGCACCGGTGGCTGAACATGGCCCGAAAGCGAATTGCCTTCCAGGGCATGCCGAGCCGTATCTGCTGGGTGGGTCTGGGCGATCGCGATAGGATTGGGCGGGCCTTTAATCAGATGGTGGCAAATGGCGAGCTGAGTGGACCGATCGTGATCGGCCGCGATCATCTCGACAGCGGATCGGTTGCAAGCCCAAACCGCGAGACCGAAAACATGAAAGACGGGTCAGATGCTGTTTCCGACTGGCCGATACTCAACGCGCTTCTGAACACGGCATCAGGTGCGACATGGGTGTCTTTTCATCATGGCGGTGGTGTGGGTATCGGTTTCTCCCAACATGCCGGTTTGGTCATAATGGCTGATGGTTCAGCCTCGGCGGATCGAAAACTGGCCCGCGTGTTGTGGAACGATCCTGCCACCGGTGTAATGCGTCACGCCGACGCGGGTTACGAGGAGGCGATAGCATGCGCCCGGGACAAAGGTCTAAACTTGCCGGGAATTTTGGTTTAACCCTGTCTGGGTCAGATGCTCGCAACAGAAGCTGGTGATTCGAATAACGTCCTGTGACGAGCGTTGTTTGACTGCCTCATTCCGACCAAGGCCAAATGAAAAGACTTGGGTCGCCCCACTTGGATAGACCCCCCTATTTACCGATGCAGAACGTCGAGAAGATCTGGCCGAGCAGGTCTTCCGTGGTGACTTCGCCCGTAATTTCACCCAGTGCGAGCTGTGCCAGACGAAGCTCCTCCGCAAGTAGCTCCTGAGCCGACCCGACGTGTTGTTCTGCGGCGTGCAGATGCGATTGTGCTTTGAGCAGTGCCTCAATGTGGCGCCGGCGGGCCATCAGCGGCGCTTCACCCAAACAGGTATAGCCAAGCGCTTGTTGAATAGCTTGCTCCAGAGCATCGATACCCGCACCTGTCTTGGCCGAGACTGAAACGCCTTCGCTGCCTTCGTTTACTACAGTCCCTGCTGGCCTGCCACTGAGGTCACACTTGTTATAAACCCGAAGTATTCCTCCTGCGCCGGGCGCCATTGATGCGTGATCCTGGCTGGTGTGCGGTGCGGTATCGTCGATTACAAACAGGACCAAGTTGGCCTGTTCAATCGCCTGTGTCGCCCGACGAACACCCTCTTCTTCGACGTAATCAGTGCTTTCTCTCAAGCCCGCCGTATCGATCAGCTGGACCGCTAGTCCAGCTATGTCGATCGTCGTGTCGACCACATCGCGCGTGGTGCCCGGGGTGATGCTGACGATGGCCCGGTCTTCTCGCGCCAGCGCATTCAGCAGGCTTGATTTTCCGGCATTGGGCAATCCAGCCAGCACGACCCGGGCGCCATGGGCCAATAGACTTCCCGGCCGGGCCTGGTCCAGCAATGACGCCAGTATCTGACTGGTGTGATTTAACCGGGCTTGTGCAGCGCTCGAATCCAGGGCGCTCACGGGCTCTTCCGAGAAGTCAATTTCTGCTTCGAAATTTACTCTTAAATCTCCTATCTCCTTCGATAGTGCGTTTATCTCCCTTGAAAATGACCCCATCAACGAGCGTATGGCAGCCCGCGCAGCGGCTTGTGTCTGGCTGTCAATGAGATCGGCGACCGCTTCGGCCTGAGCGAGATCCAGTCGGCCATTAAGAAATGCCCGCTCAGTGAATTCACCCGGGCGGGCCGGGCGGGCGCCGTGGCTTAAAACGCTGGCCAGAACGCCGTCCAGTACCCGGGGTCCGCCGTGGCCTTGGAGCTCCAGTACATCCTCGCCGGTGTAAGAGGCCGGCGCGGCAAAATAAAGTACCAGTCCCTTGTCCAGTGGCGAACCATCGGCCGCTCTGAACACCCGGTGCGTGGCTTGTTTTGGCGGTGGCAGCACACCGGTGATGGCGTGCGCGATGACCCCGGCGCGAGGCCCTGATATCCGCACTATGCCGATAGCGCCTACGCCAGGCGGCGTCGCGATAGCGGCAATGGTATCTTGATCCTGTTGCACCGTTCGTAACCGCAGTCGACCGGGCGATGTCAACTCGCCTGAACTAGCCTCCGGATGCCGCGATCTTTCGTGTGATCACCCACTGCTGGCCAATGGACAGAAGGTTGTTCACCAGCCAATACAGCACCAGCCCAGCGGGAAACCACAGGAAGAAGATCGTAAACATCACTGGCATGGCCAGCATGATGTTTTTTTGCATCGGGTCAACTGGCGTGGGGTTTAGGATCGTCTGACCAAACATAGAAGCGCCCATGAGCAGCGGCAGCACGTAGTACGGATCCTGAACGGAAAGGTCCTTGATCCATAACATAAACGGTGCTTGCCGCAACTCGACGCTTTCCAGCAACACCCAGTACAACGAGATAAAGACCGGAATCTGTATTACGATCGGCAGGCAACTGCCAAGAGGATTGATTTTTTCCTTTTTATAAACCTCCATCATTGCCTGCTGGAACTTCTGTTTGTCGTCGCCAAAGCGCTCCTTGAGCGTTTTCATACGCGGCTGGAGATTCTTCATCTTCGCCATCGACTTATAGCTGGCCGCCGACAGCGGATAGAACACGAGCTTAACCAGCAACGTCAGTAGAATGATGGACACACCCCAGTTTTGGACAGTGCGGTGGATGTAAGTCAATAACCAGAACAGCGGCGATGAGATCGGTGTCAGCCAGCCGTAATCCACTGTTAACTCCAGCTGCTGGTTCTCCTCGGTGAGACGTTTCTGTTCTTTAGGCCCAACGAACAGTCGAGCATTCAGAGACCCTTGTCTACCGGCCGGCACGACGGTCGGCTCTACACTCTTGTAACCGATGTGATAATGCGGTTGGCTGTCTCGGGCTGTGACCGTTGAATAGAACTCATAAGCGCTGCTCCCCCGCGGCAGCAGCGCACCCACGAAATAGTGCTGCAACATGGCTACCCAACCCGAGGGTGTGTTGCGTGCCAGATTCTCGTCGTACATGTCATCAAAATCTATCTTCTGGTACTTGTCTTCCGGTGTGTAAATAACGCCACCTGTGTAGCTTGGCAGCCGGCCAAAGAAGCCGAGTCCACTAGATTTCTGCTCGACCTTAGTGCGAAGTATCTGGTTATATAGGAACCCTTGCCACGCTGTGGTGGTGGCGTTGTCGATCTCGTAACGGATGTCGATGTAGTAGCTATTTCGATAAAACGTATAAACCTTGCGATACCCAACACCATCGGGGCTTTGCCACCTAAGAATCGCTTCTACGCGATCGGCAGCGGGTGACAAATAATAATTGTGTTGATCAGCGACGTATCGTGTATGGTGATTTGGTAACTCGCCCTGTGTGCCCAAGAGGCCGCCCTGGATAACAAACAGGTCAGCGCCCTCTTCGTTTAACAGCCGAAACGGTTCATCTGGATTCTCCAGCTTTTCGGGATATGTCAACAACTCTAACCGCCTCAGGTCACCGCCATAGGAATCTATGACGGCGCGTATGAGGTCTGTTTCAACCACCACGATATCACCTGTGGGCAAGCTCTTTAATGTCGGTTTAGGAATTCCAGTTACAGCAGTGTTTGTGTTTGTGTTTGTGTTGGCGGTGGTCGGCGCACTGGGGACGTCTTCGGTGTTCACCGCGATGGTTTGGCTCTGCCCAGTTTGAGCAGCTATTTGCGATGTCATTACCGCTACGGGGGCTGCGTTGTGCTCGACCCAAGCCTGCCAAATCAGGACCAACACCAGCGCCAAACCAGTAAACAGTATGAGTTTTTGGAAATCCACTTTTAGTGCTTCAGCGATGCTAGCAGCTGGAGGTGCCCGCGTTCTCGTCTGGCACCATGTCCACACCCCCAGGGTGCCAGGGGTTACAGCGGATCAGCCGGCGCAGAGTCAGCCAGGCACCGCGGGTTACTCCGTGACGCTCGATGGCCTCTATGGCGTAGGACGAACACGTGGGATAGAAACGGCAGGTCGGCCCCAATAGCGGACTGATCAAGTACCGATATCCGCGTAGTACCCCTGTGATTACTTGCCGCATTTATCTCTCACTCGTCTCCAGTGGCCGAACAGGCTCTGATCGACCTGCAGGCGATCGGTTTCGTTAGCTTCCTGGCGCGCGATCACAACCAGATCCAGACCAACCAGAGGCTCCTTATGACAACGAAAAGATTCTCGGACGCGACGCTTCAGTCGATTGCGCCGCACCGCTTTGTTGGACACTCGTCGGGAGACTGTGATGCCGAGCCGCGCGCTGCCTGTCTGGCGCCTCGCCGCATAAACGGTAAACAGGCGATCATCGCTACGGCATCGTCTGGCAATCGTCGTGCGGTAATCCACACCACGCAAGAGGCGTTCGCTTCGCATGAAGCGGGCATTGCTCACTGCCGGCGGATAACGTCGCCCGGCACTCAGGCGCTGAGCTGCGCCCGGCCTTTGGCTCGTCGCGCGCTGATCACGGCTCGTCCTGCCCGTGTTTTCATCCGCGCCCTAAAACCATGTCGTCGTTTCCGTTTAACTTCGCTGGGCTGGAAGGTCCGCTTCATAATGCGTATCCCGAATTCTGTGGCCGGCTTTCAAAAAAGGCGTCGGACTTTACTCGTAATTATGGCGTAATGTCAATGGTTTTAGGGGTCTCTAGCACGCTGTGGATAAAATAATATAGGATAATTTCTGTGGATAACTTCCAATATATCGTATAGACTGGTCGCCATGACAGCAGCCGCACAGTCACGACAATAAACTTAAATCGCGCCGAAAGCGCTGTCGACAAACCCGACCAACCCTATACCTGTGTCCACCGCCCTTTGGAAACTTTGCTTAAGTCGTCTCGAAGACGACCTCTCCGCCCAGCAGTTCAATACCTGGATCCGGCCACTGCACGCCGTCGAAAACGCTGACGGTCTGACGCTGCTAGCGCCCAACCGATTTGTGCGCGACTTCGTACACAGAGAATACCTGGGGCTGATCTCTAGCCTAGCGAAAAACTTCAGCCCCAAACCCGCAGCAATCAGACTGGATATCGGCAGTGAGCAGGCAGGCAGCACTGTTACCGCTACAGCCGATCAGTCACCGGTAGCCCACAACAAAGGCTCGACTGCTCTGGGTTTTGAAGGCCGTCTCAACCCAGCTTTTACCTTTGAGACCCACGTTGAGGGTAAATCCAACCAACTGGCCCGGGCCGCTGCCAGCCAAGTCGGGGAAAACCCGGGGCAAGCCTATAACCCGTTGTTTCTTTACGGGGGTGTCGGTTTAGGTAAAACACACCTGATGCAAGCTGCCGGTAATCTGACCCGGCAACTTAGGCCGGAAGCCAAAGTCGTGTACGTACACTCCGAACGGTTTGTGGCCGATATGGTCAAAGCCCTGCAGCATAACAAAATCAATGATTTCAAGCGTTATTATCGATCTCTGGATGCCCTGCTGATTGACGACATTCAGTTCTTTTCAGGAAAAGAGCACTCACAGGAAGAATTTTTCCATACTTTCAATACGTTACTAGAAGGCCAGCGACAAATCGTGATTACCAGTGACCGCTTTCCGCGTGAGATTTCCGGCGTCCAGGAGCGCCTGATTTCCCGTTTCGGTAGCGGCCTGACCGTCCCGATCGACCCGCCCGAACTCGAGACTCGAATGGCCATCTTAAAAATCAAAGCCCAGCAGAAAGGCGTCGACCTGCCCGAAGACGTGTGTTTTTTTGTAGCCAAACAGATTCGGTCCAATGTGCGGGAACTCGAGGGCGCGCTCCACCGGATAATCGCCAGTGCTAACTTTACCGGACGCAAGATCAATACCGACCTTGCTCGGGAAGCACTGCGCGACCTGTTGGTCTTTCAGGAACGCCAAATCACCATACAGAATATCCAGAAAGTCGTCGCGGAATATTTCAAGATGCGTATCTCGGACCTGCATTCCAAGCGGCGTAACCGGCAGATTACCCGACCTCGCCAGATCGCAATGGCGCTGGCCAAAGAACTCACCACTATGAGTTTGCCAGAAATTGGCGACGCGTTCGGGGGTAGAGACCACACAACCGTATTGCACGCTCAACGCAAGGTCAGCGAGTTAATTAAGACGGACCCTAAGATCAGCGAAGACTACCAGAACCTACAGCGCCTTCTGAGTGGATAACGTGTGGGCTTCCAGTGGGAAACTATGGCATGATTTCCTAGATACGAATTTCACACCATCTTATTCACCTTGTGCCGGATTTGATTCACAGCATTACACACACGACTATTTAGTGTTATCCATTTGTTTTTATTGATTAAAATAACTTAATCTCTTTATCAACAGCCTTAATTAAATCAGTAAATAGACTATCTATGAAATTATTAATAGAACGAGACCAACTGTTAACACCACTCACTACCGTTACCAGCGTAGTAGAGCGGAGACAAACACTGCCTATTTTGGCGAACGTGTTGGTACAACTAGACAGCAACACTCTCACGCTGACCGGCACCGATCTGGAGGTAGAAACCACCATTGAAACCACTGTTCTAGATGGCAGTGACGGGCAGTGCACCGTAACCGCTCGTAAACTGCTCGACATTACTCGTGCGCTACCCGAAAACGCAAAACTGGAATTCAGCACAGAAGGAAGCAAGCTGAAAATCAAGTCGGGACAGAGCCGCTTCACCTTGCAGACCCTGCCAGCTGCCGATTTCCCGCGGCTCGAGACGGAGAACTGGGAGGAACGGGTTCGCCTGGAGCAATCAGCGCTGCGGAGCCTTTTCGACAAAACAGCCTTTTCGATGGCGCAACAGGACGTCCGGTATTTTTTAAATGGTGTGCTGATTGAACTGGATGGTGACACGATGATCTCCGTAGCGACGGATGGACACCGGCTGGCGCGCAGCCGAACCAAACTACCCGCTGCTGCTGGGGCGCAGCGTCAGGTTATCGTTCCGCGGAAGGCTGTTCTGGAGCTCAACCGATTCCTGGCCGACGGTGGAGACGAGATAACGCTGGAACTTAATCCAAATCACGTGCGATTCAGCCGACCCGGCGCTCAATTGACAAGCAAACTGATCGATGGAAAATTCCCGGACTATAAAGCCGTCATGTCGCAAGTCCTGTCACAAAAAATGGTCGCTGACCGGGAACAGCTACACGAAGTGCTGGCGAGAACTTCGGTGCTGACCAACGAAAAATATCGGGGCATCCGGCTGAATTTATCCAACGGCTGTTTGAAGCTGTCGGCACACAATCCAGACCATGAAGAAGCCAGTGACGAGGTGAGCGTGGATTATGAAGGCGACAGCCTGGAGATTGGATTCAACGTGACTTACCTGATGGATGCGTTGCGGGCCATGTCGACAAAGACCGTAGAGGCCGAGTTACACGACGGCAACAGCGGGTGCATGCTTCACGAGCCTGATGATGATGACACGCTGTACCTGATCATGCCCATGCGATTGTAGATAAGTAGGACCCTACAACAGCCTGCCGGGTTTCGGTGTTTCACGTGAAACAACGGATCTCACAGGTACCTGGGCTTCAAGCCTATGGTTTCACGTGAAACACCGTGAAAAGCCCATAAAATAGCCGTTTCTGCGGCCTAGCAACCCTCGTTTGTGATAGAATAAAAGCCCACCCTAAGGAGTATTTATGAGCAGTCAACCAGTCTACGACGAAAGCAGCATTAAGGTTCTGAAAGGGCTGGAAGCGGTCCGCAAGCGGCCCGGCATGTATATCGGTGACACCGATGACGGCACTGGCCTTCACCACATGGTTTTCGAAGTGGTCGATAACTCCATAGACGAAGCACTCGCTGGCCACTGCCAAGAAATTACCGTGACGATACACGCTGACGAGACGGTGTCGGTGGTGGACGACGGCAGGGGCATCCCGACCGGGGTGATTGCAGAAGAAGGGCGTTCTGCGGCAGAAGTTATCATGACCCAACTGCACGCCGGAGGGAAATTTGACCAGAATTCCTACAAAATGTCTGGCGGTTTACACGGTGTGGGTGTTTCGGTGGTTAACGCGTTGTCATCCAGCCTCAGGCTGATAATTCATCGGGGGGGCCAAACCTATCGACAAGATTACCAAAGGGGGGTCCCGACCGGACCGCTGACCGAGATTGGTGACACTGCCCGCACTGGCACGGAAGTTCATTTTAGACCCGACTCGCAGGTGTTCACGGACCTCGTGTTACACCACGATATTCTGGCGAAGCGACTCCGGGAGTTGGCCTTCCTCAATTCGGGCGTCCGAAACAAATTGGTGGACGAACGGGCGGGAACAGAGGAAGTCTTTGAATATAAAGGCGGAATCAAGGCGTTTGTTGAACACCTCGGAAGCAAGAAAAACAAGCTCCACCCAACAGTGTTGGCGTTCAGCGCGGGACGGGACCACGTTCAGCTTGAGCTCGCGCTGCAGTGGAACGACAGCTATCAGGAAAATGTTTTCTGCTACACCAACAATATCCCACAGAGCGACGGGGGTGCTCATCTGGAGGGCCTACGCGCCGCCATGACCAGAACGCTGGGCCGTTATATGGAGGCCAGTGGAGCCGCGAAGCGGGCCCGCGTGGATTTAAAAGGCGAAGACTGTCGGGAAGGCCTGACGGCTGTGTTGGCGGTGAAGGTGACGGATCCGAAGTTCTCGTCTCAGACCAAGGAAAAACTCGTTTCCTCAGATGTCAGGGGGCCGGTCGAATCGCTGATTACCGAGTATCTCGGGGCGTTTTTGCTTGAGCGGCCGACAGAAGCCAAAGCGATCGTCGACAAAATCGCTGATACTGCGCGCGCCCGCGAGGCTGCGCGGCGGGCTCGCGAGATGACCCGCCGAAAAAACGCCCTAGAAATGAGCGGTTTGCCGGGCAAGCTCGCGGATTGCCAAGAAAAAGACCCGGCGCAGAGCGAGATTTACCTAGTGGAAGGAGACTCCGCTGGTGGGTCAGCCAAGCAGGCGCGCGACAGGCGCTACCAGGCCATCCTCCCCCTTAAAGGAAAGATCCTGAACGTGGAAAAGGCGCGTTTTGACCGAATGCTGGCCTCCGATGAGGTCACGACGCTGATCACTGCGCTGGGTACCGGAATCGGCAAGGATGATTTCGATGTCAGCAAACTGCGGTATCACAGGATCATCATCATGACCGATGCAGATGTCGACGGGTCGCACATCCGAACTCTGCTGCTGACATTCTTCTACCGCCAGATGCCCGAACTGCTGGAAAGAGGCCACGTGTTCATCGCGCAACCGCCGCTGTACAAGGTCTCTCTGCGCAAGAAAGAGACCTACCTGAAGGACGACGACGAGATGAATCGTTATCTCCTGGGGTTGGCGATGGAGGGGGCGAAACTCCAGCGACGAGATGAACCCAGGGCGGTGTTGGACGGCCCCGAGCTCAAGGCACTGTGTACCGAATACTTCGCGATTAAGTCCGCGATTAACCGGCTGGCCCGACGCTACCAGACCGAAGTGCTATGGGCGCTCAGTGCCTTGACGCCATTAGGTCAGAAGGGCCAACCAACCGAGCAAGACCAGGCTGAATTCGTACAATTATTGAATACCAGGCTAGCAGGGGTTACAGGACAGGGCGGCCCCCAGTATCGCGTTCACTTCGATACTACCGATGGCGTGGGGCAGTGGTCGCTGGTGGTAGAGAGCGAGCACCACGGGCAGTACCGTCAGACTCGACTGCCCGCTGAGTTTTTCGATACCCAGGAATATGGATCTATGATTGCGCTGGGCCAGCGACTGGACACTTTAGTGGGTTCGCAACCGACGGTGGTTCGAGGCGATAAAGAGACGGCAGTAGAGGATTTTGCCGGCGCCATTGAGTGGCTGATGTCAGAGGCCAGGCGCGGCCTGACGGTGCAACGCTATAAGGGGTTGGGCGAGATGAATCCCGACCAATTGTGGGAAACGACGATGGATGCCAGTCAGCGGACACTGTGCCGAGTACAGATTGAAGACGCCGTTGGTACCGATGAGATCTTTAGCGTCCTGATGGGCGATGATGTAGAACCGCGTCGCGCGTTCATCGAGCGCAACGCCTTTGCCGTGCACCACCTAGATATATAATAAAATCAATTACTTATCAGTGAAGGGTGCGAGGCGCTGAAAGCACAAAACGCGGAATGGTGGCGTCGAACGTACGGCCGTCTTCAGCCACCATCTGGTAAGTACCGTGCATCGTGCCCACGGGCGTCTCAATGACCGCACCGGACGTATAGCGAAAACCCTCCCCAGGTTTGAGCACCGGCTGTTCACCGACTACGCCCTCACCTTCGACCTCTTCGGTTCGGTTATCAGCATCGGTGATGAACCAGTGCCGAGAAATGAGTTGGGCGGTGACAGAGCCGCGGTTTACCAGGGTGATGGTATAGGCAAAAACAAACCGGTCTTCATCGGGTTCAGAGTGTTCAGCGACATAGGTCGTTTCGACCTGAACGTCGATGTCGTAGGGGTTTTCCATAATATTGACGCTCCTGTTCTACCGGCCACAACGGACAGTTACGATGTTACCGTTTTCTGACTGCAGATGCATTGCTGCCAGTTGCCGACCCCAGACACAGCCACCATCTATGCAGTAGAGCGTCCGCTGTTGGTAAATACCAAGATCTGACCAGTGTCCAAAGATTATCCGCGTATTGCCCAGTGGTTGCCCGTTTATATCAAACCAGGGCTTGAGCGGGGCCGGCGCTGCGGCGGGCAACCCCTTGAATTCCAGTTCAAGGTCAAGATCCGGCGTGCAATAACGCATCCGGGTAAATGCATTGGTAATGAAGCGCAGGCGGTCCCAGCCGGTTAACCGATCATCCCAGCGGGCCGGGGCGTTTCCGTAGATGTGGGCAAGAAAGTCTAGCCACTGGTCTGAGCGTAATATGTTTTCTACTTCGTGGGCCAACAACAGTCCCTGATGCAGCGACCAGCCCGGATAAAGCCCGGCGTGCAGCAGCGCTGCATTCAGGCCGGAGTCGAAATGGGCCAGGGGCAGGTGGCGGATAAAATCGGTCAGTTCATCTAAATCAGGGGCGTGCAGTAGATGATCAAGCCGGTAGGTAGGCTTATTTTGGTGCAGCCCTGCTGATAGGGCCAAGAAATGAAGGTCGTGATTCCCCAACACCACGGTTGCCCGACCCTTTAACGATTTGACGAATCGGAGCACAGCCTCGGAATTGGGGCCACGACTGACAAGATCGCCCACGAACCAGAGGCAGTCAGAATCGGGGTTGTAGCGGATTTTATCGAGCAAGCGCTCAAGACAAGACATACAGCCCTGAACGTCGCCAATGGCCCAGGTGGCCAACGTCGAACTCAGCCCAGCTCAGTCACTGAGTGGTTCGAGACTCCACGCCCGGCGTTCGGCGGGTGGGAGGTCGTCGTAGATCGCGGCGAGACGCTGTTGCCAGTAAGATTCGCGGACAAACAAGTAGGGATCGAGCTGAAGTTTTAGGATATGGTCTGCGATGAGCAGTTCAGCGCGCGCGTTGAATGTGCGCAGGGCGTAGCCCAGGGTGAGATCACGACCACTGGCGTTATATGACACAGGGTCGGGGTAGATAAACGCCGGGACAAGCGCGACGGCATCACGGACATTGCTGGCCCCCAGCAGCGGTAACACCAAGTAGGGCCCGGACGGCAGTCGCCACCGGGCCAGGGTCTGACCATAGTCCTCTTCGTGCGGCGGCCTGCCAACAGCACCAGCGACGTCGAAAAGGCCGGCAACACCGAGGGTGCTGTTGATAAGCAGTCGTTCAAAGTCGAGGCGACCCTGAGCAAACCGCCCCTGTAATACATCGTTGGCAATCGTTGCGGGCAGCTGCAGGTTGCTAAAAAAATTCCTGACCGACAATCGGACCGCTGACGGCACGGCGTGGGCGTAAACTACAGTGACGGGGCGAATCAAAAAACGGTCCAGGCCATCATTGAAGCCGAAGACCATACGATTCACAGGTTCAAGAGGATCAGTGAGTTGGAGCGGTGAAGGACTGTTATAACCGAGTTTTTCTGAGCTAGCACAACCAGTGAGCAGCAGCGGTAGAATCAGGAGCAGCGCTAGACCGTTGTAGCAGATACCGCTACTCAGGGGCCGCTGACTTAAGTCAAGTCGCCGGATGGCCGAGTATGCCCAACGGTACACGAGTCGCATAGACCGACTATAAGCCCGGCCGAGGTTTCCGAACAGCCTTTACCATCGGATCAGCCAAGCCATCGATTAACCCGTGAAACATCCTCTTCGTTAAGCTGGCCTGCCAGCTGTTCCAGCACCAGGACCTGCAGGACATAATCATAACGCGCTTTGAGGTAGTCTCGTTCGGCCCGGAACAGGTCTCGTTGTGCGTTGAGCACCTCAATGTTGGTGGTTAAGCCTGCGGCAAAGCCTTCTTCTTTGGCCTGAAGCGCGCTTTCTCCGGCGGTAACAGCTTGTGCCAGCGCGGTGATTCGACGCAGCTGACTATTGATACTGAGAAATGCTTGGCGTGTCTTGCGCTGAATTTCTCGGCGAGCCGATTCGTAGCGGGCGCGGGCAGCATTGTGATTCGAAGTCGCTTCTCTGATCTGGGCGTTGATGAGGCCGCCTTGATAGAACGGCAACTTGAACAACAGGGTCAAGCTGGCGTCGGTGCCGTCGGCCGATGCACTGTCAGAGTATTCGGCAGATAGATTCAGCCCCACCGTGAGTCGCCGTAATGCTTGTTGCCGGTCGATCTCTGTTTCAGCCGCCGACGTGTCCAGTGACAGTGCTTTGAGTGACCGATTGTCCGATAGGGCCCGGCCGATCCACAGCCCAGCATCATCAGGCTGTGGCTTCGATAATGCCGCAGCGGGAGACAGTGACAGCAGCGTACCGGGGTCCCTGCCCACCAGGGCGACCAGCACCTGCCGCATGTCGACCAGCACCCGTTGGGCTTCGATACCTTCAGCTACAGAGTATTCGTAGCGGGCCCGGGCGTCGTAAAGATCGGTCCGGGTGCCCAGGCCAACATCGAGCCGCTCTTCGGCGAGTTCCAGCTGTCTACGAATAGCCCGCTGGTTACGCTCTGACAGCTCTAGGTTATCCTGGGCTGAGAGTACCGCAAAATAACTGTTGGCCACGCGTTGAATCAGTGATTCAGCGGCGATCTGGTAGTTAACATCCGCCGCATCAGTCTGCAGGCGTGCTTGCTTGATCAGAAGACGGCTTGAACGGTCGTATATCGATTGCTTGAGTGACACTGTGGCTGATGCGGCCTGATTGGTCAGATCTCTGGAGACGAGTGTGTAGCTGCTCGACGCAGATAAATGTGGCCGGAATGCGGCTAGGGCCTGAGGAATAGCTTCTTGCCCAGCTTCACGCCGGTGGACTTGTGTTGCGAACTCAGGATCGCTGGACCACGCCAGACGATATATGGCCAGCAGGTCGATACCGCTGGTCGTCGACTCTGAAGAAGAGACAATGACCGTTGTCGCTGAATCACGGGCCGTGTCAGTGTCGGTTTGCGCTGGGTTTTCGTTGTCAGTGGTAGCGGAGACGCCTGTAGTGACGGTGGCCGCCTGGGTCTGACTTTCTTCCTCGTCGGATTCGACCGCCGGCGCGCTGGTAATCTTAAGGGACTGGCCGGGGTAGATTACGCCGCTCTCGTCCAGACCGTTCCACGCCATTAGGTCCGCGCAGCGCACCCCGAACAGTTCTGCGATTTCGCACGGCGTGTCCCCAGGTTGCACGGTGTACTGATTCTGGGCTGAAACCCAAGTGCTGCCCGACGCCATCAGAATAACTACGGTGTAAAGGAACGCTTTAATCATGTTGGTTTTGAATCCGCCGTAAATCTTGAGGTTAGAAGGTAAATGCTGAGGGGGTCCGGACATTAATCAGGGGCGGCAAACTGGTGTCAAAAATAGAGTGTTCAGTCGATTCTTCATCATCGCTGCGGCTATAGAGCATAGCCTCCATGACGGGTGACTGGCCAACAATCGCGACCAGCCGACCACCCGGTGCCAGCCGATTGCGGTGGGCACGAGGTGGAACGGGCACCGAGCCGGTGAGAATAATTGCGTCCCAAGCGTCGTCTTCGGTCCAGTCTTCAGCAGCGTCTCCTTCTTCGAACGTGGCGTTGACAATGCCCAGGTTTTCGAGCCGGGTCGCAGCAGGCCTCAGAAAGTCACCATAGATGTCGACGCTTGTAACATGGGCGCAACAACTGGCCAAAAGAGCAGTCAGGTAGCCAGTGCCGGTACCGACCTCGAGGACCCGATCAGTGGACGTTAATGCCAGGGCCTGGGTCAAACGGGCTTCAACCTTGGGCTGCATCATGCACTCACCGTGGCCGATCGGCAGGTTTAAGTCAGCAAACGCCAAATCCCGATCTTTTGGGGGCACAAACAGTTCGCGGGGCAGTTTCTTCAGCAACGCTAATAACGCTGGATCCAGCACCTCCCACGGGCGAATCTGCTGTTCAATCATGTTAAACCGGGCGAGCTCGATATCCATTGTTTGACAGATGGTGACTAAGAAAGCTAAAAATTTTATCACAGGCATGGGCGTAGTAGCGGACACCTGTGCCTAGAACAACCGCTGCTGGCTACGGCATCAGTGAGCTTTAGTCAGCCGAATAAAATCTTCTCGACCAGGACAGCTCATTTCGGATTTAATAAACCAAGCTGGTAAGTCAATAAATCTGTGACAACAGGAGAACTTCGGGACAGGCAGATCAGATCCAACACAAGCTCGACAGGATGCTGGCAGAACGCAGACAGCAGGGTCAGCAAAGATGCCCATGAATACGCGGTTATGGCGAACCCTGTAGGACAGTTTCTGAAGGCCCCGGGCGCGTGTTGACCGTGTTTGGGCGCTCACCTATACTGCGCGACCCCTGCGGCGGTGTACCGGCCTTGTTTTAGTATCTGCGCCGGAGCGTTTATCTCGCGTATTGGTCATCGTGAGGCAGCGTGATTGAGGCGATGAAACAACAGACAGTGTGCCGGGCGAGAACGTGTTAAGACGAGTGCTGGCAGCACAGTGTGGGGTGACGGCGCTACTGGCGCTCGCCCTCTGGCTGTTCGGACCGAATCTTCTGCACTCGGCATTGGTCGGTGCCGGAATCGGCGTGGCTGGGAATGGGTATGCGGCTTGGCGTGTGTTTGCTGGCAGTCGCTCGAACAATGGATCGGTTGCGATGTTCGAGCTTTACCGGGCGGAATTTAGCAAACTCGTAATCATCGGCGTACTGTGCGGGTGTGCTTTTATAGCCCTTGAAGATTTGAACTTTGCTGCCTTTCTGGGCGGGTTGGTCTCGGCGACCCTCGCGTCTGTGGTTACAGCGGCGACACATACGGTCGAGTTACCGGAACAAGTGGGAAGACAGATTTAAACAGCAATGGCCAGCGACAGCCTGACAACGACCGGCTACATCAAGCATCACCTACAGAACCTGGCCTATGGCCAGCATCCGGACGGTACATGGGGATTGGCGCACAGCGCTGCCGAAGCAAGAGAAATGGGCTTCTGGGCAATCCATCTCGACACGATGTTTTGGTCAGTGATATTGGGCGCGCTCTTCCTCTGGTTATTCGGCAAGGCGGCCCGCAAAGCAACAGCGGACACGCCGAGCGGCTGGTTGAATTTCGTCGAGTGGATCATCGAATTTATCGACGACAATGTACGCGGTTCTTTTTCAGGAAAGAACGATCTCATCGCCCCGCTGTCACTGACGCTTTTCGTCTGGATCCTGCTCATGAACCTGATGGACCTGGTGCCAGTGGACTGGATTCCACAGATTGCGCATCTGTTGGGCATTGAGTACATGAAGGTGGTGCCCACAACTGACCCCAATGCGACCTTTGGTATGGCGCTGGGGGTATTCCTGCTGACGCTTTACTACAGTATCAAGGTGAAGGGGCCACTGGGTTTCGCGGCTGAGCTGACGATGCAGCCGTTCCAAGCCACCAACCCGGTACTGAAAATCATTCTGATGCCAATCAATTTCTTCTTAGAGTTCGTTAGCCTGATTGCAAAGCCGCTATCACTGTCTTTGCGGCTTTTCGGTAATCTCTTTGCTGGCGAGATGATATTTATTTTGATTGCCTTGCTGTTCTCAGGGGGACTGGCTTTTGCTGTGGTGGGCGGCGTTCTGCAGTTAGGATGGGCTATTTTTCATATTCTGATCGTGCTATTGCAGGCATTTATATTTATGACCCTGACTATTGTTTATCTCGAAATGGCGCACAGCCACCACTGAGCGGCCCAGCATCAAGCGAAGAATTATTGGTATCAAGCTGACTTTTCTTAATAGGAGAAACTCATGGAAATTGCTTTACTCTACGTTGCCGGCGCGGTTCTGCTCGGTTTAGCCGGTGTGGGCGTCGGTGTGGGTGTGGGCGTGCTCGGCGCACGATTCCTGGAGGGCATCGCCCGACAGCCAGAGCTGCTGCCGATGCTCAGGACCCAGTTCTTCATCGTTATGGGCTTGGTGGATGCTATCCCGATTATCGGTGTGGCCATCGCGCTCTACATCATGTTCGCCGTAGTGGGCGGTTAATAACTTGGCTTTTTCGGACGGAAACAGGTTATGAACATCAACTTGACGCTGATCGGGCAGACTATTGCATTTGCGGTCTTCGTCTGGTTCTGCATGAAGTTTGTTTGGCCGCCTATCATTACAGCACTGAACGAACGCAAAACCCGGATCGCTGATGGCCTTGCCGCGGCGGATGAAGGTCAGCGTGAGAAGGCGCGGGCAGAAGAATACGCCGCAGAGGCTCTTGAAGAAGCCAAGGGACAAGCGCAGGAAATCATACGCAGAGCAGAACGACGCGAGACAGAAATCGTCGAGGAAGCCAAGTCTACTGCACGCACTGAGGGCGACCGTATTCTCACGGCTGCGCGGGGCGAGATCGACAAGGAAATCAATCAGGCGCGCGAAGCTTTGCGAGCACAACTCGCTACCTTGGTGGTTGCCGGTGCAGGACAGATTCTGGGTCGAGAAGTGGGTGAAAGTGATCACGCTAAGCTGATCGATGATCTCGCCCAGGAACTTTAGCCGGTATCGGCGGATACCTATGAAGCGCGAAATCTATGGCTGAACTTTCAATTATTGCAAGACCCTATGCACAGGCGGTTTTCGAGCTTGCTAAAGCAAGTGGGGACTATTCCCGTTGGTCACAAGCACTCGAATTTCTGGCCGCAGTAGCAATGGACCCAGATATGGGCGCATTGTTCAACAACCCCAGAGTATCAAGGCGCGAGCTCGCTGTTGTGATAACGGAAATTTGCAGTGAGCGGCTCGATGAGAACGCCCGGAATCTGGTGCGATTGCTGGCGCAGAACCAACGTCTTCACGCCTTGCCCTCAATTGCCGAGCAATACGAGCACCTACGCGCAGAAGCTGAGCGGACAATCCAGGCAGAACTGGAATCCGCATTGCCGGTAACCGAAAGTCAGCAGCAGCGGATCGCCGAGGCGCTTAGCGAACGTATGGGCCGACGCGTGGAACTGGCGGTAAGAATTAATGAATCACTCCTCGGCGGTGCTGTCGTACGCGCCGGGGACCTGGTGATCGACGGCTCGGTTCGGGCCAGACTCGAGAAACTGGCCACCGCCATCAGCGGCTGATCGGCCACAAACGGAGCGATTGAGAGGAATTCAGGTATGTCCATGCAGCTAAACCCCTCCGAAATCAGCGAACTGATTAAGGAACGGATCAAGGATTTCGATGCCAGTGCCGAAGCCCGCACAGAAGGCACCGTGGTGAGTTTGACAGACGGCATTACGCGTATTCATGGCCTGGCGGATGCCATGCAGGGTGAAATGTTGGAGTTTCCAAACGATACGTTCGGTCTTGCGCTTAATCTTGAACAGGACTCTGTCGGCGCTGTGGTGCTCGGAGACTACGAGCATATCGTCGAGGGTGATACCGTCAAATGTACCGGCCGAATCCTACAAGTGCCGATCGGAGTTGAGCTGCTTGGCCGGGTTGTGGATTCACTCGGCGTACCGATTGATGGCAAAGGCAATATTGACACAACGCAGACATCGCCGATTGAAAAGGTGGCGCCAGGTGTGATCAGTCGTCAGTCCGTCTCAGAACCGGTACAGACCGGCCTTAAATCAATTGATGCCATGGTTCCAGTTGGACGCGGCCAACGCGAACTGATCATAGGTGACCGACAGACCGGGAAAACCGCGGTAGCGATTGATACGATCATCAATCAGAAAGGCACCGGGATCAAATGCATTTATGTCGCCATCGGACAAAAAGCGTCGTCGGTGGCCAACGTGGTGAACAAGCTGGAAGAACATGGCGCTATGGCACATACGATCGTGGTTTGTGCTTCAGCAGCCGAGTCGGCGGCGATGCAATACATCGCACCCTACTCCGGCTGCGCCATGGGCGAATATTTCAGAGACAAAGGCGAAGACGCTCTCATCATTTATGACGACCTGACCAAGCAAGCCTGGGCTTATAGACAGGTGAGTCTGTTGTTGCGCCGTCCACCGGGTCGAGAAGCTTATCCTGGCGATGT
>Ga0207963_1000065_pt1 | contig 44218 bp, 50 predicted proteins | sample Knorr_S15_td_NAD_FD_185604 | JGI IMG/M metagenome (GOLD analysis project Ga0207963, IMG submission 185604) | Marine microbial communities from Southern Atlantic Ocean transect - Knorr_S15_td_NADW_ad_2500m_LV_A (SPAdes) (version 2) | ecosystem: Environmental > Aquatic > Marine > Oceanic | place...
ATATGAACAGGAATACAAAGATTTAAAAACCAAATTTATTAACGGTCCTTTTTCTGCCAGTACTATAAACGGCTTAATCGTTGCATGGTCAGAGCAAATAAGAGCAGCTACCCAAGAAGCTGACGAGGAGCATTCAGATGCTTTGTCCGTGCAAGAATGGGAAAACAATTTGTATGAGTTCATGGACCAACTGGAATTTGCTAGGAATAAATAGGCTTAATTCTGGTTATTTGGATTCAATTTTATTGAAAAAAACTAAGAGGAAAAACACCAATAAAAATCACTAGTAACAATCTAACGAGGTTTATTTTTTTCTTTATCGTGCTCATTATATTTAGTTGTGAAGATAAAAAATCCAGTGATACAGGTGGTTTATTTATTAATGAATTTCTAGCAAAAAATGATTCATGCTGTCCTGATGAAGTGGGTGATTATGATGACTGGGTAGAATTGTATAACTCTGGCTCAAGCCCAATAGATGTTGGGGGTATGTATATTACTGATGACCTTGAGGATGAACTATATCGCATCCCTAAAACAGACAATACATTGACCACTGTTCCAGGAGAAGGATACCTTATCTTATGGCTGGATAAAGATGAAGAGCAAGGTCCTCAACATATTGGAGTAAAACTTTCAACTGATGGGGAATCAATTATTCTTTTTGATTCTGATAGCACAACAATCATTGATTCTCTCTCATTTGAAGCTCAGGAAGCAGATATTTCTATGGGAAGATCTCCAGATGGCTCTAATAATTGGGTGAAATTCACGACGCCAACACCTGGCACTTCAAATAAGTAGATTTATTTAGACTTAATCGCCTCTGGCTCAAATGAAGGAATAGAAAATGAAATGGTTTATTAAATGTATTAAAAATTATGCAGTTTTCAAGGGAAGGGCAGTTAGGCCAGAGTTTTGGTATTTTGCACTAGTCAGTGCAATTATTCAAATTTCTCTTTTAATAATTGATATAATCATAGGTTGGGACGTAGGTATAATTGATGGAATAAAAACACTTCCTTTATTTGAAACTTCTCGTCTCTTACTTTTAGTCCCTTCCATTTCAGTTACAGTGAGGAGATTGCACGATATTAATAAAAATGGCTGGTGGAGTTTATTATGGGGATTACCTGTTATTGGTTGGGTAATACTGATACTGTGGTTGTGTAAAAAAGGAGGTGAGGGTGAAAACCAATATGGCCTCGCAGACTAAATGAAACGCCTTTGGCTTAAATAAAGAAGTACATCATGAAAATTTTTTTACTAATTGTTGTCCTATTAATAACCAATGTTTCATTTGCTCAAGACTCAACCTTTGTGCAATCTCATCAAGACTCTACTAAGGTCAAAAATAATAGTATTACTTTAGCTGGTGCTAGCATAGGGTTCACTACGGGTTCATCTATGTTTTTGTTATCTGCAATGAGCGGGGATAATGTTTCTTTCTCTGAATTCATAGTGATGTTGTTGGGCCCAGGGCTTATCAATGGCGCTGTAATACCAAGCTATTTAGAAAGTGAGAACAAAGGTTATTTACGGGCAGGAATGTTAGCATCAAGCTGTGCAACTACTGTTATGCCTTTGCTTGGTGCTATGTTTGGTGCGCCCAATAGCGACCCATCAACGGTTGCAACAATTATTTTTATGGGCACAATTGGTGGCGCAATATATAATCATGGGTTAGCATTAATTTTCCCTAAATACAGAGAAGCACTTAAGACTGCTAAATTCAAGAACCAAATAAACAAAACTACAATTCACGATAATTAAATGAAAAGCCTCTGGCTCAAATGAAGGATTAGAAAATGAATAAATCAACAAAGCATCAAGCAATCCTATTCTTTATTTTTGTTTTTATTGCTGGTTGCCACAATGCACCAACCCCACCTTCAGAAATTGAAGGTGCGCATATTTCTGTATTGCATTATGAAAAATATGATTGTGAATCAATACTTGATGAAATAAAATTTTTAGAAAAGCGTGAGATAGAATTGGTAATTGCCCAGGAGGAAAGAATTAAAGAAAGCGAAGATCAACAATTTTGGACTGAAGGTATTGGTATGGGTGATGGAATCGAGGCATCAGAATTGCATAGGGTCCGAGGTGAAATAAAAGCTGCTCGTAGAGTATATAAAAAGAAGGAATGTAATATAGAAGAATGAAACGCCTCTAGCTCAAATAGCCTCCTAAGGGGGGCTTTTTTGTTGTAATAATATTTTAGGTTGTTATGTCAATTAAATTGTATACTCGCCGCGCTACAGAGGATATATATGGCTTTTATTGTTGGATTTCTTGTATCTCATCATTTGAAGCAAAAATATCAATGTGTGAAGCAAAAATATCAATGTGGTATAATGCATATTGTTGCATTATCGTAGTTAACAAAATTCAGGGTTTTTAAGTCCCTGAGAAGGAAAGAAAAATGAATATATATGTAGGAAATATTTCCTATCAATTAGATGAAAGTGGTTTAGAAGCTGCTTTTGCAGAACATGGTGAGGTTGATAGTGCGCGCATTATCTCTGACCGTGCTTCGGGGCGTTCGAAGGGATTTGGTTTCGTAGAAATGCCAAACCAGGCTGAAGGTGAAACAGCTGTTCAGAATTTGAACGGCAAAGAGCTAGAAGGTCGCGAATTAAAAGTGAACGAAGCTCGTCCAAGGGAAGATAGACCCAGCCGTCCCAGATACTAATTAAATTTGGTATCATATATCCGATTCAAACTTATTTGTATTCGGTAAAACAATAAAAGCCTCCTCATGGGGGCTTTTTTGTTTATAGGATTGTTGGTAGATTAAAATAATCAAAAGGAGGTAAGGAAATGAAAAAAATAATATTATTTGGAATTGGTGTGATGGCACTTTTACTTGTAACAAGTTGCAATATGCAATTAGAAACAGCTAATAAACAATTGGCTGCTAATCTAAAAATGTATGAAACCACTTGGGATGAAGTCATCAATAAGGGGAAAATTGACCTAATAAATGAAACCAATTTTGATAAGAATGTTACAGCTGTCACCAGTCCTGAAAATATAGTGGGTATTGAAGGGTTTAAAGATTATTACAACAATTATCTTGTTGGTTTTTCAAACATAACTTTCACTATCGTAGACCTGTTTGGACAAGGCGATAAAATTGTAAAACATTGGAATTTTAAAGGCACACACTCAGGAGATTTTTTTGGAATTCCTGCTACTGGGAATGAAGTAAATATCGATGGTGTAACACTTGTGAAAATGAAAGATGGTAAAATTGCACAGGAGCAAGATTTTCTGGACAACTTAGAGTTTTATCAGCAACTTGGACTTATGCCAAGATAATAGATACGGAAAAACTATACTTAAAAAGAGCCTCCTCACGGGGGCTTTTTTGTTTGTAAAATAATTGATTACATTGATGGTATGAAAAATATACTAGCAAGAGGAGGAATTGAATTTTTAGCTGTTCTTTTTGGTATTACTATATCGCTTTGGGTAGAAGATTGGCGTGAAAATAAGGACATTCAGATTAAAATTGCGGAAGACTATATAAACATCAAACAAGAAGTAGAGATTGATATTGAAAATATTGAAAATATAATCTTATCAATTGAGGAGCAGATTAATTCACTTAAAAAACTGATTCAGTATAATGAAAAGAAAATTGATTTTAATGATAGTGATGTCATCAACAATTTAATAAAAATTACATCGCCGACATTTTTTGGCACTCAGACTGCATACAATACTTCAGTATCAAGCGGTAGGCTTAACTTTTCAAAAGAAATGAGTGTAAGTAATGAGATCTCACTGTTATATGAGCATTTCTACAAACGACTGGATACAAATAGTCAAATATATGACTTGAGAAATCAAAAATTAAAAAGTGATTATTTCATGGAGTTTTTTCAAGTAACTGTTGGTAAGCAGGAAATTAATGATTCCATAAAATCAGTTTTCTTTTCAACAAAAACAAGGAATGCCTTGTACTGGATTTTAGAATTTGTAGAGAACTTCTACATTTATAGGTTGAAGGATACAAGGAATCAAATGTTAAAAACAGAACAATTAATATCAGAGTTTTTCCATCAACAAATTTAAATGAAACGCCTCTCTTGGCAGGAGAGGGGAGCCCTTTAATTCGTGGTTGGCAGTAAAGTAATTTAGATGAAAAGAAAAGAGTATCTGAAAGTTGCATTAATTCTACCTGGGAATGTTCTTATAACTATTCCTTTATTCATTTTTTTGTCCACCCGAAACTCTTATTCCTATGACTTAGTAAGTCCTCATAACTTTCTTTTTTATATTGCTATGTTTTTTTTGACATTAGGTTTGTTGTTGGCCATTTGGTCGGTGCGAACTTTCTATATTAAAGGTGGTGACGGCACACCTGGTCCTTGGCGACCCGTAAGTAATCTTGTTATTAGCGGTCCGTATCGCTATGTTCGTAATCCAATGATACTAGGAGTTGTGGATTTACTTTTATTTGAGTCAGCTCTTTTTGTATCCATACCCTTGTTGTTATGGGCTATAGTGTTTTTTGTTGGCAATATAATTTACTTTAGGACCTTTGAAGAAAAAGAACTTATCAAACGCTTTGGGGCTGACTACGAAAATTATAAAAACAAGGTGTCAATGTTTTTTCCAAAATTTACTCCTTATAACAAAGAATAACCCTTCAACATTCTTCGTATAGCTGGTAATCTTATAGAAACATTTTTTGAAAAATAATTAAATGAAACGCCTCTGGCTCAAATAGCCTCCTAACGGGGTCTTTTTTGTTTATTATCAAATATTTACTGTTACAACTACTAATAGAGGAATTATAATGGAAACGTTTGGAATAATAGGCTAAAATCAATAATAGATTTTTCATTATAAACCCCATCATTTTTTATACTTCTCAATCAGATTCATGCCGCATTTAGGACAGGAACCTGGTCCAGACTGGTGAACCTCTGGATGCATGGGACAAACGAATAGTAATTGGGGAACTTTTTCCTCTGCTGATTCCCCGTCTACTAACCTGGAAATAGTACCCGGTGGGTTGGAATACCATTCTGGATCGACACCATCAGGTAGGAAGTTCCGCACTTTAAAGATGGTGAACATACCTCCCATGGCCACCTTTCCAAAGGGCCCTTCGCCTCCCATCATGGGCAGCGTGTTGATTGGACCTTCCATATTCATTTCAACCATTTCGTGCATTCCTTTTTCGCCCATGGCCATATAATTTGGCAATAAATCCCTTATTTTTTCTTCCACACCGTCCTGATTTACACCGAGGACATTGGGAATATCATGGCCCATCGCATTCATGGGATGATGCCGGCGATGACAATGGAGAGCCCAATCACCTGGATTGGCGATAAACTCGATATCCCTGGTTTGTCCCGGAGCAACTAGAACGGTCGTCTCCGGCCATTGCGCAGACGAGGGTATATCCCCACCATCTGTCGCCACCACTTTGAAAGAATGTCCATGCAAGTGGATGGGATGGGTCTCCTGGGCAACATTGGCAATTCGAACTCTCACTCGGTCACCTGTTTTAGCTACCAACGGGGCCGTTCCTGGAAAGGCGCGACTATTAAAAGTAAAAATATTGAAATCAGTCATCACATTTGCGTTAGGTGTTCGCGTGCCCGGATCCACAAACCACTCATTTAAGAAAATAGCATAATCCCGATCAATAGGTTGTTTCCGAATACGAGGGTGGATGATAAAAAACCCCATGGATCCCAAACCGATCTGGGTCATTTCATCTCCGTGGGAATGATACATTTGTGTGCCGTGCTGCTTTAACTCAAATTCGTATACGAAAGTTTCCCCAGGCTGAATCCCCGGCTGTGTCAGACCCTGTATGCCATCCATACCACTGGGAAGAATAACCCCGTGCCAGTGAACTGCCGTAGGTTCTGGCAATTTGTTGGTTACATAAATTCGTATGTGATCTCCTTCTATTGCTTCAATTGTTGGACCAGGTGTTCGACCATTATACCCCCAGGCCTTTATGACCATACCGGGAGCTATTTCCCATTCAATTTCCTCAACGATCAGACGAAATTCTTTAAAACCATCTACCATCGTCCAGGACAAGGTAGAACCATTGGGGGTGATGACGGGCATAAAAGGTGGGTCCTCTGGTGGATTTTTGCCTAACAACTGGCTGTTAATAAGGATTGAAAAAACGGAAAGTATCAGTATGACTGTCTTGCTCAATTGTATTATTTGTGATTGATTATTCATGTTCTACTCCATTGTGAAAAGATTTATTATTCAACTATTTCTGGGGCTCCCCACTTTCTTGAAAATCCTGTTCTCTATCGGGCCGAGGGAATTCCAACCCACCGCCAATAGCAAAATCCAATTCAGATCTTTTTATCCAATAATTCTTTAAAGCTTCGATATGGTTTCGGTGTGCATTGATTTCATCCTCTTTGGACTCTAACAGTGAATAGACTCCCTGAAGCATGAAATTGTAGTGTTTTTGCGCCGATTGAACAATTTGCTGGTGTGCTGGAATAATTGTTTTTTGAAAATATTCTACTGTTTTCCTGTTAACTACCATTTCTTTGTATAAAATTCCGACTTCAGTATGAATTTCTTGTATAAGGGCTTCCAATTGCTTTTGCTTTTGCCGCAGTTCAGTGCTCTTTCTGACCATAGCGGCTTGCCCCTGGTCGAAAATGGGCACAGCCACCTTCAATCCGGGACCTGTCAACTGTTTTTGTTCACGCTCCTGCTCAACTCCAATTTCTCCCTCCGCAATCTGACTGTACCGGGCCCAGGGCAGGGCCTCCTCTAGGCCCCTGATTTCAGCTTTTAAGGCCAAAAGATCCATTCTATTTTCAGATGCGTTAGAGTGTAATTTCGTTAAAGGGGGATCATTTTCGGAGAACTGGGGAAGTACCCCATTAATTTTTAATTCTTTATCAGATATCAACCCCAATTTCCATTTTAGTGCATCCTGCTCAATTTTAACCTTAATTTCATTTTGCATTAGCGTAAGGTTTGCTTGATTAGAAATCGCTTGATGTCGGGATAAATCTAACATATTAATATTGCCGGCGTTGTATTGTCTACTTGCTAATTCTGTTGCCGCTTCTATCGCCTCCAATACAGCTCGGTGTAGTGCAAGCAATTGTTTATCGCCCTGAAGTGTAAAGTAGGCACTGCGGACTTCAGAGATTAATGAAAAGACTTCATACCCGACATGGTGCTTGACGACTTGATAATGTGCCTCTCCAAGTTTGATCTGGATAGGACGAAGAAATAGTCCTAGAAAATCCTGCTCCACGCCTAGCTCGGTTTTTACGTTTCCCCCTCCTGATAGTACTAAGGCCTTTAACTTCGGGTTGGAAAGCAATCCGGCCTGGACCAGGTCTGCTTGGGCAATGCCCAATTCTTCCAGCGTGGCCTGAAGTCCTGGATTGTTCAGCAGGGCGATCTGTACGGCTGCGTCAACAGTTAGGGGCTTCGCCAACAAAGAAGCAATTGTATCCTGTGCAGCCTGATTTTTATCTGCATTTTTTTCCACTTGGTATTGAGTTTTTATCTGCATCTCATCTCTAAAATTGCTCCAGGAACTCAACCGTGGATTTGTCGAACAACTATTCAAAAATATTGATGCCAATATGATGGTTCTTTTGTTAAAAATAGAATGAAAGAAAAGATTCATGATTATCTCTTTTGTTGAATGTAATTAATCTACCCGAATCATTCGGATAGCAAGAATGGACAAATTTGTCCCTAGGTCAGGATAATCTTATAAAAGAAGTGGTGTGATGAATTTAGAAAGCGACTTCGGTGAAAGTCGTAATAGTGTAGTATTTATTCCCCGTTTATATACAAAAATTCTTGAATCAATAATATATGTTGGTTTTGTATAATCAATATCTTTGAATTTTTGATTTGATTTTGGCCCGGAAATAATAGGAACAAATTGAGAATGATCACAATTTTTCACGTTCATTAGGTATCCTTCTAAGTCCTCGGATACTTTATTGGATTCACAACAGGTTGTCTTTTCCACCTCACAGCAAGGCATATCGCAGTTGATATGTATCAACGGGGCCGCCATGGTTATAGCCATGATTGTAATCAAACCAATCGATATGGTATGTTTAAACATACTTGAATTTACTTTGTGATACCCTATTAGTATCAAATTACTTGATCAGTTTACGAAATTTATCCCCAGTGGAAATCCTTAATTAATTGTAGATTAATGCTATATGGGGAAGTTTATTTCACGAAGAGAGTTTGTAAAATTAAGTCTAGCTGCTTCGGTTGTTCCAATGGCAGGTATATCTATTATATCACCTAATTATTCAAGTTCAAGTAAACGATTCAATTACAAGAAATCTATAATAATTGATAACCTTGCTTCGCCAGGCCCTTTCAATGTTCCGGGTAGAACAGATAATCCACTTACAAATGAGATGTTAGCCAATAGCAGAAAATCAGGAATTACTTCAGTTAATGTTACGGTGAGCTCTGGAGGTGGTGATAAAGCTTTTGAGGAAACTGTTTCTAGTATCGCCTATTGGGAAAAAGAGCTTCTACAACATCCTGATTTTCTTATAAAAATAAGATCACTTGATGACATTCATCAGGCTAAAAAAGATAAAAAACTTGGAATTATTTTTGGGTTTCAGGATACCACTATGATTGGAAACAATCTTAAGCTAATAGATACTTTTTACAATCTTGGTGTTCGTATAGTACAGCTCACATACAACTTGAGAAATTTAGTGGGGGATGGATGTTTATTGCCTGATGCTGGTGGATTGACCAAGTTTGGAAGAGATATTGTCGAAAAGTTGAATGATACTGGTATTCTGATTGATCTCAGTCATTGTTCAACCAATACAACTCATGATGGAATAGTAAATTCAAAAAAACCAGTAGCAATTACTCATAGTGGTTGTAAATCAGTTTATAATCATCCTAGAAGCAAGCGAGATGAAGAGCTTAAGATGATGGCGGAGCGTGGTGGAGTTATTGGTATTTATATGATGCCTTTTTTAAATGCAAAAGGTCAACCTACCTCAGATCATTTATTGGCTCACATAGAGCATGCAATTAATGTTTGTGGTGAAGATCATGTGGGTATTGGTAGTGATTTATCTATTAGTCCTCACATTGTTACTGATGAATATGTAGAAAATCAAAAAAAATTTGCTAAAATTCGTGAAGCTGCTGGTATTGCTGCGCCTAGAGAAGACGAACTTCTTTTCGTAAAAGATATGAATTCACCTCTTCGTATGGAAATGATTGCTGATAAACTTCAAAAAGCAGGACACAGTTTAGATCGTATTGAAAAAATACTGGGCGGAAATTGGATGAGACTTTTTAAAGATATTTGGTAATGTTATTATAAAAGACACGCCTCATTGGCGGGTAATTTTATTTAAGTTTTTTAAATTATTTATCAAGGTCTATAAAATGAAAAAGGAGGGATAATTATGAATATTCAACAAACAAATGTTCCTATATGGGCTCATTGGATTCGTTTTACTAATTTTATGACAGAACGTTTTTTAGGTGGTCCCCAAGTTTTAAAAATGGCCTGGGTAATTAATTTTCAAAAAACAGGTACATTTTTCTACATTCTATTTTTGATGAATTATTATCAAAATTTTTCCGTAGTAACCTGTGTCTATTTATCTCTTCATGGCATGTATGGATTTTGCTGGATGTTAAAACATTTTGCATTTCCTGATAAATCCTGGGAGAAAAAAGTTACCATAGGCGGTGGTCTTATGGCTTTTGTATTAGTTTTAGGACTCTATTGGGTATTCCCATATTTGTTGATTTCTGATATACTGGGACCTGATCAAAAGATAGCTAGTCTAGGTATAATAACATCTGCAATATGTATACATACATTAGGAGTAGTCATCATGATGACATCCGATTGTCAAAAATATTTTTCCCTTAAGTATAATAAGGGACTTATTGTGGATGGACTTTTCAAATATATCCGTCACCCAAATTATCTGGGAGAAATCATGCTTTATGCATCATACGCATTGATTGTCCAGCATTGGATCCCCTGGGCAATTTTGGTTTGGGTTTGGATCGGAGTATTTCTGGTTAATATATTGCAGAAAGAAGCTTCAATGTCCAGATATCCCGGATGGGCAGAATATAAGAAGCAGACTGGGATGCTTATACCGAAGCTATTTTAATTTTTACAACTGATCCAGTGCTTGCAGGAAGTCCCTTTTAATATCATCGATATTTTCAATCCCAACTGAACAGCGCACGAGGTTTTCCGGAATACCTAGGTAGGACCGTTCTTCAACCGTGTTTTCGACATGGCTGGTGGTCTTTGGCGGGCCCACAATTGTATCCACGGACCCCAAGTGGGCGGCGGCATGGGCAAAGTTTAATTTGGTAAGGAAAGCAGGGATAAGGTCCTCTGTACCAGACAAGGAAAAACTAAGAACACCCCCGAAGCCCTTCATCTGCTCCGCGGCGGTATCAAAACTAGGGTGGGTGTCCAAGCCCGGGTAAAAGACCGTATCAATCTTGGGATGTTCCAACAGGCAGCGAGCCAGTTCTAGTGCATTGCTATTATGCCGCTCCATCCTGAGTGCCAGAGTTTTCATGCCACGTAATATCAGGTAGGCTGCATTAGCCCCCAGGGTAGCACCATTGATCTCTCTGAAGTGAAATATCTTTTTGATCTGTTCTGGGTTGCCACAAACCAAGCCCCCCAGGGCATCGGAGTGACCACATAGAAATTTGGTTGCACTGTGGATCACCAAATCGGCGCCTAGTGCCAGTGGCTGTTGGTTAATAGGTGTGGCCAGCGTGTTATCCACCGCCACCAAGGCACCGACACTCTTACCGGCCTCCGAGAGTTTATTAATATCTTGAATTTTCAGAGTGGGGTTCGTGGGGGTTTCTAGGTAAAGCAACTGGCAGCCTTTGGCCACTTCCTTTTCAATCTGATGATGATCAGTGGTGTCGCAAAGTTTTACCTCTATGCCGTACTGTGGTAAAAACTCGAGAAAAATTTTACTGGTGCCGCCGTAAGTATCTTTACTAGCTACCACCCGATCTCCTGATTTGAGGTGAGCAAAAAGGGTATTGCTGACGGCGGCCATACCGCTGGAAAAACTAGTAGCGGCCTGTGCTCCTTCAAGGATGCGGATCTTTTCTTCCAGAACATCCAATGTAGGATTTGTGTTCCGGCCGTAAATGTAACCTTCTTTTTCGCCTTTGGCTACCTGGACCCATTCATCCAAGTCATCGTAGCCGTAGGCCACACTGTTTACCGTGGGCACTTGGGTGGCACGATAGGGAAAGACGTCCGTTTCTCCACCCCAGACTGATTGGGTTCCAGCTTTGACCTTATGCCAGGAAATTTGTTTTTTCATAGTGGGATAAAACCATTTTTTTGTTATTAATCTTTTTTAGCAATAGTACCGTTTACCATAACAAAGTTGATAGATCGAAATGCTTTAATATTTTGATCTGGATTTCCGTCTACAGCAATAATATCTGCAAAATAACCCTGTTTGATCTGACCCAGTTCATCATTTTTCCGAATAAGTTTGGCACCCACCACGGTGGCAGAATGGATCACATCCATGGGTGACATACCATAATCAACCATACGTTCCATTTCCCGCCAACCCTCTCCATGTGGCATAGAACCAATATCGGTTCCAAAAGCAATCTTGACGCCCTTTTTCATGGCGAGCTGAAAGGATTTTTTATGCTCGGCAACAATACGATTATGGAATCTGGTATCTGCTTCACTGGCCCCTTCATCAGGAAGATAGACTGTCATAGTCGGGCACCAAAATGTGCCCTTTTTAACCATCAGAGATAGAATTTTATTATCCAGAAACAATCCGTGCTCCAGACTGTGAACACCGCCATCAACCGCATGATATGCTCCAGTTCCACCATAAGCGTGAGCGGCCACATCCATACCCCATCTGCGCGCTTCATTTACCATAATTTCAACTTCCGCTTTAGTCAGCTGAGAGAGGGGTTCCAGGGTTTCTCGATTGATATGTCGTAATGTGCCGGTAGCATATATTTTGATAAAATCAACACCTGCTTTACGCTGATCGCGAATTGCAGCCACCATATCATCAGAATTATCAGCCATGATGGCAAGTTGTTCAACTTTTCTATCGACGTATGGACGCAATCCGGTTAAATTCATGTGTCCGCCAGTGATGCTGATTGCCCATCCAGAAACGAATATTCTTGGTCCAACAAACATACCTTTGTTGATTGCATCACGGACAGCAATATCAGCCATGTCAGCACCTTCATTATCAACATCCCTTATGCTGGTAAAACCTGACATCAGGATTTGTTTTGACGCTTTAAACGCCTCCATGGTGCGGTATGTATTTGTTTTATAAAGAACTGGCGGATTACTACTATAATCAGGTGTTAGGCAAATATGGGTATGGCTATCAATGAGACCTGGAAGTACTGTTTTATCGCGCAAATCGACCGTCTTACCAGAAGTTAATTTCAAGTTTTTTCCTACTTCAATAATTCGATTTCCTTCTACTAAAATATCAATATTATTTTTCACTGTTTTCTGGTTTGTATCGATGAGTCTACCGGCACGAATCAAAGTTTGTTGTGTCTGAGCAGTAGAAGTCACCAATAATAAATAAAGAATAAATTTAATTTTATTCTTTATTCTATCCAGATTCTTGGGTTTTATATTTTGCCCGTATAATTTCAAAATAGGCTCCTTTCAAAATGGGGTACGATTGTATAGCCCCGGTGAGCAATTTAATGAATTATTAGTACTTTTTTCTATGAAACGCCCCCGGATAAAATCAGCCTTGTCATGGGTATTTTTTGTTTGAATTATTTCTGTCGTAAATTAATTATAGGTAGGAGGGTTCTATGAATAAACATATCAAACATTTAATAATTTCTATCCTTTTGGTGTCAATGGTTTTATCAGCCAATAAATGGACACCTGGATTTATGATCCAATATCAACGTCTAGGCGGCACGGATATATCGCCAGATGGAAACTGGGTGGCATACGAACTGTCTATCCCACAAATAGAAGGTGATAAATCAGAATTTCTTACCCATATATGGCTGGTAAGTGCAGATGGACAACGAAATTTTCAATTGACCCAGGGGGATGTGTCTGCCCGCTCACCACGCTTTTCGCCTGATGGAAAACACATTGCATTTATTTCTGGAAAAGCCGATCCGGAAAACAATTTTCAGACAACCAAGGGCCAAATTTATGTGTTGCCAATCAATGGAGGTGAACGGAAACAGATTAATGCTGAAACATCATCCGTAGGCAGAATTGCTTGGTCACCGGATGGACAATCCATTGCCTTTACAATGAGAGACCCTGAAACGGAAGATGAAAAACGCCGCAAAAAAGAAAAAAGAGATTGGAAAATCATTGATACCAATTATCGTTATTCTCACATCTATGTGGTTGAACTTAATGGGAATGACAGTGCCCGCCGCCTTACCAAGGGGGAATTTCAGGTAGGCAGTTTTGATTGGTCACCAGACAGCAAACGTATCGTTTTTGACCATACGGAAAACCCAACTGCCAATGCCTGGACCACCAGTGATATATCCGTTGTTAATGTTCGAAGTGGATCAAAAAAATCTTTGGTAGATTGGAATGGCTATGACCGTTCACCAAAATATTCTCCCGATGGCAAATTCATCGCTTTTACCTCTGATGGTGGAAATCCTACATGGGGCCGGGAGCATTTTGCCTATGTGATTCCAGCCAATGGAGGTAATGGCAGGCAGCTTCCTGCCACGCCCAGCCGCAATATAAGTAGTATTACAGGATGGGTGCCCAATGGTACTGCTGTGATTACTTCCGAATCAAACCGTACATCGCGGCGTTATTTTAACATCCCCTTATCTGAAAACGGTGTGGTCAGCACATTGACACCAGGTAAGGGCAATTATGGAAGTTTGTCTTATAATAAAGAGGGCATGATGGCATTAGTCCATGAAAAAACAGAGGAGCCGGGTAATGTATTTATATCGCAAATGGGTAGATTTAATCCTGCCCGGATTACAGATATAAACCCAGAATTTTCCACCATGGAACACGGGAAAACAGAAGTGATTCGCTGGCAATCAAAGGATGGTATGGAAATTGAAGGATTATTAACCTATCCTATAAATTATCGTGAAGGGAAAAAAGTGCCATTGGTGCTGAATATCCATGGTGGTCCTGCTGGAGTATATACGGAAGGTTATACTGGCCGAAGTTCTGTTTACCCAATTCAGGCCTATGCCCAGGAAGGATATGCTGTGTTACGAGCAAACCCTCGAGGAAGCAGTGGCTATTCCAAGGCATTTCGTTTCGCCAATCGATCAGACTGGGGCGGCATGGATTATGAAGACTTGATGACTGGAGTGGATCATTTGATTAAGCTAGGTGTGGCTGATCCCAAAGATCTGTATGTGATGGGATGGAGTTACGGCGGATTTATGACATCAACTGTGGTGACCAAAACAGACCGTTTCAAGGCTGCTAGTGTTGGTGCAGGCGTGCCCAATCTCATTGGAATGCTCACCACCGACATTCATGACTTCATTCCATGGCATTTTGAAGGGGAAATGCATGATAATATTGAAAAATACATTAAACATTCTTCCCTGTTTCATGTGAATAACGTTACGACTCCAACCCAGGTGGTCCATGGGGAAAATGATACACGTGTTCCCATTGCACAAGGATATGAATTCTATCGCGCAATCCAACGTAAAGGGGTGGATACAGAAATGATCGTTTATCCTAGAATGCCCCATGGCCTACGGGAACCAAAATTTATTCAGCATTGTGGTGAAGCAATCATGAAATGGTTTAAAGATCACAGTAAATAAAGGAATATATCTAATGAAAAATCGGATAGTTTTTCTTTTTGGCGTTTGTTTTTTAATCGGATGTAATTCAACTCAAAATGTGGATTACCTCCAATCTGATGAATTTTCAAAACAGAACATGCCATTTTCAGAAGCAGTACGCGTTGGAAATATGTTGTATTTATCCGGCCAGATAGGATCATCTCCAGAAGACCCATCAAAAGTTGTGGCAGGCGGTATCGGACCGGAGACACGCCAAACTATGGAAAATATGAAAGAAGTATTGGAGCGTTATGGATCATCTATGAATCAGGTCGTGAAATGCCTATGCATGTTGGCAGATATTGATGAATGGGCGGAAATGAGTGCTGAATATGTCAAATATTTCCCTGACCATAAACCGGCCCGCAGTGCATTTGCAGGAACTGGACTGGCCTTGAATGCTCGAGTTGAGATCGAATGTTGGGCAACCATTAATTAGGAAATGATTATGAATAAGCATATTACTAGAAGAGACTGGTTAAACCGAAGTGCTGCAGTACTTAGTGGCACCCTTTTAGGGAGTGTAACCGGTTATAATCCCTTATATAGTAGGCCGATATCCTGGTCTACTAACGAACCCATACGCATGATGTATAATGAAAACCCATACGGCCCTTCCCAAATAGCCAGAAAAGCGATGCGGAAAGCATTTTCAGAATCCAACCTCTACTCCATGACCCCGGCTAAAGCAGAATTTAAAGCACTGATAGCCAAGCTAAATGGAGTAAAACCCTCCCAAGTTGTCATCGGATTTGGATCTACTGAAATATTGAAAAAGGCCGCTTTAATGAATGGAATCGATGGGGGTGAATTGGTATCTCCTACGCTTACTTTTGAAGAAATTAACCATTATGCAGATACACTCAATATGCCTGTCAAACGTGTACCGATGGACAATGAAATTGGAATAGATCTAAACAAGATTTCTGATAGTATAAGCAAAAAAACAAAACTGGTTTACCTGTGTAATCCCAATAATCCTACGGGTAAAATTATGGATTCAGGAGCGCTTGAATCATTTTGTAAAAATATGTCAAAAAGAACAGTGGTATTCATTGATGAAGCGTACCTCGAGTATGTAGCTAATCCCGATTATCGCTCGATGCTTGGGTTGGTTAAAAAAGGAATAAATGTGATTGTATCCCGAACAGCATCAAAAGTACATGGTCTGGCTGGATTAAGGGTGGGGTATGCCATTACGACTCCGGAATTGGCTAAAAAACTTGAGCCTTACTTGACTGATTATTTGAATATTGTAGGATTAAGAGCTGCGATAGCCAGCTACCAGGATCAGGAATTTCAAAACTATAGCATTAAAATGAATAATCGAGCGAAGCGCATTGTTACCAATTTTTTGGATGAAAAAGGCATTCAATATTTGGACTCCCAGTCTAACTTTATCTTTTTTCATATCGGGAGACCTATTACTGAATTTCAGCCCGCTATGGAAAAAAACGGTGTTATAGTAGGTAGGCCCTTTCCTCCCTATACGGACTGGTGCAGGCTGAGTATGGCAACACCGGATGAAATGGGACGGTTTATTGAAGGCTTTAACGCATTGCTTTAATAATAAAAGGTCATATGAAACGATTGGTTTATATTTTATCAGCGATCCTATTTGGGGTTCTTTCGGCTGTAGCCTTGGGTGAATTTTATTTCACACAAAAAATAGGAGATCCCGAATATTATATTCTGCTGTTCTGTATAATATGCGGTTTGGTGTCTGTGGGCAGTCTATGGTTTTTGTTCCAGAATATTTATTATAATAAAAACCAAAAGATCTTGGAAAATGATAAAACAAAACAAAACATGAGTCCAAAAGTTGCTGAAGAAATGGCCAAAAAAATAATGGAGGATGCAAAGATGCATCGAAAGTCCAGAGGTAAACATAAAGATTGATTAAAACTTCTATTACTTTTACAAATATCCATTCAGCCATCCCTTTAGATGGGTTTTTGTTTAGAAAAAAACGATAAAGAAAAATATTTTTTTCACTTTTTATTAACTAAAGGAGATTTACCATGTATAAAATGACAAAGTTACTCGTTAGCCTAATTCTTTTTTCCATTCCAATCCTTGGCAAAGATGATTGGACTAAAAATAAAAAAGCTATTACCGCTTCAATTAAAAAACATCAGAAAGCACTGATCAGCATCAGTGATCAGATCTGGTCCAACGCTGAACTGGCTCTGGAAGAACATAAATCTTCAAAGATTTTATCAGATTATGCCGAAAAGAACGGTTTCAATATTGAGCGTGGTGTAGCAGGGATGCCTACAGCCTTTATTGCTACCTATGGATCCGGACGGCCGCGAATTGGTATCTTAGGTGAGTTTGATGCCAATGCCGGTATTTCCCAAAAGGCTCAGTCTACCAAAGAAGCATTGATCGAGGGTGCGCCTGGTCATGGATGCGGACATAATTTATTCGGTACAGGTAGCCTAGGGGCGGCTATTGCCATTAAGGAATTGATCCAGAAAAAAGAGCTCAAAGGAACCATTGTTTTCTATGGAACACCAGCGGAAGAAACCATCTTTGGCAAAGTGTGGTTTGCTAGGGAAGGATTGTTCAACGACCTGGATTTATGTATGGACTGGCATCCAGGTGATGATGTGGAAGCGGGCACCCAGAGTAGTAAAGCACTAATTGATTTTCGTGTAAAATACTGGGGGAAAGCTGCCCATGCGTCCGCAGATCCTTGGAATGGTTTCAGCGCCGTGGATGGCATGGAATTATTGACCACAGGAATCAACTATTATCGTGAGCATATTAAACCGACAGCACGAATTCATTACCAAATTGAAAAGGCTGGTGATGTGGTGAACGTGGTTCCGGAAAAGGCACAGATTTGGGTTCGTGTACGGGAAAATGACAGGGAAAGTTTGAATGTAGTATATGAAAGGGTCAAAAAAATTGCCGCCGCCGCCGCACTGATGGCAGAAGTGGATTATGATATTGAATTAATCTCCGGTATTTATGAAATCCTTCCGAATCGAAGTGGTGCCACACTGGTGCAAAACAATTTTGAAATGTTGGGACCGATTTCATATACTGATGAAGAGACTGAATATGCCAAGGCGATACAGCGGGCGACAGGAAAACCTGAAGTCGGGATGGATGGTGCCATTCATGCTTTGAAAGAAACAAAGCCGGCCCAGGGAGGCTCCACAGATGTGGGTGATGTTAGCCACCTTGTCCCTGTGGTGCGATTGTCCACCCCGGCAGCACCGAAAGATGTCCCTTGGCACTCTTGGGCAGTAGTGGCCTGTACCGGAATGTCTATTGGACATAAAGGGATGCTCAAGGCATCCAATGCCTTAGGGATGACAATGGTGGATTTATTTGAAAATCCTCAATTAATCAAGGAGGTAAAAGCAGAATTCAAGGAACGCAAAGGGAATAGTAAATATGTACCTATGATTCCCCCTGGGCCACCACCGGTACCTCAGAAAAAATAAATCAATCCAATGGGGATGAAATTCATTTTATTTATGTGGCTTTCTTTCTTTGTTTTAGCTTGCAATGACCTAGATGGTGATCAGGGCCAAGAGATTTTTACTATACCCCAATTCACATCCTACTTTACAGGGAATCCCACTGATAAACAGGCTTTACCAAAAGGAGGTATTTGCCTGATGGGAGGTGCCCGGGAGGATGACAATGCTATGCGCTGGTTTTTAAAACAGGCCGATGGGGGTGATATCCTTGTTTTACGTACTTCAGGATCGAACGGTTACAATGATTATTTGTATTCTGAATTACAGGTAAACGTTAATTCGGTGGAATCAATTGTGGTGAAAAACAAAGAGGCAAGTTTTGATTCCCGCATCCATGATAAAATCAACAAAGCAGAGGCGATCTGGTTTGCCGGTGGCAACCAATGGGATTATATAAATTACTGGCAAAATACGCCAATCGATAGTTTGATTAATATTGCTATCGCAAACCGCAATATTGTTATTGGAGGTACCAGTGCTGGGATGGCTATTTTGGGCGAATTTGTGTTTAATGCTAAAAATGGGACAATAACTTCTTCGGAGGCCTTAGAAAATCCCTATCATCAAAGGATAGCTATAGATTCAACAAAATTTATTCGGACAAAATATTTGACCAGCGTAATCACTGATACTCATTACAGTGATAGGCAGCGAAAAGGTCGCCATGTCACTTTCATGGCACGGATTATTAAGGATTGGAGTATCAATATACGAGGCATCGCCGCTGATGAATACACCGCTATCTGTTTCGATTCTGAAGGTAAGGCTAAAGTATATGGAAATAATTCAAACCAGGATCATAATGCCTATTTCATCAAAGCCATTAACGGGTCGCCTGAAACTTGTGAATCCAATAAACCTCTAACCTGGAGTCGAGATTCCACTGCTTTGCAAGTATATGAGTTGAAAGGGACATTGAACGGTACCAACTATTTTAACATTAATAATTGGAAATCGGGTAACGGGGGCACATGGAATTATTGGTTCATCATCAATGGACAATTCCATGAAAAACCCATTTAATGCGTGCTGGCATTGCCGTTCCATAACGCAATCTGTAGGATTACTCGCATTGACATTTTGATGTAATTTTTCTTTATGAATTTTTCTATAGAACAAATATTTTGGGTTGTCCTGATCATAATTTCACTAGTGAGTATTTTAAGAATAATCAGGCAAAAGGGATGGAAGTTGAATAATTTTATCAGGATTGAGGATGTGAAAGATGAGGATTAGATGGCCTATTTTATTGATTGTAATGATGCTCTTTTCCTGTGTTTGGTTGGACGATAAATTAAGCGATGATCCTTTGGAATTAGTTTTTTCTATCCTACCTCAACTCAATCAAAATGGCGATGGTTATTATGTGTTGCCGATAAATAGCGATGGAAAGCAAGTTACAAACCACACCGTCTATAGCTATGTAGGTGCTAGAGATTATAATAAACTTGAATATGTCCATTCTGAAAATAAGACCGTCCATTGGATATCAAATTTGTTTTGGGTTACGGATGATACGTTAGGGTATTACCGTAAGCGAATAAGATTTGAACAAGATTATAGGTACATCACTGCGGACACATCTTTTATCTATTCTGGAGATACCACTGCATTCCAAAAAACAGTAGGCTGTTGCTCAACGTCGGATGAAGATGGAATCGGCAGTACCATTTTAACAGTTCTTTCCAGTATGCTTGGAGATACGATTGTATTAGAAGCCGGTACGTTTGATGAATATGATAACTTCCCTGAGGATACTTTGTATATTTCTGTTCCGATTATAATTACGAAATAAACTATCCTTATTCGAAGAATAAAATATAAATCCTGATTACCCATTGACTTTGATTAGTCAAGAGATTTAGAATTCAGTTCATCACTTTTACAATTTGATTCATTTGTAAAAGTCCCTAAACAAGGAGGTAAGGGGATATAGTTTGAATAAGTTGCGGATTCATTCTGTTGGATTATTTATGGGGGGATCCACTTCGACGCGAAGTCCTTTGTCTTCCTGTTCCATTTTGCCCATTTCCATATTATTTACAGCAATTTTGTGTATTTTATTTTGATCATGTTTATGTACGTATGAATAACCAAAAGGAGAAAATCATGTTAAAACGAATAGTAATAACAGCATTGGTTGCTATTTGCAGCCTGTTTGCACAAAATGGCGAAACCTGGAATACAAGTGAGACTGTTTATCAAGTTTCCACCATTGATCTGGAACCTAATGTAGATGCGCAGTATTTGAACCAAATGAAACGGACATGGGGTACGAATATGAAAGTGCTAAAAGCAGAAGGCTTGATTGAAGATTATCATATTTATAAAAGCATTAATCAATATGATGGTGATTTTGATTTATTGTTAGTTGTTGAACGTAAAAATTTGGCCTCGCTTGATAGCAACCCAAAGAATAATAAAAACTGGGATAAGGCCATTGAAAAAGCACGAAAAATAATTTCAGATGAACAAGTAAATCAAATCACTGGTTCATTTCCTAAGATGCGGACGATTTTAGATCAGAAATTGATGCGTGAGATCACGTTCATTAAATAAGCATAATTGATCGGGGTTGTCAACTAGGCCAAAGGTCTATCATTTTTTGGCAGCCCTGACCTTCCTATTAAAAATCAAAAGGAAAAAATAATGAAAAAAATCATAATGACATTAATTATGTTGAGTATCGTAATACCGGTGACATTAATTGCGGGTGATAAAGAAGAAATAATTAATCAAATATTGAAAAGCAATGAATATCTGAATAAGAATAAAAGACCCATGGCAGAGTATTCCGAAAAAGGTGCCTTAGAATTTTGGTCTAGTGGTGGTTTAATGCATGAAGTCGGCTCAGCAGGAAGGCTGGGTTCTTATGAAAATGTTAATATGTCGATCAAACATATTGAAGTGCTTGTTTTAGTGCCAGGTAAAGCTGCTGTTGCTATGTATTATTCTGAAGGATCAATGAAACCAAAGGGGTCACCAGCTGTCAGTCATTATATGACACGCGTTACACAAGCGTATGTCAAAGAAGGAGATGGATGGAAAATTCGGGCTTCTCATTGGTCTCCTGTTATGGGAGGATCAGGTACAAGCCAGGCAAGTACAAAATAAAATTCAATCAATAATCAAAAGGAAAAAACAATGATGAAGAGAATCTTGGGAATTATTATTCCCTTAATGATATGTGCTACACTGGTTGCACAAGATACGCCCAATATTTACGGAGTGAATTATTTTAAACCAAAAGCAGATCAAAGAGAAGAGTATCTTGCTGGTCTTAAGGATCATACTAAAAAACATCATAGCAAGGGAATTATGAAAGTGAGGACCTATCAAGTGGTATCCGGTGATAAATCCGGTTGGTATGTACGTGTTTCAGGACCTCTCAGTTGGGCCGATGTAGATAAATTTCAGGCAGATACTAGATCTAAGGCCCATTCATCACATGCTGCCAAATTTGTCCGTCCATATATTGAGGAGAGAATTGGTACGATGTATTGGAGCCCATTAGAAGATCTTGGTTATAATCGGGACACTTCGGGGAAACCCTCCAAAATGGTCAGAGTTAACTTTACTCATGTAAATACTGGTATGAATGGTGAATACCAAGAGCTAAGGAAGCAGATCAAAGAAGCGCATGAGAAAACAAGCAGTAATGCATCTTTTGGCGTTGGTCATTTGGTGCATGGCGGTGATAGGCACATATTTGCAAGCTTTATCCCATTGGATAGCTGGGCGGATATGGCTTCAACCGGCCCAAATCTTTCTTCTAGAATCAACAAGGTTTTTGGTGAGGGTGCCTGGGATCGTTTCTTGAATAAAGCTCAAAAGATCAATTACAAAAGACATGATGAAATGCGTGTCTACATGAAGGATTATAGTACCCGCTAATTTAATAAACCAAAAGGAGGAGAAAATGTTAAAACGAATAACAGGGATTTTAATTCCTTTACTCACATATGCTACCTTGGTTGCTCAAGATTATGTGATGTTTGAAACACAGTATCTTGAGCTTACAAATGGGGGACATACTCAATTGCATGCTGGTGTCAAAAAACATAATGATAAGTATCATAATGGTGAAAATGGTACTACTAAAGCATATCTATGGTATGTTAATACAGGTCCTTATTCTGGCCAGTATTCATGGGCAGTAGGTCCTGTAAAATTCTCAGATAAGGATAAACAACTTTCAGATGGTCATATTAAAGATTGGGATAATAATGTAGGAAAATATACTCGATCTCATGGCCACATATTTATGATGCGTGATGAGGAAATGACCTATAATCCGGAAAATGAGACTGTTGGTGAGAATATTTTGATGAAGAGGATCCCAATAAAAAATGGACAGGAACATATAGAAGCAGTTGAAGAGGCAGTTCAAAAAATTGCTAGAGCACTTAGAAGAACTAGATCAAATATTGCACGACGAGTCTATCGAGATGCCTTTCCTGATGGTCACCAGGAAATCACGTTGGTATATCCTTTTTCAAGCTGGTCAGAGTTTGAAGGAGGTGTAAGGGGATTGCCGGAAGGTTTCCAAGACAGATATGAAAAAATTTATGGAAAGGGAAGCTTTAGAAAAGAAGTGATGGATGTGCTTTCAGCTCATTCAGATGGAGTAACCCATGAAATAATGACAATGGTGAAATAACCAGATTAGTTAACAGGATTTTTAATCACAAATTAGCCTCCTTTTGGAGGCTTTTTTGTTTAGGCTAACTGCCCTATTTTAAATGACATGAAAAACGATTCCCAAGCCCTTCGACCTCTATTTCAATTGGATCCGGAAATTACTTTTTTAAATCACGGCTCTTATGGTGCCTGTCCTATACCTGTATTTGAAGATTATCAAAGATGGCAAGCAGCTTTGGAAGCCCAACCGGTCAAATTCATGGCGGAAAAGGTTTATGATTATTTAGAACAATCGCGACAGGCATTGGGAGATTACCTTAATTGTGATAAAGATGATTTAATATATGTGCCCAATCCCACACATGCCGTAGCTAATGTCATTAATAATGTTGATCTTCAACCCGGGGATGAGGTGTTAACCACCAGTTTAGAATATGGATCCTGTGATCGGATGTGGACATACCAATCCCATCAACGGGGCTTTAAGTATATAAAAAGTAAAGTAATCTTGCCTGTGGTGGATAAAGCTTCATTCTGCGAAGCATTTTGGTCTCGGTCATCAGATAAGACAAAATTTGTATTCATCAGCCACATTACTAGCAGCACGGGTATGATCCTCCCGATTCCGGAGATCGTAGCGGAAGCAAAAAAACGCGGTATTCAAACCATCATTGATGGTGCCCATGTGCCAGCTCATATCGCTCTAGATATTACGGATCTAGACCCCGATTATTATGTTGGAGCCTGCCACAAATGGTTATGTTGCCCAAAAGGGGTTTCGTTTCTTTATGTGAAAAAACAACACCAAGCGGGAATCCAACCTCAGATTATGAGCTGGGGATGGGGAGAAGAATATGAAGAATTTAAATCAACAACTCAATTGTACAGTGATAGCCGTTTTGTCAATATTTTCCAGTGGCAGGGGACCCGGGATATGAGTGCGTTCCTCACTGTTCCCACCGCCATACAATTCCAAGAAGATTATGATTGGGATTCCGTTAGAGAACGCTGTCAAAGAATGATTATTGAGACACGGGACCAAATCACCGCTCTAACTGATTTGCCAAAGATCTGTCCTGATGATTGGCTAGGGCAAATGACCACCATCCTATTCCCAATGGATGATCCGAAACAATTCAAGAATATGTTATATGATCAGTATAATATTGAAATACCAGTCTTAACAGATCAATCTCATCCTATGATTCGAGTCTCCTACCAGGGGTACAATTCTGATACGGATGCAGACTACCTTATAGAAACTTTGAAAAAACTGATCTAAGTTTTTTCCGTATAGTAGCAACCCTTACCCAGGATGGCCAGTGTCGGTGCCATCAGCAGGTTAATTAGAGACAAGAGTTGCCAGTGCCAATATTCACCATAAGATACACCGAGGGTGGTAGTAAGAAATATGGTGGTTGCATGCCAGGGGATCAGGCTTTCAAACATTGTACCATAATCTTCGATCGATCTTGACAACACTTTACGTGATACACCACTTTGGTCATACCGTTTGCCAAAGGCATCGCCGATAATAAAACTGGTAGCAGATTGATTAGAGGTGATTCCATTGGTGAAAGCAGTGGCAAATAAAGAGGAAATAATGAGAGAGGATTTGGATTTGATAAAACCAAATATCCGATTAACAATAGTAGGCATAGCGTCAATTAAATCAATTGTACCGATAAAAATAAAAACCATAATAGAGAAAATGATCGCTTCATTCAATTCATAGAGTCCGCCACGGTTAAATAATTCCTTTATTCCTTCTGGTATAGCTGAATTCCAAAAGGCCATATTGGTGTCAAATCCCTTATGGATTGTGGTCATTATGTCACTGATTGTAAAGGGCTGAAATATCAAGGCTAAGATAGCGGCCGAGAGAGATGAAATAAGTAATGTAGGCAAAGTAGCCATTTTACGGATAGAACCGACTAGAACGATAACTGGTGGTATCAAAAGGAGTCCATTAAAGTTGAAAATAGAAGCAATTGCATTCATTGTGGGTGCAATCTGTTGAGAATCAATTTCACTGCTTGCTGGTGGATACAATAATCCCAGGATGAAATAAATAGCAGTCGCAATAAGTGCCGAGGGCAAAGTAGTGAACATCATGGAACGGATATGATCATAAAGATCCACTTCTGTAGCAATGGCGGCAATATTGGTGGTGTCGGAAAGGGGTGAAAGTTTATCCCCAAAAAAGGCTCCGCCAACAATGGCCCCGGCTGTAATTCCTAAATTGGCTTCAATGACTGCCGCCACTCCGATAATTACTACGCCAATAGTGCCGATGGATCCCCAGGATGTGCCGGTAAGTGTTGAAAATATGATCGGAATAAAAAAGGCCAATACATAGATATAGGATGGGCTAATTAATCGAATCCCGTAATAAATCATCATGGGGATTGTACCGCTTACCATCCACGTACCAATGATGATACCAATAGCAAAAAGGATCAGGATTGCGGGGAATCCGCGAGCCAGTTTCTGAATAAAGGAATGTTGGATTTCTTCCCATCTGAAACCCAGCATCATTAATTCAGCAATGGCAAATACGGATGCCAACAAGAATACAATTTCAAGAGGGAAGGCCGGTTGTTCCAGAAAAATAGGACGGATAACCAAACCATAAATGATGATAATTCCCAAAAACAAAACCGGTAATATGATTTGAAAAAAAGAGAGATCAGGTTTTTTGGAAGTATTCATCTGTATTAAATCAGGGTGTTGATACCTCGGTCATTTCATTTGGGAAGATATGACTTATATTTTTTTTCTGTTAGGCGCTGGTAACGGTCCAGCATACCTTTTTCCTTCATCATTCTTTCAATGCCTTTGATATCCATGGGTACAAAATCTGATACGATTTCTGCACCTTTTTCAGTGATCACGATGAGATCTTCCAGGCGAATATAAATATTCTCTTCCGGTACCCGCAGGGCCGGTTCAATGGTAAATACCATCCCAGGTAATAGCATTTTAGAATGATCACCCACATCATGGGTAGCCATTCCCACACCATGGCCCAGGCTGGCATATTGTCGGTTGGATGAGCGGACAAACCCATTGACAAAATTTTCTGCAGCTTGACGATGATGGGGTTTGTTGAATTTAGCAGATGCCAATATTATTTTCATTTCGTCCGCTGCTTCTTTACGAACCTGAACGGGTGCAACGTGGGGGCGAATATTATCTAATATGGCGCGGTAGCATTTCATATAAAATCCATAGAGTTGGGCCTGTTCTTCTGAGAATTTTCCATTCACCGGCCACATCCGCGTAATATCACTCATGTAGTAATGGTAATCGGGAGAATAGTCCATCAGTAGTAAATCACCATCTTTGAGTTGAGCCTGCTTGTCATGATAATGAGGCATATAGGCATTTGTGCCGTTGGCAATCAGGGAATAATAAGCATCACCTTGGGAACCATTAACGTGGTAAATATATTTTGCTAGACCATCTAATTCATATTCATAGATACCAGGTTTTGTAGATCGCATGGCCTCCATCAGCGCCAGGCAGGAAAGAACAGTAGCTTTTTTAATGACTTCAATTTCAGCATTACTTTTTATCAAGCGAAGTTGATCCAAAATGTTAGTCAAATCTCGTATTTCAGATCCTGCCATGTGTGCTGACATATTTTGATTAAAATCTTTATACCGGGGTTGAGTTTGATCCCAAGGGTCATTTTGGATATCTCCTTCATGGCGCAAGAGTAGATCTCGACTTTCCGCATGACGTTCCGGCGGGGATTGATATAGGTAAACGATGGGTTTAGTTCGCATACGCATGCGCCATAGATGTTCGCCCATCATTGTTGTGGCAAAGACATGGTCTACCCCTGCCATAGTTTTTACTGCTTCTACATCTTCAGCAGAAAGAAGTGGCCCTTCGCTCCGTTCACGACGTTTATTTTTATGGGGTAGGTAAAGGGTAGTTTCACCAGTCTCTCCTTTAATCATCATATATGCATGGGGAGTCTCGATACCGGTCAAATAATAAAATTCATTATACTGACGAAATTTGACATAACCGGTTTCAGATGGTGCGCCTTGCAAAATAGCGATTGAGTTTGGTCCCATCTCTCTTGCGAGTTTATTCCGTCGGTTTTTGAGTTCTTCAGCTGAAAAATCATTTTTCGCTGAAAGAGATTGAGCAGCAATGATTAAAATTATCAGGAATTTTGTTTTCATAGTGACCTCAAAATAACACTGCCCCGATGATCACATCAGGGCAGTGATTGAACATGGTTAATTTGAATATTTCAGCGGTTGTCTAATTTGAAGGGATCTGTAACAACATCCGGACCGGCATTTTCCTTGGATTCCCTAACAATACGTTCCACCTCGCGCATGAGATTGTCATTTTCAAAAACAACCCCATCCTTTATCGTGTGAATGATACCTTTGGTGCGATACATTTCTTCAGTTTCTTCTTCCATCATAATGGCACCGAAGGGATAAAGGTAACGGAAGTTTTCTGCTGGGTTGCCATCTACCACAAGGATATCAGCAATGTATCCTTTTTGAATCATTCCAAGTTTTGGTTCTAAAATAGTTTGTGCACTATTATATGTAGCGCTGCGCAGCACTTCAAGCGGATGCATTCCAGATTCAAGAACAAGCTGGAGTTCACGAATATTGCCAAAACCGCCGGTGGACCATTGATAATTATCATCTGTGCCATAAGCCACACGCCCACCTCTCTTATTGAATTCATAGATTAGATCACCCCATAGATCATACATATAATGCCAGCGATATTCATCCAATGATGTCCAGTTATATTGAAAAGAGGCATGTGCATGAGGACTGGGTAGGTGCATTTCCCACAGAACCTGATGGGTGTACTTTTCATGCCATGGTAGGCCATGAGCACGAACTATATCCCTGTTGGCTTCATAAGTGGCTCGGTTGGGCTGCATGGTAACACCGTAATACACCAGTGAATCGGCGATGTCATTGAGCAAACGGTGTCTGGTTTCGGGATTTTCACCCGCTTCAATCCATACCTGGGCAGCTTCCCTAAAGCGTTTATTTTCGTCCAGAAAATTATAATCCACAGGGTAATTCATCACCTGCCTGTTAAGGGCCGATTCTGCATAGCCATAGTGATGTACAATCATTGTTACCCCTAGACGAGCCGCATCAAGAGCATTTACCTGTGATGTGGAAGAAGGCTGAATGTGAACGGCTGTAATACCGCCAGCCCTTTCAATGGCTTTCGCTGCAGCACCAAACATGGTGGGATTCCAGCACAAGTTATTTATATATACTTGCCTGACCCCATTTTTAATCATTCTTTTTGCTACTTTGTCTGCGTTAGCTGGATCCATGCGAAATGCTTCATCAAAATCCGTTTTGCTTCCCCATCCATAAAGTGGAAAAAGTCTTGGAGATATGACTTCATTGTTTCTTTCGTCCTCCAAAATTTCTTGGACTCTGCCTTCTTCTGCCGGACCAATAGAAGTAACGCCAGTGGCAAGTTGTAAATAAAAAATATAATCCAACGGCAGGGATTTATTTCGTAAATGGAGGTGTAAATTGAGCATCCCTGGCATAATATAAAGATTTTCTCCTTCAATAACCCGGTCACCCTCCATTCGATCTGGATTATTTGGATCGTGCCGCTGCAATTTGGCAATGACATTGCCGGTAACCAAAATATCATAGGGACCCGTAGCTGGTCCACCATGACCGGGCAGTACCATCACGTTGCGGATAACCAAACGTTTATAGGGGCCTGCGCCCAAATCTCCAAATTCTACCATTTTGGTAGGTTCGGGCTTGAATTCAACTTTCTCAAGTTGCGCGGGTATCAACGAAAAACATATTATAAATGCGATGACAAAGTTGCGCAAAACTAACATTTTCATATTTTGCTCCTTATTATTGTATAGGGACGATATGCATTCAAATATGGATTTAGCAAGAAATAATGATTAACTAAGCAACAGGTGTAATCTTAGAAAATAATGTGAGTGCATCTAAAATATTAAAAATAATCAATTATCGTAAATACAAGTGCGGTAATCCAGGATGCAGTAGCCACAAGGGCAAAAATACTGCGGCCCAATTTGGTTGCGGGCATAGTTTTTGGATATTGATTCGTTTTGAAGGAAATAAGGATGTCAAGCATGGGGATGGAAGTAATCAGGAGGAATAGAAGACTTGTTTTCATAGGTGAATATATTTCAATATTGTGATGGAAATAGATAGATTATTACATTTCATACCAAGATAAATTTGATTTAGAATAGTACTAATGTATTCTATCATTTTTAAAAAGATAAATATAATAACAGAAAATTGAGTTTGTTATGAATTTATTAAATCCAATAATTAAAGCAACGTTGCCGCTTGTACCAAAGCCCATTGTTCGGCGAATTGCAAAACCATACATTGCTGGAGAAACTTTACCGGAGTTAGTCAGCGTAGTTCAAGAACTCAACCATGATCGTTTCATAGTGGCGACTAGCATTTTAGGTGAATTTGTCACGGAAGTGAAAGATGCAGAAGAAGCTGTGCAGCAGTACCAGGAAGTTTTGACTGAAATCAAAGACCTCAAACTAGAAAGCAACATTCATATCAAACTTTCTCACTTTGGCCTCAAGCTTGACAAAGAAGTCTGTTATAACAATTTAATCAATATCCTCAAAACTGCAGCCGACTGCGGTAACTTCGTTCGAATTGATATGGAAGACTCCACCTGTACTGATGACACGTTGGCGATTTATAAACGGGCGCGAGAGAAATTTGAAAATGTTGGCGTTGTTATTCAGGCTTGTATGAAACGTAGTAATGAAGATATAGATAGTTTAAAAGCAATGAAGGCAAATGTTCGCATATGTAAAGGTATTTACATTGAACCTCCAGAGATTGCCTATAATGATCGAGAAATTGTGCGCCAAAACTACAGTACATTACTAAAAGATCTACTTGGCGCAGGATGTTATGTTGGTATTGCAACTCACGATAAATGGTTAGTTGACGATGCTTTCCAAACAATAGAAGAGTTGGCTTTGGATCACTCTCAATATGAATTCCAGATGCTATATGGAGTTGATCCCCAGTTACGTCAAATGATTCGAGATGCGGGTCACCGCATGCGTGTTGCCGTTCCCTTTGGTCCTAGCTGGTACCCATATTCAATACGGCGGCTACGCAAAAACCCAACGGTTGCACGATACGTCTTACAGGCGTTATTTAAAAAATAACATTTCTTTTTTTATCAGAATTGATATAACTGATGACCCGCTTATACACGGTTAGCGAATTATCTGATTATGCCTAAATCGGATATTATCATCATTGGTGGAGGAGCGGTGGGTCTCTCATGCGCATATTATCTCAATCAGGCCGGTTATGAGGTAACCGTTTTTGATGGTAATGGACCTGATAAAAAATCATCCTGTTCGTGGGGGAATTCGGGTATGATTGTTCCCAGCCATATTGTGCCGCTTGCGGCTCCGGGTGTAATTAAAAAAGGTCTTAAGTGGCTCTTTGACCCAGAAAGCCCCTTTTCAATCGAATTCAAACCATCAATAGAAATGCTTGCTTGGCTTTGGAAATTCCGTAAAGCTGCTAATCCAGAACATGTAAAATCAGGTGCAAACATGTTTCGAAAACTGAGTCTATCTAGTCGAGATTTATATTTGGAGCTCAGCAAGAAAATCTCTTTTGGTTTAGAAATGAAAGGAATCTTGATGCTTTGTAATAGTGATGATGCTCTCGCTGAAGAATATAAAATTTCAGCAATGGCACGGAACATTGGCATGGAAGCAGTCGATCTGGATCCAATTGGTATACGATTAATTGAAACAGGAATGGAATTAACAGTTTTGGGCGGTGTTCATTACCCATTGGATTGCAATATTAATCCAGTCAAATATTTAGAAGCATTACATGATTTTCTTATTGAACATGGCGTCAAAATATTTCATAATACAACTGTTTCCGGATTGGCTGTAGGCAATGGCAACGTTGAATCAATAAAAGTTTCTGATCAATCATGGTCAGGGAACCATTTTGTATTGGCAGCGGGGTCACTATCATCGAAATTGATCGAACACATTGGAATAAAAATGCCTTTAATGGCTGGAAAAGGGTATAGTATTACAATGGAGGCACCGATCAAAAAGCCGGATTTACCAGCTCTATTGATCGAAGCGCGCATTGCATCAACGCCAATGGGTGCTAAATGGAGATTTGGTGGCACCATGACTGTGACTGATTCAAACCGAAAAGTTAATCAAAAAAAATTGAATGCTATGTTAAAGGCTGTCCAAAATTATTATCCTGAATATGATATATCTTGGGTTAGTGGGTTAGAACCCTGGGTAGGATTGCGGCCATTATCTGCTGATGGGCTACCTTATATCGGTGCTTTTAGCCAATACCCAAATTTGATTGCTGCCACTGGTCACGCTATGCTGGGTATCAGTTTATCTCCGATTACGGGTAAATTGATTTGTGATATTGTTTCAGGAAACGAACCAGACTTTGATATGCGCATGCTATCTCCCAATAGGTTTTGAGCCGTTTCTTTTCTGATTCAATCTGCCATAAATTTGATCCATTATGATTTTACAGCTTATTTTATTAGTGCAAATTAAATGAAAGTATTTATCACCGGTGGCAATCGAGGAATTGGTCTGGAGTTTGCCAAACAGCTTTCAAAAAAAGACTGGGATATTTATGTTGGATGCCGCGAACCAAAAAAAGCAGATAAACTGAAGAAAATTATACCTGAGGATAATATTATTTTGTTGGATGTTAAACTGGAGGATTCAATTCGGGCTGCCGTTCATGTGCTGAAGACCAAATTAGAACGGTTAGATTTGATTATTAACAATGCGGGTATTATTGGTAACCGGGCCGGATTAAATAAAGTTGAAATGGATGATCACATAGAAACTTTTATGACGAATACCATTGGGCCACTATTTGTTACCAAGTATTGTTTACCATTATTGGGCAAAGATTCAACCGTTGTCAATATTTCCTCACTTATGGGTAGCATTGATGATACCAGCGGCGGGTCTTACAGTTATCGTATTTCCAAGGCTGCCTTGAATATGGTGACAAAAAACCTCCAAGAGGATTTAAAAGGGAAGGGCATTTCGGTCGTTTCCTTTCATCCTGGGTGGGTCCGAACCCGCATGGGCACTCCAGTGGCACCGGTTTCCACCAAACGTTCCATATCCGGAATGCTCAAAGTTTTGGAAACTAAGAAAAATATCGATGGAAAATTTATCAATTTCAAAGGGGAAGAACTTCCCTGGTAGAACAGGAGTGAAAATGAATTACAAAAAAAAATCATATAATTTTGCGAATCTCGATTTATGGTTAACATTTTTACGGGATGATTTGGAGTTAAAAGGTGTTGCCATGGGATTTGCAAGACTCCCTGCAGGGAAAGGGTACACATTTACCCATCAGCATGAACAGCAGGAAGAAGTTTATGTGGTATTTAGCGGAAAAGGAATTATTTATATTGATGGTGAGTATATAGAATTAGTATCTGGCGATATTATAAAAGTTGATGCTGTGGCTAGCCGCAGTCTGAAAGCAGATGAAACATCAGAATTGGTTTGCCTGATTTTAGGCGCCTTGCCAGCTAAAGGATTTCCGCAAAAGGCCAGTAGTAAAACATTGATTGATGATGGTATTCCAGATTGGGAGGATTTGCCACCTTGGTATGAAGGGAATCAAAAGGTAATTGAAATCAATAAAAAATTGAAAGCCGAAAGGGAGGCCAATTAAGTATGGCCCTGACCATAGCAGAACGGTTTAAATATAACCTCTACTTATGGTATTTTGGTCTGACGCAAGTCAGACTGATTCATTATTGCCGTCCAAAAATTGTAGATATAACTGAAGAAAAAGTTGTACTTATGATGTCCCTGGATCGTCGTACACGGAACCATGTACGTTCTATGTACATAGGGGCAATGGTTGTTGGCGTAGATATGGTGACTGGTTTTACAGCCATGGTTAGGATTCGTGAATCAAAGCGAAAAGTGATTCCCATATTTAAAGATTTAACGGCAAATTTTTTAAAGCGGGCAGAAGGTGATGTTTATTTTATTTGTAGGGAAGGTAAAGCCATTACAGATGCGGTGGAAAAAACAATAACAACCGGTGAAAGGGTGAATATTCCGGTACAAGTCACTGCCACCGTACCAAATAAATTTGGAAATGAACCAGTGGCAGAATTCACCATTACTCTTTCGGTAAAAGAAAAATAATAGTCGTCCTTTTGTCTTGTGAAGTTTAAGTGAAAGTAGCTACTGCGCATATATTTTTGGTTATCGCAGCGCTATTTTGGAGTTTGGGCGGTGTCCTAATCAAGATGCTGGATTTGCATCCAATTGCGATTGCAGGTGCCCGCAGTACTATCACGATGCTTATTTTTTTAGGTTTAATTAAAAAACCTAAAATGGAATGGAATGCCTATATGGTTGTGGGAGTATTGACTTATACTGCAATGGTATTCCTTTTTGTGGCTTCCACCAAGTTAACCACTGCTGCCAATGCCATTTTGCTCCAATACACAGCACCTATCTATGTAGCGATTTTTGGATATTGGCTATTAAATGAAGGAGTTGATTGGCTGGACTGGGTTTCAATGGCAATCATATTTACTGGGTTGGGGCTTTTTTTTATGGATAAATTATCTTTTTCTGGATTTTGGGGAAATATAATGGCCCTTTGTGGTGGTGTTTGTTTGGGGCTTTTCACAGTTATTTTAAGGAAACAGAAATCAAAATCATCCTATGAAATTATATTTTTTGGCAATCTACTCACCGCTTTAATTAGCTTACCAATATTGATTCAGGCCATGCCAGAAATTCAAGCTTTCGATTGGGGAATTCTCATTGTTTTCGGTGTTGTTCAATTGGCAATCCCATATATTCTCTATATCAAAGCTTTAAATTTTGTTCCTGCTTTGGATGCCATTTTTATTGCTATGCTAGAGCCTATACTAAACCCCATTTGGGTTTTTCTGGTTGTAGGGGAAAGGATTGGCAATTGGGCCTTTGTTGGTGGCCTATTAGTACTGGTAGGTTCAATCGGTAGGGCTCTAATTAAAACTAGGATTAAGGATAAATGAAATGACTGGAACTGTAAAAGAATATGATAGTACACGGGGATTTGGTTTTATTACTGGTGATGATGGCGAAGATTATTTTGTTCACGTTTATGGATTAGGCCCAAAATTGCAAAAATTTGGTTTAAGATCTGACCAAAGGGTTGCCTTTGACGTAGATTTTGACATGAAAGGTGATAAGGCCATTAATGTTCGGCCAGCATGAAGATTATTTTAGGTATGTGATTCGCTGGGTCAGGATAGCACCCAGGGCTTCAACCTGGATAATATAAGTGCCGGAGGCCCATCCGCATTATTTGTCATATTACTCTATTCAACCGTTATCGGCGAATTTAATTTAAAAAAACGAATTGAATCTGAAATAAAATCATTGATTAATGGAGCTATATGTTGCGGTATTTTGTGAGCAGCATCATAACATTCCAAATAAACCATGTGTCCCCGCTGCTGGAAAAATTTATATGCCTTTTGACTTGCGCTTACATGGATAATTTCATCCTGGTTTCCGTGAAGAAGCAATATAGGAGTTTCTTTACTTTCTTCCGTCGCTTCTTTGCCTAAAATATCCTTGAATTTTATAAACCCTGCTATAGGTATAATACCTCCGATCGAGTAAGGAAGTCGAAGTGCGATTTCCATTGATAAACTTGCTCCCTGGGAAAAACCAATCAAATAAATATCTTTCAGATTAAAGCCTTCAGATTGAATGTCATTCAGGAGTTGGTTCATCCCCAACCAGGTTTTTTCAATCTCCCATCCTTTTTCATCATTGCCGCTGAACCATGTATATCCTTTTCCTGTATCTGATGCATAAGGTGCCCTTGGAAACACCCATTTTGCATCATCGATTTTTATCATTTTTGCCACCGGTTCAAACATATGTTCATTGCCGGTCCAACCGTGTAGCCCAATAATAATCTTTGTTGGCTGTTTGGACGAACAGTAAGTACTGGTTATTAGTTTATTATTGGCAGCAGCAGTCATCGACAATTGTTACCGAATTTACGTTCAGTTCCTCTTCTAGAATATAGGCCCGGAGGCAGACTCCTACATCTACACCTTTCAATTGTGCTAATCCTTCGTATTTTGTTAAATCGCTAGCAGTGACCTCCATGAATACGAAACCGCCAAACACATCGCCACAGTTATTGCATTTGGCATCACTATCGCAAGATATTATATAAAAGGATAATAGAATTGTTAAGTACCAGTTTATATAATACAGCTTTTTCATGAATAATGACTAAAAGTTGGCTTCCGCGGTTAAGACCCATTTGGTATTTCCTGGTGTGCGGCTAGGCTCAAGTCGATACAGTTCGCCCGTAGCTGTATCCAACATGTAATGCCAATGGGTTCGCTCGATTTGAAATGACTGCAGTTGAAATCGACCTGCAGCTTTATCTTTTCCCAGTTGATCCTGTACATAAGTATCCAGTTCCTCCATGATTGTATTCAGGCTATCATCCTGCGCCTGTGTTGCACCAATCATAGTAAGAATCATAACTGAAATCATAAGGCCGCTGATTAAGCCAGTAATGTATCGTTTCATATTAACCTCCCTTGGTTAAGATCCAATAGTGCGCTCGGCTTCATAGTCTGCCATGCGCTGAACAAAATCATCTTCATCCTCTGCTTGTAGCAGAGGACTGATTGAAATGTTTTCATTAATAGATATGGTCATTTTGGGTCCATAGTCATGCCCGGGATAAATGATGATGTGCCCAGGTAAATTTAATATTATATCATAAACTGAACGATAGAGCTGACGCGTATTACTACCTGCACTGACTGTTCTGCCGGTACGGCCAACGAAAAGAGTATCACCGGTAAATAGTATACCGTCAAATAAATAACAGACGGAGTCAGAATAGTGCCCTGGTGTATGCAGAATCTCTAAACTGAGTTGCCCAACAGTAACGATATCGCCGTGCTTCACAGGACGTTTCAAGGTGGATTTAACTTTATTTTCCGAATCTTTATAGATCATGGTTATCAGATTTGGAAAAGCCTCAACATACTCATCCATATATGCCGTATGATCACCATGTGTGTGTGTGATGAATAGAGCAATCAATCCTTTCTTGCTCATATATGAATCAATTTGTTTCAGAGGTACAGCTGCATCCACTAAAAACTGGTTACCGGTGCGCATGCAAGTTACTAGGTAGGTGAGGTTGTCATCATAACCGCCCTTAAATGTTCGAACTGAATAATCTGTTTCAGGCATTACATCAAGAATTTAAATATCTTTTTCCCGAGAAAGGATTCTCTTTTTTGGAACAATTATTTCTCAGTGATATTAACAAACAATAAGGACTAAATTGATAGCCATTATGGAAACAAAACAGATCGCCGTTTATCTCATTATTGCCGGAGGTGTAATCCTGGTACTAAAATTTTTCACTGCAATCATTAGCTTTATCATGAGTGATTTTCTGTTGGGATTAGGATTCATTCTACTTTTGGCTGGTGCGGTAGTTTTAGCACTGAAATTCATAAAAGAAAACAGGGACGATGCCAAGGATGAGCCATTTCGGGGGATTGATCAATGATTATTGCAACAACCGAATCCGTAGCAGGATATACTATCACTGAACATTTAGGTACCGTTATTGGTAATACCATCCGGGCTCGTCATTTGGGAAAGGATATCATGGCGGGGTTTCGAACTATTATAGGCGGTGAGATTAAGGAATATACAGGTATGCTTGCCGAGTCTCGAGAACAGGCGCTCATAAGAATGCAGGATAAAGCCAAAAAACTTGGTGCCGTTGCAGTGGTCGGTGTGCGTTTCCAAACATCCATGATATTGTCCGGTACTGCAGAACTTTTAGTATACGGTACTGCAGTTAAATTGGCGCGCCAGTAATTAAAAAAAAGCCTCCTGGTGGTGGCTTTTTTACTCTTGTTTATTTCTTTTCCGAATCAAAGAAATCATCTTCAAGTAATATCTCAAATTCAATTTTCTGTTTTTGCAATCTATCGATTAAAAGCTCCGCTACTTCTATCTGTTGATTGGTTGGTTTGAAGTCTGCGCCATAGCGAGTAAGATCGCTGGCCAGGGCGCATAACCGCCCGTAAATTTTGTTAGGATTTCGGAAAGCATCTTCACGAGCGCCAGTCAATTTCACATCAAAAAGATTACTTTCAACTTCATATAATTGTTGATCTAACTGAGCAGCTCTTTCCTTTTTTTCAAAGGTATTTTCATAATCATTCTGGAGGGAATAGCGAATTTCTTCAATTTTATTAATTAGGTCAACATTATTGTTTATTGCCGATCGAAGTGTCATTAAATACTTGAACTGGGCTTTGATATCTTTTAGGCTTCCAGCTGTATTGGGATCTTTAAGCACCTGAAACGTCTGGCTGTATTCTTTCCCATCTACATTTAAAACTGCTTGATAATCTCCAGGAATGGCTTTAGGCCCCAGTTTTCCATTATTTACATCAATATCCCAGGTACGCAGTGTCCGCCATCCATCATCATTGTAAGTTACCCAGTCCACACCATCTGGATTAACTCTCAGCTTAGGGGTGTTGGTTCTTTTATACCTCAAATCCCACATGATGCGGTTTACCCCGGCGGTGATTTTACGAGGGTCAATATTGCGGATTACATTTCCGCTCAGATCCTGAATTGAAATTGTTACCTCTTGACTATTTGTATCTGGCAGGAAAAAATCAATGTTGGCTCCATAAGATGGATTCTGGCCACGAATCAGACTAGTGCCATCATTTTTCATGCTTTGAATTTGCTGAAAACGATAAGCATCTTGTATCGGCATGAAGTTCACTTCATTTTGATTGCTATTGGCCATTTCGCGAAAAGGACTAATATCATCGAGAATATAAATACCGCGTCCATAGGTACCGATGACCATATCATCAAAATGCTCTTGAATAGTGATCCAGTAAACAGGTGCAGGGGGAAGGTTATTATTAATTTTGGTCCAGTATTCACCGCCATCTACGGAAACATATACACTGTTGTCCGTACCAGCATAAAGAACGCTTTCCTGTTTAGGGTCTTCCTTCACTACATGGACAAAACTGGAAAATGATTTTGGAATATCCGCACTGATTTTCTTCCAGGATTTTCCATAATCTGTTGTCTTATAGATATATGGGTCAAAATCACCCATCTGGTGGAAGTCCACAGAAATATATGCTGTTTTCGAATCAAAGCGGGAAGCTTCAATATTGGAAATCGTACCCCATGGGGGCATATTAATATTTTCAGATAAATTTATCCATGTGCGACCACCATTACGGGTCAGGTGAACCTGCCCATCATTACTACCTACCCAGATCAATCCCTGTTTTAAAGGAGATTCATTAATTGCAAACAGAACACTGCCATCAAATGTCATAAGATTATCAATGGCAATACCGCCGGAACTTTGTTGGTGGCTTTTGAGGTTGAGCGTCAGATCGGGTGAAATAACTTCCCAGCTTTGGCCAAAATCAGTGCTGCGATGGACATATTGACTACCAACGTATACGGCGTGTTTTTTATGTTCTGAAATATGAATGGGAAAGGTCCAGTGCCAGCGATATTTTAGATCTTTTGGCGCCCAGCCATAGGCAGCTTCCGGCCAGACTCTCACATTGCGGGCGTGACCAGTGCGTACATCGTAAACCTCCAGGCCTCCATCATAACAGCCGGACCAGATGATATTATTATCATTGGGGTCCGGTATGCCGAAACCAGATTCACATCCTCCAAATGCCCGCCAATGGCCCAGTGATATTCCCCGCTCACGGCTGTTACTGGGTCCACGGTAAGAATATCCGTCTTGACGGTTGCCATAAACGTTATAAGGAATTTGATTATCTGTATGTGCGTGGTACATCTGGGCGATAGGCAAGACCACCCGTTTAAAGGTTTTGCCGTCATTGGCAATACTGGCGCATCCGTCATGAGCAACCATGATACGATTTCCGTCTTCAGGATCGATCCAAATGTCATGGTTATCTCCACCAGCACGATAACCTGATTTAATCGTTTTTCCTCCATCTTCAGACACGCTAAACTGGACATCAAGGAAATATACCTTCTCAGGATTATCTGGAGCTACAGCGATACGCATGTAATAAGGTGCCCGCTCTGCCAGGGTGTGATTCCGGCTTACCAGTTTCCAGGATTGGCCCCCGTTATCTGTTCGATAGAAGCCAGGATGTGCTTCTTCGCACAAAGCATACATAACATTTGAATTACTTTTCGAAATTGCAATGGCCACTTTGCCTACAGGATTACCCTTGCCACCAGGCAAACCGTTTTTATCCTGCCGGTTCCATGAATCTCCTCCATCACGTGAGATAAATACTCCGCCTGATTCACCACCGCTATTGAGCCCCCAGGTATTGATATGTATTTGCCACATAGCAGCCAGCAAAACACTTGGATTATTTAGGTCAATAGCAATATCAATACCACCAGTGTTTTCATCGACAAACAGCACCTTGTCCCAAGATTTACCACCATCCATTGTGCGGTATATCCCACGCTCTTTCTGTGGCCCGTGGGTATGTCCCAGAGCCGCTACATAGACGATATCCTCATTGTCCGGATGAGTTACAATGCGGGCGATGCGTGCAGTTTTTTCCAACCCCATTTTGGCCCAGGTATCACCACCATCGGTAGATTTATAAATTCCGTTACCAATGGCATGGGCCGGACGTATAAGAAAGGTCTCGCCGGTACCAGCCCAGATAACTTTTGGATTTTTTTGGTAAACAGCCAAAGCACTAACGGAAGATACATCCTGATCATCAAAAATAGGCTGCCAAGAAATACCGTTATTTTGGGTGCGCCATAACCCGCCAGATGCAGCGCCAATATAATATGTGTTATGGTCACTAGATACACCAGCTGCTGCGATCGCACGGTTCCCATCTGGGCCGATAAAACGGAATTTCAAATTCTTGAAATGATCACTATTTAGTTCGCCAGAAAAAGTAAATGAAAATAGGATAGAAAAGAGTAATAATAATTTTCTCATATGAACCTCAATCTGAAATGAAACGGAAGGAAATATACGAAAAAGCTTTACAATTTAGGGCTTTAGATTATAGAGGGGAGTACCCCGGACAGGATTCGAACCTGTGGCCTACGGATTAGAAGTCCGTTGCTCTATCCAGCTGAGCTACCGGGGCTAAGGTACTGAAAACAGTGGCAGAAAATTAAGATCTTCGAGTGTGGCATAATAAGTCAAAAAAAGGTAAAAAATCCTCCTCGGAGTCTCCTCGAGAAAATTGTTGCATTTTATAGAGGAGAAATCGTACACTTCACGACGAGAACTGACAAATAGTAAAAAAGACAACATACTAAAGGAGGTCAATACTATGGGTGAAGTCGTAAGATCAACGGGAGTCTCAAAAGAATCCGGTTACTTATATTACCTCGGAAAAGACGGTAATGTATGGCGTTCAAAGATGGCCCGCGCTGGCAAAGGCGGCGGCAATGCTGAAAAAGTAGCAAGTGCCGGGGTCACACGAGAATCGGGTTATCTCTACTACATTGATAAAGGTGGAAACGTGGCTCGGTCCCCTATGGCCAGAGGTCGTAAATAACCATTTAAATCCTCGATAGAAAAGCCCCCGTATTTTGCGGGGGCTTTTTTGTTTCTAATCAAAATGCGAAAATTATTCATCACATTTTTTTTGATGTTTATTGCCTGCAGCGATTTTGGGACCAATCCAAAAGAGGAAGAGAATTTGGGAGAAATCAGTTATAAAAGTGATATTCAACCGATGTTGAATGCCACCTGTATTAACTGCCACGGGAATAAGGGTGGTCTGTCCATCAGTACATATAGTAATTTAATGAAAGGTACCAGCAACAACGGACCGGTCGTTATTGTCAATGATGGGGCTGGAAGTTTAATAGTGAGAAAATTACAAGGTGTAGCCTCGGGCAGTCGAATGCCTCCAGAACCGTTAAACAAATGGAGCGAGTCTAAAATTGAAACCATAAAAATGTGGATTGACCAGGGCGCAAAAAATAATTGATTCATCGATTAACCAAATATCATCATTTATTACTATTTTTTATTTTCATCTCGACACCGTTGTTGGCCATTCCCCGTTTTGCTCTGGAAAGCGGATCCTCATGCATCTTGTGTCACGTAGATCCTTCTGGCGGTGGTCTGCGGAATGATTATGGCATCAGTTACGGTTTAGATGATCTTAGCTATCGGACACCAGACCGTTTATCCAGTTATTCTGGTATAATTTTTAGTCACTTTCAATTCGGGGGTGATATACGAATCCAGAGTGTTTCTAAACAAAAAGATGATATCCCAGTTGGGCTTGCTGTCTTTCCCATGCAGGCCAATATTCAGGTTAAAAATGAGGGTAAATATCACACCACCCTGGTTGAATTGGCCACCCTGCGAAAAGACGTTGGATTTCAGTTGCGAGTCAATAACCTGATTCCAAATGGATATTTTAAATTTGGATTATCTAAACCATCTTATGGTTTGAAGGTAGAGGATCATACCACATTTATCCGTGGAGGTAATATTCAATTGGTTCAGGGAAATCATCGGGAAGGGATGCCTTTTATCCCAACATTGGAGAATGTAGGATTAATGGAATTAGGCTTTTATTTTGGCGACACATTCATTTCTATTAGCCGCACCACTGATGGATACATATTGGGATCCACAGAAACCTATGTTGGACGCATTGAACACTATCGTTCCTTCCGTTCATTTCAATCGGTGGCGGGGGCCTCATTTCTTTTTGAGGGTGATCTGCAAATGTTTAGTCTGTTTGGCGGTTTGTCCCGTGGGAACCTATCCTGGATGGGCGAAGTAGATGTAGCTGAGAATTGGATACTTGACCGATCTATCGCCAGTTACAGTGAATTCACCTGGCGCCTGAAAAAAGGACTTTTCCTAATGGGGCGAATTGATTTTTTCGATGAAAATATGGATTTTACTGAGGATGCAATTCGCCGTACCACTTTTGGACTGAATTACGTACCTTTGCCCTTTGTAGATATTAAATTCCAAATCAGATCTTCGCAATTAACGCAAGGAAAGCAATCGAAAGGATTGGAATTTTTATCCCAGTTACATTTATGGTTTTAGGAGGTTAGCCATGAAGAAAATAATCGTCATTTTTGGATTGCTAATTGGATTTTTAATTGCTCAAAAATCCGATTTAAAGAATGTGAAAGTATTGCCCTATAAAACAAAGCGTGAATTGGTCAAATTCATGAAATCAGTTGTAGCACCCGAGTTAGGTGTTAAATGTAATTTCTGCCATAATATGACCGATTATCCCAGCGATGAAAAGGATCATAAAAAGGTAGCTCGCCAGATGATGGCCATGGTACAAAATGCCAATAAAACTATGAATAATTTAAATTTCCATGAAATTTCCTGCTGGGTATGTCATAGGGGGAATGAACATCCCGATCACCCGCCTAAAAAGAAATAGAATTTCTGATGAAACATACAAAATTATTTTTTCACTTAATGCTTTTTTTGCTATTGACCAGTTGTACGCTACGCCAATCTGCACCTGTGATAGAAAGTATTGAAATTCCTATCGAAAAAGAAGTGATCCGACCTCAATTAGTTTCCAAAACAAGATCGGTATCTTCGCGGCCAGCATTAGTGCTCCAATCTTTACCAGAAGGATGGACTGTAGATCGACATCCCGTAGCCAAGTGGGGCATGAGCTTACCCAACGTTATGTCCAATATGCTAGACTCGGCACAAACGGTGGAATACTGGGAAGAAGTTATTGATGTGCCAACAGGATATAAACTAACCCTCAAACGCTCAAAAGTTTTATTTCAAATCATCACCCGACTGACAATTGAAACCGTGGAACTGCATTTTGTCAACGTGGATCATGTATACAGCACGACCAATCATGAACCTTCCCATTATATCATGCATGGGGTGGTGCGAACCGTTGAACTAAAGCCAACCGGTTTTCCTCAGCTCACTGCTGATGACGTGATCAAATATAAATTCCTTATGGAGTATGGTACACCGAAGGAATTTTCCGATGGTTTTCATCATTATGAAAATGATCAAACTGTTTTGAAGGTAAGAGAATTGGACAAAAGTCATGTCCAGATTCAAATGACCAGCATTCTGGTTGATCAAAAACTGCAAACCGCTATTAATGATATGTATTCAGAAGAAGGGATTGAATACCAAAAGAGACTTCTCCTGAGAAGCATCGATATTTAATACGGACTTTTAATGAAAATGCGGGGATTCTTTTTTCTCCTACCAGTCCTGGGTTTTTGCCAGATACTTACGGTTTCTGAAATCACCCATAGAGGTAATACACTCACCAAGGATTATATTATAACGCGGGAGATCCAGCATCCTTTAGATGCGCCCTTAGATAGTTCGCTTGCTGAGGAAGACCTTTATCGTCTCCTTAATCTTGGCATTTTTGCGGAGGTAAAATGGCGGGCTATCCCACTTGAAAATATGACAGTTCGATTAGAATATGAGATTATGGAAAACAACAAATTCTTTGGAGGTAGGTTTATCGGTGGACCTTCACCTGCATATGATGAAGAAACAGGATGGTCTTATGGCGCAGGTGGTGGATTTAAGAATTTTCGAGGTCGAAATGAGCAAATAGGAGGTGGATTCGCATTTGGCGGCCGTAATACTTTTGGCATTTCTTATTTCAATCCCTGGATTACAGGTGATCATGTATCTTTGAATGTGTCTTTGGCCAAATTGGATTTTCACCATCCATATTTGCCTTATGATGTAAAAATCAAGTCCATAGAAATGAATGTGGGCCGATTCTTTGGCTATGAACGAAAAATGTCAATCGGGTTTGAACTTGAGGACATGGATTTTGTGAGTGATTCCATGATATTAAATTACCAGTATTTGGCACCTCAGGGATATTTTCATTATGACACACGGGATTTATATGCCAATCCAACCCAAGGCATATTGATCAAACAGGCCTTTTTTGGTCGGATCAATCTAAAGGGTGAGATCAAAAATAATTATGTATGGTTTCAATCTTTTAGTGTATATAAACGATTGAGCAAATTGGATAACGCAAAGCCATGGATCTTT
>Ga0207963_1000066_pt1 | contig 43906 bp, 40 predicted proteins | sample Knorr_S15_td_NAD_FD_185604 | JGI IMG/M metagenome (GOLD analysis project Ga0207963, IMG submission 185604) | Marine microbial communities from Southern Atlantic Ocean transect - Knorr_S15_td_NADW_ad_2500m_LV_A (SPAdes) (version 2) | ecosystem: Environmental > Aquatic > Marine > Oceanic | place...
CATATTCATTGATGTCACGAACATTAAGGCGAGACACAGAAGCCGGTCCAGTTCGAGTTGCTGTCATTCCGAGGGGAAAGCCGAAGAGCCTTGTTGTTAATCATCGAAGGTTCTTTAATTACGACAATATCCTTTCTGCTCAGAGCGACAGTATCTACATTGGAGATACTGTGAAGAAAGACTTTGATCTATTGATCATTGGTGGTGGTTCCGCGGAATTGACCGCTGGCCGGTTCGCGCGGCAGTTGGACCTGAGCGGTGCCATCGTTGAAAAAGGTCGTCTGGGCGGGGATTGCACCTGGATTGGCGGCATTCCCCGCAAGACATTGCTCAGAGCCGCCAAGTCCGCCCATACCATCAGAGACGCCGCCCGTTTCGGCGTTATCGCTCCTGAACCAGCGATCGATTTCAAGTCTGTGATGGGCCGCGTCAACTCGGTGGTGCAGAAGATCTTCGAGGCGGAATTATCGGACGCCCTGGGATCGGAAGGGATCGAAGTGGCCCAAGACGAGGCCCGGTTCGTTAGCCCTCAAGCAGTGGCGGTGGACGGTCGAGAGATCAGCGCCCGCCGTTTTCTGCTTTGTACCGGAGCCGGCCCGGTGATTCCACCCATCGACGGTCTATCGGAAGTCGATTACTTGACCTAAGAGACGGTCTGGGACTTGGAAAAACTGCCACCACGGTTGGCCGTCGTCGAGGGTGGGCCCATTGGCTGCGAGTTGACCCAGGCATTTTGCCAATTCGGTTCATCGGTGACATTGGTAGGAGCCGCCGAGCGGATCATGCTTCAAGACGAGCCAGAGGCCGCCGATGTGATTGCCCAACGTCTGGTCCAAGACGGTGTCGATCTCCGGACCAGCGCGGCTCTGCAGCGGGTGGAAAAAACCGCCACTGGCGTCAGGTTAGTTTTAGGCGATGGGGGTGAGGTGGAAGCCGGCGCAGTATTGGTCTCCGTCGGACGACGGCCGCAGGTTGAGGGTCTGGAACTTGAGCAGGCCAAAGTCAATCACGGGCCCGGGGGCACCCAGGTAAACAAGAAACTGCGAACGAGTCAACCGAACATCTTCGCAGCCGGCGACTGCACAGGTGGCTACCAGTTTACCCATTACGCCGGTTACCAGGGTTTCACGGCCGGGCGGGACGCCTTTCTCCCATTCAGAAAGAAATCGGTATTACATCACCCCGGCCAAGGTGAAACAGGCAATCGCCACGGTCCAAGAAAAAGTCCGGATCTCAATTATGAAAATGATGACGAAGCATCGCAAAAACGCTCCGCCACCGAAGGTACTAACCGCAATTGTATTGCAGTGGATAGCCTAGAAGATGGCTATGGGGTTAACTGGGGAGCCGGTTGTGTTGTGCAGGCGTAGGGGGCCGATTGAAATCATGAACTCCCATCGGTTGCGTTCTTTGCAGGCCTCGGAGACCGCTTCCAGGTCGGCGTTATCCAATATCCAGACACCCATGGCCGTAATGCTTACTTGGTGGATAGGACTGGGCACCTTCTCGTACTGGGGCGGGTTCACGTCGTTGCCGGTGTCCGAGCCCATCATGGCGATGCCCCGTTCGTAGAACAACGGCAGCACCGATGCCTGGCAGGCAGTTGAGCCGGCGGCCCGGTCCACGGGCCCCTCCATGTTGCGGCGGTGCAATTGCCCGGTGCGGATGAGCAGCACGTCACCCTCTTCGACTTTGAAACCGCAGCGTTCTTCGGCGGCTAGGATATCGTCGATCATGACGCCCTCGCCGCGCTCCACCCAGTCGATGCCGCGAATCATGGGAACGTCGACCAACACCGCCCGAGTGATAATCCCCTCACTGGCCTCTTCCACCGAGCCGAAGGTTGCGCCCAGGCTGGTGGATACCAGGTGGGCCGGCTTGCCGTTGTATGTCTTGCCGTCCCAAAAGAAATGGGACAGCGCGTCAACGTGGGTCACTGTGTAGCCGTGAAAGATCATGCCGAAGTAGTCGGTGGCGGCCGGGAAGGCGCGGGAGCTTACTTTGTCGCCGCTGGCCCATCCCTCGCCGCTTTCCACCATGAAATGCACCGGCGGAGCGGGGGCGTCCAGGGATGGCTCGAAGCTAACGGTCCGGGACATTGAGATCCGGACTCCTTCTTGGACCGTGGCGATTGCCTGTTTAACCTTGGCCGGGGTGATGTAATTGGGCGCGCCCAACTCGTCGTCATCGCCCCATTTGCCCCAATTTGAAAACTTGTCGAAATAACTGAGTACTTCGTCTTCGCTGGGGATATTTGCCTGCGGCATGTGATTTCTCCTAAAACGTGATTATTAAGAGCTAGGCCCCAACCGGTGGAGCCAACTGAACGTCGATAATCTTCTCGCACCACCGGGCGATGGCCAATAGCCGGACCTCTTCGAATGGCGATGCGATCAATTGGATACCCATCGGAAGGCCAGATTTCGCCAGACCGGCGGGCAGTGTGATCGTCGGCAGGCCGCACGAGGTCCATGGGCCCTGGAACCTGGTGTCGCCGGTGTTCGTCAGGTCGGCCAACGGCGCGGTCGGCGTGGACGGAGTGAGCAGAACATCTGCCTGCTCGGCCAGAACCCTCATATCGGCCGAGAACCGGAGCCGCCTTTCCAGGGCTCTAGTGTAGGTCACGGCATCGGTTTCCAAGCCCTGCCGCAACATCTCCCGCAGCTTGGGCCGGTAGTCTGCTGCCTGTTTCTCGTACATCGGCTTGTGGAAGGCAGCCGCCTCAACGCCCATGATCAGCAACTGGTCTTGGAAGGCGGTGTCGAAACTCTCGGGCAGGGTCACATCCACCACCGATGCGCCGGCGGATTTTAGTTGGTCCAAAATCGCTCGCGTCATCTGCTGTGTCTCTTGATCTGATTCCTCCATGAAGAAGGACGTGATCAGCCCGATCTTTGGAGTCTTCTCCGATTCTAGGTCGGACAGATAATCTCCGGCGGGTAGTTTCGATGCCACCGGGTCAAGTTCGTCAGGCCCGGCCATTACCTGCAAGAGCAAAGCCATGTCCTCCACGGTGCGGCCCATCCAGCCTACCGTGTCTAGCGACCAACTTACAGGTACCACGCCACGGCGGCTTACCCTCCCGTAGGTCGGTTTGAGGCCGACGATGCCGTTGTAGGAGGCCGGCCGGAGCACTGAGCCCACGGTCTGGGAGCCCATGGCTATGGGACACATCCGGGCAGCTACCGACACTGCTGAGCCGCTGCTGGAACCGCCCGGCGTGTGGGCTGGGTTCCAGGGGTTCTTGGCGTGGGATGGGTCAAGGCAGGCGAATTCGGTGGTTACCGTCTTGCCCAGCATGATGGCCCCGGCTTTCCGGAGCAGGTCTATGGTTACGGCGGTCTCGTCGGGGACGTAATCGGCGTAGACCTTGGAACCGGCGGAGGTGGGGATGCCAGCGATGTGATAGATGTCTTTGATGCCGATTGGCACGCCGTGCAGGGGTCCGGTCGCGGCACCGCTCTCCAATTCTGTCTGGCGCTGTTGGGCGTCGGACAACACAGTCTCACGATCGACCCGGACCCAGGCATCTAGGCTGGGTTCCAGGGCGTCCATTCGCTCCAGAAAAGACTGCGCCACTTCCACCGAGGTGATCTTTCTATCGCGAATCTGACGGGCTAACTCCGCCGCCGATAGCTCATGGGTCTCTACCATGGCTGCTCCTTGGTGCCAAGAATAAGTGTGATCGCCCTAGGAGACCGGCGGGCGGCGGGTGTTCCAGTCGGTGGCCTGCTCGTAGGCGTAGGCCACGCGGAACACCATTGACTCGTCGAAAGGCTTGCCGGCGATCTGCAGTCCAACGGGCAGGTTGTCGGAGGTAAAACCGCAGTTTATCGACAGGGCTGGCACGCTGGCTAGATTGAAGGGCGCAGTGAAGCTGCGCCGTCCACTGAGCATCTCCAAGAATGCCTCCTTGCTCTCGACCCCGGCTTTCTCGGGGAGCGGCGAGGCGGGTATAGACGATGTGGGCATCACGAGGACATCGACTTCCTCCAGGGCGTCCAATATCTGCTGACGCAGCATGTGCCTCAGGCGCACGGCCTTCTGATGGGCTTGGGCGGGTAGAATTGCCCCGGTCAACAGGCGAAGTTGCAGATTGTAGTCGTACTCTTTCAGATGGTTGTCGATTCCCTCACGGTGGACGCCTGAGACATCACCGTAAGTCACTGCGGTTGAAATGGCGGCCGATTGGGCGATCAATGGAATCTCTATCTCCGAAACAACGGCGCCCAATTCACCGAGTTGAGCGATGGCTTTGACTACCAAGTCACGCACTTGAGGGTCGACCGACGGCCCCTGGATACGTTCGGTGATGACACCGATTTTTAAACTCTGGACCCCGCCTAAAAGTGATGCCAGGTAATCGGGCACTGGGACGTCCCAGGTATGCCCGTCTTTTGGATCGTGTCCGGCTATGGCGGCGAGTGTGATGGCGCAATCAGAGACTGTGCGCGAGATAGGGCCCACTTGGTCCATCGACCAGGATGCTCCCAGCACACCATGGCGGCTGACCCGGCCCCATGACGGCCGGATGCCCACCAACCCACAGAACGAAGCCGGCCCGCGGATAGAACCGCCGGTGTCTTCGCCCAGTGATGTGGCGCAGAGGAACGCTGCGGTGGCGGCGCCGGAACCGCTGCTGGATGTGCCGGCGTTGCGGGAAAGGTCCCATGGATTACGCGGACGGCCGTAAGGGTGCTCAAATGCGTCACCCATGGCAAACTCGCTCATGTTCAGCTTGCCTAGGAGCACTGCCCCGGCGTCGTTCAGGTTACTGATGACTGTTGCGTCCTCGTCAGGCATAAAATTCTTCAGGATGGTCGAGCCGCCCGTGGTGAGGATACCCTTGGTGTAAACCTGGTCTTTGACCGCGATGGGCACGCCGTGCATCGGGCCGCGGTACTTGCCCGAGACGATCTCTTGCTCAGCTTTCTTTGCGTCGGCCAGCGCCCGGTCGGCTGTGACCGTGATGTAGGAGTTCAGCTTGCCGTCTATCTGGGGAATGCGCTCTAGGTAGGCTTCGGTCGCTTCCACCGGAGAAACCTCCTGTGACTTGATCAAAGAACCCAATTCAGTGGCCGAGAGAAATGGCAGTTGCGATTTGTCCATCGATAGACCTCACATGGTAGGAGGGCGGGCGTAGCTAAAGCACGGCCATTCTGCCCCCGGCCAAGGTCATTGTCAACGTGAAAATGATATCGGACTGCCTAGTCGTATGAATTGCAACGGGCCATTGGACAGGCACAGTGAGCACATCCCTCGCTGGTATAATTGGCACAGCAAAGAAACCGCTTTTGACGCTTGACTGCAGGGGTAACGACATGGATGAATTGGCAGGGATAATTTTGGCCGCCGGAGAGGGGAGCAGGATGAAGTCTCGGACTCCTAAAGTGCTGCACTGCCTCTGTGGCAAGGAGTTGCTCCGCTTCCCGGTGGAGCTTCTGGGCAAGTTGGGCATGACCCGCATCGTAGTCGTGGTGTCACCGGTCAACCAAGAAGCCGTGAAGGGGTTGCTGGGCGATACGGTGGAATATGCCGTTCAGGAGGCCAGGACGGGCACAGCCGGAGCGGTGGAATCGGCTGCCTTGATGCTCCAAGGCCAGTTCGAGCGAGTAGTGGTGATTGGTGGCGACTCTCCGTTGGTGGCCGAAGACTCGGTGCGGCGTCTCATCGACGGGCACATCCAAGACTCCCGGCAGATGTCGATTCTCTCTGGAATAGCTCAAGTAAGCCAAGGTCTGGGGCGCATCAGCCGCGACCTCGGCTCACAGCAGAACGTGCTGGGTATCGTTGAGGCCAACGATGATACCGGCCGGACAGGCGAGCCAGTTGAGATCAACTCCGGAGTCTACTGTTTCCAAGCAGATTGGCTATGGGAAAACCTGGGCCAGGTGGGAGCGGGCAAGAGTCAAGAACGCTATTTGACGGACCTGGCTGCCATTGCTACCGGCAAGGGCGATGCTGTGGCGGCGGTGGTGGCCGATGATCCTGATGAAGTCATGGGGATCAACACCCGGGTGGAGCTGGCCCGTCTGGAAGATATCCAGCGCCGGCGCATCCGGGAACGTTGGATGCTGGAAGGCGTGACGATCATGGACCCGTCATCGGTAATGATCGATGACGGCGTGGTTATCGGACAGGACACCGTGCTACTGCCGAACACCATGCTGTTAGGAAACACATCCATAGGGTCCGGCTGCGAGATAGGCCCAGGTTCGGTAGTCAAAGATTCTTCCGTTGGGGACGATTGTCGAGTCACATCGTCGGCCATGGAAGAAGCGGTCATGGAGGCCGGAGTGGACATTGGCCCCTTCAGCCATCTGCGGCCGGGGGCTTACTTGGAGACGGGCGTGCATATCGGAAACTACGTTGAAGTTAAAGAGAGTCGGTTCGCCGCCGGGGCGGTCATGGGTCACTTCGGCTATGTGGGAGACGCCTCCATCGGCGCCAACGTCAACATGGGCGCCGGCACCGTAACCTGCAACTATGACGGTAAGGACAAACTGCGTTCCGTGGTGGAGAAGGATGCCTTCATCGGGTGTGACACCATGCTGGTGGCGCCGGTGACCGTGGGCGCGGGGGCCGTCACCGGAGCTGGCGCAGTCATCACAAAAGACGTCCCACCAGCTAGACTGGCGGTTGGCGTACCTGCTAAAATAGTTGATAGATAGCGGTTCCAACTGACCTCCCGGTGTAGCTTCTCGCAGGCGCAATTTCCGTAAGGCATATAAGTGGGTCGACCGGGGGGCGGGGTGTTTGGATACAGATTATTTACCACAGCTCATAGTATTTATCGCTTTTTCACTCTTGTTCTCATACTTGAGCCTTCTTAGCTCGGGTGTGTCTGCCGGTTCATCCACCGGTCCATTCAATAGAGATGAGAGTTCCCCGGTCCTCCCCGAGCAGCTCCTCTTTTGGCTGAAAGCGGCTTGTTTCTTCGCGGTTATTCTTTCCGGAGTTGCCATGATTCAGAGCGTTGCGACCACCGATTGGTGGCCCATCGCTTTCATGTCCATCGGACTGCTTGCCGCGTTGTTTTTGATCGACCGGGCGGCGGACATGTTGGTGAAACGATACCCAGCTTTGTCTCGTCCGTGGACTCGGTTAACTGCCGCTAACGGTCAATCGGCGATTGCGGTGAACGGCCAGTCGAATAACGGCAACGGGAACGGTCATGGCGTGGCGGAAGACGAACTTGAACAGCCGGCTATTACCGAGGAAGAGTTAATCGCCCTAGATAACCGGGACCGGGAGATGCTCCGGTCAATCATACGGCTGGACGTCACCACAGTTCGAGAGGTCATGGTGCCGCGTCTTGATATGGCCGCCGTTGAGGCGGATTCTTCCCTGAGTGTTGTGGCGGAAACCATGGTCAGTGCCGGCCACAGCCGGCTTCCGGTGTTTGAAGAGACCATGGACAATATCCTGGGCATCATTCATGCCCGCGACGTTCTCGCTTCATTGGCCAGATCCAGTACCGGAGATACATTGAGGACACTAGTCCGCGAGGCATTCATCATCCCCGAGACCAAGCGGGTTGATGACTTGCTGGAAGAACTGCAAGAACGCCGCACCCAGATAGCCATCGTTGTGGACGAGTATGGTGGCACTGAAGGGTTGGTCACCATGGAGGACCTTCTCGAAGAGATCGTCGGCGAGATCGAAGACGAGTTCTCCCGTTCGCGGGACGCCCAGGTGGTTAAACAGCCAGACGGCAAAGTGCTGGTGGATGCCGCGCTGACCACGGAGCACGTAGAAGAGATATTCGGCGCCACCATCGACACTACCGAAGTCGATACAGTGGGCGGATACGTCTACCACAGCCTGGGCCGCATTCCGCAGACTGGAGATGTCGTAAAAACCGACCGCCTGCACATTGAAGTGGTGTCCATGCTCGGCCGCCGCCTCCGCAAGCTGCGTATCCACCGCATAGACCAAGGAGCTGCTGAACCAAGACTCTAAAACAACTTAATGTTTAGATGACGGAAGAGACGCCAAACACAGGCGTCTCTTTTTTGCAGGCCTTGTGGTTTTTCAGTTATTCCCGATACCACCTTATTTGTCAATCCGAAGAGCGTAGCGATGAGGAATATCGTAGCCATTGGGCCGCTAACTTCCAGCATAGCCAGACGCCACCAGGGACAAGGCAACCCCGCAAAATAAGAAGCCTCGCTTCACCCGGAGTGACAGCGAGGCGTCGTTGTTTTTGGATACTGTTGCCGTGTTGGAGTCGAAGTGGCGGTTTACCGCAGTGCAATCAACTCGCCTGATACCACCAACCGGTGGTCATAAACGAAGCGTGGCACCGAAGAGACGAGGTTGATGTCCGCGCCCGGTGTGGCGTCCAAGCGCAGGTCATTTTGGTGGACCACATTAGTGGATGTCGCCCGGTAGAGGAACTGGTTGACGCCGTTGTCGGTGATGATATAAACGTCTTCGCCGTTGCGCAATTTCTCCGGTACCTTTTGCAGATTGAAGAAGACTGATCCTTCCCGGCTGATGGGGCTTTCGGTATGGCCAAAGAACCAGGAAGTTCCTTGCTCACCGGCGTCGGCCGATTCTGGGATGTGACCCACGGTGTTGTCCGGGCTCTCGTAGGACCGGTTGTCCCCCAGGTCTAGGATGGACAGTTCGGAGATGGGAGAGTCCACGCCGATGGAGGGGATTAAGATCCTGGTGGAAGGCTGGATATTGGAGATCGTCATGCCATATTCGCTAACGGGCGAGAACCCGACGAGCAGCGCTGTTTCTCTGAAGTAAGCGGGCTCATATCCGGAGGGGTTGTCCCACGACTCGGCGCTGATAGCCTTGCCGGGGAAGAGACTCACATTTGATGCAGAGCTGCCGATGATGGCAGGAACTGACCGTGGCTCAAATACCGCAGCCAGGTCATCAAGGTTGGACTTGGCGCTGGCCGAATAACCGTAGTAGGCGCCGCCGGACGCCAGAAGCAGAAGGCCAAAGACTAGAAGAATGATTCCTGTGAGATTGACGATGCGCCGCTGCAGACGACCATGGAGATAATCGTATCCGGCTTCCATGCCACCTCCTTCAACACTCACCACCCGAATTCATGGCCGCCGGGGCCGTAGGGAGAGCGCGGTACTGGGAATTGTCTTAAATAAGCCTAGCGGCTCCTGGGGGTGTTGGCTCCGCCAGGAGATATGGGCTCATTCAGGTAGATGTCTCCGTTGCGGATCTTGATGTTGAACCCGCAGGTTGGGTTGATGCAGACCCAAGCTTTGTAATGGACCGCGGCCCCTTGGCCGCCGTAGTCCGAGAGAGGGACGAGACTCCCAACATCACAACTCAAACATTTGGGCATAGCCGATTCTTCCACGAACTCCTCCTCCCAACTCGGAATGTGCCGAGTATACCACTGCCAAATTGGCGAGAACAACAGAATTTGACGCGATGATTACTAAAAATGACGAGCCCAGGCAACATAATTAAGGTATTCGTTATTATGTCACTTGGGCTCATTCTTATTCGCGACGATTGAGACTACTCTAAGAAGTCTTTAAGTTTCCGGGAGCGAGTGGGATGGCGTAATTTCCGTAACGCCTTCGCCTCGATCTGACGGATTCTTTCACGAGTCACACCGAACTCGCGTCCTACTTCTTCCAGAGTCCGGCTCCGGCCGTCTTCCAGGCCGAACCTGAGCTGAAGCACCCTCGACTCGCGCTCGGTGAGTGTGTGCAGAACCTCGCCAACCTGCTCCTTGAGCAGTTGGAAAGAAGCTGCATCCGCGGGCGCCAATGCGTTGCGGTCTTCGATGAAGTCACCCAGATGGGAGTCTTCTTCCTCCCCTATAGGTGTCTCCAAAGAGACGGGTTCCTGAGAAATCTTGAGGATCTCCTCAACCTTCTCGGGGCCGATCTCCATAGCCAAGCCGATCTCTTCCGGTGTGGGCTCCCGGCCGTATTCCTGAAGCAAGCGGCGGTGTTGACGCATCAGTTTGTTGATGGTTTCAACCATGTGCACCGGAATCCGGATGGTCCGCGCCTGGTCGGCGATGGCCCGCGTGATGGCCTGACGGATCCACCAAGTGGCGTAGGTGCTGAATTTGTAACCCTTGCGGTAGTCGAATTTCTCAACCGCGCGGATCAGACCGATGTTGCCCTCTTGGATCATGTCCAGCAGGGCCATGCCCCGGCCGATGTATTTCTTGGCAACGCTGACGACCAACCGAAGGTTGGCCTCGGTCAAGCGGGCTTGGGCTCTTTCGCTCTCGGCATCGATGCGCCGGAAATAAGCCCGGAACAGCGGGTCCAACTCCTGTAAGTCGGAGAAGCTGCTCAACTCCGATAATTTGGCGTCCAACTGTTCGAGGGTTGAGTCTTGCAGAACATCTACGGCGTCCGGCGGGACCAACCACGAGCTGAGGGAAAGGCCGATGACCTGCTGGTATACATCGTCCTGGTATTCATCAAGGTCTTCGGCCATGGCCGCCAGCATATCTACCGATACCTCGGCGTCGATGGCGTCTCTGAGTTTCTTATGGTCGGTGATTTGGGAGATTGTCAAGTTTGTTGGCAGCCCCAATTGTTCGGAGAGAGATTTGGTCAATGCCTCGGCATTAACCATTCGCTTCAGCAGTCCAGCCGTGATCTCCCACGGGCGGGGCGGACGGCCTTCCAGTTCTTCCAACTCTTTCCTGAGGCCTTCGAGGTGCTTGCCGCCCTCGATCTTTCGGGCCAGCGATCGCTCGTCCGCGGAGGTCAGCAGGCGGACCCGGCCAATCTCGCGCAGGTACATGCGGACGGGGTCGTCCAGCACTTCCACGGACTCGGTCTCGGGTTCCCATTCGGGTTCGTCGTCGTCGTCAGTGGTACTGTCGGCAGTGGTCGTGGTCCCTTCCGTAGTGGTGGTCTCGGTGGCGTCGCCGTCTTTTTCAGCGGTCTGACCGGAGTCCCACGCCGCTTCACTAGAGGTTTCCGTGAGCGTCGATGATGCTACGCCGGGCATGCCGTCACTATCCGTGCCATCGTCGTCGCGAGCGGCGTCGACGTTGCGAATTATATCTAGGACTGGATTCGGAGAATCCGTATCATCTTGCCGTGATTCTATAAAATCCTCTGGGGTCAGCTCACTTCCGCTGTCTCGTCTCTTGGTCATTACGCCTCCTCATCCGGAGATTTCCTGGGCTCGGCCTCTCCGGAGGCCTTCGTTCTTTTTGAACTGTTGGTTCAATCGCAAGACATCGTCGTGCTCGCCATCCTCGATGTCGGGAGGCGACTCGGCAAATCGTATAACTTCTTCGGATTTTAGGCTCCTCAGATTACGCTCTTCTAACCGGGAAACCACTTCTAAGAATGAGGCGACCCGTTTAGTCGCGTCCAACGCGATCAACGGCTTTTTCGATAACGAGTCCAATTGCCCTGTGACCTCATCGTCGCCGTTCCTTCTAACGGCCGCCAATGTTTCATCTTTATCCATTCCTGGTCCCGCGTCCAGCCATCGCGTGAAGACCTCTCTGTTTTCGTGCCGCTGAAAGAATTCAGGGCAGAGACCGTCCGCCGTCTCCCGGAGGTCCGGAAACGCGAGGAGCAATTGCAGGCAGTGCTCCTCCATCGGGTCGTGGTCCAATCTGGCAAAGGGCGACGCTGTCGAAGCTGCAGGGCGTTGCTGCTCCGGTCGCCGGGCACGCCTGGCCACCGACGGGCGGCTCAGAGCTGCCTTCACCGTGTCGATCGGGACACCTAGATTGTTAGCCAATAATTCAACGGCGTTCGCCTGTTGTATACCGCTGCCCAGCAGGTGAATGAAGGGCGCCGCTTCGGCTACGCACTTCGCTTTGCCTTCCGGCGACGCGGTACCACCTTGACTCGTTATCGCATTGATCCGGAATGTTACAGCCGGTATCGCAGACTCAACCAATTTGGTCCAATCGCTGGGCGATCGATGAATCACTTCGTCCGGATCCTGACCCGGCGGCATAACGATTATCCTAGGGTCGGCTTCCGTCGTGCTGCTCGATCCCTGGTTACTGACGGTCTTGGTCCGGAAATTCTCCAGGACTACGTCCAAGCTACGCAATGTGGCGGCCTGACCGGCGGCGTCCTGGTCCAGCGCCATGGTCATTTTCCCCGTCAGGCGTCGTATCTCATCAACCTGAAACTCGGTCAGCGCCGTTCCCATCTGGGCCACAACGTTCTTGAACCCGGCCTGATGGGCTGCAATCGCGTCCATGTAACCTTCAACGATCACAGCGCCCTCTTTTCTTACATCGGTCCTTGCCCGGTCCATTCCGTATAGCAGGCGGCTCTTATCGAACAATGCCCCTTGTGGTGAGTTCAGGTACTTGGGCTCTGAACCGTCCAAAGACCTGGCCCCGAAGCCCACCAAATTGCCGTGGGCATCGCGGATGGGGAACATCAGCCGTCCCCGGAACAGGTCATGGTTTACGCCGTCGTCACCGGCCCTGACCACGCCCGCGCTGGCAAGTTCTTCTTGCGAATATCCCTCTCTCACCAGGTGGTTTTTGAGCGATTCCCCGTCGGAAGGACTGAGTCCGATACCGAAAGCCTCGATCGCTTGTTTATCGAGTCCGCGTTGTTCCAGGTATCCTCTCGTGGACGATCCCAGGGCTGATGCCAGCGTCCGCTGGAAGTAGGCCCTGGTGTCTTCGTTGATCTTATGCGCTGCTTCGTTCTGGGGGCTTTGTCCTCGCTGAGAGAGGGTGACTCCAGCTTGCTGGGCCATCTGTCGCAGAGCCTCGCCGAATTCAAGGCCCTCGGCGCGCATCACGAACGAAAGAACGTCGCCACCCGTGGCGCAGGCCCCGAAGCAACGCCAGGACTGCCGGTCAGGAAACACGTGAAATGAAGGCGTCTTTTCCTGATGAAAAGGACAGTTGGCTTTGTAGCTATTACCGGACCGTTGCAATGGTACGCGTTGAGAGACTACCTCAACAATATCCAACCGGGCCTTAACATCATCGACTGCGGTCATGCTGCGACCGCTTCGCCAATGACCCTGGCGCCCGTTGCCCGCCCGCCTGATTCCATTGGTCGCTTCGTGGTTCCACCGCCCATCAACAGCATTAACCAATAATCACGTTGTACGCTAAACACAATCGTAATAGTCTATTTTATCATATTGAGCGTGCGCTTGACAGGCAATGAGGTAGGTTCAGGCACTTTGTTCGATGACTTCGGGGCTGGAACGGTTCAGGTCAAGCGGCCCGCAATATTCCGTCTGCGGTCCAACATCTCTTCCAATGAATCGGTGACGATGGCTTCCAGCCGGGCGCCCACCATCCGTTCCATGTCGCGGTCGAAGTCCAGGTCCCAGGCCAACACCCTGGCGCCCCGTAACTGGAATTTCCGGTGTAGTTTGGTGTTGTATGAGTCGTTGGAGGGGTCGTACCAGTCTGCCTGCACCAATGGGCTGAAGATGCGGGACCGTATCGGGAAAGGGTGACGGCGAGACCAGATGTATCCCCGGACGATCTTCGCTTCGATCTTCCGGAGTTCCCACAGCGCGATTGGATTGAAAGATGCCACCAGCGTGCTGTCCCAGCGGCCATGACGCCGCACAACCTCCGCAACTTTGTGGGCGATAAGTCTCATGCCTTTCATGATGGCCTTCATCTCCACATCGATCAGAAAATCAGCAGGCAACGATTCAAAGACCTCGTCCAGCGTCGGTGGCCGCTCTCCTGCGAATTCAGAGGCAAACCAAGACCCGGCGTCCAGCGCCCGGACCTCATCTAGGGTTGAGTGGTTTACCGGGCCATTTCCGTTAGACGTTCGCTCGAGGCGACGGTCGTGGAACACCACGAGCTTTTCGTCCTTGGTCAGGCGGACATCCAACTCAATCCCATCGGCGCCAAGTTCCAGGGACTTCTGGAATGCCGGAATGGTGTTCTCCGGAGCGTTGGTCACGTCGCCGCGGTGGGCGATGATCAGTGGTAAGGGCAGGGAACCGGGCGGAAAATCCCAGCGGGTGACCCGTTGAATGCTACTTCCAGTTGCCAAGTTGAGACCTCAAGTTAAGTGGTGCGTCCACCATACTCAGGCCCTTCGATTGGCGTCAATAAAGCCAACTGAGGTTTGGGAGTAGAATGACCAAGTTATTCCGCATCACAGCAAATATACCAGCTACTGCACATACCTGGCTGAGAGTGGGCCCGCAATAGGGAGCAGATCGTCGCGATGAGGCAATTGTCAGGGGTTAGAGGGACGCTTTGGACGGTATTGCAGAACGCCGATTTCCGGCTCATCTGGTATGTCGGAAGCGTGGGCGAGTTTGGCCGCCGCATGGAGCTGCTGGTCTTGAGTTGGTTGATTCTCCAACTGACCGACTCCTATTTCCAACTTGGCCTGGTCCTGGCCTTTAACAACCTTTCCCGGCCGATCATTTCCATGTTCACGGGCTACATCGCCGACCGTTTCCCCAGGGGCCGCATATTGATCGCGGGCCAACTGATCAATGTCCTGACAACAGCCATACTACTTTCGGTCATCGCCTACGACTTTGAGCTGATCGAAGCCTGGCACGTTTTCCTGGCAGTGTTTGTTCTAGGTCTCACAAAGGCCATCGAAGACCCGTCCCGCCGTACCGCCATTTTTGACATCGTCGGGCAGCGGCGGTTGGTCAACGCTCTGTCTCTGGACGTGATTAGCAACAATATCGGCAAGATGACGGGGCCAATCGTCGGCGGAATAATCTTGGGCGCCGCCGGATTCACGGAAGCCTATTTGTTTTTGCTGGTGATCCATCTTTCCAATCTCGCATTGATGGCCCGGCTTCGGATACCGGACTACCAAGGCCCAGCCCACATAGAGCCCGTCATACGTAGCTTGAAGGTCGCCGTAAGCTACGCCTGGCGCAGCCCTGTTTTGGTGGGGCTGTTTTACATCACCATCGTGATGAACGCCCTGGCATTTCCCGTCCAGCAATTCATCCCAGCCATCGGCCGGGATCACTTGGGGGTTGGTGTTACGTTGGTTGGGCTGTTGGTTGCCGCCGATGGTTTTGGGCAATTAGCGGGGGCAGGAATCATGGCCATCTCCCGTGACCTGCGCTATCACGGGCGGGTGTTCGTACTGGGTTCCACGGGAGTGCTTTTGATTGGAATCATATTTGTCTGGTCGCCTTGGTACGGATTAACGTTCGGGCTGTTGACGCTGAGTGGAGTTGCCCAGTCCGGTTTCTCAACCATGCAGAGCGCAGTGACCATGCTTGCCACTCCCCACGATATGCGAGGCCGAATGATGGGCCTGCTCAGTGTGTGCATCGGGGCTGGAACGCCTTTGGGGGCGATTGAAATGGGCGCGGTGGCATCCGCAGTTTCCATCCAATGGGCAATTTCCTTGAACGCATCGGCCGGGTTGTTGCTCCTGTTGCCCGCCATGTTCATCTCCCCCCTGCTCTGGAATCCTCTGGTCCAAGCCGAGTCGGAAGCGGCGGCGGATCCAGGCCCAGAACCGGACTCGAAACCGGCTCATAACCCATCTGGTGGAGACGCATAGGCAGAATGCATCTCTTGCCCGGTCCAATAGGAAGGGTTATATTCGGTTGCACTGGACCGACGACGAGCGGAGTTGGCCCAAAGAAATCCTGGAGTAGACATGCAGCGAATCGTAGATTGGCCGGCCCGAATGAAAGAGGTTGCCGATTTCGTTGGTCTTGATCAGGCGGAACTGGATGTTATCGAGTCCACCCGAGATTTGGTTTCGGCTAGGGGCGAAGAAATCACGGCCGCAGTCTACGACCACTTTTTAAAATTTCCCGAAACTCGCCGATTTTTCCTGGAGGCGGGAGGCGAGGTTGACGAGCAAAAACTGGACCGGCGCAAGCACAGTCTGTTGCGCTGGCTGACCGGCTCTATCGGTTTCAAGATAGATGAAGACTACCCCATCAGGCTGTTGGCCACGGGCATCGTCCACAGCCATCCCCCATCCCACCGAGCCCACCTCGGTTCTATCCCCAGCCGGTTCATGGTCGGGTCCATGTCATACATTCAGACAGAGCTGGCCCGGATATTCCAAGAAGAGATCGAAGACCCGCGGGAAGTGATGCGGGCCTCGGTGGCCTGGAACAAATTGATGATGGTACAGCTTGATATCTTGCAGGCCGGCTATATCAATGAGACCCCAACTGAGGCAGACGGCGAAACGCCGGCGGCGCCTAACGAATAATCAATCAGGTATCTAGGAGAAAATCACATGGGTAAGGTGCTGGTGATCCAAGGCGCGGGCATGAATATGCGCGGAAAGGTCCAACTGGAGACCTTTGGGCCCATGACCCTGGAAGAGATGAACGAGCAGATCTTGGGTTACGCGGAAAGCCTGGGCATGGACATCGAGTTGATGCATTCGAATATCGAGGGCGAAGTGGTGAATGCTTTATACGACGCCCATGACCGGAATTTTGATGCCGCGCTGATAAACCCGGCCGGCTACACCACGACCACCGGACCAATAAAGGGCGCTATCTCTCAGGTGAAATTCCCGGTGATCGAAGTGCACGCTTCCAACCCGACCGCCAGGGGGACCGTCTCTCAAGTGCTTCCCGTCTGCAAGGGCGCGGTATACGGCTTTGGTGTCTACGGATATAAACTAGCCTTGGAAGCGGTCAAACAGATGGCCTAAAGGCCGATATCAAGGCCTAGTCACACCGATAACAGCGGCGCTTCTCGAAGACCTCGTCATGAACGCCCTTGGCGCCGATTAGATAATCGATGACCACCCGAAGCGTTTTGCTTTCATCAACTATGTCGTACTTGTCTTTCATGGACCGGATGAAGGCCATCTGGTCCGTTCCTAATTCAACCTCGAAGGTCTGTTTCGGGTTCGCCATTTTGCTGTCTCCTGAGGTTTAGACCGTCGCTAGAGTGCGGCATCTAGGACGGCTTGAGATATCTCCGCCAGCCGCGGCGTGTTGGTTGTCTCAGCACGGAACCCGTTGGTTATGTAAGCAAAAGCCAACCCCGAATCAGGATTGGCCCAGCCGACGGATGTTCCCGAACCGGCGTGTCCGAAAGTGCGTATATTTTCGTTGCCCGGGGATGCGGTGCGCGGGTCTCCGAGAGATAGGCCCAATGACCGTTTCACCTGCCGGTCTAGGCTGTGGTCCAGCCCCTCGGACTGCTGTTTGGTTACCGCCGCCACCGTCTCCGGCTTCAACATGGTCACGCCGTCCAACGTCCCGCCCGCGGCCATCATGGCGTAGAACCGGGCCAGTCCCCGGGCCGTGGCGATTCCACCGCCGGCGGGAAGTACTGCCGTATGGACCTCGGGTCTGTTATAGATCGTAACCTGGCTGGTACGGTCGCAATCTTCCATGGGGTATAGCTTGGCTACCCGGTCTTCCATGGATGGGTCGATGCCCAGGTGGAATTCTTCTATATTCTGTGGGCCGGTGATCTCTTCGCGAACGAATCGGTCGATGGGGCGTCCGTCGATTCTGCGGACGAGTTCGCCTACGACCCAACCGAAATTCCGGGGATGGTAGGCAATCACCCGGCCCGGCTTGTAGTCGAGAGGAATCTGCTCCATGGCTTCTACGGCTGCTTCCCAGTCGTGCCAGCGGTCCCAGGTCATATGGCTGGGGGTGTCGGGAAAGCCCGATTCGTGGGTCATCACATGCTTGATGGTGACCTCTTCCTTCCCTTTCTGGGCGAATTCAGGCCAGTGAGCGGCAACCGTGTCGTCCCAATCAAACTTGCCCCGTTCCCAGAGGATGTGGAGGCAGGCTGACGTCACAGCCTTGGTTGAGGAATAGAGGACAAACATGGTGTCTTCGGCCACCGGTTTACCTGACTCTTGGTTGGCCAGACCGCTGTATAAGTCCAACACCGGCATGCCGTGCCGGTAGACCGCCAATGCCGCGCCCGGGTGGATTCCGGTCTCGATCTGTTGATCAAATAGCTCTTCTACACGCCTGAGTCCCTTGGGGTCCATCTGAGCGATTTCCGCGGCTACCACCATTCAGTTGCGTCCTTTTGAATCCAAGTCGTTATGGGCTAGACGATGTTAACTTCGGCCCCGCCCAGTCCTTCAATCACTATGGAGGCGGTGTCTCCGGGTTTCATCGGCTTGGGAGACACGATACTACCGGTAATTATCACCATGCCGGCCGATAAGCCCAAGCCTTGCTCCGCCAGTTTATTTGCCAACCAAGCCAGCGGTTCCAGCGGGTGGCCCATCACATCCGAACCGTGGCCGTCGCCAACCATCTCGCCGTTGATGGTCATAGAACCGTAAGCGGCTTGAAGGTCCAAGTCCCGCCAACTGGCTACCGGGTCTCCCAGCACCACGCCGGCGTTGAAGATGTTGGCGGCGACTCCGGTTATGAACTGGACCTTCGGGTCCATCCCCGGCGTGCGCCGAATATCGACCACTTCGAAGGCCGTACAAAGAGAGTCCACCGCCTCTGAGACCCTTCCCCGGTCATAGGGCGCTCCAGCAGCGGAGAGGTCGGCGCCGAGCCGAACCCCAACTTCGCATTCTAGGGCCAATTGCACGTAATCGGCGGCCGTAAGGGTGGTTGGCGAATGGAGGATGTTGTCTTCCAAAATTAATCCCAGCACCGGGTCGCTTGCCCCCACCGTATTTTGGAGGGCCTCAGTGGTGTAGGCCAACTTGTAACCGGCGACGGCCCCTTGCTGTTCAGAGATGTGCCGTTGAAATTCCCGCTGGATCAGATACGCCTCGTCAAGATCGACGGGCATCAGCCGTTCGTCCAACGAATACAATTGGCGGGTCCCGTATTGGCTTGCTAGTACGTCGCCTGCCTGTTGGACCTTGATGTTTACCGACATCTAATCGTCTTCCTTCTTTGGACTTGGTGTTTGGAGTTTAAGTATAGGGTTCGAGTTCTATCTCGTGCAGGGCGGGAACCACCTCGCTGCCCAGAAGCTCTAACGAGCGCATGACATCTGAGTGGGCGATGTTGCCATCGCTGCCGATGAGTATCAAATAACCGGGACTCAGCTTTTGGACTGTGTCTCTCAACTTGGAGATCACAGTCTCGGGGCTGCCCACTACTACGGCGTTCACGTCCTGCAGGTCTTGGTAGGTCATGGGAGGCCCCCCGCCACCTCCCAGCCGCCTGGCGGACATCTGGCTGGCCACTCGGGATTGGTAACCCGGCGGGTCTACGTGCTCCACCGGGCCGCGCATCCGGTGCTTCTGTGCCCAGAGAAAGCCCTTTCCGATCTCCTGGGCTTTTTCATCGGTGTCGGCCACCAATGCCCGCACCTGGTACCCAAAATGCTTGGGACCGGGAACGAAACCGACTTCCTTGGCCGTGTCGATGTAGACTTTTTTCAGTTCTTGGGTCAGTCCAATCAGCGCGCCCAGGTTCATGTAAGCGTACTGATGCTTGGCGGCCCAGACCACGCTTTCTGGACTGCTACCGCCGGGGAACCAGATGGGAGGGTGGGGTTTCTGCACCGGCAAGACCCAGGGGTTGACGACCCGTCGCTGGTAGTACTGGCCTTCGAACCGGAACGGTCCGGGTTGAGTCCAGCATTTGATTATCAGGTCGTGGGCCTCTTCGAACCGGTCTCTGTTCTCAGTCGGCGAGATTCCGGCCTGCAGCGTTTCCACCGCTCCGCCCCGGACGAAACCCGAGATTAGGCGGCCTTCGGAATAGCAGTCAATCATGGCCAATTCTTCGGCCATGCGCACTGGGTCGTTGATCGGAATTATGTTTCCCAGAATTGCGATACGGACCTTTTTCGTCAGCTTACTGATAACTGCAGCGTCGATGTTGGCCGACGGCTTCATATTCCAATAGGCGGCGTGGTGCTCATTGGTCATGATGCCGTCTAGACCGGCCTCATCCGCCAACACATATTCTTCGTGGTACTGGTTGTAGAGGGTGTGGGCTTTCTGGGGGTCGAAATAGGAGTTGGGGAAGCTCAGGCGCCCGGAGTCATATTTTTCTAGGTCTTCTTCTTTCACATGGATATACGGTTGCTGAGTGTGGAAGAAAACTTCAACTTGTTCTTTCATTTTGGCGTCACGTCCAGGCGCAGGCTCATACGGGCGCATCCAGCGGAACGGGGCCTAGTATAGCATCAAGACACAGGTGGGCCGAAGCTGAGGGACTAAGCGATTTCGATGCCAACGGGGCAGTGGTCGGACCCCATCACGTCGGCCAGAATAAACGCGCCGGTCAATCGCTCGGCGAACTCCTGGTCCACGAAGAAATAATCGATACGCCACCCAACGTTCCGGTCCCTGGCCCGGGTCATCTGGTCCCAGTAGGAGTAGTTATCTGGGTCTTGGTTGAATATCCGAAGGGTGTCTTTATAGCCCTTAGCCAGGAATTTGTCCATCCAGGCGCGCTCCTGAGGTAGAAACCCCGAGATCTTCACGTTCTCTTTGGGCCGGGCGAGGTCGATCTCTCTGTGGGCGGTATTTACATCGCCGCAAACCACCACGTGTTTGCCGCTCTGTCTGGTCTTCTCTGCATAGGCCAAGAACGCGTCGTAGAAATCCATCTTGTATTGGAGCCGCTCGGCCGACCGCTTACCGTTGGGGAAGTAGATGTTGAAGAGGACGAACTCCCCAAAGTCGGCGATAATGGTCCGCCCTTCGCTGTCGAACCGGTCACCAAAGCCGTACTGAACGCTCTCGGGCGCCTTCTTGGTATAGAGGCCAACGCCGCTATAGCCCTTCTTTTCCGGAGTGGAAAAGAACGAACTGTAACCTTCTATTGACCTGATCTCCTCCGGAAGCTGTTCTTCATGGGCTTTGGTCTCTTGAAGACACATGATGTCTGGGTCTTCACCGTTGAACCAAACAAGGAACCCTTTCTTGTGGACTGCCCGAAGACCGTTTACGTTCCAGGATATAACCTTCATGAGACCAACTCCTTACCCGCCCAACTGTTCCGGCGCTGTCTGCGACCGCCCTGTGACAGGTCGATTACCGATCCAAGACGAACCGAAACTTTCCGGTTACCAACTAGTCAAAATGGGGTGACAATTCTTTGGCCACCCGCTCCATGGAGTCCATGGTCTCGGAATGGTCCCACCCTCCGAACCCGAAGTATAGGATAACCTCTTCGATGCCGGCGGACTCGCAATCTTTCAATACCTTTATACAATCTTCAGGGCTGCCGGTGATAACGCTGCGGTCACCCAGATCGCTGGTAGTCATGGCCTGCATCCGCTCCACTATATCCACGAAGTAGCGTATATGAGGGGGAGCGGTTGCCCGGTCCGCGGGAAACGCCGGCAGAATGCCGTGGAAATAGTGGAGTAGCCTTTCTTTGGTCTCCACCGTCTCCCGTTCGTTCGATGTCACGTTTACAAAATATGAGCACATTGCCTTGCGCCCCACATGGCCAGCGGCTTCAGATTCGTTCTTAAACTCTGTCACGGCGTTTTGCAAACTGCCGAACATCATTGCAGCGGCAAATGGCGCGAATATGACGTCGAACCCGGACCGGGCGGCATGACGCAGAGTCGGTTCGCTGAAACAGGCCACGTAGATAGGCGGATAGGGTTGTTGGACCGGGCGGGGCAGCACTGTAATCTCCGGATAACTGTAATGCAAGCCCTCATGCGACGATGTCTCGAGGCTCCAGGCCTTTTTGATCACCTCAAGACCTTCAAAGAAGATCTCCTGACTCTCGGCGAAGTCCACCCCAAACGCGATGTACTCCCGGGCATCGTAGCCCCGTCCAACCGAGAGTTGGGCTCGTCCTTCACTCAGGAGGTCTAGGAGGGCAAATTCTTCAGCCACTTTCAGCGGGTGTTGGACCGGTAACAGAACGGTTGCCGGACCCAATTTCACCCGTTTGGTCTTCGCCGCCACGTTGGCCAAGAAAACCGGCGCCGACGGCAGCACACCGAACAGGCCAAAATGGTGCTCTGGGACCCAAACCGAGTTCAGCCCAATATCCTCAGCATGGAGACATTGGGCCATTACCTCTTCCAGCAACCGGCTGGGGTCCTTGCGGTCTGACCCGTACGCCGGCGGGTTGTCGGTCAACGTAAAATAGCCGAGTTTCATCGTTCGTCTCTAGCTCCGATTTGAAAACCGGTGCTCAGGCTGGCCCGATTATATCTGTTGACGCCTACCCGTCAACCAGCGGTGTTCAGCGGGTCGCCGACGGTTTTTTGCCAGTGGCGCTGTGCTATTATTGCGCCCTCAAATGCTAGCCTCAATTTAGGAAATAAACCCAATGACCAAGACGGGACAGGACCACTTGGACAGCTTGCGTGACGGCCGTAGCGTTTACCTTGACGGCGAACTCGTTGGAGACGTTGTCGACCACCCAGCTTACCGCAATGCCATCAGGTCGACCGCGGCCCTTTACGACTTCCAGGCGGCCCCAGAGAACCTGGAACTGATGACCTTTGAGTCGCCTACCGGAGCTCGGGTGAACCGCTCCTGGCAGATGCCCGAGTCCTATGCGGAACTTGTCCAGCGCCGCCTTGCCTTAGAGGCCTGGGCGGAACAGACAAACGGGTTTTTAGGACGGTCTCCCGACCATGTGGCCTCGTCATTGTGCGGCATGATGATGCGCCTGGACCTGTTTGAAGCCCACGGTGAAAAACGGGCGAAAGCATTGGAAGAATACTTCGAGTACGTTCGGGACCACGACCAGTTCGTTACCTACGTGGTGGTTAGCCCCCAAGCGGACCGCTCTAAAGGCGTGGGAGGGCAGGCTGACGAATTCCTGGTTGCCGGGATCTGCGATGAGGACTCCCAGGGCATCACCGTAAAAGGGGCCAAGATGCTGGGCACGAGCTGTATCATGGCCAACGAAGTGCTGCTAGGCACGATCCAGCCCATGCAACCCGGCGAGGAGAAATACGCGTTCTCTGCAGCCATCCCTCTGGGCGCCAAGGGAGTAAAGCTACTATCCAGAAAATCGTACGAGGCTTCAGCCGTCTCTGAATTCGACAACCCTCTGTCGTACCGGTTCGACGAGAACGATGCGGTGGTCTACTTCGATGAGGTTAAGGTGCCTTGGGAAAGGGTATTCGTCTACCGTGACCCGGCAATGTGCCGCACCCAATACCACGAGACCCCGGCCCACGTTTTCCACAACTATCAAGCCCAGGTCCGGTTGATGGTTAAGCTGAGGTTCCTGGTGGGTGTTGCTCGAAAGATCGCCGAGACAACCAACATCATCACTATCCCTCAAGTCGTCGAAAGTTTAGGAAGCTTGGCGGGGATGGCAGGTCTGATCGAAGGGATGGTCTATGGGATGGAGGCCAAGGGTTTGTTCGTCGGAAAATACTACGTCCCCGACCGGCACCTGATGTATGCCTCCCAGGTGCAGGCACAGCAGATGTACCCGGAGATGATTCAGGCGATACGGCAGTTGACTGGCGGCGGGGTGATAATGCTGCCCTCAGGGGCCGTCGATTTCGCTGGAGATGAGACGGCTGGCCTGATCGAGAAAACCCAGCAGTCGCCCGTGGTGAACGCTAAAGACCGGGTCAAGCTATACAAGTTGGCTTGGGACGCCATCGGCTCGGAGTTTGGCTCCCGGCACACCCAATACGAGATGTTTTATGCCGGGGCCCAGTTTGCCGTTCGCAACCATTCGTTCCGGACCTATGACTGGGGGAAGGCCACCGGCATGGTGGACCGCTTCATGGACAGCTACGACCTGCCGGAATAGATTTTCAGGTGGCTTTTTACGCCTTTACTTACCGTACCTTAGGAATTTTCTGATGATCCGTTGGCTGCTGCGATTGCTCGGACCTTGTCAGCGAATCCGGTGACACTAAAAAGCTTGGCTAAGAACTCTGCCCGGGTCAACCCACCCGCCCGGTTTAAAACATCTTGCTGAGGCATTCCTGACGTGGAAAGGACTTGGATGTCGGGACGGGTCTGCCGCAAGGCTTTAGCTAATTCGATCCCGCGCATGTAGGGCATTGAAACATCAATGAGCAAAATATCGATTTGGCGATCAAGTTGGCTGTTCGCCAGATCAAGTTCCTCGCGCCCATTTATTGAAACCAGTACCTCGTACCCGTCCCGGCGTAGGATCGTTAAGAAAAGCTCAAGCAACGCTTCGTCGTCTTCCACCAACAATACGGTCATCCCTTGGGAGCCGTTGGTCCTATGATTTTCTAGCGTCCTCAATGGAGTTCTCCATCTTATTGGGCATTTATGAATCGGCTTGCCCGGGCGTGTCCGGGTTCATTATTCGATTCCAACTATCAGCACACGCGGGCTGAAACTGGTCAAGGAAGAATCGCCAGACCTGATCCTTTCGAAACCGGACTTTCCCGACAAAACGCTGATTGAAGTGAACAGATAATTACGAGAATTCTCTGAGGTGCCGCTGGTCGTTTTGAATCATCAGACCAATGATCTGGGACCAGTGACTGCGCTGGAAGCCGGGGCCGACGGTTACATTCAACTACCCTGCGAGCTCTCTGAGCTGACTTTTAACATCTGGAGCTTGATGAGGCGCACCGGTAAACGAAAATCAGCCAGCGACAGCGAACCGCTTACCGGGGGCGTGAAGCTTGATCCATCGTCTCACGAAGCGTTTTTGGGCGGGCGAAAATTATCGCTTACGCCGGCGGAATCTCAACTGACCTACCTACTGTTAAAAAACAACGGCGGAGTTGCGTCCAAGGCCGACATCGAACAGGAATTTTCCAAAGTTGGCCTTGGCACTGCTGGATCAATCAAACAACCCATCATGCGCTTGCGGCGCAACTTCAGAGACAACGCGAAAAACCTCAGATAGTTTGCAAACGTGCCAGGCGTTGGCTACCGCTACATCGGTGCAACAGCCAATAGTGGCAGGTCCAGCAACGGCCGGCACTCAAACGCCGATGGAGCAATGAGTAACGGCACTAGAAAGGCGGCCTGGTGCCTTAATCTAGTGCATTTATTTGATGCCGTCATTCGGACAATCAACAAATAGCTAGTAATCTGCGGAGGCAACGCACCTATTTTTCATTTCTTATCTAGCCCCCGCGGACCATGATATCCACCAATGGTGTGATTGATGTGGGAGAATGTCTGGCCGCCGCCTTGGACTTATTTCTGTGATAGGGGCGGCGGGTCAGTAATTTCAGCGGCTAAGCGAACGACCGGGAAGCAAACAGAAGCCGGCGCCTAACCAGCCACAATTTTGATCTTTTCCCGTTGGCGTCTTTTAACGAACCGCTGGAGGGCGACCAACGCCCATAACCCTTCTATCACGGTGATGGGGTATACCTCTTCCAGGCCGCTGTATAAGGAAGTCATGCCAGAGCCCACGGCAAAGATGAGGACAAACCACCTGGAGCGCTCCTCGGCCCAGTAGGAAAGAAACATGATGGTCACGGCGATGACGCCAAATATGGTCAGCATCTTCGGGCCGTCACTGCGTTTGATCGGATGTTCATAGAATGTTCTAGGTTGCTTCCGACAAGTAATACCGGCGCTGAAAAAACAGGGCAACGTTGACCAGGCCTATCAGCACCGGCACCTCAACCAGCGGTCCCACCACCGCCGCCAGCGCCTGTCCGGAGCCAATGCCAAAAACACCAACAGCCACGGCGATGGCCAGTTCAAAGTTGTTGCTAGCCGCGGTGAGGGAAACGGCGGCTGTCTTGGAGTAGTCGATTCCCAGGCTCTTGCCCATATAGAAGGAGACCAAGAACATCACCACGAAGTAGATCGACAAGGGAATCGCTATCCGGACGACGTCCAGCGGGATATCCACGATGACGCTGCCTTTCAGTGAGAACATCACCAATATCGTAAACAACAAGGCAATCAAAGTAATGGGGCTGATTTTGGGGATGAAAGTCTGCTCGTACCAAAGCCTGCCCATCGCCCGCATCAGCACGTACCGGGACAATATCCCGGCGGAGAACGGTATGCCGAGGTAGATAGCCACGCTCTTGGCGATCTGGGCGATGGTTATATCCACCTTCAAGCCTTCCAGCCCGAACCAGGGGGGTAGAACGGTTATGAATATGTAGGCGTAGAGCGAGTAGAACAGTATCTGAAATATGGAATTGAGCGCTACCAGTCCGGCGGCATATTGGCTGTCACCATTCGCCAGCTCGTTCCAAACGATCACCATGGCGATGCACCGGGCCGCCCCGATAAGGATCACCCCGGCCATGAATTCCGGATAGTCCCTCAGGAAGATGATCGCCAGAAAAAACATCAACACTGGTCCAATCGCCCAATTCTGCACCAGTGACAGGACCAGGATGCGGTAGTTCCGGAATACCTCGCCTAGCTCCTCATATCGCACTTTGGCCAGCGGCGGGTACATCATAAGTATCAGGCCGACCGCGATCGGGATAGACGTTGAGCCCACCGATAGCGATTCGGAGAAATCCGATATCCCAGGCCAGAAGTAACCGCTACCGACGCCGATGGCCATCGCAAAAAATATCCATACGGTAAGGTAGCGGTCAAGCAGCGATAACCGGCCAAGGACGGCCATTGATGCCTCCAGGGGACGCGGGGCTTGCAGGCTACTCATCGATCAATAGGTCGGTGGGCCTTCGTCGAATTGGACCAGTATGCCGTCCGGGTCGTAGAGGAAAATGGTCCGTACGTTGCCCTCCGCATCGGTGAAGTCGTCCATGGTTCCGGCCAATGATGCGCCTTTGGCGACCAGCTCTTGAGCAAAGGCATTAAGGTTTTCCACCCCAAACGAGATATGGCTGATGCCTTTTTGGTCCAACTTGATGGGGACGCCGTCCACCTGGTCTCCCGGATGGGACGTAAGCACCAAATATGGCTGGCTGGATTCGGGGTCGTCGACGTATACGTCGGCCACCGTCCGGGACTTTCTGGGACGTTCGTAGATATGCTCCGACTGCGCACCCGGCCGCTGCGCCATCTCCTGGGTGGAATGCATCTTCACCGTAAGCCCCAGGAGGTCCCGGTAGAATTCCAGGGATTTTTCTAGATCGGCCACACAGACCGCGATGTGGGATACGCCTCTAACTTTCAATGTCAGACTCCATATTCTGGTTTCACTGGATCAAGATGCCGCAGTGTAGAATGCTGGCAAATATGACTAAACGTGTCCTTCCCAGCTCTCGACTACCAAGGTTGGGATGGACGCACGAGGTGTTTCAATGACCCAAGCAGGCGAAAAACTGCCTCTGCCTCTGGATGGTATCAGAGTACTGGATGCCACCCATATAGTGGCCGGCCCATTTTGTTCTATGATTTTGGCGGACATGGGCGCAGATGTAATCAAGATCGAACGCCCCGGCACGGGAGACCTTTCCCGGGGCCGCGGGCCGTTCATCAAGGCCGAGGACGGCCGAGAGACCAGTTCCCGGTTCTTAGGAGTGAATCGTAACAAGAAAAGCGTTTCTATCGATCTTCGTAATGCCCGCTGCAAGAGGGCCTTCGAAGAACTGGTCCGCAACTCGGACGTGTTGGTAGACAACTGGGGTTCGGGGGCCTTCCGGCGTCTAGGATTGGGCTACGACCACCTTAGCAAAATCAATCCGGGCCTGGTCTATGCCAGTATCACCGGATACGGCGATAGTGAAGACCTAAGCGGTCCGTATTCAGACCGTCCGGCCAACAACCTGGCGATCCAGGCCATGTCCGGCTGGATGGAGATCACCGGAGACCCCGACGGCCCGCCCCAGAGCGTGGGCGATAACATTGGTGATTCCATTCCCGGCGTTTGGACGGCACTGGGAATCGTCTTGGCCCTGGAGACCAGGCGCAAGACCGGCCGGGGTCAGTACGTGGATATGGCGATGTACGAGTGCATGGTCTCCCATATCGAGAGCAACATGAACTCATTCCAGGCCACCGGAGATAACCCGGCCCGCTCCCGAGACCGGCTGGCCACTGCCGGCATAACCTTCCGAGCCAAGGACGGTTATTGCGTGCTGGCTGGCGTGCGCACCGAATCCCGTATGCGGGATCTATGGAAATTAATCGGCCGTAAAGACCTGCTGGAGGGGGATGCGCGGTACCTGGCTGGTCCCGGCATGGACGGCCAGTTCTACTTCGAGCACATCGTCCCGGCCATCGAAGGATGGTCGTCCGAGATCCCCAAGTTTGAAATTGCGGCTAAGCTGACCGAGATCGGCTTCTCCATGGGAGTAACCCAGACCGTGGCCGACCTGGCACAGTGTCCCCAATTGGAGGCCCGCCAGATGTTTGTGGACACCGGCGACACCCTGGGCGGGACATTCCGAGGCGTCAGGACCCCGGCCCGCCTCACTGCCTGCGTTGAATCTCCGGCGGAGACAGCCCCAACCCTAGGACAGCACAACGCAGAGATACTCTGTACGTTGGGCGGTATGACTGCTGACGAAGTGTCTGAATTGGAGGAGGAAGGGGCTCTTTAAGTTGGCTCTTCAACCTCGCCAGGCGGTGAGATCGGACGCCGAAGCAAAGGCGAGAAGGACAAAGCCGGTATCAAGAGCAGAAGTCCCAACGATACGCTCATCGCCACGGCTGCCTGGGCGCTGAAGTAGTTGGCGACTACTCCAACGGCAAGTCCCCCAACCGCTGCCACACCGATGCACTGGCCCAGCATGCCCAGGGCCGTTCCCCGCATCTCCGGTTCCGACGAGATCAAGATTATCGTGCTCTGCATCGTGCTGTAGCCGGCTGCGCCCAACCCGGCCAACATCAACATCAAAAACGACACTGGATACCAAGGCGACAGTGCGAAGAACAGCAGGCTTATCAGTTGAAGTACCAATCCCAGCGCGAATATGCGCCCGTGGTAACGGACCACCGCTAAGGAAGCGATCACCGAAGCCGCCGCCAGCGAACCGATAGCTTGGGCGGAGATCAGGATCCCAGTTAAACCCGCCCCCACGCCCAGATGGTTCTTGGCGACCACTGGGAACAGGGACTCCACGCTGAAGGCCATGGAGTTCATGATCAGAGTAATGACCAACACGCTGCGGATGACGCTGTTATTCACCGAATACTTGAAGCCCCGAGAAACCGTGCTCCAAAAGGCATATGGCGATGGCGCCCGGACCGGCCCACGTCCTTTCATCACCAGAATAAGCACGAAAGCAACGATGTAGACAACCATCAAGACGATGTAGGTACCCGAGAAATCGGTCAACTCGATCAGCAGACCGGCCAAGAAAGGCCCCATGAACCTACCAAGAGTCATGCTGATGGTTTCGAGGGACATAGCGCTAACGATGCGGTCACTGCCAACAAAGTCATAGATCAATGAGCGACGGGAAGGAAACTCCAAGACGAAGAGCCAGCCTAGAAAGAACGAGGCGATGAAAACATGCCATGGTTCCACCGCGCCGGTCAGAACCAGGGCTAGAATCGCACCCGTTGTGGCCACTGCCACCATGCGGGACACCATCATGATCGCCCAGCGGTTAGCCCGGTCGGCGACCATGCCGGAGATCAGCGCGAACGCCAGCATAGGCAGCCAACGGAACACAAAGAGCAGGGCAACCTGAAAGGCGGAGTCGGTCATCTCCAACACCAGCAGGCCCATGACCACCACGTCCATCCAGCGTCCGGTGTTGTCCAGACCGCCGGCGGCGCACATGAGCCGGAAATCCCTCAGTTGGAGCAGGCCCTTGACCCGTTCAGACCAAGGCTTGGGCGCTTGCCAAGCAGGCTGTGTATCGGCCATCGGCTAGCTGGACAGCCGTCCGCCAATTATCAAGAAAAACAGCAGTAGCGGTTATGCCTCTTTGGATTCCAAAGCTGTCAGGATCACGTCGGGAGTCATCGGCAGGTCAAGCATCCGGACGCCTATGGCGTCGGAGATGGCGTTGGCCAAGGCCGGCAGCGGGGGAATTATCGGCGCTTCGCCGACGCCCCGGACCCCGAAAATATGCTTGGGGTTTGGCACTTCAATCATCACCGTCTCGATCATTGGCACGTCCAACGATGTGGGCATGCGGTAGTCCAGGAAACTGGAGTTCAACATCGACCCTTCATCGTCGTAGAAATAGCTCTCGTTGAGCGCCCAGCCGATGCCCTGGACGGTGCCGCCTTGGATCTGACCTTCAACATAGGCGGGGTGGATGGCCGTGCCAACGTCCATGAACGCGGTGAACCGCAAGATGTCTACCTTGCCGGTCTCTGGGTCTACTTCCACATCTACCAGGTTGCCGGCGATGATCGGCCCGCTGCCGGGTGAAGCGGCCGAGACCGAGCAGGTGACCGGCCCGCCGGTGCGCATCAGCCGCGCCGACAAATCTTTGAAGCTGATGGTGTCTTCGGTCTTGGCGCAGAGGAACGTCCCGTGGTCGAAAGATACGTCCTCTTCTTCCATTTCCCAGATTATGGCCGCCCGGGCCTTCATCAACCGGATGATCTCTTCCGAGGCCTGGATGGCGGCGAGGCCGGTGTCGAATGCCGTGCGGCTGCCGCCGGTGACGCCAGTCCATCCGATGGTGTCGGTGTCCACCACGGTGGGAGATACGTCCTCAGCCTTTATCCCAAGGATCTCGGCGGCTTGCATGGCGACTGCGGTACGGGAGCCGCCGATGTCGACCGAGCCGGTGACCAGGTTGATCGTGCCGTCATTGTTGACCGTGATGGTGGCCGAAGACGCCTGGCCACCCTGCCACCGGTAACCCACCGCGACCCCTCGTCCCTGGTTGGGGCCTGTCAAAGAGGCCTTGTAATGGGGATGGGCCTGCATGGCCTCTTCCATCTCTTTGATTCCAAAATGGGGGTGAGGCACGCCGTTGGGCATGCGGTCACCCTCTTTGGAGACGTTCATCAGCCGGAATTCAATCGGGTCGATGCCCAATTTTTCCGCCAGCTCGTCGATGACTGGCTCCACGGCAAAGGCGCCTTGGGGTTGCCCGGGTGCGCGGTAGGCCTGGACTTTCTGTTTGTTGCAGACCACGTCGTAGCCGTCCACCAAGAGGTTCGCGATGTTGTAGGGTCCGGTGGCGCACAATGTCCCGCCGCCGACGGGTGAGCCGGGATAGGCCCCCGCCTCAAAGGCCATCCACAGTTGGGCGGCCGTGATCTTGCCATCTTTGGTGGCGCCAATCTTGGTCCGCATCAGGGAGGCAGACGTCGGGCCGGTGCCCTCAAAAACATCCTTTCGGCTCATGACCACTTGCACCGGACGGCCACTCTTCTTGGAAAGGACCGCAGCTACCGGCTCCAGGTAGGTCGTTATTTTGGCTCCGAACCCGCCACCGATCTCGGTGGGGATGACTCTAACCTGCGATTCAGGGATGTCCAGGATGGCCGCGCAGGATGAACGGATGGCGAAAGAACCCTGGGTGCAGGTCCAGATCGTGAGGCGTCCGTCTCCGGCCCAAGTCGCCGTTGAAGCGTGGGGCTCTATGTATCCCTGGTGGACCGTTTGAGTGGTGAATTCCCGCTCGACGATCACATCGGCTTCTTGGAACCCCTTTTCAACGTCTCCCAGTTTGTGTTGGATGTGGCTGGCGATGTTGCTCTTGGCCCCGGTGTCATCGCCCTTGGCGAAACGTTCCAATTTGAAATAAGTGGTCAGGTTATCGTGGAGCAGTGGCGCGTCTTCTTTCATAGCCTCTTCAAGGCTAAGCACTGGTTTCAGAACCTCATAATCAATTTCGATCGCCTCCAAGGCTAGTTCCGCGATGTGAGGACTGGTGGCTGAAACCGCGGCAACGGCGTGGCCTTTATATAGCGCTTTGTCGGCAGCCATAACGTGCTCCGCCATCAGGCGGGCGTTGCCCTGGGTCTCGCTCAAATCGATTATCGAGTCGGAAATTATGGGGAAGTCTTTCGACGTGACCACCGCAGTAACACCGGATATCGCCTCGGCCTTGCTGGTGTCTATGGACCGGATCCGGGCGTGGGCGTAAGGGCTGCGCAGCACCTTGCCGTGCAACATGCCGGAAAGCTGAATGTCGGCCCCGTACTTGGCCGCGCCAATGACTTTATCAACACCGTCGTGACGTATCGGCCTGGTGCCGACGACATCGTATTGGCTGGCTTCCGGTGACTGCTGGCTGTTAGTGGTTGTAGTCAATTTAGTTCCCCCAAAGTGGAGTTATACGTGATGAGCACGATTCCGTGGCTAGGTCGGGTTGCGTCCCACTATAACTTTGAGAGCGGAGATGTCAATCATGTTACTGAGCCACCCACTAGGACGGGTAGATAGAATTATAAACAACCAATATAGAGTCGTGTACGCTTTGGCCTATCTCGTCACAGGGCAGGAGAAGTTGAAGTCCCGCAGATTTTGGGATTGAGATGCTGCCAAACTTAAGAAAAGAAGAATTCACATCGATCGAGGCCTGGCGGTCATCATTCATTAAGTTCTTAGCCGGCGCTTTGTTTGTGTTTTTGGGAGCGCAGTCCGTAATCGTCACCGGTGCTATGACCGATGGCGAATTAACCGTTCCATAGCTATTTACCATTGCGTTGGCGCACCGGCTAGCGATTGCCTTTTTGGCGTTCGCCACTGCGAATATTTCGGGCGGGCACATGAACCCCGCCGTAACCTTTGCGGCCGTAATGACCAAGAAGATCAGCGGAGCCCGTGGACTGATGTTCGTTTGCGCTCAATTGGCCGGAGCGGTTGTCAAAGCGTCACTGCTTCTAGTCACGATCCCCGAGGCTGCCAATACAAACCTAGGCGCGCATGCTCTGGGGTCCGATGTGTCCGTAAGCATGAGGTTAATCATAGAAATAATGCTCACGTTCACTCTGGTTTTCGTCATATTTGCGACTGCCGTAGACCCAGGTGGAATCGCTCCGTTGGCTCCACTGGCGATCGGGTTGACTGTGTTGGTTGACCATTTAGTAGCGGTCCCGATTACGGGAGCGTCTATGAACCCCGCCCGCAGCTTTCGCCTAGCACTGATATCTGGGAATGGGCGAATCACTGGATCTATTGGCTGAGACCGATGCTCGGTGGAATGATCGCCAGTGTGATGTACCAAGTGGTCTTTATCAACAGGCCGCGTTAACTATTTCGAAGATGCCGAGATGAAATGTCCCCATTGCCAGGTCAAGATTGAAACCCCCAGCGCTCAACATGCTTGCATCGATGGAGTGGAGGTCCTGATAATGACCTGCCCCGAATGCGAGACCACCCTTGGAATCATCAATCATACGCATTACGGGTATTTCAGCCGCACCCAATCGATGCAGGACCGGACTCGCTAAAAGCGGTTTAGGCGTTCAACCCGAATAATCTATCCCCGCAACTGCGGCAAAACCTCTTTCCCGCACAGCTCCAATTGGGAAGCCTGGTTGGGCCCGCCGAACCGGATCACGATGGTTTGTACGCCGACATCGATGAAGCTTTTCAGCCATGCGGTGGCCTCTTTCACATTGCCGGTGAAGACACTCTGAGTCCGGGACATGGTCTCGAAGGGAGTGTTGTAGTAGCCCTCGATAAACTCCCGCATCTCCTTGTCCGCCTGCGCCTTGTCCTCGTTGATATTTAAGGTCGTGTAGAGGGCTTTATGCAGACGGCCGGCATCGTCGCTCGACTCTTTGGCAAGCGCCTCAATCTGCTGCCAACCCTCCGCGAATGCCTTCGGAGAGGTGGAATTTGGGAACCAGCCGTCACCGATCTTCAGCATCCGGCGCTGGGGTTTCTCGGCGCTGGCGGCCATCCAGACTGGGATGCCACTTTTCTGCACCGGGCGCAGTCCTAAACTGATTCCGTCTAGCTTGAAGTGGCGGCCGTCAAAGTTGACCTCAGGTTCGGTCCAGAGCTTCCGCATGACCGTCACGCATTCTTCGAAGATGCTGACGCGGTGCCTAAATGAAACGCCGCAGGCGTTGAATTCCTTTTCGACGGCTGGCGTCTTGGTGGCGATGCCAACACCCAGAATGACTCGACCCTGGGAAACGATGTCCAGATTAGCGACTTCATTGGCCAGCACCACAGGGTTGCGCAAGGCCGGAAGAAAGACGGCTGTGCCCAATTTCACCCGTGTGGTGCGCCCGGCAATAGCCGAAAGCGTGCTCAGGGCCTCCAGGCGTGGCCGGGCCAGAATACTGTCTCCGCACCAGACGGAGTCGAAGGCATGCCCTTCGGCCGTTTCAGCCAGACCTATCATCGACCCGAAATCGGGGTCTCCGGGCGCCATGACCACTTCGCGGGTTGGCAGCAGGTAACCGAAGGCTGTTGCGTTGTTCGCCATGATTGGGCCTCGCTTTCTGTACTGATGAGTGACGCTACAAGGGTGTCCCTCCATTCTTTAATAATGGAGGGACACCCTTGTTAGGCCCTAAATTATAGCTTGCCGGTATTATGACACGATTCAGTTAGGAGACGCACCACTTTGGCCAGTCGCAAATCCGGGAATGCCCGAGAAGGGCGAGTAGGAGATTAATCACCCCGGAAATGGTGCATACTAAAAGCTCAGTTCCATCATCAATAGCCGTGTGGTAGGCTGGGCGGTGCAATCCCACGAGGAGCTCACCCATGATTATCGACACTCATACCCATGTAGTTAGCAGCGACAAGGTCAAGCACCCGCTTGACCCCGGCGCGCGAGGCTGGTCCACCGAGGTCAGCAACGACGTCGAAGACCTAATCAAAGAGATGGATGACGCGGGCGTGGAATGCGCCACTCTGGTGCAGCCCAACGCCACCTATGGACTGGACAACATCTACCAGTGCGATAGCGCCAAGCTTTACTCCCCGCGGACAGTCTCGGTTGGTATCTTGGACCCGGCTGCCGCCGATGCCGCGGAAAAGCTCTCTTATTGGGTCAACGAGCACGGCATGAACGGCGTGCGCCTTCAGAGCCAAGCCGAGCCAGACGACCCCAGTTGCGACGCGATCTGGGAGCGGGCGGAAGCTCTCGGCGTCCCCATATCCATCGGCGGAGGCGGCCAGCCGGACAAGGTCAACCGGATGCGGAATATCGGCGCCCGCCATCCCAGCGTTCTCTTCGCACCGGACCATTTCGCCGGTTGGAGTGGGTCCGATGACAAGCTGGCCATGACGGCGGCGCTGGAAGAGATGGCCAAGCTACCCAACGCGCATCTACGAATCTCCAGCACGAGCTTGGGGCCATACGCTGACTTGAGCGCCGCGGATAAGGACCTATTCAGGCAAGTGATTGGGGCGTTCACGCCGCAGCGGGTCATGTGGGGGTCCAACTTCCCATCGTCCCGCGACGGCGGTTACATCGGGCAGGTGAAGCTCGGCCAAACGGCTCTGCCCTGGCTCTCGGACGATGACCGCGAATGGATCATGGGCAAGAGCGCCCACAAGCTCTGGCCTATGCTGCAAGCTCCGGCCAAAGCTTAGCCGCCCCGGCGGCTCGTCAGGATATAAGGGCCACGGGCGCTTCCGTGTCCCAGCATTATCTAGTTAGGGAGAATCCATGAAATACGATGTTGTAATCGTCGGAGGCGGGGCCGCCGGATCAGTCTTGGCCAGCAGATTGGCCGAAAACGCAGAAACCTCAGTGCTTTTGCTGGAAGCCGGGCCGGATTACCCGGACCCCGCCAACCTGCCGGATGAGATCAAGTTCGGCGGCACGAGATATGCCGAGGGCCAAGACTCGGAACACAACTGGGCCTTGCGGGCAACGATCACCGAGGAGCAAGGTGAGATTCACGTAGCCCAAGGCCGGGTGATCGGCGGAGGGTCTTCCATCAACGGTCAGGCGATGCAGAGGGGACTTCCCGAAGATTTTGACGCTTGGTCGGCTCTGGGGAATGATGAATGGTCCTATACGAAGGTCCTGCCGTTCTTCAGAAAATCAGAAACCGACCTGGACATACGGGACGACTTTCACGGGACCGACGGTCCCATGCCGGTTAGACGCCGCCGTTCAGGTCATACCCCCGACATACAAAAGGCGTTTCACGCAGCTTGCCTGGAAGACGGGTTCGGCACCTCTGACGACACCAATGGCGCCAACCCTGCCGGCGTCGGCGTGTCTCCTTCGAACAACATCGACGGCATCAGGATGAGCGCCGCGATGACCTATCTCAACCCAATGCGGCACCGTCTCAATCTCACTGTGCGGGGCAGCGTCGCCGTTCGGAAGATATTGATCGAAGACCGGAAAGCCGTTGGGGTAGAAGCCGAAAGCGGCGGCGAAGTTTTCAACATTGAAGCCGACCGCGTGGTGTTGAGCGCCGGTGCCATAAAATCGCCGCATCTGCTTATGCTGTCAGGCATCGGACCCGAGGACCAGCTTAAGCAATATGGTATAGACCAGGTCCATGAGCTCCCGGGCGTGGGACAGAGCCTGTGGAATCACTTGAGCGCCCATATCTCATACAAAGTTAAGGATGGCGCGTCGATGAAGGGCGACGAGGATACGGTGCACTTCAGTTTGCATTACACCTCGGAAGGCTCCAGCGAAGCTAACGACATGGTCCTGAGGACCAACACGGTCGTTGATGAACGGTCAGAGCGGGTGCCAGGACTGCGGACCAAATACAACACCGGCGACGTCTCGCCCGACCAAGCGGCGCGGATATCATGCACACTTGGCTTGCCCGACGGCTCGGGACAAGTCAGGCTGGCTTCTGCCGACCCACTGGTGCAACCGTCCTTCAACTACCAGTATCTCCAGCATCCAAACGATATCCGGAGGGTCAGAGAAGGGGTCCGGATGGCGGCCCGGCTACTGGAATCCAATGCGTATAACGACGTCGCCGACTACCGGATCAGTCCTACGGAAGACATCTTGAACAACGACGATGCATTGGACCTCTGGCTGCGTCAGACGGTAGGCACCGCCAGGCACGTGTCTGGTACCTGCAAGATGGGGCCTGTTTCAGACCCGATGACTGTGGTCGACCAGCACTGCCAAGTCAAAGGGATAGTTGGCCTTTGGGTGGTTGATGCGTCGATCATGCCGAGGGTTCCCCGCTCCGGCGGCGCCCACGCGACCGTTCTGATGATTGCGGAACGTGTAGTGAAGTGGATCGCGGAGGCGTAGCGCGGGCCAGCCCTATTACTCATTTTTCATAGCTGGTGATTAGCTACGAAAAGAAACTTGGTGCTCCGCTTTTTGTTCCACATGGGCAGACGTGGATTTTACTCGAGAATGAACCCCTCATACCCATTGGCCACGACCTCTGCACGCTTGGCGCGCATGGCCGGAGCCGTATCTGGGGCTGTGAGCAATGCCCGTGCCTTGCCGGGAATATTTGCTCCCACAAACCATGAATTCGCCTGTGTCCGTAAGATCTTTGCGCCATCCTCATTGACGTGTTTAACCCAGGCGTCTTCAGCCTCGATAGTGGGCGAAATGCGCCTAAAATCGTTGTCTCGAAGATAGCCCATTGCATCGCCTACCCAATCTATCAACGGCTCAGAAGCCCTGACAAAGTTCCCCACCGATGCTGCGTTTACTGTAAACAGGTTGGGGAATCCTGCTGAGGTGATGCCCATGTAGGTCCTTGGACCGTCTGCAAATTTGTTCTTTAGCGTCTGGCCGTCTTGGCCGGTGATATTCAGATTGATCAACCCGCCGGTGATGGCATCAAACCCGGTGGCATAGATGATGACGTCTAATTCGTACTCCGCGTCACTGGTCTTAACGCCCTTGGGGGTGATTCGCTCAATGGGGGCTTCGCGAACGTCAACAAGCAAAACATTGTCCTGGTTGTAAACCTCGTAATAACCGCTTTCGCAAGGCAGTCGTTTGGAGCCAAACATGTGGTCCTTGGGAACCAACATCTCCGCTATGACCGGATCGTGAACGCGCTCGCGAATCTTGTTGCGAACAAACTCGGCGTAGTCCTCATTGGCCTCTCCCGGGACCATCACGTCATGAAAATTGGAGAGCCACTTCTTGAAGCCCGGCTCGGTCCATAGGCGTTCATACTGCTCTAAACGTTCCTCTTTAGAAACATCCATGGCCGACCGTTGGTCGAATTCATGCATGAACGAGCCGGGGGTTTCCATGCACACCCTGAAAATCTCCGGATAACTGGCTTTGATCTGTTTCTGGGTCTCATCGTCGATCGGGCCATTGCGAAGAGGAGCGCAGTAGTTCGCTGTGCGCTGGAATACTGTCAGGTGGCCAACCTCTTTGGCAATCTCCGTAATGAGTTGCACGCCGCTGGCGCCGGTGCCGATGACTCCAACCCGTTTTCCGGCCAGGTCGATCCCTTCTGCCGGCCATCCTCGAGTGTGAGATGTAATCCCTTTGAAGCTGTCGATTCCCTCGAAATCAGGAACGTAACCAGCAGAAAAACTTCCGACCGACGTAATCAAGTACTGGCCACGGGCTTTGCTCCCGTCCTTTAAGACGATTTCCCAGCAGCTATCTTCCTCGACAAACGTCGCCGACATGACTCGCGAGTTGAATTGTATGTCACGACGCAGATCGAACTTATCTGCCACATAGTTTAGATAGCGTTCGGTCTCTGGCTGGCTCGAGTAATGTTCTTTCCAGTCCCATTCCTGCAAAAGTTCCTCGGAGAATGAATATCCGTAAGAGTAGCTCTCAGAGTCAAAACGACAACCTGGATAGCGGTTCCAATACCAAGTTCCACCCACTCCACTAGCATCGTCGAATGCCCGGACCGAGAACCCTAGTTGACGCATACGATACAGGGAATATAGCCCTGTAACCCCAGAGCCGATGACGATTGCATCAAACTCTTCAATCTCGTCAGTGCTCTCTGAACTTGGTCCCGACGTTTCCCTTAGAGAATCTGCCATTTATCTGCTCCTTTAGACCTATTCATTGTTCGGTTAACTACAAGGCCTAGTTAACAGAAGAAGGGGTAATTTATCCCGCATTTATCGAATGTATCGTTGCTTGGCATCGATTCATCTCATCTGCTGTGCGCCCGATTCTATATCCAACTCGAATAACCTGCAAGAAGGATTATCATAAAATAACCTGCCATTACCCACGTCCAAATAACTACCCACCCCTAGTTATCATGTGTTGCTAGACAGCAGGATAGTGGTTATTGTGAATGTGAAACAGGTGAAAGCCCTGCATTTGACTAGATGATACGTCCGACAAAGGCATAATCAGTGAATCCTAGATTATTACTAATATTAGCCGCTATCGGATTGTCACTGGCTCTTGCTCTGTGGCTGAAAGACCGCTACAACCGGTTCTGGGGGCCATGGCTGAAAGACCGCTTCAGGCGGCGTTAATCGTCGAACCCTGATATTCCCGCAATCACAGTCCAAGGTTCCAGCTATACCATAGAAGACATGAGAAAGTCGCTAGAGGAAATTTGCAAACGTGTCAGAGAGCGTTTCGCCTATGGACTACGAAGAGAAGCGGCTAGGCTTAGAAGCCTTGAATGTATCCGCTACTTTGACCGATGATCATGTTGAAGTAAATGCTGTTCTAGGCGTGGGCGCCCAAGATTCACGATTAATTACCACTGCACAAACATCGGCATCATTATGGACAGGTAATTAAAACTTCAAAGCAATCTACGTTTTAGCTTGAGCGGTTTGAGAAACCGGAGCAACTTTAAGTTACTTCTGTCTGTTAAGTGGGCTGCGATACACCACTTCTCCACACATTTTGTCTGATAACCTGCCCTTCGCGCTTTTCCGGACTTTGAGATAATTCCTATACCGTACTAGGACCACACAGTCGGTGTAGACCGGGCTAAATTAATGGCGAGAAAACGTTCAAAAACCGCATTGAGTATTACTCATCCCGATTTAGCCGCTTAGTGGCATCTGCAGAAGAATGGCATCACGCCAGATGGAATGCCGGTGTTGGGTCCAGTCCAAGCCATCCAAGGGTTGAGTATAGCCTCGGGACACGATTCCGTAGGCATCATGCTGAGTCCGGCAACAGCAGAATTGTTATCCCAATACCTACTTGACGGGAATGCAGGTTCGCTAGAGCCATTCAGATTGTCGCGCTTTTAGTCGTTGCATTTGGCGCAAAACTTGGCTCCTCCATGGCCTAGGCTGGATCACCGGATCCCATGTAATGAACTAGTAAGATCACATTACGGTTGGAGAAGATGTTATGGATGCAACGAATTTGATATTGGAATGCTTGGTTTCCGTGCACGTTAGGCTTATTGCAACATGTAAAGACCTAACAAACGACCAACTGCTATGGCGCCTGATTCCGAGCGCAAACAATATCGGATTCATACTTTGGCATATGAACCGCCACCAAGACACCCAGATAACAAAAGCGGGTACGCAGGATCAAGACGTATGGATTACTGACGGTTGGTTTCAGCGATTTTCCCAGAGTCCAGATTCCCCTGACCCGGGCGATCGAATGGGGTTAAGAGCATTGCCTATCCCTTCGCTTGATGTACTGCTCGAGTATTGTGCAGCGGTGCATAAGCGCTGCATTGAATACATTACCGGTTTGACTTCCAATGATCTAGACCAACCACTTAACACGGACAGACAAAACTATTCAGTTGGAAATTGCCTTCGTCATTTGATTACACATCAAAACAACCATTATGGTCAGATCGATTATATTAGAGGCCTACATGATGAGACATGGGATCTTCCGGTTGGTACCGGAGTGATAGTCAACTAATCTCCGAACCCATTTACTTTTGGGCTGAATTAAAATGCGATGTCGCTTCCTGCCGTTTTGAGAGTTCCGAGCTATATATGTTCTTCCCGTCGGGTTAGCGCCGAGAATCTAAATCCCAAGGACTGACCGGGCGCACTCAGAAGGTACGCCGGCCAAAGAATCGGAAAAACGAAAAGGGGACCGGTTTCAGCTGGTCCCCTTTTTTGTTGCTACTAGGGACTGATGGCCGTCTTTATTCACAACTGGAACAACATTCGGATGTTATTTCGTCGGGTCTTTTAGCTTCAAGGCGAACTATGGATTGGTTCCGATAGCAGTAACGGTGGTGGGCTAACCCGATCTCCTCGCATATAGGGAAAGCAAATGAACCTTGTCTTACGATATAGTGACCGCGCGGGAAGATTTGGCTAAAGATGAATATTTGGTCATAAGACAGCGGTTGGTGACTAGATAGATGATTTGTGATTTGGGTACCCATAAACTCGCCTATGAGATATCAGGGCCAGCAAGCGCTACTTCATTATTATTCGGCCATTGCTTTGCATCGGACCGTCATTTTTTTGACAGTCAACTTCCAGTACTAACTGATTATAGAATCATCCGGTACGATACCCGCGGTCACGGCGAAAGCGATACCCCCTCAGGACCATATAGGATGGATGATCTTGGGAACGATGCGGTTGCCTTACTTGATCACCTCCACGTACAAAAAACTCATTACGTGGGCGTGTCGATGGGCGGGATGATTGGCCAGAATATCGCTCTCCGTTTTCCGGAGAGATTATTGTCTTTGAGTTTGGTCAATACGATATCTTCGTATGACGAAATTGGTAGGCAAGTTTGGAGAGATTGGGTCGAGAAGGTTCGACGATACGGTGCAAGAATCATGCATGACGACCTCATGAAACGATGGTTCACACCCGAAGCAATACGCCGTCAAATAGCAGGCGTCGCCTATATGAGTGGGGCATATCGGGCTTTTTCTGACACGGCATTCGAATACATAGCCCATGCCGTCATCACGGATTTACACTATTCGAATCGTATCAGTGACATCAAAATCCCAACGTTGATCGTTGCGAGTCCAAATGATCCCGGGATTCCGCAGAAAGCCTCAGAACTTTTAAATGAGCGGATCATTGGTTCAAAGTTAGAGTGGCTTTCGCCAGCTCATCATTTGGCTACCCTTGAACACCCAGAAGCGTTCAATACGATTTTATCCAGGTTCCTGGCTATGCAGTCCAAAGATTGATATCAAATCAATAATCGTAACTGCCTACATTGACCAATCATGTCTCCAGCTGGAGTTCATTCACCACCTGCTTGGCCCACAGGCGTAAGTGTTCCTCTAAATCGGCTCCGCAGTGCGGACATTCCCAATCCCCAAAGCGTAGTCTCGTCCCACAATGGTTGCACGGATTTACATCGGCTAGTTTGTTTAATACCTTCTGAATTTGGACATCGGTGGCCATCCCACACTCCGGTTATTTGAATAAGTTATTACGACCGACAAGAAATATAAACCAAATATGCATGCAGATCACAACAGGCAGCAAGACCAAACGGAGGACGTTCCGATGAAAGAAACGCGGCATCTGGAAAGTGAGGCCCAGGCAATCAAAGCCGATGAGGCATTCATCGCTGCGCTGAATGCAGGGAACAATCAAGTGATGTTCGAAGTTATGCACATACCCCATATACGTATATCTGGCAAGGGTGTTGTTATCTACAATACAAAAGAGGAACTGGAACGTGAATATCTGAATAGCTTCGCATCTCGTGCGGGTGAAACGTGGCATCACACCGAGATGGACTGGGTGCAGGCATTGCACAGTTCAGAAGATAAAGTCCATTTGTACCTTCAATGGACTCGATATGACGAGGATGGTAGTGCACTGGCTACGTATCCAGCTCTTTGGATAATGACCAAAATACACGGCAATTGGGGAGCCCAATGCCGTTCAAGTTTCGCTCCTTGATACGCCCGCTATCACAGCCCAATGGTCTATCCTCAGTTCGAGATTTGTGAAGAAGAATTCAACCCCCAAACCAATGGCTCGTCGAGAAATGGCGCCAATCCCTCAGCCTTTAAGTCTTTAGGCTCGAAAGTTTTGTTAAATGCAGTTGAATTAGTCGTAGAAAATACCTGGAAAAATGTTACATTCGCACCTGCTATTATGCTGAATCGCTTTCTGGACGTCCAATGAGGGGGACTATGTTTACAGTTGAGGAATTTGTGGAGTCATGCCTACATGCTCTAGACGAGCACACACCAGAATTGGCCATTAAAGAAATTGTCACGTCGTCGATGGCCGATCCACATGAACTGGAATCTGCTCTCGGTACGCCGTCAGAAGCAGGAATAACTACCCTTCACCGCTCACCAGAACTCACGATTCTGAACATCATATGGCCTCCCGGGATTGCTCTCTATCCGCACGACCACAATTTGTGGGCAGTCATCGGGCTATACGGCGGCCAGGAGGACAACACATTTTACACTCGGAATCCAGATGCTAGCGGGCTCGTGAGGACTGGTACTCGAGTCCTAGAATCTAAAGACTCTGTATTGCTAGCCCAAGATGCAATCCATGCCGTGCAAAACCCTCGTTCGGTTTACACTGGAGCGATTCATGTTTATGGCGGCGATTTCTTTAACGAACCTCGAAGCCAGTGGACTTCAGACAGCTCGGCTGAAGAGCCGTATGATGTGGAGCAGGTGCAGCGGATCTTTAAATTTGCTAATGAGCGATGGTTATCCAAACAGGTATCTTAAGGTTGATCAGGTTTTTTATGAGTCATTTTGAACCTCTCGGCCACGGTTCTTAACATCGGTTTCCTTGCCATGAGTAAGAGCAGCGCACCAAAGAAGTTCAAGAAGGATGCCTAGGGGAAGTTATAGGATACAAACATCGTAGAAATACTTCACTGACAGCCATTGACCATGTGCGCTGGCTGTTTCACCGTCACATCCTCCATGAATCAACAGATGCTATAGCGGAAATGGCAGGCAATCACATCACGACAGTCGAAGCTTCTATCAAGGAATTTCGCCAACTTCTGGATCTCCAGCCCAAACACACGGTCCGCTGCCTCGAACGCCGCCAGCGACCTTGGCCTATACACGAACACTATCCTCATCGAGCATTCCTGAAAGCTTGATAGATACATCAAACACAAAACGGCGGGGATTCCCCGCCGTTGAATCTGTCTGCTTATAATCTCTACCGAGCGACTACCGAAGCGCTCAGAGCGTTAAGCGGGCCCTAAAGGGGACACTCCTTATATCCTGGGATTTATCACCATTGAACAAACATCGGCATGTTATTTCGCGGGTGCTTATGACTTTCGAGCTATCTATCCGATGAACCCGGTAGAGGTAACGATCTTGGAACTGCCGTGAGTATATTAGATCATCTTCCCAGCACCACCAGGATGACCCCGGCTATCGCCAGCAGGGTTCCAGCGACCAGTTTGGGAGTGACCTGCTCCAACTTCGCTAAGAAAGTGTGGGACAGGAACAATGTGATTAAAGGGCTG
>Ga0207963_1000073_pt1 | contig 42767 bp, 39 predicted proteins | sample Knorr_S15_td_NAD_FD_185604 | JGI IMG/M metagenome (GOLD analysis project Ga0207963, IMG submission 185604) | Marine microbial communities from Southern Atlantic Ocean transect - Knorr_S15_td_NADW_ad_2500m_LV_A (SPAdes) (version 2) | ecosystem: Environmental > Aquatic > Marine > Oceanic | place...
TGTCCACACTCCACGCATGTAAGATTTCTGTCCTGGTAGCTCATAGATGACTTCCCTGTTCGTGTAGAGTTGGCAAAAGTCTGGTCACCGAGACGAAAAGACACGGAACGTTAGATGGAGATCCGGAGGGACGAACCGACCGAGGATACCCGTAGACCGATCTAGTATGCCTATAGTTAGACACAGATTAATACCACCACGAAAGAGTATAACATATATCGCACCCCACGGTAGGCACAAAAGTCTTAGGATACCGAATGTCGGCCTAGCGTCTATCCAGTAGCGCCCAAGATCACTAAAATCACGCCCACAACGCTGATCATGGTGCCCGCCGCCAATAGGAAATCCAACGCCTCCAAGCGTTTCAAGAATAGGTGGGCCAGTATCAGAGTGATAACCGGGTTGAACGCGTATATTGGGCTCACCACAGTGACCGGCGCACGGCTAAGCGCCTGAAACAACGAGGCCACCGCCAGCCCTTGGAGTATTCCCGCCAGAGCGCAGATCAGAAGATAATTCCGGGGGGCGGTCCTGATGCTGGTGGCTACCTGACGATGCAGCATCACGGTGAGAATCACGGCTCCCACGCCCAAAGCCAAACCGACCGCGACCAAAGGGTCGATCAACTCGGCAACCACATGTCTGCTTATGACATCCCTACTGGCAAACGTGGCCGAGCCGAAGATGGCCAGCAGGTAGCCCAAAGGCCGGACATTAATGTCGGGACCGCCGGAGTTTGAATTCTGGCGGGGCATAACGACGAATATCAGTCCAAGGACGATTATTGGCGTGCCCAGGGTAACCAAAAAGTTTGGCCGCTCACCAAGCAAGATCACGCCCAGGGTGAAGGCGATTATGGGCTGTATCCCCGCCATAGGGACGGCCCTGGCTGCTCCAACCATGGAAATCGCAGTGATCAGGAACAGGCGGGCCATTGGATAGGCCATGATTCCCAAGACCAATATCCAACCCATGGCCTCGAGAGACAAAGACTTGATCTCATCCAGGTTTAAGATGAGGGCCAGACCGAGAACCAGAACCATGCCGCTGAGCACGGTTAATAATGCGGCAGTAGGCGCGGGCACTTTCTGAGTGCCCACCCGAATCAGGACATTGCCGCTGGCGAATCCGCAGGCCGACAAAAACGCGAAGACGACTGCTAACGCCAATGTCCCTCCAGAATATCCTGTTGCTTCCTAGGCACGGCCGCCTAGGTATGAATCAATACTATTAGGCAGCCCAATCGGCCACCCGTTCGCCAATCATGATGGCGGTTGCATTGGCATTTGCCCGGGGCACCTGGGGCATGACCGACGAATCGGCGATCCACAGGCCCTGGAACCCTTTCACACGGCATTGCTGGTCAACAACGGCCATAGGGTCAGAGTCGGGGCCGATCTTGCAGGTGCCCGACACGTGCCGGGCCGACCCCACAGTCTGCCTGATCCACAGGTCCAATGCATCGTCGTCGGTCAATATTTCCTCAGTCGGGGTCACACGCCCGTCTGAAACGTCTTTATAGGCATCGGTCTCCAGCATCTTCACCGCCAGCCGGATGCCGTCCCGCATACGGCGCATATCCTCGGGGTGGCTGAAATACCGGTAGTCGAACTTGGGCTGAACGGCGGGATCAGCCGAATTCAACCGGACGAAACCGGCGCCAGCCGGAAGCTCGATAACGCAGGAGATCCGGCCGATGCGGTCGGGCAGCATTTCGCCAGTGAATGGGCTGAACAACGAACTGGTGGTCATCATCATGTCGTTGGAATCATCAGAGCCTTTGGCGGTATAACGCAGCGCGATGCGCACGCCTGAAGCATCGGGCTGCAGCTTGACGCCTTCCTTTACCCGAAAGGAAATGGGTGAGATCGGATGGTTACGCAGATTGGCGCCAACGCCAGGCGTGTCCTGCAACACATCTATGCCGTACTCATCAAGTTGGTCCTTGGGCCCAATGCCCGAAAGCATCAGGATATGGGGCGATTTCAACGCTCCAGCAGAGATCACTACCTTGTTGCTCTCTACGGTAAAGACCTCACCGCCGCTCTCGACCTCCACGCCGGTAACCTGTCTATTCTCGATGAGAATCTTACGGGCGAACACGTTGCCCCGGATGGTCAGGTTCAGGTGGTGCCGCATGGGCGCCAGGTGGGTAATGGCGGTGCTCATCCGAACGCCTTTCTGGTTGTTCATGGGCACAACGCCCACACCGGTGGGCTCCACACCGTTCATATCATCTGTCGTGTCAAAGCCGTTCTGCAAACAGGCGGTATGGAACGCAGACTGGATCACGGGCCAGGTCTCGCCCACTTTCCGGCTAATGGGGAGCGGACCATCGGTGCCGTGGAAGTCGTCTTTTATATCTAGGTCAGTCTCCGTCTTCCGGAAATAGGGAAGGACCTTGGTGTACGACCATTCTTCGTTGCCCCAGGACGCCCAATCGTCGAAGTCCTGTGGGATGCCCCGGAGAAATACCTGGCCGTTGATAGAACCGCCTCCGCCGATTACTTTTCCCTGGGCCACGTGGATCTCGCCCTGCTCTTCGGTTATCGTGCCCCGTAAGGCCCAGTTGTGCTCTGACCTTTCGTCTTCGGCAGTCCGGGTATGGCCGTTCTGAATGTCTTCGGGCAGGTTGGCCAGGTCTGGATAGTCCGTTCCCGCTTCCAATAGCAGGACTGTGGTATCGGGATCTTCGGCCATTCTGGCGGCCACTACGGAGCCGGCGGAACCACCGCCGACGACAATGACATCGTATTTCATGTTTTCTCTTCCTGAAATTGATCTAGAACTAAATCAGATGGCGTTCAAGAATTCTTGCGCATTTACGACTGTGCCGAACCTGGGATAGACCTTCTCGGTCAAGACCCGGTGCACCTCGGTGTCGCCGTCGGAACATGCGTCTGAGACCACGACGAACTTGTAATTCACGTCGACCGCCCACCGGGTGCACGACAGAACGCAACCGCTGGTGGAGACGCCCATGATCACGATGGTGTCCCGGCCCAACTCCCGCAGAGCTACATCAAGGTTGGTAGTGGAGAAGGGGCCAGGCCTGGTCTTGGTGATCACCATCTCGCCCTCGGCCGGCTGCACTCCCTCGTGGAGTTCTACGTCGGGGGCGTAGTCGGTCAACGCTCCACCCCGGTGCACCACGTAGATCACAGGGATTCCGGCGTTCCGTGCACCCTGTAGCACCGCAGATGCCTGTTTCACCACATTCTCGGGCTCGCTGGCGTTGTTGGCGATGATTCTCTGCTGGAAGTCCATGATCACGACCGCCGTCTTATCGCGGTCGAGTTTTAGTGATTGAGTCATTTATAAGCCTCTTACTTGTGATGGATTCCCGGAAATTCCGCGCGCGCCTACAGAAGCGTGCCTAGCGGGGGGCAGCCGCGGGCTATTATAAGGGCAACGGGCGATGCAGGGGTAGCCTGGACAGCTCTGGCCTCTGTCACCCCGAGTGACGCGAGGGGTCTCGTTGCTCTCAGGAATGTAGGTCCATCAGCGATGAGATTCTTCGGCTTGCGCCTCAGAATAAAAGTTGGTTGGGTTCCATCGGTTAACTACGCCTCACTCCGCCTGTCACCCTGAGTGAAGCGAAGAGTCTGCCAAGGCGATGTTTGGAAGATTATTCGTCGGCCTACACCACTCCTCAGAATGACAGTCGGGAGGCTAGGACGGTCCATGTGGGAACAGAACTAGCCGTTGATTCGTCTAGCAAGCATGAAACAACTCATTCGCCTTGGGGAATTCTTATGAAAAAGGTACTATTCGCCGCCGCTGGGCTGGTTATTGCCCTGGCCTTGGCTTGCTCGAGCGCAACACCGTTTTCAACGGCGAACCCAACGGCCACCACGGCCCCAACCGTGGTACCTGCTCCGGTCCAGAAATGGGAGCTCCGCGAGATTGCGGTCGATGGGTCCACAGTCAGGGTCTCTCTCTATGTTTATGCGGGGGTAGATGTGGATGTAACAATCGACAGGAATCCTCCGAGCCGGGTGGACGCGACGGTCCCGATCTTGGAGTTCGTATTCGAAGGTCTGACAGCCGGTGAACATCCCGTCTTGATCTCAGACGTCATCGGGCATAGCGAATCAGAGTCGGTGATGATAGTTGAGGCCCTGCCGCACGAACAAGAAGCGCCCGACTGGCTGGCGAAATGGGTGGCAGACCTGGAAGCTGGAGCCGTGGAATTTCCGCCTCGGTCCATCACCGGATACGAATACCAAGGCAAGACCGTCTACTACGTGCTCAAGGAATGCTGCGACCAGTTCAGCGACCTTTCGGACGCCGACGGCAACCTCATCGGTCATCCGGACGGTGGTATCACTGGCAGAGATGACGGATTCACCGTCTTCTCGCCGGAAAATCTAAAGGGCGAGGAGGTCTGGCTGGGACGCTAGCCGCCGTTGACCCAAGTGGTGATCAAGTGATGGGCGATGGCGATGGGTTGGGGGACGTTCAGCGTGTCATTCTTGCCTTGCAGGGCCGCCGACACCTCGTCACGGGAAAACCACCTGACGTCGTTCATCTCATCGTCGTCAAAGTTGATCTCCGTTGTCGCCGCATCGGCATGACAGCCAATCATCAGCGACGACGGGAAGGGCCAAGGCTGTGACGAGTGATACCGGACTTGGCCGACCTGTATCCCGGCCTCTTCCATCACCTCGCGCGCCACTGCTTCCTCAATGGACTCACCCTGGTCCACAAAACCGGCCAAGGCGGAATAGGTGTTGGTACGGTTCAGGCGGCCACGGCGGGACTGGCCCAGGAGACAGCGGTCGCCATCGGAGACCACCACGATGATCACCGGGTCGGTCCGCGGGTAGTTCTCTGTCTCACATTTGGAGCATTTCCGGACCTGTCCACCCCGAATCATGTAGGACTCGCCGCCGCAGATAGCGCAGAAGCCGTTCTTGTTGTGCCAGTTGATCTGGGCCCTGGCCTGAGCGACGATGCCAGAGTCGGGGCCGCTTAAAATCTCCGTCACCGACCGTGCGTCGACAAAACGGAAACCATTCCCCTCGCTCAGTTCAGCCACGGCTTTGGCTTGGGCGGAGATATCGATGGTGAAATGGGCCGTGCCGTCCAGATGCCCAAGAAAAACCGGACTGGCATCGATTCCCAGCCGCTCCAGGTCAGTGGCACTAACCCAACCCAGGCCATCCTCACCGCCGTCGGTCACCAGTACATTTAGGTCTCGTAGTGGCAGAAATTTGCTGGTCGAGTCCTTGGATTTGTCGGCGATCCATTGGTCGTCGCGGCGTTCCTTCTCGCCCCGGTCGACGGGATTGCCCGAATAAACGTGAGTGAAATTCAACTGTGTGTCCCCTAGTTCAATCTGATTCGCCGTATTGTATTCGATTCTGCCAACAATAGGCATAGCTTTAACTGAATCTTGCCCTTGAGAAAGTTCCTCGCTATCATGCGGCCAAAGTCAGCAACCATTAAGGAGGATCACCATGGCGCGAACACCCACAGTGACCAGAGACCAGGTGCCCGAGAAATATCGGGAAGCTTTTGACCACGAAGTAGCGATCAGCCGGAACGCCATGGAGAACGGACCGGGTTCGGTGATGATCAACAGCCCAGAGATGCGGAAGCGGGCCAACCGTCTGGTCTTCTACTTCCGGGAAGAGTCGGAATTACCCCAGAATATCCAAGAGATAGTCATGATCATGACCGCTCGGGCCAAGGACTGCCAATACATCTGGTATGCCCATGCTGCAAGGGCCCGAGAACAGGGAGTTAGTGACGCTTTCGTGGACGCTCTCCGGGACAAGAAACCCTTGCCCAAGCTCCAGGGCGCCGAGCAGATCGTCGTGGACTACGCCATCGAACTGTTCCACACAAACCGGGTGACCGAGGCAACGTTCAAAGCCGCCCTGGACCATTTCGGCGCCCAACTACTGACCGAACTAACCACGATGATGGGCTACTATTCCATGCTGGCTCTGAATGTGAACGCATTCGAAGTTGACCGCCCGGAAGGAGGCGAAACCCCTCTGGTGGTTTAGGGCGCCATTTCGAAATCGCCGCGATGCGTAGGAGCAGGTTTCCAACCTGCCCTTTCTGAATGGTACGGCGTTTGTCGAAACGAGGAACGCGTTGGTTAAGGTCTTTGACCCGGAACGCATAGCGGGCAGGCGATGGCCTTCCGAGCGCCAGGTCGAGTTAGAAACCCGCCCTTACGTTAAAGGCCCCACTCGAATAATCGAATGGGGCCTTTTGGTTGCTCTGATGACCAGCGGTTTGCTAGAGGTTTAGCGAGTGCTCCTCGTAGTCCTTGACCTTTTCGTAGACTTGGAGGCGGTGGCGGGCGGTCTCTAAGACGAATATGGTGTCGTTCTCGTCGATGTTTACCGCCACGGGACGCCTGAAGCGCCACTCGGGCTCCATGTTGGCGCGGCGGCGGGCTTTGACGATGTCCGGGTTCGCGTCGATGTAGGTTTGGGTCCAGGGTGACGGTTGTTGGGCGTCGCCCACCAAAGTCGTCACGAAATGACCGTCGGGGCCGTAGATCTGCACCCGGTGATTGCCCCAGTCAGTGACGTAAACGTCCCCATCTGAGTCGACCGCGACACCGGTCGGGCCGTGCAGGTCTCCCACGCCGTTTTCTGTCCCCTGGAACATGACCTGGAACCGGCCTTCGGCGTCGAACTTTTGGACTCGGTTGTTCTTCCAGTCAGCAACGTAAACGCCGCCGTCCGGGCCAACGCACAAGCCCCAAGGAAGGTCTAGTTCGCCGTCGCCGGTGCCCTCGTGTCCGAAGGCTCCCAGAAAGGCGCCGTCCTTGGTGAATTTCTGGATGCGGTTGTTGGCACTATCGACCACGAAGAGGTTGTCGTCAGCATCGAACGCGATGCCTGAAGGGCCGTTCAACTCACCCTCTCCGCTGCCGGCAGTGCCCCAAGACGACAAGAACGCGCCTTCTTTGTCGAATACCGATATGCGGTGCAGGAAATCATCAGATGCGAAGACGTTTCCGGCGCTGTCCAAGTCGATGGACCGAGGCCAAACGAACTGGCCGTCTCCTCGGCCGGCTGCGCCGAACTGGCCCAGGAATTCATGGTCTCGGGTGACGCGGGTGACGCGCTGCCCAATCTCCTCGACACCACGGCTGATGACGTAAATCAGGTTTCCCTCGCCCAAAACGAAGTCTTGCGGCGCCCAGAATCCTTGTCCAGACATGCCGTACATGCCGATGCAGTAACTGTAATCAAACACGCGCCCTGCGGCGACAGTGGTTAACATTTAGAGTCTCCTAGACGAACTGAATCTGTTCGAACTTGCCGCCTACGATTGGCACCGGGTCCAGGCCCAGCCATTGGTCGACAACGCTGGAATAGAAGCCCCGGAAATCGTAGCTGGGGTCCAAGTCGCCCTGGTTCAGGTCTTCGGGTTTCAGAGACGGATAGGTCCCATACATCCCGCCCTTCACTTGGTCGCCGATGATGAAGGCCCCGCCCCCCGCGCCGTGGTCGGTGCCGGTGCCGTTGTCGCGAACACGCCGGCCGAACTCAGTGAAGATCATCATGATCAGGTTGTCGGCAGCGTCATGCTCCCGTAGGTCGTCGAAGAAGTCGCTGATGGCCCCAGAGACTTCGGTCCACAGCTTGGCGTGCATGGGAGGCTGGTTGAAATGGGTATCGAACGGCCCGTGGGCGGTGTAGAAGATCTGGGTGCCAAGGTTAGCTGTGTGCACCCGTGCCACATCCCTCAGATACTTGGCGATGCCGTTGTCGGCGTACTCGATAGTGGACGTGTAATTCTCTGGAGCGGCCTTGATGATGTCGGCTCCCATCAGTGCGTCGCGGCCGGTCTGGCCGAGGTAGTCCATGGTCGCTCCGGTACCGATGGCCGGGGCGTACATGCGCGCGAAGCGGTCTAACAGCCGCGCCCGTTCTTCTTCGCCGCTGATGCCGGGAACGCTGGACATGACTCCGTAGGACTCGAGGTTGGACACCGACGTGATCGGCACTCCGCGCAACGCCAACGCCCTGGGTAGTCCCTGGCCGAAGTTCACGCACTTCAGCACGTTCTCGCCCTGAGGGTCGAGGTCGCGGACGACCTTGGCCACCCAGCCCTCTGTGCCGACAACTTCCGGTTCGCAGGTATGCCAGATATCCATGGCCCGGAAATGGGACCTCGGCGAGTTCTCAAAGCCGATGCCGTGGATTATTGCGACCTTCCCGTCGTCGTACATGTCCTTGAATGGCCCCATGTTGGGGTTGAAGGCCAGTTCATCGTCAATCGGCAGGACCGTGTCCTGGGGAATCCTCACTTTGGGCCGGTTGTCGTAATACTCCCCGTTGGTGTACGGGATTATCGTATTCATGTAATCGTTGGCGCCGGTGAGTTGAAGTATCACCACCACCGGGTCTTTCTTGGTCGCTGTCATTTCCGCACCTCGTCCTGATTCATAAGGAACTGGATAGTCACTCTAGGCGAACTGGAAATCCCTGGAAGCGCCGATCAGGGCTAACATCACCCCGATCTTCTGCTCGGATTTCTCGGAATCTTCGACTGTGTCCCAATTCAAGCCGCCGTCTTCGGTAGCCTGGTCAAGGAGTTCGGATCGGGTTGCCTCGCTGAATTCCAGCGGGCCCACCAGGTCTAGGCAGGCATCGACGAACTCTTCGGGAGCAGTGACGCCGCTCTCTCGAAGTCCGGCGATGATGGCGCGGATTCCAGGCAAGGAAGTGTCGCCCATCAGTCCGGCCGCAAAATTGACCCGGCGCACTAACGCGCCGCCGTCGATCCACTCACCACCCGTGTGCCAGCTTTCCACGCTGGGCGGGTTGAGCAGCTCCTGGCCTTGCCAGTTGCACTCCATGGCCAGCATGGTGAGGCCGGGCCGCGGCCCTTGGTAGTTGCCCACCATCCGAACGGTGCTAACCACCAACTCTGCCGGGCTCTTGACTCTGGCAAAACGGGCGTTCTTGAAGAAATCTGAATTGAACAGCAGCCGCAACATAGAGCGCAGGCTGCCATCCGATTCGTCGTAAGCCGCCACCAATTGGTCGATAGCATCCGGGTCGTTGGGCGGGTTGATATTCCAACTGGGAACCTGGGCTTCATCGGCGACGAAGAAGCTATAGAGGTGCCGAGCCAGGAATTGGGCGGTGGCCGGCTGTTTGACTACGATGTCGACGATATCTTCCCCATTAAAACGGCCGGTGTGGCCCAAGAAATTCTTTTCGCCGTCGTCGTGGTCTTCGGGCCGGTATTCGAAATTCCAATAGAAACGGCCAAGTGGATTTCGGGGAATCTTGGGCTCGATGGTCCAGCCAGTAAAGGCCCGGGATGCGTCTTTGATGTCATCCTCGGAGTAGTTGCCGACTCCCATGGAGAAGAGCTCAAGCAATTCACGGCCCCAATTCTCATTGATGGCGCCGTTATGGTTACCGTTGTTGTCCAGCCACCAAATCATGGCGGGGTTCTTAGCCAATTCCACCAACAGGTCGCGGAAGCTGCCCAGGGCCTGCCGACGGAACATGGCAATCTGCTGAGTGATCTCAGGAGGGTTGTCCACCTTAGAGTTTCCGGTGGCGAAAAGTTGGTGCCAGAAGAGGGCCAACTTCTCTTCTAGAGGGCGTTGAGTGTTGACCATGCGGTACACCCATTCCGCCTGATTTATGGGTGGCCCAAGGGCTCCCTCGTAGCCAGGCAGGAAACGGTAAAGGATGTCGTCGTCAATCGGCGGCTGGTCTTCCGGGTACAGCAACTCCTCAACCGTGGCCTCGTAGCCTTTAGCCGCTCTTTCTTCCAACTCCTGCCTAGACGCGCCAAAACCAGCCCGCCGCATCAGGTGTGCTATAAGCGCAATGTCTTCTTTATCAGACATGAACCCTCCCTTTCCGAATCTTACGGTCTGAAATCAAGGGATTTCGAGATATTAATTCATTTTTTTAATTGGGTACATGCTACGGAGAGATAATCTGAGTGTCAAGGATAGCAAATATGCCTGATGTATCGATATTCGACGAATATCGATACATCTCGGCCAGAACGTGAATCGACCGGTTGGGCCGCGTCAAACATTTGGGAAAGCCCTTTCCGGTCAGGACAGCCGGTAGACCCTGGTGGCGGTGTCGTGGAACAAGGCTGCCTGTTCACTCGGCGAGAAGTCATGGGCGAGGCGTTTGAAAGAGTTCCACAACACGGTGTAGGAACACGCTATCTTGTCCACCGGGAAGTTGCTTTCAAACATGCACCTGTTTGGGCCAAACTGCTCGATGCAATGTAGATAGTATGGCGCAGTGGCCTGGGCCAGACTTCCGGAGGTCGTCGGCATAGCGCGCTCGTGCCAGTCGAAACCGCAGACCGGCATGACCAGTCCGCCCACTTTGACCACCACGTTGGGGGAAGCGGCCACGGCGGTCATGCTGCCCTTCCATTCCTCAAAAATCTGGTCCCGTTTGCCCGCATAGGGCCCCACGCCCAGAGGGCCGCCAACATGGTTCAGGATGATCGTAACTCCCGGGAACGCGTTGGCCAGGTCAGCTAGTTCATGCAATTGCGGGTGGTAGATGTAGGCGTCGAAACTGAGTCCCAATTTTTCCAAAACCGCAAATCCTTCTCGGAACTTCGCGTCGCCAAACAGTCCTTCAGGAAAAGGTCGGGGCCGTGGGACGTCGGGGCTGCCATCAAAGGCAGTAATGTGGCGAACTCCACGAAAGTTAGGGGTTACGGCCTGGTGGGCTTCCAGAACCCGCTCGACATCGGAGCCGATGGCCAGGTTGGCGAATGCCACGATGCCGGCAGCTACATCTATGTTGCCGTATCGGCCGCTGGCGTTCTGCGCCACGATGCCCTGCACGAACTCGGTCTGGCCAAGGGTCTTCATCTCTTCCGGGCCGCCTTTCCGGTACATGGCCTGGCACTCGATGAAGACGGTGCTGACCACGTTGTGACCACCGCTTAGGTCGCTAAGAAGGTCATCCAGGAAATAGCGGTCGTTGGCCCGGTCCCAGAAATGGTGGTGTGGGTCGCAGATGGGCAGCTCTGGTTCCAGCGCTTTTTCGATGGTGAGGTCCAACCATTTGTGGTGCTCGGCGTTAGTGGTCATTTTTGCTCCTGGTGGGCGGCGCTTTGGCGTGGTGAGCATAAATTATCATTTTTGCCAGACGTGCGCCATTCTGGTTTCCTGGTCCGCTGCCCTCGCTTTTGATTGGAATGTTCCTATTATTTAATAGAATCTGCGGATGTTTACGTTGTTCCGGAAGATATTCGGCGTCTTCGCGATCGGAATCATTTACTCCGTTGCATGCGATTCAGCGAGCACGACGATTCCGGCGGACACGGCCCAACAGGCCGATTGCCTCGAATGCCGTATGAGGGAGCGGGTTGAATCAGCCCAACCCGGCGACACAATCAATATCGCCGCCGGAGATGGTTCCTACCCTCCATTGGACCAAAGAGGCGTCTCCCGGCCAAGAGGCGCATCTTGCGACATCGCCTCCTACGAGCGGTAATTTTTGCGCTAGCCGACACTTGTAGCAGGCTCCCTTCCAAAGGACAATCGGTTATAGTGTCCCAAGCATAAATTCGGGAGGCGATGATGGTTGACCAGCTAAGCAGGCCCAAAGACCATATGGAAGTCTATTGGTTTTCGGAGCAAGCCCAAGGATATGTTTCCGACGGCCAACTAGAACAATTCGAGTCGGGACGATTGGCATTCCCCAACCGGCACTTCGACCCGGCCAAGGCCCACAAGCTCTACAACGAGTACCACGAACAATACGCCCTAGCCGACGAGATTGGGTTCGACGGCATCATGACCAACGAGCACCACTCGGCGTATTGGTGTGGAAAACCAGCGGTCAACCTGGACGCTGCCGTTCTCACTAAGCTCACCAAGAACGTCAAGATCGCCATTCTCGGTAACGTGATCGCAGTAAACGACCCCATCAGGATGGCCGAAGAAGTGGCCATGCTCGATTGTTATTCCGGAGGGCGGATCATATCCGGGTTCGTCCGCGGTGGCGCAGTCGAGACTCTTCAGGCCGGAATCGAACCCTCCCAGAACCGGGAGCGTTTCGAGGAAGCCCACGACCTGATCGTCAAGTGCTGGACCGAGCCGGGCCCTTTCCGCTACGAAGGAAAGTACTATCAATATCGTGTGGTAAACCCGTGGGTGCTGCCCATGCAGAAGCCACGGCCCGACATCTGGTTCCCGGGCACCGGCAGCCCAGAGAGCGTTGTCTGGGCAGCGCAGAACGGACACCCGTACATGAACCTGGGTGCGGTCATGGAGACCACCGAGTGGCTGAAACAGATCTATATCGACACCGCCTTGGAGGCCGGCTACAAGGCCGGCCCGGAGCACTTCGGCTACCTACTCAAGGTGCTGGTGGCGGACACCGAGGAGAAGGCACAGGAGATTGGTCGTCACTTCGTCTGGACTGAGGGGCACCGGCAGCGCGGACCACGAGAGCATGTCGATCCGCCCGGCTACCAGTCCCGGAAGGCCCTCGAAGTGAAACGCAGCCGCCCGACCGGCGTCTTCGCCGGCAACATGGGCGACGCCCTGTCTTATGAGAACCAACAAGAGGCCCGAGTGATCATCGTCGGAACTCCGGACACCGTGATCGAGAAGCTGAAATACGTTGTTGAAAACCTCAACCCCGGATATCTGCTGATCTACGGCAATGAAGGTCCGATGAAACATGAAGACTCCATGCGGTCCATCGAGCTGTTGGGTAAAGAAGTGATTCCGGCACTGAAAGAGATCAAACTCCAGCCATACGACTAAGCAGATGTAGTTTGAGCAAAAGGCCCGGCTTTAAAAAGCCGGGCCTTTTTTGTTTCCGGAGTAGAACTAACTCCGCGCCTCTAATCCGGAGTTTCTACGGTACGGCCCCTCAGTCCCAGACTCACAACTGCTGCGACGACGGCGGAGATGAATGAGAGAAGAAACACCAGGCCCAGGCCGTCAACATCCATGTCGATAGCGCCTAGCATCCCCGCGATGACCGCAGACCCGATGATGCTGCCCAAGTACCTGCTGGTGGAATACAATCCGGCGGCCGAGCCGGCCTGATCGCTTTCAACCGCCCCAACACCAGGAGTCTATAAACCGGGCGAGGCCAGGCCCAACCCGATTCCCACTAACGACAGTCCCCCAAACAGAGTGGGGATCGAAACATCCTGGCCGGCAAAGGCGATCGGCAAGACGCCAACGGCAAAAATAACCAACCCCGAGGTGGTGGGGATACGCCTGCCAACTCTATCTATCAGGCGCCCGCCCGCGTAGGACGACACGGTCATTCCAGCGGAAACCGCAAAGATAATCAGGCCGATACGCAGGGATGAATCGTCCCTGCTGGAAAGGAGCAGCGGGATGGAGACCAGTAACGAGTACATCGATAGACGAGACACGAGGTCCCTCAGGTCTTGATTCGGGCCCAGCCATAAAATCGCCATGCGCACCTCTGGGTATTCGGCTCTCCGCCCGGACCAACGGCGAGTCCGTTCGGACCGTCGAATCAGATCACGAGGCATTCTAGCCGTATCGGACGGTTTGCCGCACCCTCTTTTTACTCGACTTTTGTCACGGCGGCCAATAGCAGTGGGCACCGCATCCAACTGCGAGTATTATCTAGCCAAACCGACAATTTCATACCAGGAGAAAGATCATGGCTGGCACAAGAACGACCGTATCGGCGCTGAAGCGCAACTGGAACATGGTGAAATCGGCGGTGTCGGACGTAGACGACGCAACCCTGTCAGTCCGCCCCAACGACGATTCCAACTCGATGAGCTGGCTGGTCTGGCACATGGCCCGGGTCACCGACCGGCTGATACACATGCGCCTGCAAGATGCGCCGCAGATCTGGTCTACTGAATCCTGGTACGAGAAATTCAACATGCCGGACGAGCCCAATGACATGGGCATGGGGTGGTCCAAAGAGCAGGTTGCCGCCTGGCAGTCCCCTTCGAAGGACGTGCTCATGGGCTACTTTGACAAGGCGAACGCCGCAGCAGCCAGCTACATCAGTGGGCTAACGGACGCAGAATTGGGCCGGGAGATTCCTTGGAACGCCCCGACCGAAACGATGTCCATGGAAGAAGCTCTGGCGATTCTGCTCTGGGACAACATAGTCCACGGCGGCCAGGTCGCTTACCTACGGGGATACCACCAGGGAATGGGCTGGCACCGGTAGCGTTTACAGGTCGATCTTGAGCAGTTCCTCGGAAAATACGATATCTCCCTGGTAGATGCGCTGCATGGCCAGATTGGCATTGTAGAACGGTTCTTGGGCGGACAAGGCGGGTCCCATGTGCACCAGCACCAGCTTCTTAACCCCCGCCTCCTGGGCCATCTCCGCCGCTCCGGTTGTGCCGCACTGGCCTGGAGCCTCGCCGCTCTGGTTCATGACTTCCTGGTCGTCCCAGCACATGCAGAGCATCATATCGGCGTCCCGGGCCAGGTCGATCACAGACTGGCAAGGTTGGGTGTCGCCGGTGAAGACCACGCTGCCGTCCGGCGTGTCCACCCGGTAAGCCAAAGAGTCCAAGAAAGGCTGCACGTGCTCAGCCATCGCTGCCGTCACTTTCCAGTCCTTGCCAGACGCCACCTCGCCCGGCCCGACGTTCTTTGCCTGGGGATTGGGTGGGATGCGTGGCAGCGTTCCGCCCCTGTTCACGTAGACCTGGTGGCTCAGCGGATGTCCGACTCTTGCCCGCCAGTCAGCCGAGAACACCCCGTTCTCACCGATCAGACCTCGGGTGATCTCTTCTGTTAGCGCCGGGCCGTAGACGTTCAATTCCTCCCCGCGCCCGGCAGCCTGGTCCCACCGGCAGAGCAGGAAGCAAGGGTAGTCTATGTTGTGGTCGAAGTGGTGATGGGTGAAGAACAAGTTGTCCACCTGGGTTGGAAACAGCCCGGCCTTGACCAGCTTATGGGTCGCCGCCGGACCGCAATCAAACATCAGCAGTTCGTCGCCGATCCTCAGGGCATGAGAGCTGCCAAACCGTTCGGCGGTCGGCGTGGGAGTTCCTCCTCCCAGAACGAAAACCTCGGCCATGGGTTCTCCTTACGGTTGCCTCGAAAAGTAGTTTAGGGCTGCGCTATTACTGGGCGGTGAGACCGCCATCGATAACCAGTTCGCTGCCGGTCATGAATGATGACTCGTCAGATGCTAGGAAAAGCACTCCGTAGGCGATGTCTTCAGGCTGGCCGACGCGGCCTAGAGGGTGTCTGGACGCGTTCAGATCCCGACCTTCTTGGGTATTGAGCATCACCGGAGTGGTCATGGGCGTTTCGATAACACCGGGGTGGACGGAGTTGCAGCGGATACTTTCTCCGGCGTATTGGATCGCCGTAGACTTGGTCAGCAGACGCACCGCGCCCTTGCTGGCCGCGTAGGAAGAAGTCCGGCCTCCGGTCAACCCGGCAATGGAAGAGATATTTACGATGGAGCCGCCGCCAGCCTTCCGGATCTCAGGGATGGCGGCCTTAGTGCCCAGGAACACCCCTTTGGCGTTGATATCCATCACCAGGTCCCATTCATCCGAGGTCGTGTCCTCGACATTGTTTATCCGGGCGATGCCGGCATTGTTGACCAGGATATCCAGTTTCCCGAACCGGTCGACGGCAGCTGCTACGGCATCTTGCCAAGCGGTCTCGTCGGTCACGTCCAGATGAACGAAGACGCATTCCCCGCCGGCCTCGTTGATCTCTGCTTCGGTCTGCTTGCCGTCCTCATCTAGCACGTCGCCAATGACAACCTTGGCGCCCTCTTGTACAAACATCTTGGCCTCAACGGCTCCCATTCCACGGGCCCCACCACTGATCAGGGCCACTTTGTTTTCCAAGCGCATCTATTCCCCCAAAATTTTTCTAGTACGCGAGTCTAAGGGTGCATCCGGCCAAGCAATTCTTCCTTCCAGTTCTCGCCCTTTGGAAATATACCTTGGGCAGCTCGAATGTTGTAGTAAGTGGGCGCCACTCCCAGGGGTTCGCCATCATCCTTGACGGTCTCGATGGCCTGCTCCAAGAGCTTGCGCGCCGCAACGATCGCAATGTCGGCCGGGCCCAAGAATTCCTGCGTCCGGTCAACGATCGGCCCCATGCTCTCTTGGATGGCGCGGTCCTGCGCGTTGATCCCACGGATACCGGTGAACGTCTCGTGTTTCTGGACGTCCCGGTCCAGCATGTAATTGTTGTCCCGGTTGCGTATGGAACGAAACCCATTTGACGGGTCCACGTCGCCATCGAAGGTGTTGCCTGAGTCTTTCAGGGCGCTCTCATCCTCGGGTAGGGACTCCGTGCCCCAACTGTAGCCCCAGTTGTAGACCATCACGTTGTGGTCGTCCATGGGCACCCAAAAATGGCCATCGACCACTGTTTTTCCGTACCGGCTGGGTCTGATCTGAGTGAACGGCATCACATACTGGTATCCCCGCACGAACGTCTGGTCTTCTCCCATGGGCCTGATGCCAAAATAACGGTAACCATAGTCGGTGTTTTCCACTTCCACGTCTGGGGCCGAGCCCTGAAGGAATGGAGAGTTGGGGGAGATGCCGGGCTCGTCACTGTCATCAGTCAGTTTGCGGTGCAAGATCGGCGCATGGGAAGTGTCGATCCCGCCCTCCAGTGCCTGGAGCCAGTTACATTCCTGCCACACCTTGGTCATGTAGCGGTGTGTGTCTGGGACCTGGGTCAACTCGAACTCGGGCGGAGCCGGTTTCTTGTCGGCCGGGCCGAGATAGGCCCAAATCACGCCGCCCATATCCAGGGTTGGGTAAGCGGTGATCTTGACCCGTTCCTTGAACTGGCGCGGCTCGTTCATCTGATCGACGCAGTTGCCGTCCACATCGAACTTCCAGCCGTGGTACACGCAACGGATCCCGCACTCTTCGTTGCGCCCGAAATAAAGGCTAGCCCGGCGGTGGGGACAGCCCTCCTGGACCAGACCGATGCGGCCATCGGTGCTGCGGAAGGCCACTAGGTCTTCGCCCATCAACCTGACGCGAACCGGCGGGCAATCGGGTTCCGGTATCTCAAAAGACAGCAGGGCGGGCAGCCAGTAACGGCGCATGGTATCGCCCATGGGCGTACCTTGTCCAACCCGGCTCAGAGCATCATTCAGAGCGTGATCCAGCATTTGACTCGTCCCTAATATGCGGTATTTGAGGCGGCTGGTTAGTCGGCCGTCGTACCTTGGAGCGTCCCGCCGGTTAGTATTTCTTGGAGGGGTGTTTTCTCGAACTCAGGAGCCTCGATGAAGAGCTCTATCTCGATGCCGTCTGGGTCGCGGATATACAAGCCCTTGGTGACACCGTGGTCACCAAATCCTGCGATCTCTACGTTGTTGTCCAAGACCACTTGGTAGGCGTCTTTGAGCTCGTCCATGTCGGCCAATTCCCAGGCCATGTGATACAGGCCAACCTGGTTTTCGAAGGGCCCCACGGCGTCTTCGCCGATCTCAGCGACGGCGATCTCATGGTCGATCTCCGGGTTGCTGGTAAAGAACCTCATCTTGCCTTCCCTAACCCGGTTCCTGACCTCTAAGCCCAGCACGTTCACGTAGAAATCTTCGGAACGTTGGGCGTCTCTGACTCTGATCACGATATGGCCTAACATCTTAGGTTTAATCATGGAATCGCCTCTGCACTCAAATTCGGTATCCCCAATATTACCACCGTTTCTTCCGAATCCAGATAGGCGTCCTAAGTTGCTATAAACAAATCCACTCATGTGCCTCGAAATGGCGGCCTACAAAGGGTACAATGTTCCCCACTACCCGGGGTCCAAAAAAGTGGATACACAGCCTTTCCTGATAGCAATAGGAGATCGTCTCATATGACCATCACCAAGCGCGAAAAGAGTTTGATCGTCATCCAACTCTCCGGTGGCAACGACTACCTGAACACAGTTGTTCCGTATAGCGACGGCAAGTATTACGATTCCCGTTCCGTCGTGAACATCTCCCAGGACAAGGTGATACCGATCAACGACCAGTTGGGTTTCAACCCCAGCATGGGGCCGATCAAGTCGCTTTGGGACGAGGGCAAAGTCGCCGTGATCAACGGGATCGGTTATCAGAACCCCAACCGCTCACACTTCCGGTCCATGGACATCTGGCACACCGCAGAGCCCGACGCTATCGGTAAAGAGGGCTGGCTGGGGAGGGCGGTCCGCGACCTAGACCCACTGGGCGAGAACGTGCTCACCGCCGTCAACTTTGGCCGGGGTCTTCCCAGGGCGCTGGGTTGTCCGGGCGTGTCCGTCGCATCGGTCGGCGACCTTGAGACTTACGGGCTTTTCCCAGACGTACAGGACGAGGAATTGCGCATGTTCACCCTGGAGGCATTCTCCAGGATGTACGGCGGGGCCGCCGGGCGAGACCCGGTGATGCAGATGTTGGGGCAGACCGGCCAGGACGCCCTACAGGGCGCAGACATCCTCCGCACTGCGCCGGCCATGTATTCCTCTTCTGTGGAATACGGTCCAGACACCTTAGCCCAGAACGTGAAAAGCATGTCCCAGGTGTTCCACGCCAACATAGGCGCCAAGGTGCTCTACACCCAGCACGGGCCCTTCGACACCCACTCAGGCGAGCTGCCCACCCATGCCAAGCTGTGGAACGAAGTTGCCGGATCAGTGGGTTGCCTGATGGACGACTTGAAGGAACACGGCACCGAAAACGACGCCACGATATTGATCTTCTCCGAGTTTGGGCGCCGCATCAAGGACAACGGCTCCGGGAGCGACCACGGCTCCGCCGGCGTAGCATTTCTGATCGGCGGCGCGGTCAACGGAGGGTTGTACGGCGAATACCCCTCTCTGGCCGAAGCCGAACAGATCGAAGGCGACCTACGTTCCAACAACGACTTCCGTTCCGTCTACACCAACGTCCTGGAAGATTGGCTGGGGTTGGACGCCACGCCCATCGTCAACGGACAGTTTGAGAAGTTCGATATATTCCAGTCTTAGCTTCTACCTAAAAGACCTAGCCTGGTCCACTCGAGGATATTGATGATAAACAACGACACCGCACTGATGGCCCATCTGCTCCGGCGCGCCGGTTTCGGCGCCAGCCGCGACGAATTGGAAGGGTACCTGGCCATGGGGTATGAAGGCGCCGTGGATACCCTGCTTAATCCCACCGACCCCGGCAACATGCCGGACGACCTGATCCGCCGCTACCACGTGGAGCAGTCGGAATTGCGCGACCTGCCCGGCTCAACTGCCTACTGGATGTACCGGATGATCAGCACCGCCTGTCCAATGGAGGAGAAGATCGCCCTCTTCTGGCATGGCCTGTTCGCCACCGGCTACACCAAGTTGAACCAGGCCCGCACCCAGCTCAACCAGGTGGACATGTTCCGGCGGTCCGGTCTGGGAAGCTTTGAGGACTTGCTTTTAGAACTTTCCAGAGACCCAGCCATGATCATCTGGCTGGACAACAACGAGAACCACGGTGACAACATAAATGAGAACTATGGCCGGGAGCTTCTGGAACTCTTCTCCATGGGCATCGGCAACTATTCCGAGGACGACATCAAGGAATGCGCTAGGGCCTTCACCGGCTGGACCCTGGGCAACGCGGAATATATGGCCATCAGGGCTGCCAAGGACTCCATCTGGCCCTACGGCCGCATCGCCTGGCACTTCGACTACCGGGAAGACGACCACGACGACGGAGAAAAGACATTCCTGGGCGAGACCGGCAACTTCAACGGCGAAGACATCATCGCCATCATCGTCAAGCAGGAGTCCACTGCCCGGTTCTTGGCAACCCGGCTGTTCCAGTTCTTCGCCGCCGACGAGGTGAGCAAAGCAGGAGAGAACGCCGTCGAAGCAATGGTAGCCACTTACTTCTCGTCTGGATACAAGATCAGCGATATGCTGCAAACCCTTTTCCACTCCGATTATTTCAAGTCGGGGGAGGCCCGGTTCGCCCGGGTCAAAGGTCCCGTAGAGATGGTAGTCGGGGCGATCCGGATGGCCGGCAACTACCAAAACCCATCTCTTGGCATCGAGAAAGTCTCCAACAATATGTTCTTCATGGGCCAAGGCCTGCTGCGGCCTCCCACCGTCGAAGGTTGGCACGAGGGCGTCGAATGGATCGACAGCGGCGCGTTGGTCGAACGAGTGAATTTCGTGGCCAAGGAACTGTCCGACGTAAAAAGCCCAGGCGTTAGGTCGATCATCGACCGGCTTGAGGCAGGCGCGGACGATGGCGTCCTAAATCCATCGGACCTGGCTGACGGCTGCCTAGACTTGCTGGGTTCCATCCAAGTCTCGGATGAAACACGTTCGGTGCTGGTGGACTACGCCGCCCGGCTCGGCGACCTGGACCTGAACGGGCACCAACCCGGAGACCAAGCCGAGCAGCGGGTGGGCAACATGCTGCGCCTCGTGGCGGCCACCAGGGAATACCAACTGGCCTAAGCCCGAGCTGGGGCTCGGCAACCGAAATATATCTCCGCTGATCAAGGGGGCCCGCGTGAGTACGCAGATCAAATCGCCCGGAATCATAGTGGACTACGTCAAGACCATCGGCATCGTAAACAACGGCTTCAATGGCCGTGGTTTTGCCAATCCCTACGACATCGTCGTGCACAACGACAGCCGCATCTTCATATTGAACCGGTGCGACCCAGCGCGCGCCGCCGCGATACGCGTTGGCATCTGCACGCTCGACGAGGAATACCTAGGCGAGTTTGGCAAGGGATTCGGCACGGGCGACGGACAATTCGTTTGGGCGGTGGCAATGGCGATGGACAGCCAGGACCGAATTTTCATCACCGACGAACACAGTAACCGCGTAACCATCTACAACACGGACGGGGAGTACATCTCCAATTGGGGCAATTCCGGTTCCGGAGACGGCGAACTGAACGGCCCGGCCGGTATCGCCGTCGATTCCTCAGGCAATGTCTTCGTGGTGGACCAACACAACGCCCGCGTCCAGAAATTCACTGCAGAGGGTCAGTTCATCGCCAATTGGGGCTCCTTTGGAAGTGGCGAAGGCCAGCTCAACCTGCCCTGGGGGGCGGCGATGGATAGCGACGACAACATCTATATCGCCGACTGGAGAAATGACCGCATCCAGAAATTCACCAACGATGGCGAGTTCCTAGCCGCCTTCGGCAGTACCGGTTACGGCGAAGGTCAATTCCAGCGGCCCACCGGCGTGGCTGTCGACCCCGAAGGGTTCATCTATGTGGCCGATTGGGGCAATGAACGGGTCCAGGTCTTGTCCGCGGACGGTAGCTTTCAACTGATCTTGCGGGGTGAGGCCACCATCTCCAAGTGGGCGTCGGAATATCTTGCCTCCAACCCCGAAGAAAAGGCCGAGCGGGACATTTCCAACCTCATCCCGGAGTTGCCCGCCCACCTGAACACCCCCTACCACATCTCCTCGCAAACAGAACCTTATTTCTGGGGCCCGGTTTCCGTTTCCCTGGACCGGGAAGGCCGCCTCTATGTGACCGAAACCAACCGGCACCGGTTCCAGGTCTACCAGAAGCGTTAACTCGGACCGCAACCCATTCCGCCTGCCGCCGAGCGGTAGGCTCCCCATCTAACTTCCGTTAAGTCTGACAGGAGCCAGAGCTATGAAAGCCGTTGTTTACAAAGGGCCATTCGAAGTCGCCGTGGAGAATGTCCCAGACCCCGAGATCAAGCACCCCAACGATGTGATCGTCAAGATCACATCAAGCTGCATCTGCGGCTCTGACCTGCACATGTATGAGGGACGCACCGCCGCCGAGGCGGGAATCGTCTTCGGCCACGAAAACATGGGCCTCATTCAGGAAGTCGGTCCGGCCGTCAGGACACTTAAAGAGGGCGACCGGGTGGTCATGCCCTTCAACGTTGCCTGCGGGTTCTGCAAAAACTGTCAGCGGGGTTTCACCGGGTTCTGCAACACAGTCAACCCAGGGTTCGCCGGCGGCGCTTACGGCTATGTGGCCATGGGTCCTTGGGTCGGCGGCCAAGCCGAATACCTACAGGTGCCCTTCGCCGACTTCAACTGCCTTCCCCTCCCGGCGGGCACCGAATGGGAGTCGGACTTCGCCATGCTAGCGGACATCTTCCCCACCGGCTACCACGGCGCCGAGCTGGCCGACGTCAGTCCTGGAGAGAGCGTAGCCGTGTTCGGGGCCGGGCCGGTCGGTCTCATGGCAGCCTATAGCTGCATGATCCGGGGTGCGGCCGAGGTCTACGTCATCGATCACGTTAAAGAGCGTTTGGACAAGGCGGCGGAGATCAGCGGCATTCCCATCGACTTCGACAAAGGCGACCCGGTGCAGCAGATCAAAGACCGCCGCGACGGACAGGGCGTGGACAAAGGCATCGACGCCGTGGGTTACCAGGCCGCCAACGCCGGCTCCTCGGCCGCGGGCGGAGAGCAAGACGAAGCGCCCAACATCGTGCTGAACCAGATCATCGACGTGGTTAACCCCACCGGCGCCCTTGGCATCCCCGGACTCTACGTCCCAACAGATCCGGGCGGAGTGGACGAAGGCTCCAAACGGGGCGCGCTGTCCATCAACTTTGGCCGACTTTTCGAGAAGGGGCTGCGACTGGGCACGGGTCAATGCAACGTGAAAAATTACAACGCCTATCTGCGGGACATGATCATCTCCGGGCGGGCTACCCCCAGTTTCGTGGTCTCCCACTCGGTCTCCTTGGACGAAGCCCCGGACGCCTACAAGAAGTTCGACCAGCGGGTTGACGGCTACACCAAAGTTATCCTGAAGCCCTAAACATTTAAACGTCGGGGAGCTAGATGCAGATCGGCAGCGGTACAAACACTTATGAATGGCAGGACTCCTGGGCATCCATCCCGGAGTCGGAGAGCGCCCGCGACGGTTGGGCCCATCACGGCGTTACGGTCACGGAGTCGGGCCAAATCATCACCTATCATCCGGGCGACCCGACCATGATGGTCTTTAACCCGGACGGCACGTTGGTGCGAACGTTCCCGGTGGAACTCAGCGACGCCCACGGGATCACGCTGGTCAATGAAAGCGGCCAGGATTTGCTTTGGATCGCCGACAACGGCCGCAAGCGACTACCCGGACTCGGCTACGACTATCCTGGCGGCGAAACTAGGGGCCAAGTGCTGAAGATGGATCTGCAAGGGAATATCTTGGCCCGCCTGACCCGGCCGCACCTGGACGTGTACCGCGAGGGCATGTATTCCCCGACCTGGGTTGCCATTAATGAGGAAAGCTACGGCGGGAACGGCGATGTTTGGGTTGCCGACGGTTACGGCCAAAGCTACGTGCACCGGTACGACAGGTCCGGTAATTACATCGCCAGCATCAACGGCGAAGAGGGTGGCGCAGGCCGGTTCAATTGCCCGCACGCCATCTTCATCGACCGCCGCAGTTCGCCATCCGAACTCTACGTTGCCGACCGGGCCAACGGGCAGGTCCAGGTGTACGACCTGGAAGGCAATTACAAACGGGTGTTCGGCAGCGACTTTTTGACCACTCCCAGCGGATTCGTCACCCACGGAGACCTTCTGGTCATCGCCGAACTCCGTGCCCGGCTGACTGTGTGCGGGAAGAACGACGAATTTGTCTGCTATCTCGGGGCCAACGATCAGGTATGTGATGTTGAAGGCTGGCCTAATAATAAGGACACGGCGGGGAACGTCGTCGCCACCAGCCTGCTCGAACCGGGTAAGTTCAACAGTCCCCACGGCCTGGCCGTCGACGCTCAGGGAAACCTCTTCGTCGCCGAGTGGTTGATCGGCGGGCGGTTCATCCGTCTGGGGAAAGTCTAAGACCCAAGTTTTCACTGCTTCCACAATTATCTCTGCGGGGAATAAGCATGTTTAAAGCCACGGAGGGGGTCGTCCTTCCCACCACCATGACCGGGTCATACCCAAAGCCAAATTGGTACACCCAGGGGCTTCGCGGGCGGCCATTCAAGACGGCGTTGGGGGACACTCTGTTCCGGGAGCAATATCTGGACGCTGTGGCCACGGTGATCACCGACCAGGAGATGGCCGGGATGGACATCCTGACCGACGGCGATTCACGCTTCGACCTAGAAGTTGGCGGGAAGTCGTGGTTCTTCTACGTCTTGGAGCGATTGGGCGGCCTGAATGGCAGCAAAAGCCAGTCCCCAGGTTGGTCTGGCGACTTCGGCATCCGGCCAGGCCACATCCTCTACGAAGTCCAAGAGGCGTACCAATCGCCCATCGTGACCGAGCGGCTAACCGCCGGACAGTTGGACTATCCGGCCCTCTGGCAGGTGGCCCAGAAGATGACCGCAAACACGGTGAAGTTCGGGACAATCAGCTCCCAATCGTTGAGTCGCATGATGTGGAACGAGTTCTACCCATCGGACAAAGAGCTGATCCTCGATATGTGCGACATCATCAACCAGGAGCTACGGGACGTGGCGGCGGCTGGTTGCAAGCTGATCCAGATCGAGGAGCCGCGGCACCACTTCATGGCCCAGGACCCGGCCACAACCGATGCGGACTATGACTTCTACACCGAAGCGTTCAACCGTGAGGTCCAGGGAGTAGACGCCGAGATCTGGCTGCATACCTGCTGGGGCAACCCGGCACAACAACGCCTGGTCACGAATCCAACCTACGAGAGGGCCATCGCCCACTTGTTCGAGGTGAACGCCGACGTGGTCACCTTTGAAGCCGCCGGCTCCGGAGGGAAAGACCTGCCGCTGTTTGCACAGCACGAAACGAACAAAAAAGTCGCCATCGGAGTAGTTAACCATACCAACACCGTGGTTGAGTCGCCGGAACAGGTAGCTGGATTGATCCGCCGGGCGCTGGAATTCGTGCCGGTGGAACGGCTGATCATCTCAACGGACTGCGGGTTCGGCCGGGAAGGCATCTCCCGCAGGATCGCTTTCCACAAATGCGTGGCCCTGGTGCAGGGCACCAACATAGTGCGGAAGGAATTGGGCCTGCCTGAAGCGGTGGTGCGAGCCGCCGACCCCCAGTTCGCCTTTAGCGGATCAAGCGGAAATTAGAAATACCTAGAACAGGGGGAGGTTCCACCCATGCGGATAGCAGTGCCGGACTTGATATCGAACTCCTATTTTCCTGCGGTCGCGGCGGTTGAGTTGGGCTTTTTCAAAGCCGAGGGTTTGGACGCGGAACTAGAGTTAATATTCCCCGTGCCCAAGACCATGGAAGACCTGCGGGAAGGCAAGTTGGATTTTGTAGCCGGCGCCGCTCACGCAACCCTCCAGGCGTTCCCCAATTGGAAGGGCGCAAAGCTGTTGGCCTCGCTGGCTCAGAACACCTACTGGATGCTGGTGCTGCGCTCGGACCTGAACGCCAAATTGGGCGATGTGAATGCGGTGAAGGGCCTCAAGATCGGCGCCGCGCCCGGTCCGGACTCGACGATAAGGCAATTGATCAAAGAAGCCGGAATCGATCTTGAGAAAGACGGCGTTGAGGTTGGTCCGGTGCCCGGCTCGACGGGTGCCGGCGTTTCATTCGGAGTGAACGCCGCTCAGGCGCTGGAGGATGGAATCATCGACGGTTTTTGGGCCAACGCCATGGGGAGCGAGGTGGCAGTGCGAAAGGGACTCGGCACGATGATACTGGACGCCAGACGAGGTATCTGCCCACCGGCCTCGGTGCGTTACACATTTCCGGCGCTGGTCACCACAGACGCGAATATCGAGAAAGACCCAGAGATGGTGCGCGCTGCCGTCCGTGCCATCGTGAATGTTCAAAAAGCGCTCAAGGAAGACCCATCACGGGCGACGGCAGTTGGAGAACGGCTGTTCCCGGCCATGGAGGCGGGCATTATCGCGGGACTGATCGAGCGGGACCTGCCCTTTTACGATCCAGCCATCAGCGAAGATGCGGTAAAGGGCATGAACGCGTTTGCCAAAGATATCGGATTGCTCACGGAGGATGTGACTTACGACCAGGTCGTCGCGACACAGTTCAGCGGCATCTGGACGGATTAGTTCAGGAAGGACTTGTGCCTTGTCGAGCTAGATGGCTCCCGACTTCTTCAGCGCTTCCAGACCCGACTTGGACAGGCCTAGCTCGCCGCCCAGAATCTCCTCGTTGTGCTCGCCGATCAGGGGAGCGCGGCGGGAGATGCGCCACGGTGAGGAATTATAGATCGCCGCGGGACCGGGATAGGTGAATTCGCGTCCCAGTTCTGGATGCTCCACCGGCACGAAGAATTCTCGGTCTTCCAAGTGAGGGTCGCCGACGATCTCGCCCATGGTCCGGATCGCGCCCCAGGGAAAGTTCAGTTCCTGCCCGCCCTCGTAGGCCTCGACCAACGGCATGTTGGCAAAGAAATTCTTCAACACGTCGGCGAAATGCTGGCCGCTTTCTTCGACCACGGCCGGGTTCTGGTATTTTTCGTCCAGCAGGTCTTGAGCCAATCCGTGCTCGTCCATCCATGTGGCCAGAATTTTCACCCTTGCCGGGGTGAGGTTGCTGCCAGACCGAGTCGTGTTGATAAACCCACCATCGTTGGTGGCATGTTGGATGCCGGGCGACATGTCGGCCGAAGCGTGCCTTCCCGTGTGGCGGCGCACCACCTCTCCAGTGGACAGATAGATGGCAATTGCGCCCTCGGTTGTTAGCGAGCAGGCCTCGTGGGCCGAGACATCGATGTACTGGCCTTCTCCGGTGAAGTCGCGGTGATAGAGGGCTCCCATGATTGCGATGTAGGAGTAATGGCTCGCTATGTGCCAGGCATTGCCGCCGCCGGGTGCGATGGGTGGCGCATCGGGCACGTCTTCCACGTCATACCCTGAAGACGCCATCTGGCCGCCGGCTGCCAAATGCAACAGGTCTGAGGTCTTGTAGTCTCGCCAAGGTCCGTCCTGTCCGAAGGGAGTGACTGAGCACATGATCAGGCCGGAATTGTCCGCCGAAAGGTCTTCATAGCCCAGCCCCAGACCAGGCATATAGCCGGCTGGGAAGCTTTCGAGGATCAATCCGGCGGTGACGGAGAGTTTGCGGAATACTTCTTTGCCCTCGGGCTTGGTGATGTCAAGGGTCACACCGCGTTTGGAGGTGTTGTAGTGCCAGAAATATAAGCTGCGTTCGGGGTGTTCTTCGTCGTTTAAGAACGGTCCAACGTTCCGGGTTTCCTGGCCGCCGGGCGGTTCAATCTTGATCACGTCGGCGCCCAAATCAGCCATCAGCTTGCCGCAGAACTGGGCATGCTCGCCGGTCAGTTCCAAAACCCGCAGACCGGTCAGTGGCCCAACCATATCGTTGCCAGGGCCTGACTGTGTCATCTTTTTGCCTCTGCGTCGATCGCTTCTTGAACGTAAGGGAATTTAGGGGTCGTCTCAGGCCAGTAGACGCCATCTTCATAACCCTGGACCAGCTCTTCGCTGCTGACTCCCAACAAGTCGCCCATGATCTTGGTAGTGTGTTGCCCGATCATCGGAGGCGGGCCTTTTACGGCCACTTTGTTGCCGTCCAAACGGAAAGGAGCGCCTTGGAATTTCCAATCGCCGAGCATGGGGTGTTTAACCTTGGTGAACATGCCCCGGTGGCGCAACTGCGGGTCGTTCTCCACCCGGTCTTCCGAACTCTGTACCGGCATGGCGCGAACGCCGGCCACCTGGCATTTTTCAGCCAGATCGTACTTTTCCAGAGTGCTCGTCCACTGCTCGATTCCTTGATCCATCTCGTTTTGGTTCTCTAAGCGGCCATCGAGACTCGTGAACTTGCCCTTTTTGGCCCAATCGGGCTTGCCCATCAGTTCGACTAAATTAGTCCATTCTTCATCGGCTAGACAGGCGATGACGCACCAATCGTTGTAGCCGCCGCCAAGGGTACGGAAGGCGTTATGGGGCGCGGCGATGGGGCCGCGGTAATTGTTGATCACCGGCGCTCCAGGCCAGACGGTCCGATTGCCCGGCGGATAGCCTTCCCGCCGCGACTCTCTGCCATTTACTGTTTTGTCCAGGAACGCTGTGCCGGTGAGGGTGATTCCCGTGATCATCTGGGATAGGTCAACGTGCTGTCCTTGACCGGTGTGGTTCCGGTGCCGGAGGGCGGTGAGGGCGCACATCGCGCCGTACATGCCGCCCGTGTCGTCCAGGTACGACCAGCCCCAGCCGGCGGGCGGTTTGCCGGGCAGACCCGACTGGTGTGTGAGTCCGGACAGCGCCTGGGCAGCGGGGCCCATGGTCCCAAAGTAGTGCTGGCGTCCGGTCTGGCCGAACCCGGCCATAGACACATAGACGATGTCGGGCCGCAGTTTCTTCAGTTCTTCGTAACCCAATCCCCAGCGGCCCATGATCCGGGAACTGAAATTCTCGATGACCACATCTGAAACAGAGATCAACCTCTTGACCGCTTCGAGGCCCTTGGGGTGGCGGACGTTGACGCTGAGGCCCAGTTTCCCGGCGTTGGTGTCGGCGAACTGCCCGGTGGAGTTGGGGCCTGGCTCCACTCCGGGGGGCACGGTGAACCGGTTCTGCCGGAGCATATCCATGTTCTCCGGCCATTCCACTTTGATCACCTCGGCGCCCAGGGTGGCCAGCCAACGTGCGGCCCACGGCCCTGCCCGGACCCAGGTGAAGTCTACGACGCGGACCCCCTCTAATGGCTGGTCCTTGCGCCGTTTGGGAATCTGATTGTGGTCAGACTGCATCTTTTTTAATCGACCTTTAGTAAACCTTGTTCAAACCCTATTTAGGATCGGCGTCCCGGTTAAGCCATGGTTCGGAAACGGCCTCGTCCGGCCAAAAGAACTCGAACCCAGCTGCTAAGGCATACTGCCGGTCCAGGTCTTCCCGGTCTCCTATGTGGTAGTAGACATCAGCCTCAAATTTGGCTTTTACGTCAGGTAGCTGATGTTTCGAGACGGCGAAGTCATAGGCGATGCCGTGCTTTTCCCAGATGGCCCTCTGTCCACTGATCGGACGGTCGGAACAACTTCCGACCAATATCCCTGACTTCTGAGTTTTCCGCACTAATTCCATGGTCAGCACGCCGGGTGGGTCGCCCACTTCGAGGGTGCCGTCGATGTCAAAACTTATCAATATAGCCAACTAGGTTCATCTCTCTTTGATGTGTGGTGCGCTATGGGAAGCGCCCCCATCCCAACCTTCCTCTTAGAGGGAGAAGGGACTCGTTCAAGTTTTAGTCGGGAGTGGCACTCCAGACAGTGAAGTTGCCGCCCATGGGCATAGGTCCGCCGGAAACGCCGATCTCTGGCTTTACTCCGGTGATCGCCCGGGCCCCAGCCCGGCCTTGAATCTGTTGGATGCAGTCAGTGTGCATCCAGAAACGGCTACGACCGCTGCCGATGTTGCCGCCGCTGGGTAAGACCGGGTTTGGCCCCTCGATGCTGATGTCCGTCTGGTAGAAGTCCAGCGCATCCCCGTTCTGCATCCCACGGAAGCGGAGACCTTCCAGATGGAACTGGTGGAACAGCGCAAAGCCGTCGTACATGTTTTCAAATGAGAGGTCCGCGGGGGTGATACCCGCGCCTTCATAGATCTTTCGGCCGGTTTCGGCGGTCTCTTTCTCAACCTCGTCCAAGGTTGGCAGGATGCTGCGCTGGGAGCCTCTGCTGGAGGCGTGGTTAAGGATGTAGACGGGTTTCTGCTTCATATCCTTGGCCCGCTCGGCGGTAGTGAAGAGGTAGGCACCAGACACCATGATTGGGATGTCATTGTCGAAAAGGTTGGCCGGTTTAGCTATCCACCGGGCGTTCACGTAATCCTCAGCCGTCAACTGCTCCGGCCGGTGCTGGGCCCAGTACCCTTCAGGGAACATCAGTCCGTTCCGCCTGGAGTTGGCCATGAAGGGGGCCATCATGTCATGGGACTTACCGTACTTTCGGCAGTACTCGGCAAACTGTAACGCCGTGCCGTAGGAGCCGGGTGCTCCCCAGAGAGTCCTTCCCGGACTCACGGCAAAGGTCCCGGGAACAGTATCAGTAGCACTGATTCCAGCCTGGTTGTAGCGGCCTTCAAGGTTGTGCCAGCTCTTGAGCACCAAACAGGTGTGGGTGCGGCCCTCGCCGACGGCCTGAGCAGCAACAACGATAGCGTGGGACATGCAGCCCATGCCATACATGGTGAATTTAACGTTGGTCAGTTCCGGCATGTTTTTCAAGATCCACTCGGCGCTCAGTTTAGCGATGCCGTCCAGTGGGTCGTCGGTCTGGTTGTAGGCGTTGACCACATCCATGGGAATGTCTTGGCCCTCGGGCCAGTGGGCCCCGGTGGTGGTTACGGGGTCGAGCACCAAACCGTCGATGTCGGCTGGGTTAACGCCGGCGTCTTCGATCGCCTGTCTAAGGGCGAAGATGCTGTTGGCGCCCATGGTGTTTTCCGCGGTACCGTCCCAGCGTCGGGTGGTCGGGGAGTGCCCGATACCAACGGCTGCCACCTTACCTTTGTGCTCCCAAACTCCCATTCCTTCGGTTGTCCGGTACATGGAAACTGGGGCATTCTCGGTGGTCATTGTTCACTCCTTTGTGAAAGCTGTCTAAATATCAGAATCAAGGTAGGTTAGGCTACAACCCGCCATTCGGGCACCTTTTGGCCGTTCGCCGTCTCTTCGAAGATCACTTCAACTGCGGCGCCTACAGGTACATCGTCTACGGGCGTCCCAGGGAGGTGGGAGTACATCTGGATACCGGGGTCGTCGTCCAATGTGATCACTACGAGGTTGAACGGCTGGTCTTCCTGAAGCAGCCTGACGGGGCAGTCGTAGACCACGCCGTAGTTGTAGATCTTGCCCTTGCCGCTCATCACTTTCCATTCCAGGTTGTCAGCCGACTTGCATTGGCTACAGGTGGGCATCGGGGGGTTCTGGAGGCGGTTGCAGGCGCTGCAGTTCTGCATCTCCAGGCGGCCTTCATTGGCGGCATCGAAGTGGGGCTTAGTTAATTCGTCGGGTACGACACCTTGCTTTACCATTTTTCCTACCTACTCATATTTTTCGCTCGTTGGCGTTCGCTTTTGGTGGAAGTATAACGAGCGTGATCAATCGCGAAAGGAATCACCGAGTTAACAATATTCACATTTCCCCAATATGTCAAAACATGTGGGTAGCGGGCAGGCCAGAACGGGGAAAGTCAGGTTAATAGTCGAAGATTCCAGTTATCCATTAGGCCAACTCCGAATCCACGGAATCACAGGACTCCAGAGTCATGTCTCTGAAGAGGTGGCTGGGCCCTCCGGTTGGTATGCCGTCGCCCGAATCGACCGCCAGACACAGGACCGACTGGCCATCGATGCCCAGCCGCAGCAATCCGCCCTCCAATTGGAAAAGCTGGTTTTGGGAGTCGGAGCAGGCCGCAAGTGTGACTGTAGACCCGACCGTTACTCCATCGACTTAGGCGCACAGGCCGTAGGCTTCCATATATATATATCTGGCCGTCGGCCGGGTGGTTAAAGGCGAACAGTTCGTCTGCGGCTGTGTCCAGGCGCTTGCAGGTGTGCGCTTGCAGCGGGCTGTTCAACTTAACGGGCGTACCCCCACCGGGCACATCGACGCAATAGAACTGAGGCTCATCGAGAGGGTCGGCAAGCTGGATGAACAGAGTCTATTTCAACGGTTGGTTGTGAACGGACGATCGGAGTTAGTGTCGGTTTAGGTGTGGCAGAGGGCTCAGGAACGGAAGGTTGGCACATCTGTGGCTGGAAGAGTAGTTGCGGTTGATGCAGCTCCGCAGGCTGGAGTCAAAGACACGAGTGCCGCGATGAAAATGCCCGGAAAAAATTTGGAAGTTTTAGCATTTCGATTCATTCTAAATACGTTCCACCATTCATCTCTTAGACACATCATCCCAAGCCTAGGACATCTGGAGTCAGGGGTGATCTAGGGTCTCTCCCTTTCGTTAAACCACACGACCTGAATGCTTTGTTCGGCTAGCGCCGCTTCGATCTGAAGTTTTCTGGCTCTGGATTTTGGTGTCTGGGGATAGATTATACCTGGGCACACATCCAACCCCTGCTCCCAGAACGGGTACACATATTTCATCACATGTCGAGCATGGCGTAGGATATTCGGCCGCACCCGGCGCTCAGCCATAACATTCCAATTCGGGGCTTTCACTCCGATGATTGAGGACGAGCCATCCTCTTCTTCAAGCAAAACATCTACCCTGCCATATCCTCCCGATGAAAGCTTCACGCGTTCTTGTGCCTTCGCGCGGGTGTCCGGTGGGTCTAGCCGCTCCGCGTTTTCGGTCTTCTCGAACCGAATGCCGCGTGCTTGTCATTCTGGGATATTGACTGGCCTGGATCCGTTTTCGTCAGCGGGCATGGTTAACCTAGCTTGCAACAAGTTCCAGACGGTCCTTCCGCCCGGGTAAACTCTCATATATCGGCGTTTCTCAGTTTGGCGCCCTCGAGGTCAGGGAAGTAAATCGGAGATTTTTGTCTAAGACTTACTGTACCTGAATGACCCTGCCGTGATCAGAAGATGGCCCTCGTCCCTCACCCGGAACGTTAGCCGCCCGCCTCAGCTATTTCTTTGATACCTTGGAGGTTCAGCATCATATTCCCTTTGTGGTGTTCTTGGCGCCTGGCGAGAATCTGCGCCGCCTTCTCGGGATTGTCCACCATCGCGTGGCCGGTGGCCGATAGGCGGCGACCAAGAATGAACCGCTGGCGCAACCGGGTGCCTCCGGGTATCTTCTCCAGTTCGAAACCCCACTGAGCGCTGGGCTCGTCGCGGTCGTTCACGTTCCAGGCAAAAACCTTAGGCGCTTCACAAGCGACGACCCAGGACGTGGTCTCCCATTTTCGGTCCACGTCAGACCGTTCATTCCGGCCGACGAACGAAGCGCCTTCCCGTGGGCCGTCTGAGTCGACCCAGTCGGCTCCCTGGAACTCGGTGCTGAACCTTGCGGAAATGTTGATGTCGCTGACCAACTCCCAGACAATCTCCGGGGTAGCCGCGATATCGATCTCGACTGTGACGCCCGGTCCGGCGGCGATCAGGTCTTCGGCATCACCGATCTGTTCTTTCGTGAAGCCCCAGCGGTCGAACCAAACGATTTCCGACGCGGGCCGGCGTGATGCGGGCTTAAAGTCCGTGCCGACGGTCCAAGCGACCGGGAGCAAGACCACCTGTGTGACGCCGGTCGGGATTCCCAGGACCTCAGCGAACTCCTGGGCCTTCCCGAGGTGAACGGTTGTCCAAGCCGAGCCGAGCCCCCTGGCCCGCAAGGCCAAACAAAAGCTCCAGGCGGACTGAATCACCGAGTCGAAGAGACCGGGGCGGCCGCTGCCGTCGTGCTCACCCCAGACCGTGACCAGAACGAGCGCAGGCACCCGTTCCAGGTTGGCGGCCAGATGGGCGGCGGATTCCACCACCCGCTGCTTGGGATGGTCGGTCCCGGCCCGCTGTTCCGCTCTTTCGATAATGTCGCTTCCTCCGGCGAAGCGGTACAGGTCGGCGAGTTGTTTCTTGATCTCTGGGTCGCGGACCACCAACCAGCGGCGGCTGGAAATATCCCCTCCGGATGGCGCTTGCTCCGCCAATTCGATGCATTGCAACAACAAATCATCGGGCACTTCACGCTCAAGGTCCAGCCGGCGTCTAACCGCCCGTGTTGTGCTTAACAATTGGTCTACTTGCTCGATATCAAAGTCCATCAGGCGCCTCGCGTTGTGTTCTCTTGATAACCGTTCGGTTGCAGCATATCAGTTAAAACTTAGGTAGGGCGTTCCCAGATTAAACACCGGCCACGTTTGTATTGACACTGGCAACCGCCGTACCTAGGATGTGAACAACCGCCAGTTCTCTCACCAGCACGCAAAGGATATGCGGATGCCCCAACGGCAAGACATAGCATTGATGGCCCACCTGATGCGGCGGGCCGGCTTTGGCGAGCCCCGCGGGAGTCTCGATGCCCGAGTCGCCCAGGGTTACGAGGCGGTCGTCGAGGAACTTCTACATCCGGAAGATCGGCCGGCCATCAACGATGAGCTCATGTACCGCATTCTTCCTGGCTACGAAGGAGCGCTGGCGCCTCCGATAAACCAAGCTGATTGGGTCTTCAGGATGGTCAACACCCAGCGGCCGCTGGAAGAAAAGGTAGCCCTCTTCTGGCACCAGATGTTCGCCACCAGCAACGCAAAAGTGGACAACCCACCGGAGCTCACCAGGCAGATCGCGATGTTCCGCGAGCACGGATTGGGCAAGTACCGTGATCTTTTGGTGGAGTTGGCCAAGTCTCCCGCCATGATCTTCTGGTTGGACAATCACGGCAACCATGACGGCGCGATCAACGAGAACTGGGGCCGCGAGTTGTTAGAACTTTTTTCGCTGGGGGTCGGCAACTATACCGAGGGCGACATTCAGAACGCAGCCAGAGCGTTCACCGGTTGGTCAATCGCTCCCAAGATACCCCGCAACCCACTGGGCCGTTTTTACTGGAATTTCGAATACAAGCCCGAGGACCACGACGACGACGAAAAGACGTTCTTGGGCCAAACGGGCAATTTCAACGGCGAAGACATCATGGGCATCATCGTGGACCAACCCGCTTCGCCCCGGTTCCTAGCCCGGCACCTATACCGGTTCTTCGTTGCCGACGAGCCCCATGTCTCAGAATGGAACGTAACACCGCCGGTTGACCCGGATGCGATCGAAATCTTGGTTGACGCCTATAGCGAATCGCAGGGGGATATCCGTTCCATTTTGCGGGTGCTGTTCAACTCAGAATTCTTCAAGAATTCCCAATTCGCCCGAGTAAAAAGCCCCGCCGAACTGGTGGTGGGGACTGTGCGAATAGCCGGCAACTATGAAGGGTTCAGGCCCGGGTTCAACAACCTGGCGTTGGAGTGCGGCTGGCAGGGACAAGAGCTGCTCAACCCACCCAGTGTTGACGGTTGGCATACTGGCCAGGCATGGATCGATGCCGGCGCATTGATGCGGCGGGTCAATTTCGCCGCCGGCGTGCTAGGTGATATCTCGTTGCCCGGTGTCCGGGCGATGATTGACAGGGTCAAGTCGCAGGGCAACCTCTCGCCACAGGCGCTGGTGGCTGCCTGCCTGGATGCGTTGGGGCCTCTTGAGGTCAGCGATACGACGCTTCGCGAGTTGCTAACCCATGCGCTGAAAGGCGGAGAATTAGCTTGGGGCACCCCTGAAGAAACAAGTGATTCGGAAGACAAAGTGGGCAAGATGCTGACTTTGATCGCCGCTTCCAGAGATTATCAGTTTGCCTAGCAGGCAGACAGCAACTAACCCTGGGGAGAATCAGAATGGCGTCGACTAAAAAAGACCCAGTGCTGGTGATACTGCAACTCACCGGAGCCAATGATTACCTGAACACCATCGTTCCGTACACCAACCCGCTGTACTGGGACAACCGGCCGAAGGTAAACATTCCCGAAGAACTGGTTGTGCCCATCGACGACGAACTGGCGTTCCGGTCAGACATGGAGCCGTTGAAGAACCTTTACGACCAGGACAAACTGGCGATAATCAATGGAATCGGGTTTGAGAATTCTCCCCGCTCCCACTTCCGCGCCATGGACATCTGGCACACTTGCGAGCCGGACCGTATCGGGACGGAAGGATGGGTTGGCAAGGTCATCCGAGACTTGGACCCGTCCGGAGAAAATGTGCTGAAGGGCGTGAATTTCGGTCAGGGGTTGCCCCGGGCCATGACCATGCGGGGCGTCCCGGTCACTTCGGTCAACCACCTGGCGACCTACGGCGTTTTCTCGTCGGTTTCCGGGATCAAATCCGCAGAAGAACGTACCCAGCTTCTGGACAGCTTTGCCCGGATGTACGCACCGGCCATCGGCACCGGGCCAACCATGGAGTACCTGGGGCAGACCGGGCTGGACGCTCTGCGGGGAGCCGACATCATCAAGACCGCGCCACAGCAGTATTCTTCGACCGTTGAATACCCCACCAATGCTATTGCAACGTCACTTAAAGACGTGGCCCAGGTGCACCTAGCGGGACTGGGCACCCAGGTCTTTTACACGTCCCATGGGCCCTTCGACACCCACTTCAACCAGGGCGGCTCCCACACCAAACTCTGGCAGGATATATCGGGCGCTGTGGACAGTTTCTTCGCCGACTTGCGGGAACATGATGCCGGCGACAACGTTGTGATGATGTTGTTCAGCGAGTTCGGACGCCGCGTCCGCGACAACGGCACGGGCACCGACCACGGAGCAGCTGGTGTGGCATTCGTCATCGGCGACCAGGTCAAGGGCGGTATGTACGGCGCGTATCCCTCGCTTAAGCCCGGAGACCTGACTCAGGGAGACTTGGCCCCGAGTTATGACTTCAGGGGCCTCTATTCCACTCTGGTGGACAGATGGCTGGGCCTTGATGCGGTCCCAATCGTCAGCGGAAAATTCGAGCAGATGGCATTCGTATGATTGCCCGCAACTCAAACCTGCCGTTCGGGTACCCCACATGCTGACGACCGTCGCCGCCGGCCGTGTCTACGACTATAGCCATTGCATCGGTATGTACAGCCAGTCCGGCCAGGGGTTTTGGACGCCCCAGGACTTTGTCTTGGGCAAGAACGGCCGGGTCTACGTGTTGAGCCGGGGCGTGGAGCAGTTGGGCCAGCGCATCAGCAAGATCGACTTGGAGAGCGAATTCCAGGGCCAATTCGGTTCGTTCGGCGGCGAGGACGGGCGGTTCATCTGGCCTCGCTCCCTCGATCTGGACCATGATGGCCGTGTCTTCGTATCCGACGAATATTCCAACCGGATATCGGTCTTCGATCCCGAGGGGGCTTTCCGGTATCACTGGGGCCGGACGGGCAGCGGTGAGGGTGAATTGAACGGGCCTTCCGGGCTCGCTTTCGACTCCAACGACAACATCTGGGTCGTGGACAGCATGAACCACCGGGTACAGAGATTCAGCTCCACCGGTGAGTTCCAATTGGGCTTCGGCGAGCAGGGCGCAAATGAGGGCCAGTTAGAGATGCCTTGGGGCATATTCATCGATTGCCAAGATGACATCTATATCGCGGACTGGGGCAACAACCGGGTGCAGAAATTCTCACCCACCGGCGAGTTATTGGTGAAGTTCGAAGAATCCAGCACCGGCGTGGGTTCGTTGAAAGGTCCGTCAGGCGTGGCCGTGGACTCAGACGGCGATGTGTACGTGACCGACTGGGGCAACCACAGGGTGCAGATCTACGACACCGACGGCCAGTACATCACTGCGTTGGTCGGCGACGCACAACAACCGTCGCCATGGACCCAGACCTACATTGACGCCAACCCGGAGTACATCAAGGCAAGGCGCCGGGCCGACATGGAACCTGAATGGCGCTTCCGCAGACCTGTGGCGGTCAATGTGGATGCCGATGACCGCATCATAGTGTTGGAGTCCTACCGCCACCGGCTACAGATCTACAACAAGCTCAAGGACTACGTAGAGCATTCCCTAAACCTTTAGGTTTAATCAACCTTCAGGTGGGCGACCGTCTAAAAGCGCTGTTTCCCAAACATCTTGGGTGGTTTTTTCTTGGGTCCATGGCCGCATGACTGCGGCGGCTCTGGCGTCCCGGTAATAACGCTCCAGTGGATGCCGCTTCAGCATAGCCCTTCCGCCGCAGAGCCGAATCGCCTCGCCGGTCAGTTCGACCACCGCGCGTTGCACTTGCACATGAGCGGCCCTGGCACGCTGAATCGCCTCGACCGGCGGGTCCAACTGCTGCTCGGAGATGGACCGGTAAAACAATGCCCTGGTTGCTTCAAGTTTAAAGAGCATCTCAGCGAGGGCGGCTCCGATTGCCGATTGTCCGCCACGAGCGTTGGCATCGGTTGGAGCGCGCCCTGTGGTATATGCGACGGTGAAGTCGTAAGCCGCCTGCATCAGGCCCAAAAAAGTTGCGGAAAAGGCGATAAAGATGTGGGGCTGACGCTGGAATAGCTGACCAAACACGCCTGCCGGTAGGACCTCAGCGTCGTCCGGCGCCCAGACATCTTTTAGTTCCATGTCCTGGCTCACCGTGGAACGCATACCTATGGGGTCCCAATCGCCGGAGAACTCCACGCCGGGCGCTTCCCTCGGTATCGAGAGATACAGCGTCCTGTCGACCCAGGGGCCATCCGACAGCAAAAGCGCAGGCGTCGCGAAATAGTCGGCCACGCCAGCCGAGGACACAAAAAACTTGCTGCCGTTAACCAAATACCCGCCATCCACGCGTTTAGCCGTTGTCCCGAAGCGCCGCCCTCCAGCATCAATCGGGTCGGCCGTGCCTGATTCTAGGCGTTCGCCGTGGGGCTGCCCGTAAAAAACGCCCTGCTCTATAACCTCGCGGTATCGCCGGGCGCTCAACTTTTTGTGGCGGTCTTGTACATCCGCAGGCAGCCCCAGCCCATCCATTAGCGGACCCATCATCAGCATGGTCAGGCAGTGCATGTTGAAGGTGAGGGCGGTGGAGGAATTGCCTTGGGCCAATTTCTCGGAGACCAAACAGTAGGTCTCATAGTCCGCTCCGAGTCCGCCATGCTCCTCCGGGACACATAAGGCCAAGAGACCCGCATCGCGAAGGTCCTGATAGTCCTCAACCGGAAAGGCGGCATCCCGGTCCAGATCAGCGGCCCTTGAGGCGAATTTCTCAATGGCCAACCCGCGAGCCAGATCCATCAACTCTTGTTGCCGGGAAGATGGGCGTAAATCCACGGAGCAGCCCTCCGGGCGTTAAATCTAGGTCTGCCTTTAGAAGAAAACGCTGAGGTTCTTGGCCAGAATGACGTTGGCATCCAGGACTATGGTCCGCTTGTATATCTTCCACCGGCCATCTTCCTTGCGCAGGTGGTCTTCGCGGCTGCCGGCGAAGATGTTCTCGTCGGTCTCATGGTGAGACCGGTAAAGGATGAACGCTGTCTTGGCCTTCAGGTCGCCCTCAGGCAGGGGTTCAATCACAAGGTTGCCCACGAGGTGCCGCGTCCGCGACGGCGGGTCTTCGGACCAAGCCATTCCGGTGTCCAACCGGTCGACCCGCATGGTCATATACGTTTTGTCGTCCTCGAAGATCGCCAAGTCTCCCTCTTCGGAAATCTCGCGGGACAGGTCCTGACGGCCAACATTCAGGCGCCGAGGCATGAAATAGAAGACGTCGTCGGTGAATAGATCGAGCCATTCGCGAAACTTCCGGTCATCGAGCAGCCAGGCCTCGTTGATGTAGAACTGCATCAACTCGTGCCATAGCTCGCTTTGGGAGACTCCATCTCCGAACGTTTGCGCTGTCATTCCTACCTCGTCGGGAATCCCGTCTTGCACTGGCCGCTCCGCTCCTAACCGTTGATCGTGGCAGTACCCTCAAAATCGGCTGTGCCCGGCTCGATGGATATGTCCTCCCAGCTCTCGGCGTTCATGAACTCTTCCCAGCGACGGTAGAAGCTGCGTTGATTGTTCTCTGAGGTATAACGCTCGGCTACCGTGCCGGGGAAGTCGGGATCCGAACCGGCCCGGCCTACACCCATGGACAGGTCTTGGGAGTATTTCTGGGCCAACGGAGTCAGGCTTGATCTGGACACGCCTCGCCAATTGTCCATATCGTCTTGCTCGAACAGCCCGGCCACGCCATTGTAGTTGCCGCTGCCCATTCGGAGGGCCCGCTTAAGTTCGTCAGGCATACCCTTTTCGAGCACAACGAAATGCCAGAATTCAGTCTCCAAGGGGCCTCGGGGGTGGGCGAGTCGAAGCCCTAAAACCCCGTTGGGGAAGATACTGTGGTTGCCCAGTTGGAGCTTCCCCGCCCGGACACTGCCGAGGCGGCGCTCGGCCTCCGCCAAGGTAGACCGGTAATACTCCTCAAATAGCGAGCGGTTTTCCTGGGTTACACCGTGGGTCTGTCGGGCTTGGTCTGGCCGCTCCAACATCCGCATCGTCAAAGAATGTCCATTGATGAAAAGGTGCTTGCTGGGCGATTCGAATTGCGCCTCGTGGGTTAGGCGTGGGAGGCCGAAGTGCCTGGCCTGGACCAATATCGCGGAAAGGTGTGTGGTGGGGACATGGTAATTGTCCGAGCAGTTATCGACTGCTGTCTTCCAATTCAGCGGCTCGATCCATTTCACTGGACCGATAGCCTCAGTCCCGGCGTCCAACCGGTTGAATGCCACATCCAGGCACCATCTGGCATCTCCCAGATATTCTTCCAAAGAAGGCGCGCCTGAGTCCCAGTTGGCAAAGACGATGCCGGCGTAAGTTTCTACGCGCGCCGCAATCAGGCTGTGGCTGTCCCGGTCCACAGCGCCGTAATAGGCTTCTTCCTCTCCCGGCACGTATTCCAACGAGCCGTCATTTGAATAGGTCCAACCGTGATAGGGGCAGAAAAAGTTCTTAGTATTTCCTACGTCTGTCCTGACGATCGCGTTGCCCCGGTGACGGCACATGTTCAGGAAGGCATGAAGTTTGCCCTTACCGTCGCGGGTCAAGATCACCCGGTCCTCACCCATGTAGGTGTGGAAGAAGTCATTTACCTTGGGGACCAAGCTTTCGTGGCCAATCATCAGCCAAGTCCTTCCGAATACCTTCTCCAACTCCTCCCGATAGATATCTGGGTCCGAGAAGATGCGGGAGTCAAGTTTCCCTGTCTTTAGGTCAATCACATTGTATTTTTTGTTGGAAACGGCCATGATTGCTCCTGATTGCTGTCTACCTACGATGTAATTTGCCGGAATGGGTTAACGATATGGCGCAATGGGTTTCCGGTCAAGGGCAGCACACTGGTATCGATGCCGGAAACCAATGCTCCCGGCCAACGATGTGAGAATGGAGGTCAGGCATGGCGTCCCCCGTAGAATTTAGCGAACAGGGAACGAGTAAAACCGTGAAAGCGGGCGGCATGGATGTCCATTACCACGACGTTGGGTCCGGCGACCCAATCGTTCTGCTCCACTCCTACGGTCCCGGCACCACCGGCTGGATCACCTTTCACAAGATATTGCCTGCCCTTGCCCAGCGGTACCGGTGCATCGTGATGGACCTGCCTAACTTTGGGCGGACCGGCCCCGTCACCTACAACGAGCCTCTGCACAACCTCCAGGCCCGGACCGCATTGGCGCTGATGGACAAATTGGGGATTGAAAAAGCCCACCTGGTCGGCAACTCCCAGGGTGGGCAGTCGGCCATGGTGGTGGCGATGAAGAATCCCGAGCGGGTGAACAAGCTGATCTTCGGCGCATGCCATATCAAGACCGGAGGAGATCTCTACCTGATGGGCAATCGCCCTTCAGAGGGCAGCAGGGCCACCAATGATGTGATCGCCGATCCCACTCGTAAGAATGTGCACCGGTACCTGCGGGTCCATATCGACGATCAAACGCTGGTGACCGACGACCTAATCGACTATATCCATCAAAATTACACAGGGCACCCAGATCACGTGGCGGCCAACGCGGCCTCGGTGAGCGTGCCCTACGACCATGGCGTGGACCTACCCAACATCAAGGCGCCTAGCCTGATCATCTGGGGGCGTTATGACCGCATGTGCGTCTTTGAGATTGGTATAGCCGCGTTGAATAACATCGATGATTCCAGATTGGTGCTACTCAATAATTGCGGCCACTGGCCTCCGTATGAGAAACCGGAGGAATACACCGCCCACCTGCTTAATTTCCTGGAGAATATCTAAGGGAAATCAATCTCGTAGGCGCAGCGTTACCTGGGAGACTGAAAAGGCGGGGCTACCAGATCACCTGGGATTCCTGGAGGCTTTCTACTTCCGACTTCGGTAGGCCAATGATGCCGTGGAAGACGTCCATATTATGCTCGCCCAAGTCCGGAGTCCAAGTGTCGATGCTGGACGGAGTTTTCGAGAAACGCCACGGCGGCACCACAGCACGCATCTCGCCTTTTTCAGCGTGGGTTATGGTCGGGAATGCTTCTCTTGCTTCCAGATGTGGGTCGGCTCTCAACTGGCTGGGAGAAAGCGACGGAAACGAGGGGACTCTGCGAGACTGCAGTTTCTCCGTGACTTCGGTCGGTGTGTGTTTGGCCGTCCACTTGGAGATAAGCCCGTCCAGTTCGTCATGATGCTTCCAGCGGCGGAAGGCGTCGCCGAACTTATCGCCCTGGGCCCATTCCGGGTTGCCCATGACTTCGACAAAAGCCTTCCATTCGTCCTGTGATCCCACCGAGATGCTGACCCACTTGTCCTCACCCGCGCATCTGTAAACGCCTTGCGGTGCGTTGGAGTCGTCCCGGTTGCCCTGCCGTTGGGTCTCGCGTCCATTCATAGCAAATTCAAGTAGTGACTGGCCGATAAACGAAGACCCCAAGTCCCTGACGGAAACGTCGACGTGCTGGCCAAGTTCCGTCCTTCGTTTGGCGCAGAGGGCGGCCACGGCAGTGAACGCCAGTAGCATTCCGCCGGTATGGTCCATGCCATGGCGAAGCTCCACCGGCGGCCCATCGGGGTAACCGGTGAGGTTTCCCAGACCGCCGATTGCAGCGAACAAAGGGGCGTAGCCAGCGTAGTTGTACTCCGGCCCACTCTGGCCGTTGGAGGACAAAGACACCAGGATGATGTCCGGTTTCGCCTTTCTTAGGGCCTCGTAGCCGAAGCCCAGACGGTCGAACACGCCGGGCCGGAAACTCTGCAGAACCAGGTCAGAGACTTTAGCGAGTTCCAACGCCAACTCAATGGCGCGGGGTTCTTTAAGGTTCAGGGTTGCAGACATCTTATTGGCATTGACCTGCTCGAAACTGGGGGCCGGCTTGCCGTACATCGGGTGGGGACGGCGGGTGATATCCAATCGGGCCGAACTCTCGATCTTGATTACCTGGGCGCCCATCTCAGCCATCATCAGTCCGGCGAACGGCCCGGCGGCATGCGTTGAGAAGTCCGCTACCCGG